>Ga0172378_10003720_pt1 | contig 14326 bp, 18 predicted proteins | sample GrowelOW332metaG_FD_119755 | JGI IMG/M metagenome (GOLD analysis project Ga0172378, IMG submission 119755) | Groundwater microbial communities from an aquifer near a municipal landfill in Southern Ontario, Canada - Pumphouse #3_1 metaG | ecosystem: Environmental > Aquatic > Deep subsurface >... | reverse complement strand
TTTCATGACCATTATTCTGTCAGCAATATCCAGATTTTCAAAGTCATGTTCCACCATAACTATTGTTTTCCCCAAGTTTTTAAGCTCACATATCATTTCTTTGATAATTCTTTTGCCTTCGAAATCAATTTGAGACATAACTTCATCAAAAATAAGAATTTCTGTGCCAAGGCTCAGAACTGATGCAAGTGCAATAAGCTGCTTCTGTCCGCCTGATAAAATATCAGGAGACCCAAATCTGTATTTTTCCATACGAACTTGTTTTAAAGCATCACCAATTCTCTTTCCTATCTCATTGCGTTCTATACAAAGATTTTCAGGTCCAAAAGCAATTTCATCTTCAACTATTGGTGAAAAGAGCTGTGTATCAGGATCTTGAAATACTATACCCACCTGGGTAGCTATACCGGGTAATGTCATTTCAGAGGTTAAAGTTCCATTGATAAGTACCTTTCCCTTATAATCTCCCTGAAAAACATATGGAATGATGCCGCACATACAATAGCATAAAGTAGTCTTACCACAGCCGCTTAATCCAACCAGTGCAACTATTTCTCCTTTTTTAACCTTTAAATTAGCTCCCCTTAAAATATTTGTTTTATTTCCCTGATATCCAAACTGCAAATCACAAACTTCAAGAGGAAAGGTCATTTCAGCTCAACCTCCGAAACAAACTTACACCATCTTTGACTGAAAGAATCATTTTTGATTATAACTTCAAAGGGACCGCTTCCACCATCTTTCTTGGTACCCAGAGGTTTCCCATCCATTTCATATGCCAAATAAACATTGTCATCCACATTCACCTCATCAATAGTCAATACAGTTGCATACCCATCAGCAGCAGTTACGATTACCTGGCTCTTCCCATCAAGTTTTATATTTAAAGCTTCAAACACTTTTTTAAGCGGAACACCCGTATAAGTATGCTTAACTGCCTTTTTCCCATTTGCCTTTAAATTCGCAGAAAAGCTTGATTTAGCAAGGGTTTTAACAAAGTTCATATCCTTTTTGGCAACTTCGCTGCCATTTGACTTAAATGAAATAGTAGCATTATCCTGGCTTTCTTTTTTAGCTTCAATATTGCCTCTATTTAAATAAGCACTAACTCCAACGATAATAGCAAGTCCTATTATAATAAGCGTTACAATTTTTTTCATAATAATTACTTACCCCCTTTTGTAATCAAATACGGAACAATCATATCCTCGTAAACAAAACTTCCATGCTCTCCCTTTTCTTTGACTGAATGCATTCCATGGTCTGACGTAATAATAACCTCTCCATGCCAATTTGATACAATATCTTTAATGTATGCATCAACTTGTTTTGCTGCCTGAGTGGTATTTTTACCTAAAGGCCCGTAGGAATGTCCTGCATCATCGATACTGTGGAAATGTACAAAAATAAAGTTTTTCTTTTCATTAATTGCATTTAATGCAGATTTATATATTTCATCATCAAAGGAACCATTAGAATTTTTATCAGTATTTAAAACAATGTCTCCCTTTGTATCAAGTATCTTTATATTGCCTTCAATAAGAACTCCCTTTTCCCCAATTTTATTTACATAGTCAAATATTGTGGATACTTTTAATTCCCGCTGAGATCTTGAATACACTCCATTTTCCTGGGGACTTTTACCGGTAATCACCGCCGCTAAGCCGGTATTTGTCACCGGTATAAACTCAGTTGATGCCCTGGCAGCTATAGGCAGTGATTTTAAATATGGTACTGAATTTGTTTCCATGAATTTTTCATATTGGTTATAGCCAAACCCATCCGTAAGAATTACCATCACATTCTCACCATTTTCCAAAAAATGCTGGGCATCATAATATGCATCCATATTACTTCCCTGGGGAGCGTCAACCAATATACCTTTTATATTTACAACACGTTCTTTGCTATCGTGATAAACATAATCTATGGTATTTCCCATGACCTCTAAATAACCATCACCACTATCCGTCCCATATGCTCCATCCTGACCCATTGCAATAATTCCGGATCCGGTATCAGCCAGATCTTTTAACTTAATATACTGATGAAGTGTATATATGGTATCTTCAAAAACCTTGCCGTCATGATTGACTGAAGCTTTTCCTTCGAAATTCTTTCTTAGTAATACCTGCTTCATAAATAATTGTCCGGGAGTAAAACTAACAATATTTTTTTTGGAATTTATAATATTTATCCCAAAATTCTGGGCAGGAGTATTTGAAGCTATGACAATCTTTATTATCCTTTTGATATTACTGCTTACAGGATGGTTTTTGTTAATACATTCCCATCCATTAGCAGAAGTATATGCTATATAACATTTCTCCAGATTGTTACCCTGTATTTCTGCTGTCAGTCCATCATCCCCAACAATGAATATATTGTTATTTTTAGCCCAAGGCTCAGATTTTTTTATTATATCCTTCAATAAAATCACTTTTGTACTTTTATTATTATACATAACACTTGTAGTATCAAAGCCTTTCATTGATTTTACTGACTGAGGTTTTGACACGTCACCTGTGATATTTAATGCAGGGATATATGCTTCCGACTTCTTATATCTGTTCATTAATATTACGGTCGTAACTTCCATTGTAATAATTAATGCTATTATTAAACATACCCATTTTAACTTCCGTTTCATTTGAATGTCCTCCTTATGCGCTGATGCCTCCAATATTAAGCTTTTCGAAACGTTTTATAATGCTGTAGGCAATTATTCCTCCTAAACCACCGGAGAGTGCTGCACTGCTAATGCAAAGAATAAGTGGTATTAGAGGAAGTCTGAAAAATACAAGATTTACAAGAAATGTTCCTGTAATATTTGCTATAATACCTGCACCCAGACAACATCCAATACAACATCCATTATGCCTGATTAGTTTGAAAAACAAATCAACTGCAATCCCAGGCAAAATATAAGTAATAAAACTCATGATTCCATGGGTTCCAAATATTCCTGTAGAAACAACCATTATTGCCTGAACTATAGAAATAAGGGTGGCTGTCCCTGTCTTTTTCACAAGCCCGGCACCCAAAACAATAAACATCATATAAATTCCGCCTGTAATGGCACCCCCCGGTATATACAAAGGCCCTGTAATAATTTGAGCCAGAGGCACCAATACAGGTTTAACTGCTATCCCTAAAGAAGCCATCATTGCTATAATTATTAGTTGAAATAAGGAAAACCCTGATAAAAATTTTTTCATCTAAGCTATCTCTCTCTTTTATTTTTAATAATAGTAGGTATATTTACTTTACAGCCTCAATTGATAAGACATCCTTTAATTTCTTATTTGAGTAATCTGCTACAGCAATACCTTTGGAATTAAGATAAAAACTTACCTTGGTAATATCAGAACTGCTAATCACGGTTTTAGTTCCATCAAGTGAAGTAATTTGATACTTTTGAGCTTGTACCAATTTGGATTGTTTTATAATATCATCTAGTGTCATAATCTTTTTATTATCACTATTATTTTCCCCGTATTTTTCCAACCCTTTATTCAAGGAGAAAAATAAATTTCCTCCGTTAGAGAAAAATACCATACCCTTCACATACATACCAACGTGCAAATCAGGTGAAATAAATATCGGAGCATCTTCTCCATTAAACTTAGTAAATGCAGATGCAAATGTTGTTTTCTGTTCATTTCTTACCAAACCATCAAAGGCATTTATAATGACGTTATCATCGTTTACATTGGTTGAAAATTTATCTAAAAGATCTTTATTTTTTACCGCTTTATCTTTACTCTTATAATAATTATAATCTTGCTGCGGTATAGTTTTAATTGCTGTGTCAAGGAATATAACCTTACTAATATCAACTTTTTTAATACTATTTAATAACTCAACCTTGGAAAGCTTTGAGGCCCAATACATAGCTCTTTCATCAGGAATTATAATCCTGATAGGCTCCCAGTTATCTGTCAAAGGCTTACCATTGATTTCATAGGCAAAAATAATATCCCTGCTTTTTAAAATCTCTGGGGTTACTTCTATTGAATAACCATCTGATGCAGTAAATCTTACACCTGAAAAACCTTTCTGAGATTTGCCATATTTTTTCAAAATATCTTCAAATAGTGCACCCTTTACTGAATAGTTGGTTTTTTTCCCAGCTGAATCCACTGCTATGACATCTTTTTCAACAGGCTTAAATGTTTTGATATCATTAACAGTAATTGTCTTATTGCTGCCATCAAGTCCTGCAATTATTATTTTCTCAGAATTAGACTTGGACACATTATTAGTTGTTGTATTAGTTGCTTTGTTTGAACATCCTACCAAAAAAATAATTACTGTAATACTGGCTAAAATTACTCCCAAATATTTATTTTTTTTGAACATAGAATTTTTACCCCCCCAAATTTTAATATTAAAATAGATTTCATTTATGCTATAAAAATAATTATGGACTTAATCTCAAAAAAAAAGCGCCTCACATGGAGACGCAATAAAACATACCTAATGAATTATCTCCTTTCCAAACTGGGAGGCATAAACGTTTCCACTTATACCCTATCGGATTTAAATCCATATATACATCAGAAATATCTTTAGGATTTAAAACTCGGAGCTATATTATATTTTTTATTTAAATTTTAATAATAAAACAGATTCCATTTATGCTGTAAAAATAGTATGGATTAACCTGAAAACTATGTTTTATTTTACATCATTTATCTAATTATGTCAATGTAAATGTTGGTAATTTAAATACATATTCTAACATAGTCATTTGTTTGAATAATACCATATATTACAGAGCTCTCTTTCAAATCTTAATAATTATTTAATATTAAGATCCTTTTATTCTATTAGTATTCTTTTACATTTAATAGTAATTCTCTTTATAAACATTTTATTTCCATTAAATACTAAAACCGTAACCAGGTTCATATCATAACACATCTTTAATTGGATTTTTGAGTCTATTTCTCTAACTCTTAGTTTCTTTATGATTATGTATGCTATTTTGAGTGAAGGTTTATTGCTTTCCGCCTTTATTTGTAACCCAATTTGCAAAGGCATTTTTATCATACATTTACTCTTATGCTGTTTTCAGCTTTCTAAATTCCTCAGTTTTACTAATCTCATCAAAGTTACCTCTCTGAACAATTTTCCCGCTGTCCAGTAGAAGCACTTCATCAAATTTATTTAAATCATCAGATAATTTATGAGTTACCATAATTATGGTCTTTCCATCCATACTAAGAAGGGCATTTTCCAGCATTTCGGTTGTCTTCACATCTGTGGCTGCAAAAGGCTCATCCATAAGACAAATTTCTGTATCTGCAGTAAGCATTCTTATAATCCCTAAAACCTGTTTCTCACCGCCGCTTAGCTGCTGGGAATTCTTTTGTGATTTTATAACATCAACAATCTTCAATTTTAAATTATCAGTAACCTTATTTACATTAGTCTCTGTATATGAAGAAAACACTGTGGCATTATTCATAAAATCATCAGAAAATATATGTTCGCTTTGATTAATACAATACATAATGCCAGCTGTATCTATAGAATTTATATCTTCTCCATCAATTTTAATGCTGCCGGAAACTGGAACTATGTATGACATAAGCATGCTGATTAAAGTGGATTTCCCTGATCCGCTGTGACCGATTATTGCATACTTTTTTCCTTTTTCAAACCTGCAGTTAATGTCTTTCACATTGAAATTATTGTATTCAAAATTTATATCATCAAATACAATGTCACTTTTAAACTTCATCAAAGCTTTCAATTTAGTATCCGGTACTTTATTCAGATAAGAAAGCACCTTTTCCTTTGTATGCTTCAGTGAACTTACAGAGTTAAAGTCATACATCATGTCATTGATAGGTTCAATAAAGCTGTTGATATAACCAAAGGCAGCCACACAGGTGCCTACTGTAATTTCATGATTTAACAGTAGAACAGCTGCTAAGATAAAGGCAGCTGCGGAGACGATATTTAAACTGAGATACTCAAGAGACATGGACAGAGCTTTAAATTTTCCATACTTAAATCTCATATCTTTTGTGCTCTTTAATATTTTTTCATGCTCCCTATTGATGCTTTTTCTTGTTCTGCTTTGGATAACCTTAAAGCCTTCAAGAAAATCCTTAATTTTTGAAACATAAACACCCATCTGGTTTAAATATGTATTCCTCTTTTCAGCCAATGGCTTTGAAGTAAGTTTTGGAATTATTATTGTAATAACAGATCCTAAAAGTATTACTGCTGAAATTCTAAAATCTACATTTATAAACAGGAAGATGCCAAAAATTATGACTTTATTAGCAGCCTGTATTATATCTATGAGCGGTGTTAAATAGTCCTGATCAAGGGCGGTTATGTCATTTCCCTGAATTGAAATATACTCTCCCACATCCTTTGCTGAAAATTCCTGATAGTTATAGCTGAATATTGATTTGAAAAAGTCCCTTTTTATTGACTGTTCAAAATTCAAAGTAGCCTTCCAGGAAAAAATATTGGATAAATAATTAAAGATCACAGCGCATAATAAACTTGCTCCATACAGTATTATGATGATAAAGAAAGAATTCATTTTTATTTCTTTTCCTGTTAGTAAGTCAAGTAACTGTTTTTGCAGTGCCGGTATGGCGGCAGATGATACTGCCATTATCCCATCGCACAATATTCTCATAAAAATAAAGAACTTTATTTCATAAAAATACTTTTTCATAATCATTTCCCCTTAGTTCATACCAGCCATTTTCTTCAATCTTTCTATCTCTCTTTTATAAAAATCAACAGTCTCGCCTTCTGTAATTTTCCAGTCACTTTTTAGAAGTACAATAATTTCATCCATTTTTTGTATTGCCTTGTCATATTTCTCCTGTATTTCATATATGTGATAAATTGCTTCTAATGAATCCCAATATTTTGGCTTTGCCTGCAGCTCATAACCTTTTAAATAATATTTTACCGCTTCATCATATCTGCAAATTCTTACCATGCAGTCTCCTCTTGAAAACCAGGCAGCCCATTCATATGGATACAGCTTTATCATCTGATCCCAAAGCTCCAGCGCCTTAGGCAGATTGCACTCTTCCTTGTATATCATGCCGCCATATAACTGATACAGATAACCCGGATGGATTTTATTCATATTTTCCAAAGAAATTCTTGCCTCGCTGCATCTGCCATCTGAAATAAGAGAATCCATAAGCCATAAATAACCCTGCCAGTAATTGGGGTTATTTTTTACAAAATTCTTATAATAATCTATAAGTTTGTGGTGATTGAAACCATTCCAGTCACAATTCACTCCATTTTCTGCTTCCCTAAGTGCACAGTGATTATCTTTATTATCAGGAGCCAGTACCAGTGCATCCCTGGCATAGTCAGCAGCAACTTCATGGTGTTCATCTGCACGGTGGTTATGCAGCTTAGATAATAATGTAAGGCATTCCGATTTTTTGCTTTTGTCATTAAGTTTATCTTTGAGAAACTGCTCAGCATAGCTGAAGTCATCTTTTGCTATAAACCTTTCACTATAAATCATATTTTCAATCCGCTTTAAATGAGTATCATCAGTTAATGCAAACAGCTCATCAATTGTAACTCCTAAAATAACAGATAAATCGGGCAGCACCTGTATATCCGGCATTGTTACATTGTTTTCCCACTTTGAAACTGCCTGGGAGGATATATTCAGCTTTTCTGCAAGTTCTTCCTGAGTCATTCTTTTTTGCAGACGTAATGTTTTTACTTTTTTTCCTATCTCAATATTCATTAAAAATTACCTCTTATTTTTATCAGTTTAACCATTACTTTTATTTTAATATATTATTAAATATTCTCAATAACCGGTTGGTTAAACTAATTCACCTGGCTGTTACATTTTAGATAAAATCAGATTTTTCTATGATGCAGAATAAAATTCTTCTTATAAGAATCACATATAATCAATATGGCTAAAACCAAAATACATAACAAGATCTTTATCAGTACAATTTTAAAATCATCCATTATGCTCGATAAAATCATTGTATTAAACAATCCATGCATTATAGCACAGGCAAATACAGATTCAGATTTACTGCGGATATAAGTGATAATCAAAGATATGAAAAACATCTGAACAAAATTAATGACTGCTCCGCTCAGAGGACTTTCCGGATACTTGTACCATATAGAAATAGGAGTATGCCATAATGCCCATATAATTCCTGTTAAAATTGATGATTTTAAAATGCCTAAAGTCTGCAGTTCATTGAATAAAAAACCTCTCCATGCCAGTTCTTCTATTAGTGCTGAGACAGCTGCAATAGTCAGTCCAATTATTATATTTATATAAAATTCTCTATATGAAAAAAGTGTGCCTTCAAATCGTTTAATGCTGATTAAATTAATAATTAGTGCCATTATTATTGGTATAAGTATTGAGTACAAAAACCAGACATTAAGCTTAAACGGAATACCCAGGGACCCTTTTAATTCTTCTCTAAAAATTAGTTTCTGCACAATAATAACTGAAATAATGGGGAAAGTCATTGATAATCCTATTAAACCTTTTGAAAACGGATTTCTATTTCCGCCATTTATCTGAAGTACTATAAAAAATAAAATTGTGATTATATATGTAAGTATTACAAAATATGATACCTTTTTACTCTGCCTGGGCACTTTCAACACCTCTTCTTAAGTTTAATTGCTATTTTTCATATTCAAAAGTTACAATGCTCTCCGGATAAACGGGTATGCTTTTTAACCTGTCCTGAAAGAAGGTTGGATAAACCTTATACTGCCTTAAGTTTTCAATTGGAAGCCAGCACATATTTTCCCTGACACCCTGGGTGAAGCTGTTTGAATTCAGTTTTTTAGTACCTCTGGATTTCATCAGGTAATAAAATGTAACTTCGTGAAAGGGCAGCCCTGCTTCTAAAACATCATCCTTAAAGAAATTTTCATGGATGAAGGCCAGGTGATCTATTTCGTAAACACAGCCTGTCTCCTCTATAACTTCTCTTTTTACAGCATCTTCAGCAGTTTCATGGAGATGTACTCCTCCCCCAACTGAGTAGTAATAAGGCTCCAGTTCATTATTTGCCATAAGTACGCAGCCATCTTCAATAATAATCGCAGCTGCCCGGTAGCGAAATTGCCCTTCCCCATTATTAAAACAGCAATCCATATATTTTACCTCATAAAAATTCATTATTCTGCTTCTATTAAATAAATCTATAACAAATTATACCATATTTTATAAACAGTATTTGTTAAAATAAACATATAAAAAAGCCTATACCTTAAAGATATAAGCTGAAGTTGCTAAATAAATTATTTAGGCTAATTATCTTATTTTACTTTTTATCTATATTTAAATACTCTTTGGCTAAAATAATTAATCCTATTACAAAAAGTATTAATCCTATAATAAATGGCTCTCTTAAAGAAAGACGGTTTACAAAATCTTGTGATCCAAAAATGGCAGACCAAAGCGTAAAGCCACCCCACTTTGTCATTCCGAGTACATAGAAAGAAGCTGTAATTATTAAGCTTAAATCGATTATTACTCCTGTAATCATAATAACCAAACCAATTATTATCCTTTTCATAAAATAATTTTCCTCTTCTATTTAATTATATTTTAAGTAATAAAATACAGGTTGATTGTAATACTAATCTATATTAAAATATTCATTAAGCTTATTAATTTTATTTAAATACTGTTCCTCTGTGAAATAGCCCATCACTTTCAATTCATTCAGAACCCCGGCATATTTTTGGTACTTTTCATTATCTGTATCTTTCTTTAGAGCGCCTTTATTCTGATATAATTTTATTACTTCTTCCAGTTCATCGTTGTTTAATATTTCTATATCCCGTAACTTAACTAATCCAAAATCCTCGTCTTGCTTAATTTCTTCCTCCTGTTTTTTGATTAATGGTTTAATTGCTAACCTGACAGAAAAATAAATAATAACGAATAACCAAATTGACCAAATTATTGCTAAGCCTATTTCCATTTTTCTCCCTCCATAATAAACATTACTCAATATATTATTAATCCATATATAATTAATTATACCATCTATTGGTACAATATGTTAATAAAAAAGCCTATATCTTAAGTACTAATAAATAAGATACAGGCTTCGTAATTTTAAATAATATATGTCTTTAATTAAATAATAAAAAGATTAGGAAACACCATGTATTAATGTCTAATTGAAGTGCTTTACTTTTGCGTAAATAACAGGTCCAGCGAAGGTACATGCTAATAGAACATAAATGCCAATTCCTCCAAAAATCAATTCAAAATTCTTGTTTCCGATACCGATAAGTATATAATTCAGAGCCAGCATGGTACTCCAGATAATCCCCCGTCTTATAGCATCTGCTTTACTTTTTGTCTTGAGACGCCTCGCGAAAACAAATGTTGTAATAGCCGCCGGCAATGCAGTTAACAACAATTCCCGGTTTATAAATTTCGCCCATACTTCATTGGTAAATTGCTGCGCCGGTTCCCCAAACGGAATTGTGACAATAAATTCTAAAATAGTTATTACAATTATAATTAATAAACCAAATAAAGCATCTTTTATTATTCTTTTCATAAGGAATTCCTCTCCTTCTAATAAAATAATTATAATTTATTATATCCGTCTATTACGTCCAACGTCAATTAACGTCAATTAATGTATTTCTCCAAGAAAATAAATTTGTAATATCAGTTAATGATTTCATTTAATCCCCTTAATTTATCTTAGATGTAAATACAAATGTTTCGTTAAAGAATATTATGACATAACAGTTAATACAGATTATGCTCATTATTTTGCCCAGTGAATTAATAATATTATTCTATAGCTTTTAAATGTTGAAGATGGATTCCTATGTGACCTACACCAAGCACAATCACTGATACACTAAGCCAAATAACCTTTCCATAAATACTTAATAATAGAAATGCCAAGACCGGCAGGCTGGCACCTGCTACAGGGAAGATACAAAAACTGCCATAGAAGCTCTTTAATGTATGTTCACCTTTAAAATATCGTATCCAGTTCATCTCGTACAAAAGCATAAGAACAAAGGAAATAACAAGCCAAATACTCCATAAATTAAAGGACCCAATATTAAAATCACTGAAAGCCAACGCAGCACAGGTTACGCAAACTTGTCCAACCCGCTCAAAAATGAGCAGTATCTTATTTTCTCTTATAACAATACTTTCATAACCCTCCGGTTTATTTTTAGTCCATATAATGTTTGGTATAAATAACATCAATAAATAAATAAAACCTACATATGAAAATCCTAAATGTCCCATCATCTGACTCAACTCCTTATCTTATAAATTTGCTTTTTTACATCACTACACCTAAGCTTCATTTACCTTTTCTTAAATCTTTACCATTTATTAAGGCCTGATTGAAGTGCTTTACCTTTCCGTAAATAACAGGTCTTTCCGGGAGGGTGCTCCATCCCCTTTAACAAATAACAATTGTTTAGATATCTTGAAAATAAGATTGATACAAAATATGAGAAGATTACGAAACATTATTATATAAGTTTTTAATTTTTTTTAACATAAAATCAGCAAAATCAACTAACCTTTTGGGTTGTATATCAAATATATTATTTATATCACTGTATGTATTTAGAGCAGCCTGAATTATATCTCTATATTGTGTTGGAAGACTGATGTTCGCCCATTCTCCTCCCTCTTTTTTTGAGCATATATTCCCATCTTTTAAAAAACATAGAACCCTGCACAAATTTAATACATAGTAAATTGGGTTATTTATAATTTCCTCTTTTGAAGAACTAATATCATCCTTTATAGATTCAATATAGTACTTTTTAGGAACTGCTTGAAACACCTCATCTATAGGCTTTCCAATCAGGCATGCTCCCCTTTCTCTTAATATCGTTATGTGAGCAGCCAAATCAGGGTCTCCAAAACCGCCACAGATGTAATCTGACTGATTTACATATCTGTCCTTATGAACCTCTGAATAATGTAGTATAAATTGTGTTGGATACCTGAAGTTTTTTGCATCATTTTCTAATAGAACACTCAGTTCGAAACCTTTTTTAGGGCCATTCTCTGATAACTTGAGCAGAATATCAATTAACTCTCTCATCTCATTAAAATTGAGTTTCTCCTTAACAACTACCAAAAAGTCTATATCACTTGAATATGGATTAAAACAACCCATTGCCAACGAGCCATGAAGATATATACCTATAAGGTTTTCTTTCAAAATTGTGTGATAAGAAAGTACTATCTTATCTAAAATTTGTTGTACTGGTAACATTATTGCTTCCACCTCTCATTAGTGAGTGTTATTTTACTATTGTTTAATAATTATTGTTTAATAATTATTGTTTAATAATCGTGGATTTACAATTGATGAATTTCTGAATTATATTCCAAAAATTCCCGGATATATTCAAATGCACTTTTTTCAGATTAACAGGAGTTACCAATTTAAATTCAGTCATGCTTTCACCCTCTTAGAACCAATGTATACCTTTCTCAATCATTAATAAAAAGACTATGAAGAAGAATAAAAAGAATAACACAGGCACCTATAATTAATGATAAATAAACTGAAACGGAGCGTTCTTTCTTCTTTTTTACAGCTAATATGCTTAAGATAAATGCAATAATTTCTGTTGGAGCCGCAACAGCGAGAGTTATATCCCATAGGTGGCCTTCGTCAAATGTTACCAGTCCAAATGACATAAAAGTCAAAAAAACTGTAATCATTAAGACAAAAAATACAGTTAACCCTGCTGACCATTTACCCAAAGAAGTTCTGGGCAGAAACTGAGTCTTAATATTCATCATCTCCTATTTTAATCAGCCGGCTATAAAACCTGCCTGATTTGCTTCCATAGTACGTTCAATATATTATACATTAATCCAGATATAATGCCTTTCTTCAGTTACTTTTTCTATAACGCCATTATTTTTCAAGGCAACTTTTATTGATCTTTCATTGTAATTCCTTATGGTAAGCAAAATTCTATCAATATTCAGCTTTCTTGCTTCATCTATCAGCAGCTTCATCAGTAAATTACCGTATTCCCTGCCCCGCTTTGAAGGTCTGATGCTGTAGCCTGCATTACCGCCTTCCTTATAAAGGTGATCAACAAGGGAGTGCCTTAGCTTCCCTATTCCCACTGGCCTGCCATCTATGTAGAGCCAGAAGATGCTTTGTTTTACCCTGCCCTCCGGAAGTCCTATGCCTTTATAAATTTCATCACTTCTTTTGAGCCAGCTTTTATATTCTTTAAAGGATTTCCCGCCGGCACCATTTATAAATCCATTTTCATCTTTAGGTATTTCATTTAACATTTCATAAATATCATTTCCATCATCTATTGATAATTGTTTCAATTCATAAATCATTTTTTACACCTTCTTCAATTTCAGCTGCTGCACAGCCCTGTTTATCAAATTCCATAACATATTCCTTGAATTGTGAACCGCATCTCATCATTTCTCCCATAACCCTGTCTATACCATTTTCAGAATTAATCCAGTTATTCTTATTGATACCCTGTGCTTCTGCCGGACAGATTATAAGTTTTGTATCCGGGTATGCCCACTGATAATACATAAAGCACCGCCTTGCATGAAAGCTCTTACAGCAGATAATTGCTTTATTAATATGCAGTCCAAGCCTATCTGTTACCTTCCTGGACTTAAAAGCATTTTCATATGTATTTTCAGCATAATCTTCCTTTAAAATTGCCTTTTCATCTACACCATTTTTTAAGAGCACATCCTTTAAAAATTCCCACTCTGTAGCATAATTAGCAGTGTATCTATCTGCTTTTGACAAGGGGCCCGGGAAAAACCCCCGTTTAACACTATATTTCCCTGAAGGCAGAATTAATGGTGCATAATTATCCTTCCAAACCCCGGCTGCCTTTTCTGCCTGTTCTGCATAAGAACCTCCGGGCATAAAGATTATATCTGCTTTTTCAGGCTTATCCTCAAGGAAAATAAAATCAGTTATATCAGTTATTGCTTTCATATCAAACCTCTCAAACTTACTTCAGATTATATTCCATCTGTATTTCATCTTCTTCTATTTCTCCATTATGATTAAAACCCAGGTCAGAGTATAAATTACGTGCTGCTTCATTAAAATAATTATCCATTTCCACACCCCCAATTTTATATCTATACCTTTATGTATTCATTTTTTGTTAGACTATAAAAAAGTTCTGTTAAAATTCTATTTCCTAATGCCTTAACTGTTTTGCTGCGATTAAATTTATAATCAAATCCGCACTTTTCAATTACTCTTTTAGACCTCTCATTAAAATCGTAATG
>Ga0172378_10003719_pt1 | contig 14326 bp, 11 predicted proteins | sample GrowelOW332metaG_FD_119755 | JGI IMG/M metagenome (GOLD analysis project Ga0172378, IMG submission 119755) | Groundwater microbial communities from an aquifer near a municipal landfill in Southern Ontario, Canada - Pumphouse #3_1 metaG | ecosystem: Environmental > Aquatic > Deep subsurface >... | reverse complement strand
CGGATTAAGGCTCTATGACATGGCTGTAAGACTTAAAATATCCGGTCTTGATACCGATAAGTTTAAAATAGCAGAAACCTACGAAAAACTCCTGGAAGAAATAAAAGAATGTGAAACAGAAAAAGTATATGTACTTACAACATATACTGCTATGCTGAGTCTAAGAAAGTTCTTGCTTAAAAAGGGATACATTAAAAATATCTGGTAGGAGGTTATTATGGAGTTAAATATCTGTCATCTTTATCCTGATCTTTTAAATGTTTATGGTGATATAGGAAATATTCTTATATTAAAATACAGGGCAGAAAAAAGAGGAATAAAGGTTAATATAGTTAACGTGTCCATGGGCGACAGGTTTGACAAAGAAAAATACGACATAGTATTTTTCGGAGGGGGCCAGGATTATGAACAATCCATAGTTGCCCAGGATTTAAAAAAGAACAAGGAAAACAGCATAAAGGAGTATATAGAGTCCGGCAGGGTTTTTCTTTCCATATGCGGAGGCTATCAGCTTCTTGGAAAGTACTATACCACACCGGAAGGAGAAAAGCTGGAGGGACTAAACATACTTAATATTTATACTGAAGGCGGCAAAAAAAGATTTATAGGGAACACTATAATTAAAAATGAAGAATCAGGAGAAACCTATGTAGGCTTTGAAAATCATTCAGGGAGGACTTATATAGGAAGCTTAAGACCTCTTGGAAAAGTAATTGAAGGCTATGGCAACAATGGTGAGGACGGTTATGAAGGCTGTATATATAAAAACACCTACTGCACATATTTCCATGGCTCTCTTCTTTCCAAAAACCCTGAACTTGCTGACAGGCTGATTAAATCTGCACTTTCAAATAAATATGAAAATGTGGAGCTTACTCCTTTAAAGGATGATTATGAAAATAAGGCAAAGGAATTTATAATAAACAGAAAAAAATAGGAGCCAGGCTCCTATTTTTTAATATCCGTTTATATGTGTTTTATGAAAATCCCAGGCAGTCTTTATTATAGTTTCTAAGGAATCATATTTTGGTTTCCATCCTAATTCCTTCTTAATAAGATCAGAAGATGCAATAAGCACTGCCGGGTCTCCAACTCTTCTTGGAGCCATTTCTCTTTTTATTTTAATACCTGTAACTTCTTCAACCTTATCTATTACCTCTTTTACAGAAAATCCTAATCCATTTCCCAGATTATATATTCTGCTGTCCCCGCCATCTTTTAATCTGTCAAGTGATAAAAGATGGGCTGAGGCTAAGTCAGATACATGAACATAATCTCGGATGCAGGTTCCGTCTTTTGTTGGATAATCATCACCAAATATCATTATCTTATCTCTTATGCCTAATGCCACTTGAATTATTATTGGTATAAGGTGGCTTTCCGGCCTGTGGTCTTCTCCAATTTTCCCGCTGATATGAGCTCCTGCTGCATTAAAATATCTGAGCGCAGTATACTTTAAGCCATAAGCATTGTCACACCATTTAAGCATCTTTTCAACCATAAGCTTAGACTCACCATATGGATTTGTTGGAAGATTCTTATCTCCCTCAACTATTGGGATGCTCTCAGGCTCCCCATAGGTTGCTGCAGTAGATGAAAATACAATTCTTTTAACATTATAATCTCTAAGTGCCTTAAGAAGGCAAATAGTGCTGTATACATTATTTTCAAAATATTTCAAAGGCTCTGCTACACTTTCACCAACTAAAGAATCAGCTGCAAAATCAATAACTTCATCTATTTCATTTTCAGTAAATACTTTATCTATTATACTTCTGTCTCTTAAATCTCCCTGATAAAATTTACCTCCAAGAAGAGCCTCCTTATGACCTTTCTGAAGATTATCAAGAACAACTACTTGTTTATTATTTTCCAGCAGGTGAGCTACCATATGACTTCCTATATAGCCTGCTCCGCCGCATACTAATGTTGCCATAATTTTTCCTCCTTATATAGAAAACATTTTCTATATATTATATCACGAAATTTTATTTTATAAAGATTTTGCCATAACTATTTCATTGTTGTTAATTTTAACTAAAACTGTATCACCTTTGGTTACCTCACCTTTTAGAATCATCTTCGCAAGTTTTGTTTCCAAGGTGTTTTCTATATAAGACTTCAGAGGCCTTGCACCATAAAGCGGGTCATAGCCTTCCTCTGCCATATAAATTTTTGCTTCTTTATCTATTTTAAGCTTAATTTCTCTTTCTTCCAATCTCTTTTCAATGTCATGAATAAATATATCTATGATATTTTCAATTTCATTTATGGTCAGAGGCTTAAACATTATAATATCATCAATCCTGTTTAAAAACTCAGGTCTGAAGCTTCTTTTCATAATTTCCATTACTTTAATTTTTATATCATCATCAATTTTTTCATTGTTTTTATTTTGAAGCAGGATATCTGAGCCTATATTTGATGTCATAATGATTATTGTGTTTTTAAAATCTATTGTGTTCCCTTTATTGTCTGTCAATCTTCCTTCATCAAGTATTTGAAGAAATATATTAAATACATCGCTGTGAGCTTTTTCTATTTCATCAAAAAGTATAACGCTGTATGGCTTTCTTCTTACCTTTTCAGTAAGCTGTCCCCCTTCTTCATATCCTACATATCCCGGAGGCGCCCCTATTAGTCTTGAGACAGAGTATTTCTCCATGTATTCTGACATATCTATTCTTATTATATTATCCTCAGAATCAAATAAAGTTTCTGTGAGAGTCTTTGCCAGCTGGGTCTTTCCTACACCGGTTGGTCCTAAAAATATAAATGACCCTATAGGCTTTTTAGGATCCTTAAGACCTGCTCTGGCTCTGAGTACTGCATTTGATACTAACTCTACTGCTTCATTTTGTCCTATTACTCTCTTTTTCAATTCATCAGACAGTCTTAGAAGCTTTTGTCTTTCTCCTTCTATTAACTTACTTACCGGGATATTAGTCCAGTTTGATAGAACGAAGGAAATTTCATTTTCGGTTACTTCTTCCTTTAAAAGTGCCCCTTCTTCATTGTTTAACTTACTTTCACTCTCTTTAAGCTTTTCAGTAAGCTGCGGAATTATTCCATACTTTATCTGGGCTACCTTATCCAGGTCATACTCTCTCTCGAATTTTTCCAAATCTGCCTTTTTATCATCTAATTCTTTTTTTATTTTTCTAACCTTTACAATATCTTCTTTTTCTTTTTCGTATTTTAGCGTCAGAAGCTTGTCCTTTTCATTTAAATCCTCTAGTTCTTCTTCTGCTGCTTTTAATCTATTTATGGATTTTTCATCTTTTTCCCGCTGAAGAGCATTTTTTTCTATCTTAAGATTAAATATTTTCCTTCTGATATCATCCAGCTCAGCAGGAAGTGAGTCTATCTCTGTTCTTATCATAGAGCAGGCTTCATCAATTAAATCTATTGCTTTATCAGGAAGGAATCTGTCTCCTATGTACCTGTCTGAAAGTTTGGCAGCCGCGACTATAGCAGAGTCATGAATTCTTATTCCATGATATATTTCAAATTTTTCTTTAAGACCTCTTAGAATTGTTATGGTATCTGGAACTGTTGGCTCATCTACTGTTACAGGCTGGAATCTTCTCTCTAATGCCTTATCCTTTTCAATATATTTTCTATACTCATCAAAGGTGGTCGCTCCAATTGTCTTAAGCTCTCCCCGTGCTAAAAGAGGCTTTATCATATTGCCTGCATCCATAGATCCTTCTGTTTTTCCTGCTCCTACTATATTATGAATTTCATCTATAAAAAGAATAATTTTGCCTTTGCTCCCTGTTACTTCTTTTAAAACTGCCTTAAGCCTTTCTTCAAATTCTCCTCTATATTTTGCACCGGCTATTAAGGAACCCATATCTAGAGAAAATATAATTTTGTTCTTTAATCCTTCTGGCACATCTCCTTTAATTATTCTTTGAGCTAAGCCTTCTACTATTGCGGTTTTACCCACACCAGGCTCTCCTATAAGCACCGGATTATTTTTCGTCCTTCTTGATAATATCCTGATTACTCTTCTGATTTCCTCATCCCGTCCTATAACCGGGTCCAGTTTATTTTTCTTTCCTTCCTCAATTAAATTTACTCCATATTTTAAAAGTGCTTCATAGGTTCCTTCCGGATCCTCAGAATCTACTCTCTGATTTCCTCTTATCTTAAATAATATATTCAGAACATTTTCCTGATTAATAGAATACTTAGTTAAAAGCCCTTTAAGCTTTGAATCTTCAATATTTATTATGCCAAGAAGTACATGTTCCACAGATATATAGGAATCTTTGAATTTGTTCATCCACTCTTCTGCTTTAATAAATATTTTTTCTATATTTCTTGAAGCAAATACGCTGTTTTCAGAAGAAATATCACCCATTACCTTGGGCATACTATTTAATATTAGTTCAGATTCCCTGTTTAATGAATCTAAGTTTATATCCATTTTTTGAAATATTTTAGGTATAAGCCCATCAATGTCCCTAAGCAGAGCAATAAACAGGTGAATAGTTTCTACCTGCTGCGAGTTATATGAAACAGCTAGTCCATGAGCTTCATTTAAAGCTAATGAAACTTTTTTTGTTATCTTATCTGCATTCATTTAAAACACCTCCGTTAAAGTTTACCTTTTAGTTTAAGGGCTAAATTAAAATAATTAATTGAGTCCTGATATTTTTTGCTGTCATGATACATTTTACCAATAAGCAAATATCTGTCATAGATATCTTTAGTTGATCCGGCTTTTTCCAAAGAGTCTAAAGATAAATTCATGTAAAGCTCTTTACTATCTATATCCCCTTTTTCTCCTAAAATAATGGCTTTATAAAAATATGCCTTTTCGATATAATAATCATCATTTAAGTATATAGCATTGTTAATGGTTTCTTCTATGATTTTTTCTGCTTCATTATATAGGCCATTATTAATAAATAGGCTTAACAGTTTTATAGAAAAAGCAGCAAATCCTTTTTTATCATCTTTATTATATACATTATAGCCTTTAGTTAATATTTTTAATCCTTCTTCTCTGCTTTTGAACTTCATCATAATCATACCAAAGTTAATAGGCCCAGTTATAGTACTAAAGCCATTTATAAAATAATCAAAAGCTTTATTTTTATACTTTTCATATTTTTCTTTACTTCTTTCATAGTACAAAATAGCTAAAAGGCTGTATATTTCCCCTTTGCATTCCAGGCAGTTTTCTATTGCTGCTATACTTTCCAGTTCACCTATCGTATCTATAAATTCCGATTCCTTATTCAGCATGAAATATGCCATTACTGTATAATAACAAGCCTTATAATATATGCTGCAATTCTTCTTATTGTCCACATTGTTTTTTACATTTATAAAGCACTTAACTGCCTGACCATATTCTTCATATTTATATAAATATGTTCCTAAATCAAGGTAATATGTTATATTGTTTTCCTCTGAATTTGCCTTAGTAAGCAAATCATAATACTCTGCCAAATCATTTTCTGCCTTGTTTATTTTATCACCATTTATATAATATTCTATCAGCAGGTGCATAAACTTAAATGCTAATGAATATTCTTCACAGTCTATTGCATAGTAAAGATTATATTTTATGTCCTCAACATAATCTTTACTTTTTTTACTTTTCAGCAATTTGCTGTAGTTATTTAAAAGCTGATTTGATATATCTTCTTTTATATAGTCCTCAGCTAAATTCAGCCTGGTACTTAAATATCTTATTATTTTATCTTCAGGCATTATCTTGTTGTTTTCTATTCCGCTTAGTTTGGAAATAGATATAATATCTGAAGAAATATCCTTTAATGTTAACCCATTATATATTCTTGCTCTTTTTATTTTTTCACCGGTTGTTAAAACTTCCATTAGAACCACCTTTGCTTCATCAAATTATACCAATGCTTTTTAAAATATCTACTCCTGTGTTTAAATACATAACAGCTTTTTCAGTATCTCCAATGTCGTTATAATATTTCCCAAGCTTTATTGAGACTTCAGATATCTTACTATTATCATTTTCCCCCTCCACATATTTTAATGCCATAAGAAGATTGTATTCTATCTTTGCATTATCCCCCAGAATAGTACTTAATTTATAACTTAAAATATAATAGTCATAAGTATATTTACTATCACTCTCTTCAATTAAACTTTTTATTTTTTCAAGAGTTTCTTCTGTATTTTTTTCATCCTTTAGCTTGATAAAATTTTCACATAAATTTATATATGTCTCTATTATTTTTTCATCATTTGTTTCTTTTCTAAGATCTATAGCTTTGTAATAATGAAGGAAGGATTCATCTGTATTTTCCAAGTCAAAGAACAGTTTCCCTAAATTATTCTCAAATTTCGACAAAATTTCCATATCACCAATTTGTTTATATATGTCATTTGTAAGCTTTGAATATTCTATAGCTTTTTCTATTTCTCCATTTTGTGCATATTGTTCTGATATTAATGCTAAGGACTCAGCATAATTTTTCTTATCGTTTGCTTTATTAAATTCTTCCTTTGCCAGATATGAATAGTTTATTGATTTTTCTATGTTTTCCAGCTTTAAATAAACGAAAGATAAATAATAGTATATTTCTCCTACAATATATGGATTAGTAAGTTTTCCTTCAAAATATACTTTTTCTCCCTGCTGGAAATAAGATAAAGCAGAATGATAGGATTTAATTTTAATTGATATTAAGCCTAATTGAAGAAATGATTTGATAATATCTTCTGTTTTTCTTAATCTTATGAAAGAAGAATTGGAAGTAAGAAAATATTCCTGTGCATCAGCAAGCTTATTTCTTCTTAAATATATTTCTCCTTTAAGATAATAGCTTATTCCCTTTTTATAATCCAAATTATACTTATCTGAGTAGTAAATACAATTTTCTGCATACTGGTCTGCTTTTAAAAGATTATCATTTTTTAAATAGAAATTAGCAATATTTTCATAATAAGTACATATCTTTTCTGCTTGAGTCTCTTCAGATTCCATCAAGTATTCAATTGGTGTTTTAAGAAAAGATGCTAAATAAGCAAGTAAATCCATACTAGGCTTTGATTTTCCCGATTCTACCAAGCTAATTTGTCCCGGAGTTATTCGCTCTCCTGCTAAATCTTTTAATGTCATATTAAGTTCTTTTCTTCTTTTTTTTATTTTTTCTCCTAAAGTTAATATTTCCATTATCATATATCTTTCTCCATATTAAACAATAATTTTAATTATATTATAGCATATATTGTTAATTATATTAAAAAATAAAATAAAATAAAAAAATAATCCGGTTATACCGGATTATTTTATTTTATCCAATTAATCATAGTACCATATGCATCCTCAGCAGCATTCATAGCAGCTCTGGATCTTCTTTTCATCCTTCTTCTGGTTTTTCCATCCATGGATGGAACAATCATTAATCCTAAAGCTGCTCCCATAAGACTTCCTGCCATCATTCCCTTAACAAATTTGCCTCTCATACTATCACCTCTTTTTATTAGTATGATATGCAATTTTCGTTTAATTAAACTAGGTAAATATTAGCAGTTTACTTCGTCCATAGCCATATTAGCTAATTTATCACATCTATTGTTATACTCATTATCGCTATGACCTTTTACTTTTATAAAAGTAACTCGATGTATAGATAAGAATTTTATGAGATCTTCCCATAATTCTCTATTCTTTACCGGTTCCTTTTTTGAATTTTTCCAGTTATTTTTTTGCCAGCTTTCAATCCATCCGCTGTTAACAGCATTAACGACATAAGCTGAATCTGAATAAAGAGAAACACTGCAGGGTTCCTTTAATAATGACAATGCTTTTATTACTGCCATAAGCTCCATTTTATTGTTGGTGGTATTTTTATATGATTCTTTTATTTCTTTGATATTTCCATTGTATATAAAAACTATGCCAAAGCCCCCTATTGTATCCTCTTTTCCATTTCCTCTGCAGGCTCCGTCTGTATATATAATGACTTCTTTCATCAATCTTTCTCCTTTTTTATACCCTTAGCAATAAACTGATATAGTTTTAATACTCTTTTTCCTCCCACTATAGAGGTTATTAAGTTTATAACTTCTTTTACTAATATTAAAATATTACCCTTTCCATGATAATTTTCTAGAATTATACTGTCATCCACATCATTCAATATTTTGTTTAAGCCAAAAAATGCTATGGCTATATCGTCTATTTCTCCAATAAAGGGAATAAAGTCCGGTATGAAATCAATTGGTGATACCAGATATAAAATTATGCCAATTAAGACAGCCTTACTTTCTGCAGGAACTCTTTTATCCTTTAAAAGATTATAATACAAATCAATAACATCCGGAAGGATAAATGCATACTCTCCAATTTTTTTATATTTTCCAGGCATCTTCCCAAGTATTTTTTTTCTAAACATTCCGTAAGAATCATCTTTTTTTGTCTCCTCCTGCTTTTTCTTGATTATCTTTTTGTCTGCAGAGTAGACAAATTCATCTATTCCTATCTCTAATGCTCTATCCATTATTTTTAAGCTGTTCAATTTGAAATATACATTGGGAATATTTTTCTCTATCTGATTTAAGTCTGCAGATATTATGCCATCTTTTATACTTATTCCTAATTCATTCAGCTTTTTGTCGAGAATTTTTAATGAAGAGTTTACTACAAAAGAAGCTATTTTAAGTTTTGCTATTTTAAATTCAAATATCTTAAGGTACATGATATTATCATGGACATTAGATACTCCTAAATCTATATAAAAATTAATATCTATTCCTTTTTTATATGAACCATACAGCTTAATAGAATTCTGTATATTTATTTTATTTATATTAAGGTTCTCTATCTTCACAAAATCTTTTATAAGACCCATGATGTCTTTTTCAGATAAAACTGTGGTTATCTTTGATACCTTCATCTTCCCCCCGCCTTTTCTTGGAATATATTACATTAGTAAATTTTATGATTTTCATTTTACAGCTTCGCAAATTAATTATATCATAAATAAGTAAGGATTCCATTAATAATTAGATGAGGTGGTAAGCATGAACATAGTTAAAAATAAATATTTTCTTATACCAATTTCCATGATTGCCTGCATTTTTATAATAATTTCACTTTTCAGCCTTAATATTAATAAACCGGCATACAAGACCTATAATCTTTTTATAAATGATATAAACCAAAACTTAGTATATGAAGTAAATCTAACTTCTTCACCTGAGATAAATGTAAAGCTAAAAAATGGTCAGATGTATAAAACAGATAATCCAAGGAAAGAAGATTTTAAAGAGCAGCTTTTACTAAAGGGAATAAAAGTATCTGAAAACCAAAATATAGATGCAGATAAACTTATGATTATAATTCCTATCTTAATTTTATCGGCTCTGCTGTTATATAATCTTAAGGTCAGATCAAAGAAGAAAAATAATTCTTTTGATTCTATTGAGTTAAACAAAATCGAAAATTCCTCATATTCTTTTAAAAATGTTGCAGGAAACTATGAGGTTAAGGAAAATGTTATGGATATAATATCCTTCCTTAAAAATCCGGACAAGTTTAATCATTATAAGGCAAAAATGCCAAAGGGCATACTTTTATATGGAGAGCCCGGAACAGGAAAAACCCTTATCGCAAAAGCCATTGCTCAGGAAGCCGGAGTTCCTTTTTACTCTACCTCAGGATCTGATTTTGTTCAGATTTATGTAGGTGTTGGAGCATCAAGAATAAGGCAGCTTTTTAAAAAGGCTAAAGAAAGCAAAAAGGCAGTAATATTCATTGATGAGATAGATGCTATCGGAAAGAAAAGAAGCCAGGATCCATCTTCAAACGGAGAAAGAGACCAGACTCTAAATGCCCTTCTTACTGAAATGTCTGGATTTAATGACAGTTCCGGTATAGTAGTTATAGCAGCTACAAACAGAATAGATACATTAGACCCGGCACTGCTGAGACCAGGCAGATTTGACAGACACATAGAGGTTCCTCTTCCTGATAAAAAGGAAAGAGTGGAGATTCTAAATCTTTATCTTAATGGTAAACCGCTAGGAGTTATAGATGTAGAGGATTTAGCAGGCAAAACTGTATATTTTTCTGGCGCTAAGCTGGAGGCCTTTGTTAATGAGGCAGCTATTTTAGCCTGCAGAGAAGAAAGTTCCCTTATTTTATCTAAGCATTTTGAAAGTGCTTACACTAATATTTTAGCAGGCTCAGAAAAAAAGGACAGGTCAACAATCAGAGGTATAGATAAAAAAATAACAGCTTACCATGAAGCGGGACATACTCTTATATCATATATTAAACTTAAAGATGATCAGCTTTCTAAAGTTACAATTATACCAACCACTAAAGGTGCCGGAGGATATACTCTTTCCATACCTGAGGACAGAATGTACCATACTAAGGAATATCTTAAAAACAGAATAATGGTCCTGCTGGCAGGAAGGGCTGCTGAGGAAGTAGTATTTGGAGAAGACAATATAACAACAGGAGCTTCAAATGATTTAGAAACAGCATCAAAGATAATATGGGATATGGCTAATAAATATGGAATGGTAAAATCCTTAGGTTTATTTTCACTGGGAAATGATAAATCTGCTCCTGAATTAATAAATGAATGTAAAAATATATTGGATGATTTATATAAAATGGTAAAAACAACTTTAAAGGATAATATGGACAAGTTAACCATTTTATCTGAAGAATTAATAGAAAAAGAAACTCTTCATAAAAATGAAATATATGAAATATTAAAAAAATCTGCTGGCGCAGATATCTAAGGGAACCTTAGATTCCCGGAGGCGGCACTATCGTTTCTCCGCACCCTCCTGAAACAAGCGGGAAGTACCTTCCCTGCACCCATCCTTTTTACTTAATAAAGCTTAAATGTTTTATTGTTTTAGTATTATTTATCTACAAACATAAATTTTAATTTTTAATCGAGTAAAAAGAGGCTAAGCAGCCTCTTTTTTGAATTTAATAAATATAGATGTTACAAGTACTCCGCCTAATAAGCCTCCAATATGCCCAAAATTATCAATGTTTGGTATAGTAAACCCTATAATCAGGTTTATTACTATTACATTAATAATACTTCTTACAAATCCTGAGGATATCCTTTTTCTATTATAAAGTCCGATAATAAGAAGCGACCCCAACAGTCCGAATATTGCCCCTGAAGCACCTATTGATACACTGTCAGAAAACAAATAGCTTAAGACTGAGGATAAAAGCAGAGAAACTAAATATATTATTATATATTTAATCTTTCCACAATACTTTTCCACAATAGGACCAACAGAATATAAGGCTATCATATTAAGGGTTAAATGAATTATCCCTCCGTGTAAAAATCCGCAGGTAAATAATCTGTAGTATTCCCCTGCCTTTATAAGAGGGTTATATTTAGCTCCCAAAGCAATAAGCGCATTTATGTCAGCATCTATTAAGTTTCCCGAAAAATAAGCTGTTATTAAATAGGCTATTACGTTAATCGTGATTATTACTGTAGTTACAATACCCACATCCATATGCTTAGGTTTTGCTGAAAAGTTAGAAATACACTCAGTTATTATGCTGACTGCATCTTCTATTTCCTGATCACTGTAATATATCTTTTTATCATCAGCACTTATAGCAACAGCTTTAGAGCTGATAAAACTTTCATTATCAATATGATTTTCTATATATACGGATACAACAGAATAACCTGAGTTTTTAAGGCTTGATATCTTCTGATTGTTTATTAAATTTTCAGCTTCACTGTAATCAGTAAATATCAACGTATAATTATTTATCTTCACTGCCCATTTTGTCAACAAGCCCATACTATCTTCTAACTCTATTATTCTTCCATTATACCTTCTATTAATATTATCTATCAGCTTTTCAGCATATTGCTCTTTCATAATTTCCTCTCTAAGACAACATGTTTATTAAATCATCAAATCTTTTTATAGTATTTAATATAGGCTCTTTCACTGTCATATCCACCTTTGAGTTTTTAAGAATATTTATTGGATAATCACTTCCGCCGCTCTTTAAGAAATTAAAATAATCCCTAAGTGCTCCTTCTTCTTTATTTAATATTCTTTTAGCAAAGGTAAAAGCTGCACTATAGCCCGTAGCATACTGATATACATAAAAATCTCTGTAAAAGTGAGGAATCCTTGCCCACTCTATCTCTATTTCCTTATCAACTACTATATCATCGCCGAAATATTTTTTATTAAGGTCATAATAGAATTTATTCATTTCCTCAGCAGTAAGAGGAATGCCGGCTTCTATGCTTTCATGAGAGAATTTTTCAAATTCAGCAAACATCACCTGCCTGAATAATGTAGTTCTTATATTCTCCAGTTCCTGATTTATTAAATAAAGTCTCATATTTTTATCTTTTTCATTATCTATAAGATAATTTATTAATAAATTCTCATTTGTGGTTGATGCAACCTCAGCGCAAAACAGAGTATACTCAGCATACTGGTAAGGCTGAGTCTTATTTGAATAATAGGTATGGATTGAGTGCCCCATCTCATGAGCCAGCGTGGATACACTGTTTACATCATTATTATAATTTAAAAGGACAAAAGGCTCTGTATCATAACAGCCAGAAGAATATGCTCCTCCCTTTTTACCTTGGTTTTCATATACGTCAACCCATCCGCTTTTTATTCCATATTCAAAAATATCTAAATATTCCTTGCCAAGAGGCTTTAATGCCTTTTTTATTATTTCTACACCTTTCTCATAAGGTATATCAAACTTTGGTGTTTTAATAACAGGAGTATACAGATCATACATATGAAGTTCAGACAGCCCCAGAAGCTTTTTCTTAAGTTTAACATACTTATGAAGAACTTCAATATTATCGTTAACTGCTTCTATAGTATTATCAAATACTGATACAGGAATGTTATTTGGCTTTAAGGAGGCCTCAATTGATGATTTATAGCTTCTAAGCTTTGAGTTTAATGCAAAAGTCTTTACTGAAGATGTAAGCATGGCAGCATAAGTATTCTCATACTTTTTAAAGGTATTATGCATAAGCTTAAATGCAGCTTCTCTTACAGCCCTGTTTTCAGATTTCAGCCATATTGAATAATTTGAACTGGTAAGTTCAGTATCATTTCCGTTTTCATCCTTAATAATTCCAAACTTCATGTCAGCAAAGGTAAGCATATTAAATATATCTGATGGTGCTTCTAAAGAATCACTAAGTGCGGATATTATTTCTTCCTTATCCTTACTCAGTGTATGCTCTTTCAGGTTTCTGATATCCTGAAATAAAAACTTGTATTCTAAAAATTCCTTATCCCTTATTATTTCATTATACTTCTCATCACTTAAATCTATAATCTCAGGCATAAAATAAGATATATAAGATGCAACCTCAGATGAAAGACTTGATATTTTATTTCTGACTCCCTGATATTTTGGATTTTGAGTGTTTTCATCATTTCTAAGATGTGCATAAACAAAAAGTTTTTCATTTAGCCTTAGTATGTTTTCTCTCAATTCCAAAAACTTCAGCAGATTTTTTTTGTCATCTAATTTTCCTTTATACTCCAATAGGCTTGGTGCCTTTGCTTTAAGCTTTTCATAATCCTTTTCCCAAAGATCATCATTTTGATAAATTTTCCCTACTTTCCATTTATACTTATCTTCTATTTCTTCTCTTGTTTTTACCTTTAATGTATCGCTCATTTTCTCACCTCATTATTAAAAATAGAAAAATTACAAATTTATAATTTTCCTACCATTAGTATACCATAAATTTGAAATAATGAAGAAATAAATATTTGCAAACTATTTGCATTTATGTATAATATAAATACCAGAGAGTTTTTTAAAGGAGTTATTATGGTAAATATAGAAAATGTAAGTTTTTCCTATGCTAAGGGGAAACCGGTTATAGAAAATCTTTCAATAAATGTAGATGACGGTGATTACCTGTCTGTAATAGGGGAAAATGGAAGCGGTAAAAGTACACTGATCAAATTGATGTTAGGCTTTTATAAGCCGCTTCAGGGGAAAATTGAGATTAAAACAAAAAAAATTGGCTATGTTTCTCAGAGAATTGGAAATTTAAACAATAAATTCCCAATAACCATATATGAGCTGCTTTACTGTCACCTGAAGGCAATAAAGTGCAAAGATAGAAAACAGATATTTAAAGTTCTGAAGATGGTAGGAATGGAGGGCTTCAAAAATCAGCTAATAGGAAATCTGTCCGGCGGTCAGATTCAGAGAATATTCATAGCAAAAGCACTGCTTGGAAATCCGGAGCTTCTTATATTTGATGAAATATTTACAGGAGTTGATGAAAAAGCTCAAAAGGAAATCCTG
>Ga0172378_10003716_pt1 | contig 14328 bp, 13 predicted proteins | sample GrowelOW332metaG_FD_119755 | JGI IMG/M metagenome (GOLD analysis project Ga0172378, IMG submission 119755) | Groundwater microbial communities from an aquifer near a municipal landfill in Southern Ontario, Canada - Pumphouse #3_1 metaG | ecosystem: Environmental > Aquatic > Deep subsurface >... | reverse complement strand
CATCCTGAACCAAATAAAGTTACAGCAGCAGTTGTGAATTTTGCTTTGAATTCATCAAAGTTACCAAACTCTTTTTCAATTGCTTCAAGTAATTTACCTTGAGGTTTTAATATCGATTTAGGAGTTAAACAATTCCAATAAAAGGTATGATTCCATACTTGTGCAGCATTATTAAAAATACCACCACTTGATTTCATAACGATTTCTTCAAGTGTTGAGTTTTCAAATTCTGTTCCTACGATTAGCTTATTTAAATTATCTACATAAGCTTGATGGTGTTTGCCATAATGGAATTCGATTGTTGTTTTTGAAATATGAGGTTCCAATGCATCTTGAGCAAATGGGAACACTGGTAAAGTAAATGTTGACATAGTGTTTTGAATATTAATTAATACAATAAATTATCTAACAATAATAATAACGAGATTTTCGTTGGATTATTGCTTTATTAGTTTATTAACAAAATTAATTTGCTACAATGAAAAATAAGTTATAATTTTGAAGTCTGAAATAAATAAATCTAAATATTAACCAATAAAAAAATAAAACAATGGCAATAAAAGGAGCAGTTGTAATTGATAAAGAACGTTGCAAAGGTTGCGGAGTATGTGTTGTTGCATGTCCGAACAATGTACTCGCTCTAAGTAAAAACGTAAATGGTAAAGGCTATCATTACTCTGAAGCAATATTAGATAACTGTATAGGTTGTACTAGTTGTGCTTTGGTATGTCCAGATGGAGTAATCACTGTTTACAAAGTTAAGTTATAAACTATTAAACTATAATAGAAATGGCAAAAGAGCTAAAATTAATGAAGGGTAACGAAGCTATTGCTGAAGCAGCAATACGCTCAGGTTGCGATGGGTATTTTGGATATCCTATCACTCCGCAATCTGAAGTTATGGAACATCTTATGATTGAAAAACCATGGGAAACTACAGGAATGGTTGTTTTACAAGCAGAAAGTGAAACATCATCAATTAATATGGTATATGGTGGAGCTGGAGTAGGTAAAAAAGTTATGACCTCTTCTTCTTCTCCAGGAATAAGTCTTATGCAAGAAGGTTTAACCTATCTTGCTGGAGCAGAACTTCCTGCACTTATAGTAAACGTTGTACGTGGAGGTCCCGGTTTAGGAACAATTCAACCATCTCAAGCAGACTACTTCCAAGCAGTTAAAGGCGGTGGACACGGTGACTACCAAATGTATGTATTAGCACCAGCATCAGTACAAGAAATGTATGATTTCGTATTCAAAGCATGGGAAATTGCATTCAAATATCGCAACCCTGTTATGATACTTTCTGACGGTGCAATTGGTCAAGTTATGGAAAAACTATACGTTGGACCACATATTCCTCGTTGGACTGAAGAAGAATTAAGAAAGAATGCTCCATGGGCAAGTTGTGGCAAACCAACTTCTAGAGATCACAACATTATTACATCACTAGATCTTGATTCAGCTAAACAAGAAGAACACAACCATAAACTTCAAGCAAAATACAGAGAAATGGAAGAAAAGGAAGTTCTTTTTGAAACCATTAACTGTGAAGATGCTGAATATATATTTGTTGCTTATGGATCAAGTGCACGTATTGCGCAAAAAGCTATTCAACTTGGACGCGAAAAAGGAATTAAAGTAGGACTTCTACGTCTTATCACATTATTCCCTTTCCCTAAAAAGCAAGTTGCAGAATTCTCTAAGAAAGTAAAAGGAATGCTAGCAGTAGAAATGAGTGCTGGTCAAATGGTTGAAGACGTAAGATTGGCAGCAGAATTCCGTTGTCCAATTGAACATTTTGGTCGTTATGGCGGAATAATCCATACTCCACACGAAGTTCTAGAAGCATTGGAAGAAAAAATCATTAAAGGCTAAAAGATATGTTTAATCCAGATATAATTAAACCAGAAAACTTGGTTTACAAAAAAACGAATGTACTTACAGATGCTGTAATGCATTATTGTCCAGGCTGTGGTCACGGAACAACTCACCGTTTAGTCGCAGAAGTTATTGAAGAAATGGACATTCAAGATAAAGCTATTTGCATAGCGCCTGTTGGTTGCTCTGTTTTAGCTTATAATTATTTCAACGTAGATTCATTAGGTGCAGCTCACGGTAGAGCTCCAGCAATGGCTTCAGCAATTCAACGTATGTTCCCAGATCGTCACACATTTACCTACCAAGGAGATGGAGATTTGGCGGCTATTGGTACTGCTGAAACAATTCATGCTTGTAACCGTGGAGAAAACATTGTTATTATATTTATAAACAATGGTATCTATGGTATGACAGGAGGGCAAATGGCTCCTACTACTTTAATTGGTATGAAGACAGCAACTTCTCCTTATGGTCGTACAGTTGAATTAAATGGCTATCCTTTGCAAATAACAGAATTACTTGCAGAATTACCAGGAACATATTACGTCACTCGTCAATCTGTTCACACAGCAGCAGCTGTTAGAAAAACAAAGAAAGCAATTCGTCAAGCATTTGAAAACCAAAAAAACAAAAAAGGAACATCTTTAGTTGAAGTTGTTTCTAACTGTAATTCTGGTTGGAAAATGACTCCAGTTGAAGCTAACAAATGGATGGTAGAGAATATGTTTGCTAAGTATCCAATCGGCGACATAAAAGTTGACGGAGAAAAAGTAAAAAAATAACCTTAAACGTAAAAGCAATGACAGAAGAAATCATAATAGCCGGATTTGGTGGACAAGGAGTCTTATCAATGGGTAAAATTCTTGCTTACTCCGGCGCTATGCAAGACAAAGAAGTAAGTTGGATGCCATCTTACGGTCCTGAAATGCGCGGTGGAACTGCAAACGTATCAGTAATTATCTCTGACGAAAGAATCAGTTCTCCAATCATTAGTCAATTTGACACAGCAATCATACTTAACCAACAGTCTCTTGACAAATTCCAAAGTGCTGTAAAACCTGGTGGAATATTATTATACGACCCTAATGGAGTATTTAACCCTCCAACTAGAAAAGATATTAATATCTATAAGGTAGCTGCAACAGAAAAAGCATCTGAGCTTGGAATGGCAAAAGTATTCAATATGATTGTTCTAGGAGCATTCCTACAAGTTAAGCCAGTTGTAACTGAAGAGTTCATAGAAAAAGGTTTATTGAAATCGCTTCCAGAACGCCATCATAAGATGATACCAGAAAACCTAAAAGCTGTTCAAACAGGAAAAGCAATTGTTGAAACAGTACATGTACTATAATATAGAGAGAATCTATATTACATAACTTGTCCGAAATAAGCGATAAAAATTTAAACACTAATTTCCAAGGATAAACTAAGTAAAAAAAGAACTTCAAAAACCCTAAAAAGTTTATGAGGTTCTTTTTTTATATCTTCTTCCCATTATCATAACTAAGATCGATGTAAAATCCAACGCACTCTTTAAATAAGTTTTTATGTATCTTTGAGGACAGATTAGTACTCTGAGTTTAGATCTATACTTTCCCGTTTACACAAAATATTGTACAGTCCCCTTACTCAAAATTTTTCCTTAATAAAAAAAGATTTTTCCTTAATAAAAAAGTTTTTTTCCTTAATATAAATTATTTTTTCCTTAACTTATTTTTGAAGAAGTCCCCTCTAAATTTCTTTTTCTCACATTGTAGATTTGGTACTTTTCTATTGTTAGACCATTGTGAAATTCAACGGTCTTCTTTGTTTGTAGTAATGTTATTTTGAATAATAACAAACCACTATTGGATGGTCTACCTACTGCACTAAAACCTTTATTGTAATATCTTTTGATAAGTTGATCTATCTCCTCCCAATTTATTATTGAATTGATTTGATTGAAGAATACTTCTTTGACTTTTCTTTTTAACAACCTGTTTGTTAGTCTTTAATGCTGATTTTTACCGTGCAACGGTCTTAACTTCTCTACTCATAAGCTTATGACTCTTCATATTGAACATCCATTTATTTAAAGGTGTGAATATTAATTAGAAAATATAAAAGAACAACATAGCTGATATTTAGCAAAAAAAGTCGGGTAAAAACGAGAGTAAAAATTAGACAGTAGCAAAGTAATTGTTTGCATTAAGCTAATGATATGTTCGCGGTTGCTAAATTTATTTTATATCCATTTTTATTTTATCTAAATAATTAGCAATCTCGTTTGGGCTAATTAAAAGCATACATTCGCAGGAATTTGTATTGCGACATTTTGAGCATTCCCCACCCCTTACAAAAACTTTGGTTTTTTCTCCTATCGGCCTCCACCTTCCGGGATGCATAGGACGTATTGGAGGATATAAGCCTAAGGCATTAATTCCTAGTATTGAAGCAATATGAAGTGGTCCTGTGCTAGCTGCTATCAATCCATCCGCCTTACCGATAAATGAAATAAACTCTTCTAATGAGAAAATGCCTGTTAGATCATAAACTCTGCCAATATACTTATCAACAATCTCTTCCCTAATTAAATCACCCTCTTGCTTTGTTCCTGTAATAAATATATTATAATCCTCCTGAGGCAAAAGAGATATTAGCTTATTATAATTATCAATTCCCCATTCTCTTGCACTTCCTTTGGATTTTGGATGGAGGATTAAATTAAACCTAGTTTTATCAATTAAGTTATCCCCTGGACTTGTAATATTATTAGCTCTTATACCAATAAACTTATTTAATTCCTCAATACTATAATTCGATTTTGCTCCCAAACATTCAATCAGTTTAATATTTAACTGAGCTTCATGAAGCAAAGATTTATTCCTTGAAAAACTTATAAGCCTATTGGAATATAGCCAATTATAAATACGGTGAGAGGTAGCAATTCTTATTGGTATATTTGCCCTCTTTGCCAAGCGTGCAATCTTTTTTGAAGGAAATACATTTATAAATACGTCTATTCTCTCTTGATTTAAAAGTCTAATTTGTTCAGAAGAGTTTTTTGAACTTAGGGAGTCCCAGTTAATAAACTTATCAATATTGGAGGAGAGAGCTACTATTGGCTCAGTATATGTTTTGCCCAGAAAAACTATGGTTGAATTGGGATAAATACTCTTTAAAACTCCAGCCATAGGTAGGGTAAGAATAACATCTCCAATACTATCCGTCCTGCTAATTAGGAATACAGGATTTGTTTTAGTTCTTATTAAGTTCTTTAAGCTTGGCATTTTTCAAATAGGTTGCAAAAGCAGATATCTTACATACTTGATAGCCAGCATAGCCATCCAATATACCTGCTTTTAATATATAATCTCTAAAAAACTTCCATTTAGGTTTAAACCAGAGTCCAAAAAGAGATGATTTCTTCCCTTTCTCAAAGGCTTCTTTGGAAGTAAGGCTTGTAAATTTCTCAACCTGAAGAACATGATCAGAGGTTGTATGATAAGAATAATGAAATAAATCACCCTTAAGCATTATTATCTTTGTATTGGGTAAATAGAGTAGAGATTCGTGTATATCCCCTACCCAGTTAACCTCTTTAGAAAAAATTCTATGTTTAATATCTGGATACCAACCACAATGCCTTATCCAAGAGCCACAATAATTGGTTAATCGCTTTAGAGAAAAAATTATATTTGGATTAGAGATTGATTCGTATTTTCCCTTGATTTCCAGAATACTTTGCTTTAATTCATACGACAATGCCTCGTCTGCATCAATTGAGAGTATAGTATTATAAGTTGCTAAACTATTGGCATAATTTTTTTGAGAAGAATAACCCAACCAGTCTTTGGAATAAAACTTTATATTATCATATCTCAGGCAAATATCCTTGGTCTTATCGGTTGAAAGAGAATCTACAACAATTATTTCATCCACTACACCTTGTAGAGAGATTAAACAACGTTCAATATTCTTTTCTTCGTTGAATGAAATTATGGTTGCCGAAATTTGCATTAAGGATTATAGTAAAGGGGTAACGTCTTTGAAAACAAATTCTTTAATCGAAGGTTGAAGACTCGCAATATCAATAATACTAATCTTCTTTTTCTTGAAATTATTATCCATTAAAACATCTAATTGCTGAGCATTAATTTTATTTAAAGTCAAAAGATTAATCTCAACATAGATAGTAATATTCTTAGACTTCTTCTCTTCTGCGTTTATAAAGTGATTATGAACCCAAGCCTTATTAACACCAAATTCCTTAAGAGAAGATTGGAGTTCTAAGACTAATTTCTTCCTTCTGGTTCGCACCCACCATGATGGTTTTTTTGATTTTGTTTTAAGTCCTTTCGCTAATTTCCTACTTGTTTTGTCCTTAACGATAGATTTAATTGGTTTAATATCAATTTTCTCTTCTTGTTTATCAATAGGTTCCTGGTTTGAAATAGACTTTTCTTCGTTATCCATTTTGAAAATATTAGATTTTAACCAAGCCTGCAAATCCCATAAATGCCATTGCTAAAACACCTGCAGTAACTAGTACAATAGGCATTCCCTTCATTCCCTTAGGAGTTGAAGAAAGCTCAATTTGTTCTCTAAGCCCTGCAAAAAGAACCATAGCTAGGGTAAATCCTAAGGACATTCCAATTGCATAAACAAGTCCTACGATTAAAGAAAAATCTTTTTGTATAACTAAAATTGCTATCCCTAAAACTGCACAATTGGTTGTGATAAGTGGAAGAAATACTCCAAGTGCTTGATATAAACTTGGACTAACTTTCTTAAGTATAATCTCAACCATCTGAACTAAGGCTGCAATAACCAAAATAAAAACAATGGTTTGAAGAAACTCTATTTCAAGAGGATTAAGAACATAGTATTGAAAAAGATAGGTAACAAGCGTGGCAAGAGTCATAACAAAAACAACTGCTGCCCCCATTCCCAATGAAGTACTAACCTTATTGGAAACCCCAAGAAATGGACAAATACCTAAGAATTGTGAGAGTATTACGTTATTAACGAATACCGCAAAAATAATAATTGCTACATATTCCATAGTTGAAGAACTTTATATTTGAAGATGCAAAACTAATTAAAATTTACAACCTATCAAAGGATATCTTCCATATTTTTTTTAATTTTGCATTTAATACAATAAGAATATTGAATAAAATCAAATAATAAAAATGGAGTTTTTCTTTAGACAATACGGACAAGGGCAACCAATTATTATTCTTCACGGATGGTTAGGACTAAGTGACCATTGGATGTCGGTAGCTAAATTTTTATCAGAGCAAGGCTTTAATGTTATTGTGCCTGACTTGCCAAACCATGGTAGGAGCTTCCATACTGAGGATTTTTCATTTGATGAAATGGCAGAAATTATGTATTCATTTTCCCTTACACAAGGCTTTGAAGACCCAATTCTACTTGCCCATTCTATGGGGGGAAAAATAGCTATGAAGATGGTGGATAAAAATCCAGACTATTATAAATCTTTAATATTAATCGATATACATTTTCGTTTATATGAGAGAAACCCAGAAAGAGACCTCTTTACATCTCTTCTTTCTCAAACCAACCCTTCCGACTTTAAGGATATTAGAAATTTCAGAAATCACTTTCTGGATAATGGAATTGAGAAGGATATGGTAGCTGTGATTTTGAAAAACGTAGAATATAATAAGAAAACGCTTCAATGGAAATCCAATATGCCTATGCTGGCAAGGGAGGCTGAAAAAGTTATGCAAGAGGTAGAAATTTCAGAAACCAATATCCCGACTCTTATTCTTAGAGGAGAAAATTCAAATTATATTAGAGATGAGGATATTATTACATTAAAGGAAAAATTTAAAAACTCCAAGATTATTACTGTTCCTAAATCTGGGCATTTGATACATGTTGACAACCCTGCATTTCTACTAAAGGAAATACTATATTTTACCCAAGAATAAGTTTATCAACTAAATACAATTAATATTTAACCTCCGCAAGACAGGTATATCGCTTATCATTGAATAGACATATAGCAGGAATAAACCCCTAATCTATATAGTTTATTTCTAAATAAAAGAATTCTCAAATAAATAATTCTTCTTTTATTAGTTTTTTCTTCAATATAATTGTTGTATTTTTGCAAGCTGAAATAATGAATGATTTCACGTTAAAAGAATTTTATTCAAACACTTATAAAATCAAAAGAAATGGCAAAAGAAAAGAAATTTTTGACTTGCGATGGTAACCAAGCTGCTGCTCATGTTGCATACATGTTCAGCGAATGTGCGGCTATTTATCCTATCACTCCTTCTTCACCTATGGCTGAATACGTTGACGAATGGTCAGCTAACGGCAGAAAAAACATATTTGGGGAGGAAGTAAAATTAGTAGAATTGCAATCTGAGGCTGGAGCAGCTGGAGCATTACACGGTTCACTTCAAGCTGGTGTTCTTTCAAGTACTTATACAGCTTCTCAAGGATTATTATTAATGATCCCTAATATGTATAAGATTGCTGGAGAACTTCTCCCTTCAGTTTTTCATGTTACAGCACGTACGCTTGCATCTCAAGCTCTTTCTATCTTTGGAGATCATTCAGACGTTTACGCTTGCCGTCAAACAGGTTTTGCAATGTTAGCTTCAAATTCAGTTCAAGAAGCAATGGATTTGGCTGGTGTTGCTCATCTTAGTGCAATCAGAGCTCGAATTCCTTTTATGCACTTCTTTGATGGCTTTAGAACATCTCACGAAATACAAAAAATTGAGACCATTTCTACAGACGAAATGGCTGGACTTATTGACCAAGATGCTCTTAAAGCTTTTAGAGAAAATGCTCTTAATCCAGAACATCCAGTAACTCGTGGAACAGCTCAAAACCCTGATGTGTTCTTCCAAGCAAGAGAAGCAGCAAATCCTTTCTATGATGCAATTCCTGATATTGTTAATAACTATATGCAAGAGGTTGGTAAAATCACGGGTCGTGAACATAAACCTTTTGAATATTATGGACCAAAGGATGCTGAAAACGTTATTGTTGCAATGGGTTCTGTTTGCGACACTATAAAAGAAACAATTGATTATTTAGCTAAGAAAGGTGAAAAAGTAGGATTAATTTCTGTTCACCTATATCGCCCTTTCTCTCCTAAATACTTCTTCAATATATTCCCTCAATCGGTTAAAAATATCTGTGTTTTAGACCGCACAAAAGAACCAGGTGCTAATGGAGATCCATTATATCTTGACGTAGTTGAACTATTCAACAACAAGAAAGTTCGTCCAATGATTATTGGTGGTCGTTATGGCTTATCTTCAAAAGACACTACTCCAGCACAAGTTATCTCTATTATTGAAAACTTAAAATCTTCTACTCCAAAGAACCAATTCACTGTTGGTATTGTTGATGATGTTACCTTCCACTCCCTACCTGTTCTTCCAGAAATTTCAATGGATACAGAAGGAACTTTCGAAGCTAAGTTCTATGGTTTAGGTGCTGACGGTACTGTTGGAGCAAATAAGAACTCAATTAAAATTATTGGAGATAATACCGATAAATATTGTCAAGCATACTTTGCATACGATAGTAAGAAATCAGGTGGTTTCACTTGTTCTCACCTTCGTTTTGGTGACAGTCCAATACGCTCACCATATTTGGTAACTACTCCTGATTTTGTAGCTTGCCACGTATTTCCTTACTTAAATATGTATGAGATATTAAAGGGAATTAAACCTAATGGCACCTTCCTTTTAAATTCTATTCACAATGCAGATGATACTGTTAAGAATCTTCCTTCTAAAATTAGAAAAATACTAGCTGAAAAGAATATTAATTTCTATATCATTGACGCTACAAAGATTGCAGAAGAAATTGGTTTGGGAAATAGAACAAATACTATTCTTCAATCAGCGTTCTTCAAAATTGCTAACGTAATTCCTTACGAATTAGCAGTAAGTCAAATGAAGAAAGCTATTGATAAATCATACGGAAAGAAAGGTGAAAACATAGTTAAAATGAACTATGCAGCTGTTGAACGTGGATCAGATATTACTAAGGTTGAAGTTAAGAAGGAATGGGCAAATGAAGCTAGTTCTTCTAGTCACGAAACAGATAGTAATCGTCCAGAATTTATCAAAAATGTTGTTGATATTATCAATGCTCAAGAAGGTGATATTCTTCCTGTATCTGCATTTACTGGTAGAGAAAACGGTACATTCCCTTGTGGAACTTCACAGTATGAAAAAAGAGGTATAGCTTCTCATATTCCAGAATGGATTTCAGATAATTGTATTCAATGTAACCAATGTTCTTATGTTTGTCCACATGCAGCAATTCGTCCTTTTCTTATAAATGAAGATGAATTAGCAAAATTACCAAACGACACTAAAACACTAAAAGCAACTGGAAAAGAATTTGAAGGTCTTCAATTCCGTATGCAAGTAAGTGCTCTTGATTGTACTGGCTGTGGCAACTGCGTTGATGTATGCCCAGCGAAAACAAAAGCTTTAGTTCTTCAACCACTTGCTTCTCAAATAGCAGAGGCTAAACGTTGGGATATAATTTCAAAAGAAGTTTCTAATAAAGCTGAATTAGTTGATATTACTAAGAATATTAAGAATTCTCAATTTGCTCAACCATTATTTGAGTTCTCAGGAGCTTGTGCTGGTTGTGGAGAAACACCATATATTAAACTAATCACTCAATTATTTGGAGATAGAATGATGGTTGCAAATGCAACAGGATGTTCTTCAATTTATGGTGGTTCATGCCCATCAATGCCTTATACAACAAATGCAAAGGGTAAAGGACCAGCTTGGGCTAACTCTTTATTTGAAGATAATGCAGAATTTGGTTTAGGAATGCACACTGCAACTAAACTTATGAGAGATAGAGTAGGAAACCTTATGATTGAAGGTCTAAGTTGCTCTTCTTGCACTGCAGATCAAAAACTACTATTCCAATTATGGATAGATAATCGTGAAAATGCTGAAATCACACAACAAGTTTACGATAGATTAGTTCCTACATTGGAAGCTTGTGGTTGTGATATCTGCAAAGGAATTTACGACAACCGTCAATTTATTGTTAAAAAATCACAATGGATTTTCGGAGGAGACGGTTGGGCTTATGATATTGGCTACGGTGGACTTGATCATGTAATGGCATCAGGCGAAAACGTTAATATCTTAGTTATGGATACTGAAGTTTACTCAAATACAGGTGGACAAGCATCAAAGGCTACTCCAGTTGGAGCAATTGCAAAATTTGCTGCTTCAGGAAAACGTATTCGTAAAAAAGACCTTGGAATGATAGCTACAACTTATGGTTATGTATATGTTGCACAAGTTTCTATTGGATCTAACCAAGCTCAATACTTAAAGGTAATTAAAGAAGCTGAGGCTTATAACGGACCTTCTCTAATTATTGCTTATGCACCATGTATTAACCACGGTTTAAAACTTGGAATGGGTAAGACTCAAGAAGAAGGAAAACGTGCAGTTGAATGTGGATATTGGCATTTATGGAGATACAATCCAGAATTGGCAGATAAGGGAGAAAATCCTTTTATTCTTGACTCTAAAGAACCTGATTGGAGTAAATTCCAATCCTTTATTGATGGAGAAGTTCGCTATAGCTCATTGAAGAAAGCATTCCCTAAAGATGCAGATGAGTTATTCCGCTTGTCTCAAGAAAATGCTCTATGGCGTTACAATTCTTACAAAAGAATGGCTAACCAAGATTGGAATAAATAATCCAATATAAAATAACACTCTTAAGCTGCCCCATTAAAATAGGGCAGCTTTTTTTGTAATTAAAATATTATAATTATCTTTGCTCCTAATCCATTTATTAAATAACCTAAAAAAGATTACAATGAAATTATTAAACGAGTTTAAATCCTTTGCCATTAAAGGAAATGCCATTGATATGGCAGTAGGTATTGTTATTGGAGCAGCTTTTGGAAAGATAATCACTTCAATTGTAAGTGATATTATTATGCCTCCAATTGGATTATTAGTTGGAGGGGTAAATTTCACTGACTTAAAATTTCTGTTAAAGGATGCTGTTGGGGATGTTCCTGCAGTTACAATAAATTATGGCAATTTCATTCAGGTAGCATTTGATTTCATAATTATTGCTTTCTCTATCTTTATGGTAATTAAGCTTCTTAATGCTGCAAAGAAAAAAGAAGAAAAAGCTGAAGAAGTAAAAACTCCAGTTGGTCCTACAAAAGAAGAAATTCTGTTGACAGAAATTAGAGACCTATTAAAAAACAAATAAAAAGGGTTTCTATTTATATATAGAACTACATTATATGAAACTAAAACTTTTGACTCTTATCCTACTTTTGACTTCTTCCATATTCCTTAATGCTCAAGATAATAATCAATCCAAATTAATTGGAGGGATGTATTTTCATTCAGGTTACCTTAATAATATTAATGATTTATCTTATGGGCTTGGAGGGAAACTCTCATTTAAACTAAATAACTATCTTAGGATAGGTACGGAGGGCTATGGTAGTAGTTCAGAATTTAAAAATGATGGGAGTTTCTATTCTATTGGTTGGGGAGGTGTTTTGGGAGAATTTATATTCTATAATAAAAAGAAAACTAATCTTATTATTGGTTTAACTTTTGGAGGAGCTGTTAATAAACAAATGGATATTATCAAAAACAATAAAGAAATAAGAGTTCCTGATATAGTCTTTTGGCGGAAAGAAAGCTCATTAATTATATCCCCTTTTCTTTCTTTTGAATATGCTATTTCAAAAAAAGCTAATCTAAGTATGAAATTTGATTATTTACTTTCTCCTACAAATGAAATTTTCAACTCTGGACTAAGAGTTTATATTGGCTGTTTGTTTAATATGATAGGATAATACGATTTTCTCTCAATTACATAAAACAAGAAAAGGATCTATAAAATATAGATCCTTTTCTTTTGTACATCAGGCCGGAATCGAACCGGCACGAGTGTTACCTCACTAGATTTTGAGTCTAGCGCGTCTACCAATTCCGCCACTGATGCAAATCTTTCTATCCTTAGATAGGTTTGCAAAGGTAGTAATATTTTCTTTTTCTGCAAATAAACATCGATTTTTTTTTCTATTCAAATATTCTTCACTAACTTTGCACCCTCAAATCAGAAATAATTTAAGCATAAATCATGCAGAACGACACTTCAAAAGACCTTGTTACGATATTTTCGGGTAGGGCAACTAAATACTTAGCAAAAGAAATTGCAAACATTTATGGAAAACCTCTTGGCAACTCACAAGTTCTTCAATATGCAGATGGTGAATTCCAACCTTCTTTTGAAGAAAATATTAGAGGCAGAGACGTATTTATTATTCAATCTACATTTGCTCCTTCAGATAACTTAATGGAACTTTTAATGTATGTTGATGCAGCAAAACGTGCTTCAGCCAAAAGAATTATCGCTGTTATCCCATACTTTGGTTTTGCTCGTCAAGACCGTAAGGATAAACCTCGTGTTCCAATTACTGCAAAGCTTATTGCGGATCTACTAACTTCCGTTGGCGTTACTCGTATTATTACTATAGATCTTCACGCTGACCAAATACAAGGGTTTTTCAATGTTCCTGTTGACCACCTTTATGCTTCTTCAATATTTATTCCTTATTTAAGGGGTCTTGCATGCGAAAGTTTCAATTTAGATGATGTATTATTTGCTTCACCTGATGTTGGAGGAACTAAACGAGCAAGTGAATATGCTAAAAAATTGAATTGTGGCTTTGTAATGTGCTATAAACAAAGAAACAAACCAAACGAAATTGGCACAATGCAATTAATTGGAGATGTTAAAGGAAAACATGTTATTTTGGTTGACGATATTGTTGATACAGGAAACACTCTTTGTAAGGCAGCTCAAGTTATTCTAGAAAAAGGAGCCAAATCAGTTAGAGCAATGATTACTCATGCAGTATTAAGTGGAGATGCTGTTGAAAAAATAGAAAACTCTTTAATGGAGGAACTTATTGTTACTGATACAATTCCACTACATCAAATATCAGCTAAAATTAGAGCCTTATCTGTTGCTCCTATTTTTGCAGAAGCAATTCGTAGAGTGGAATTTAACGAATCAATTGCAGACTTCTACGAAATGGCAATTAGCAAAAAAGGAGTTACTATTAAATTTTAAAAATAAGCCCTAAAATAGGGAATTAATAAATAAATAAAAATAAAAAAGATGAAAACAGTATCTATGAGCGGTTCTCTTCGTCAGAACGTAGGGAAAAAGGATGCAAAATCACTTCGTCGCGAGGGTAGAGTTCCTTGTGTTGTTTACGGAGGAGAAGAACAAGTAAGATTTTCTGTACTTGCTACAGATTTTAAACCATTATTATTCACTCCAGACACACATTTTGTTGAATTAGACATTGATGGACAAAAATCTAAAGTAGTTCTTCAAGAAATTCAATATCATCCAGTTTCTGATGAAGTTATT
>Ga0172378_10003715_pt1 | contig 14332 bp, 12 predicted proteins | sample GrowelOW332metaG_FD_119755 | JGI IMG/M metagenome (GOLD analysis project Ga0172378, IMG submission 119755) | Groundwater microbial communities from an aquifer near a municipal landfill in Southern Ontario, Canada - Pumphouse #3_1 metaG | ecosystem: Environmental > Aquatic > Deep subsurface >... | reverse complement strand
CATTCACTTCATGCAAGGTTTTCAGTGGGAATACTACCCGCAGGTGTGGAGATTGCCAATGCAAACACGCAGTGCCTGACCTTGCTACTTGTGAGTGATTTCCTGTATCTTTGCCTAAAAATTGGTAGAGAAATGACTATCTTTTAAGTGAACAAAAAGATGGACAATTAAATGTCCACTCTATAATTTATTAGTTAAAATTACTCTGGTATCTTTCTTTTACTCTATAGATCACGGCTATAGCAAACTATAAACGCCTGTTGATAAGTTATTCTATCTACCATTATCTCAATAAAACTCGAGGCCCAAGAACAACTTATTATAGAATATGCAATTACCCCGTATGAGAAAGATTTAGCCTGAGCGTATATACAACTAACTCTATCTCAATATAAATACTTGCAGATAAACCAATAAGAAAGAAGAAAAATATTGCATATGGTTCCGGAATATTATATATTTGCAAAATAAAATAGCGATCGCACGGCTGAATAAAATAGTTTTTGCTCACAATGATAAAAGAGTAATCGCTCGACTAAAAAGAAAAGTAAATATCCAAAGATATGGCAACACTTCAAGAAAGATTGGCAGATTCCTTAAAAGAGTTGCAGAAATTGCAAAATAAGAATGGACTTGCAGTAATTAAGTCTGCCGATCTATCACGAACTCACTTAGGAAGATTAGTGAAAAACGGATTTATCCAAGAAGTGATGAAGGGATGGTACATTTCATCACGACCAGATAGTACACCTGGCGATACCACAAACTGGCACACTTCGTATTGGTTCTTTATCTCCGAGTATGCAAATACCAGATTCGGGGACGAATGGTGTTTATCTGCAGATCAGTCATTAGCGTTTTATAGCGGAAATAGAACCGTGCCAAAGCAAGTAATAATACGCACTTCAAAAGGAGCAAGCAATATTGTAAATTTACTACATGATACATCAATCCTTTACTTTCAGGCATCAATAGCAAACCCAATTTCTAAAGAGCCGAAATTAAGTCTTAACATTTACTCGTTAACGGAAGCGTTGATTGAGTGTAGCCCTGATTTTTTCAGATTAGATAGTGTTGCTGCACGAACTTGTTTGTCAATGGTGTCGGACGTGGGCGATATTCTGAAGATTGTTCTTGAAAAAGGACAGACAACAAAAGCAGGACGATTAGCCGGAGCATTCCGAAATATCGGTCATGCATCGGCTGCCGATGAAATAATCAGCACTATGAAAAGTCTGGGTTATGATATTAGAGAAGAAGACCCTTTTTCAGACCAAAGCGCAATTACTTATTCACGGATAGTATCGCCTTATGTAATGAGATTGAAGTTAATGTGGAATAAGATGCGAGATGTCGTTATCGCCAACTTTCCTGAAATGCAACGCACTCATACGAACATAGAGGCTTGCCTAAAGGATATTGATGCTCAATATAAGTTAGATGCTTATCACTCACTTTCTATTGAAGGATATAAAGTAACAGACGAACTGATAGAAAAAGTAAAAAGCGGAAACTGGAAACCTGACCAAGATTCTTCCGATGCAGAACAACGGAACGCTATGGCTGCCCGTGGCTATTGGCAAGCATTCCAAGCCGTGAAAGAAAGCGTTAAAAATATTTTAGGTGGAAATAATCCCAGCGAAATTGTAAATAATGACCACAGAGTGTGGTATCGTGAATTATTTGCTCCAAGTGTAGCAGTCGGTTTGTTGAAGGCTTCTGATTTAACCGGATATAGGACGAATCAAGTCTATATTCGTGGCTCTATGCACACGCCATTAAATCCGGATGCAGTTAGAGAAGCCATGCCAGTATTATTTGAGCTAATAAAAAACGAGCCGGATGTGAGAGTAAAAACCGTTTTAGGACATTTCATTTTTGTATATATCCACCCTTATATGGATGGCAATGGTCGTATAGCTCGCTTCTTGATGAATGCTATGTTAATTTCCGGCGGATATAACTGGACTATTATTCCAATTGAAAAGCGGCAGGAATATATGGTTGCTTTAGAAAAAGCCAGCGTGAATGAGGATATTTCTGATTTTGCGTTGTTTTTGGCATCCTTAGTAAAAACGAAGTTGGAATGATGGAAACGGAATTATTAGGTAAATGAAGATAAATATTAAAATTATACCAGCGCTTAATGGAGATTGTTTCTTAATCACAGCAGGAGAAACAAATATACTCATTGATGGAGGATATGTAAATACCTACAGTGAATTTCTAAAGCCACTTTTACTTGAAATGGCTTCAAAAGATAAAAATTTATCGCTCGTAGTTGTTTCTCATATTGATGCTGACCATATTTCAGGGATATTGAAATTAATAGAAGAAAATGAATCTGGAAATATAATTCCAATTAAATATATTTGGCATAATGCATTTCGCCATCTTCAGCAAAACGAACAAATTGACACAACAATAAAAGAAGAAAAGATATTTAATGATATAAAAAAGGAAGAGCTATCTGACTCTGCAGTCTGTGTTAGTGCCGAGCAAGGCTCTTCACTGGCTTCATTATTGTTGAAATATAAATATCAATGGAATTCTCAATTTGATGGGAATGCTGTTTCTATAGACTATAAAAACAGTATTACGGTGGGTGAGTCTACTATTAATTTGCTTTCTCCGAATCAAAAAAAACTTGAATCGTTACAAAAGTATTGGAGAAAAGAACTCTATAAGAATGGATATTTGGACTCTCCTCATTCTGAAGAATTTTGGGATGATGCGTTTGAGTTTTTGTTAGCGCAAGATAAAGAGGAGTTAAAATGCGACAGTAAAAACATTTCTTATAATGACAATATAGATTTCAACAAAATAAAAGAAAACCCATTTAATCCAGATTCATCACCAACAAATGGGAGTTCTATATCTTTTATTTTAGAAATTGACGATAAAAAGATGTTGTTCTTAGGTGATTCGCATTCTGATTTAGTGGAGAGCGAATTAAAAAAACATTTAGGTTCAAAAGGGCTTCCCATATATTTTGATTTAGTAAAACTTTCTCACCATGGAAGTTTTTCCAATAATAGTCCTAGATTATTAGAACTTATTGATTCTAACAACTGGATTATTTCATCTAATGGTAAAACTCATAATCACCCTGACATAGAAACTTTAGCTTGGATATTAACCAAAGATGATAAAATCAAACGAAACCTTTTTTTCAATTATCCACTCGCTATTTGTCAAAACCTATCAAGTTCAGAACTTAAAAAGAAGTATAATTACGAAATCATTTTTCCTGAAACGGAAGAACCTATTGAAATATCATTGTGAATAATATGGAAAATATGAAATCTCCTATAGAGCAAATAACAGTAAAGCTGAAGTGTGACAATGAGAATGCTACAGGCTTCTTCGTCGCTGATGATATTTTACTTACAGCTTACCACACTTTTATAGATTATCAAGAAAATACCAAGATAGAAGTATACAAAGATGGAGAGTGCTTTGAAGCCTCAATTGTCGATACAGATAAACTGTTAGATGTTGCTTTGTTGAAAGTGAATTATTCTTCAAAAACAAGATTACTTTCCTTAGAAGCTTCTGCTTTAAGAATTGGAGAGAAGTGGGAAACTTTTGGATTTCCATATAAAACAGAAAATATCGGAGCTCGATATGCTGGCAAAATTCATCAGATTGTAGCAAACTCATATTGGGATTATCTATTAGATAGCGAAAGTATTCAATCTGGTTATAATTATGCAGGGTTATCTGGTTCTCCAATCCTTATATTTGACAAAATCTGTGCAATTACCCTTGTTCAGCAAAATAATAAATTAGGGGTAATTAGTATCAAGAAAGTAGAACAGTTTCTTCTAAAAAATGGTATCGATGTATCACAACCATATGACAATATCACGATACCAGAGGGGTTAAAAGAAGAAATAGCCGGGGCAACACCCAATTTTAGTGTATTTGATGAAATAGATAAGGTTCTGAATGAGCAGTCTGGCTGGGTGCTTATACAGGGTTCACCAGGAAGCGGAAAAACGACTATAGCTGCAACATATATTCCTGAGAACGAAAATATTTCTGTTCTTGGTCGATATTTCTTAAAAGTACCTCAAGATAGTATGTCTAGCACTGTAAGGAGTTCTAAAAGAAAATTTATCGAATGGATTGAAGAACTAGTATATCGTACTATTGGGGAAATTCTACCGCCTCAAACTAATTGGGAAGAAAAAGAGAAACAAATTCCAGATATGATTCAAATGCTTTCATCTCATTCGAAATCAACTGGAAAAACAGGGATTGTGATTATAGATGGTCTGGATGAATTAATTAATCAGGGGCATAATTCATTATTTGATTTTCTATGTATTATTCCAATTATCTTACCCGATAATTTAAGAATTGTAATATCTTGTACCTCAAAGGATATACTTCCGCCACAAATAAAAGAGATTCTGCATCAAAACCAAGAAGTACACGTAGAACCATTAGATTTGGCTCAGTGTGAAAATTATATTAAGCAAAAAACGAAAGAATTAAATCTACCTTATGTTCTAATCCAGGAGCTAGCTCGTAAATCGGAAGGACACCCTTTGTATCTAAATTATTTGATAAATTATCTTTTGAATGAGCATACATTATCCGATGATAAAGATCAAATCAATGAATGGATACAAACAATACCTGTTATTGGTGGAAATATCACTAATTACTACAATTCCATTTGGAATAAAATCAGTAAAAATGCAGAAATTCTTTCAATTGTTGCTACGTTATCTCAAACCAGAGGTTTAGTTCGAGAAGATGAATTAATTCAAATGCTTGAAAAAGCTTATCAAATAGCTTTTTACACACATATAAAATCACTTCTATATTTGATTAATCATACTGAAAGTAAAGAATATGAAATTTACCACGCTTCTTTTAGTAAATACATAGAAGACAATCTTTCAACCCCAATTCTTTCTGCATTACATGATAATATTATCACATTTTGCATAGCCAATAAGAATTCAAAATATGCAATATGGAATTATCTTTTTCATTTATCAAAATGTACCGATAATAAAATATGTATCGAACAATGCTCGCAAGATTGGGCAGATAAATGTGCACTAAACGACGTTGACCCCGAGCTTGTTTTAATAGATATTAAAAGCACAATAAGTATTGCAATAGATTATGAGAAGACGACAGAGGTAATTCGCTTACTTCTTTTATCTCAGAGAATTGAATTTCGATATGATTCTGTTTTCGCAGAAAATGCTTTTGAGTTAGCAGAAGCAATGATTGCTTTGAAGAAACCAGAAGCGGCTTATAATTACTTAGTACGTGAAAACACTGTGTTAACAACAGAATCGGATTCTATTTATTTTTTACAACTTCTTTACGAGAATGGATATAAAGAAATTGCATATAAACTTTATCAAAATATTGATACAAAACAAAGAGAGGCTCTCTCTAGCAAAGAGGGTATCTCATCTCAGATATTTTTAACTCGATTATATGCTCAAACGCAATTATGTCATGAGAGTAAGATTGGTTTAGAACGTTTCCAAAGTTTGATGGGAACTTTAGGCGATTTTGAAAAGGTATTAAAAAAAGATGATAAGGATGCTTTCCATGGGATTAGATTTGTAAGAGAATATGGCGTAGCAGACAATAATGCCTTTTTTATACGAAATTACGATCAATACGTTCCAATTGAACAAATGTTATCACATAAAAATTTATCTGTGGATAAACAAGTTATCAGAATATTAGCATTAACTATCCTCAAATACGATGAAATCAATAATGGATTCAATTATATTGGAAAAAATGATAGTTTTTATAGAGCCATAAATGACATTTCCTCATTAATCCAAAAACATACATTTGATTATTCAGAAGAAGATTTATATCTGATTTTATTATCACTGATTGCTGATTGTAAAGACTCGTCGATAATAATAAATCTTATTGATAAGTATTCACCTCAATATAATAAGTTGAACGTAAGAAAAGAAAATGGTGTTGATGTAGATCTTCAAATATTGTTCCACCATAATAACCTCTATATATTTCGTGGGTATATGGATGAAAATAATTCATATTCTGTATTTTCCAATAACGCAAATCGAATAAAACAGTGGGAGAGTTATTTAGAAACCATTATAGAACGTATTGCTTTCATTAGAGGAAAAATTTATCGCTGCAAGGCTGACAATAAAAATGATCTCGATACTATTTACAATCAACTAACAAATACTTTATATAGAATAGACTTCACATTTGATGAACGTTCTCATTGGGATAGAAGTTATCAAATTCCTGAAATGATATTTCCATATATTTATGCTCAGATAGCACAATTATATATTGACTTTTTTCAGGATAAAATTTCAGATTTTAGCAATCACTTAAAAAACAGATCTGAATATCAGCTATGTCTCTTTACAGAGGGCTTTCGTAAATCACTTTTTGAAATCATTTCTCTATTTGTTAAGCATAAAGTATTTAGAGATGATACTTTTGTTTTATTGAATGTTCTGGAAAATCATATCCTAAAGGGAGTTCAAAATAGATGGGAACGAACTCCAGAATTGATTAAGCTTGTGAAATTATACGCCTTATTTGAAAACAAAGATAAAGCGATGGATGTATTCCAGAAAATGTTTGATACTTCTATGGGCCCAAGTTGGTATAAAGAAGATCAATTGGCACTTATCAATAGAACTGCGAAATTGGGAAATAATCTAGATAGGAAACAGATTTGTAACTATGCAACATTACTTGACTTGGCTTCCGGCGAAATGACATTTCAAAGATATGTAAGAGTTGAAAAAGAAGAATTTATCGGTGCTTTGGCAAAGCAAGATATGATAAATGAAGCAATTGAATATTACAAATATGAAACGCTTCCTCCACCTAACATTATCATTCAAAATGCCGAATCAAATACCATTGATATGCCGCGAAAAGGAGATGGCTATGTTCTCGGCGCAAGGAGTATAATTGAAGCACATGGCATATTAACTCTTTTGCACAATTCCCAAAATATATCTCCCATAGTGAAATGGGCACTAAGTGAAATCTATTTTGATAATGATGATAATTTTAGATACATACATTCTTTCGCGAAATTACATGCTGATATTTTGAATAGTATTGATTCCGAACTTTGTGATACAGTAATTGAAAGGCTTTCAAGATATCTTATTGAAAATATATCAGCAGAAAGCGATAAAAAAGAATACTTATCAAACATTCAAAAAAGTACTACTAACGAAATTGTAATAAAAATTCAAGGATATCTATTAAAACGAGGCTATTCATGGAATATTGAAGTTGAAAATAGAGAAAGTAATGATTATCAAGACAACGGATACAGCGATAAATTTGCAGAGGCTTGTGATTTTTATGAAAAGAATTTTCAAAATACAGGAAGAGATATCGTTTTACAAAAAATAACGAATGCTTTTAGAGAAAATAGAGTTAGTGTTTGGTTTGGAAACTACTCAAAAAAACATTCATTACTAAGGGATTATTTAAAAGAGTTTCTATTGACAGATCACGAGGCTTTAAAGCTCTTAAGAAATGAAATTGTAAATGCCGATTCTGTAAAGTGGGTTGTTGTTAGCCAATTACTTTGGCTTCTTGAAACAAAAGTAGGAGACCATACAAAAGAGTTGCAGGCAATAATAAGCGAACATTTTGCATTACTAATTCGTCCAGAAGCTGATTCTTTCAAAAAATATGAATGGCTGGAATTAAAAACTCCGGATTATTCATCTGATAAAAGAACAATCGAGTTTATTATATGGTTTTTGAACCATCCGAATGATACAATTAGAGATAGAGCCGAAGATGTTTTATTATGGTTAGGAGAACTAAATTATACTTCAACCATCACTTCCCTTATTGAAGAATCACTTAGTGATAAACCGATCAACTCTGTCCAACAATGCTCTTTTATTCTAAAAAAAATATCTGAGAATAATCCAGAGTATATTCATCAAGCACTTATTTCAGATAAATCTTTTGAAGAACGAATTATTCAAATAAAGCATTTTACGATTTTCAAGAATTACTTAGATATATCAATTGATTTGATAAAAATGGGATATTCAGAATTACATGTAGAACTAAAAAATCTAATTCCGAAAGCAAGAATTATTACTGGTGAGGTTATTCTTGAGGATGACTTTTTGATACCAATAGAAGATGAAATAGAGTATTTCAATGAAATGCAAATTCTCAATAGGGAGTTTTGCGAGATATTAAAATATAAAGTGTTAGCTTATTGCAATCCTTTATTACCAATTAATTTTGCCACCTCTGATAGATATCTAAAAAGAAGTTTTTATGATGATACATTTTATAGAGGGAGATACCCTGAATTATTGAATCATGCATTAAATCATGCAATTATGTGTAGGATAGATGAAGTAAATATAAATGAAATATATGATTATCTAAATTAAAATACTATGTTTGAACCAAGAACAGCGTCTTATGATTCAAGAAAAAGCTTTGAGAGAAACGCATTCATACTTGCTGAAAAAATTCATGACGGCACAATCAAATTTAATAGGGGGATGGACCATCTATTTACTGGATTGACGAGTGTAAGAGAACTTCCTAACAGAAGAATTAACCTGCTCACTATAGATGAATCAGTTAGAAGTATGATGCATATGATGTCTCAAATGGATAATTTCAAGGAAAAAGAACATGAAGAAAAAGAGTAAATATGGAATGCCTCCTCCAAACAACAGGATGGAGTTTGAACATAACATGGCTTTGGTTTTCGAAGAGGGCTTATTAAAATCTAAAAATGAAGAGGCTTTAGCTAATTTTGCATGGGCGGTTGGAGACGATTTGAAAAAGCTCAAATTGCTTCCTAATGGACGAGTCAATTTATTGACTATAAACGAATCTCTTCGTTTGCATGGGAATAGTTTGAAGTGGATGGAGATGTTACCTCCTCCTGAAATTAGAATTGATTAAATCAAATATTAATATTTTGGGTTTGTTGTATTTATTAAGGATTGTATGAAATTAAAAAGAGGATTCCTTTGAAATACAATCCAAGTATTCTTTTAAGAAGTGCCTATTCCCTTGGTTTCTTCTTTACCGTATGCTTGACCTTCAAAACCGAGAGATTAAATTCAATCGTAGTTTCTGTCCCTACTGTTTGAAAATCATCACTTAATATATCAGAAATTAGTTCCCCGCTTTTCTGCATCATTGACTTTTGCTGTTCTTTTTCTGATTGTTCCGATAGCTGGGAGATTGTGCGGGACAAATCCCTGACTTTGGCAAAAGTTTCAATGATGGCAATGGTCGTTTCCGTTGCTTTGGGCGATTTCAGAATAGTCGCCAACATATACAGCCCTTTCTCACTGAATGCCTTTGGCGAGTATTTGAAATGTTCACCACGCCCTAAATTCTTTAAGGTCGAAATTTTCGACCTTAAAGAATTTGCTTCATCCATAGACAAATACAGGATATAACCTTCCGGGAATTTATCTGGATTATTTTTGACTGCTTCATTGATACGCTTTGTTTCCACCCCGTACAAGTCAGCAACATCATTATCAAGGATCACTTGTTTTCCTTGAACTTTAATGATTTTATTTTCGATTGAAAGAAGTTCCATATTCTTTTGTTTTTTAATGTTTTATATTGAAAATCGTTACCGATTTCGTTACCGATTCATTACTCTTGGCAAATCGGTAACTACTGGGCTATCTTTTTATAAATTTTTTCAATGCCAGAAAATTGCTCTGAGAGCCCTTTCATATCGCTGCTAATCTTGCTATTAGTAATACGGGCATAGATTTGTGTTGTTTCAATATTGGTATGACCTAGCATTTTTGAGACAGTTTCGATGGGAACACCTTTACTTAATGTGGTAGTGGTGGCAAACGTATGCCGTGCCAGATGATTAATTCACAGTTAATCCTACATAAGAAGAACTAAGAGATAAAAAGGTAACATGTTTATAATTAGCTATTTTACTTAGTAATCGCACAGTTTAAATATTCATATCTAAGCATAGTTGCGAGGCTTTTTAGTTACCAAACCGTTAACCGCTCAGTTACCGGATGGGCAATAGGTAACTGAAAGCAGATGAAAGAAATTGAAACTGTTTTGTTTTCGCTGATACACAGTAATTTGAATACCAAAGAGCACTTATACAATAGGTAACTTTACCAATTAAAATATAAGTGTATGGAATCAGAAAAATTCAAGGTTTTGCTCTACCTAAAAAAGAGCACTCCCGACAAATCGGGCAAGACCCCAATCATGGGACGCATTACTTTCGGCGACTCGATGGCTCAGTTTAGCTGCAAGCTATCTTGTACTCCAACCTTGTGGAACTCTCGTGAAAGTCGCTTGAATGGTAAAAGCCGTGAGGCGGTAGAAATAAACGAGAAATTAGATAAGTTGCTACTGTCTATCAACTCGTCGTATGACTCCTTATTGGAACGCAGACTGCCGTTCAGTGCCGAAGATGTGAAAAATTCACTTCAAGGGGGTGTAGCTACTCAAATGACCCTGCTCAAACGGTTCGATATCCATATCGAAGATATGAAATCCCGTGTAGGGGTCGATGTTGCTGCCGGTACTATTCCCAATCATTGCTATACACGCAAAGCGGTAGCCGAATTTATCAAAAAGAAGTTCAATGCTTCTGATATTGTTTTTGGTCAGTTGACCGAGCAATTCATACGGGAGTTTCAAGATTTCGTAGTACTGGATAGAGGTTACTCAATAGATACGATGCGTCATTATTTGGCAATCCTGAAGAAAATATGCAAGATGGCGTTCAAGGAGGGGCATTCCGAAAAACACTATTTCGCCCACTACAAGCTGCCCAAGCAAAAAGAGAGTACACCCAAAGCACTCAGTCGTGAGGATTTTGAGAAGATACGTGACTTGGAAATTCCCGAAAGGCGTCGTTCGCACATTATTACGAAAGATTTATTTCTCTTTGCTTGCTATACGGGAACTTCGTATGCCGACACAGTTTCAATCACGCAGGAGAATATCCTTACCGATGAAGAGGGCTCTTTGTGGCTGAAATATCACCGAAAGAAAAACGAGATGTTGGCTCGTGTCAAATTATTGCCCGAAGCTATCGCCTTAATCGAGAAATACCGAGATGATTCACGGATAACACTGTTTCCGGTGCAGGACTACCATACCTTACGTGCCAACATGAAAGGGCTGAGGGTTTTATCGGGAATGAAAGAAGACCTTGTCTACCATGCCGGACGCCACAGTTTCGCCAGTTTGGTTACGCTCGAAGAGGGTGTGCCCATTGAGACAATCAGCCGTATGTTGGGACACAGCAACATCCAGACCACCCAAATTTATGCCCGTGTCACTCCCAAAAAACTGTTTGAGGACATGGATAAATACATCGAGGCAACCAAAGATTTAAAATTAACACTATAAAATAATATCATTATGCGTAGTACATTTAAACAACTCTATTACATCAACCGCAGTAAAATTAAAGCGGATGGAACAACCGCCATTCTTTGCCGTATCAGTATCGACGGGAAAAACACGGTTCTTTCAACAGGTTTCTATTGCAATCCCAATCACTGGAACGGTGATAAAGGGGCACTGACATCGACCAGAGAAAACAACAAACTCATCGAGTTTCGTAACCGTATTGCCCAGACTTACGAAGATATATTGAAAGAGCAGGGTGTTGTCAGTGCCGAACTACTTAAAAACACGATTGTTGGTGTAAATACCGTTGCAACCAACTTGTTGCAGGCAGGTGAGGTAGAGCGTGAACGGTTACGAATACGCTCTATCGAAATAAATTCGACCTCTACTTACAGGAGTTCCAAAACCACACAAGCCAATTTGCGAGATTTTATATCCTCCAGAGAGTTAGACGATATTCCCTTTTCGGATATCACCGAAGAGTTCGGCGAATCGTTCAAACTATTTCTGAAACGGGATTTGGGGTATCAACCGGGGCATATTAATCACTGTCTTTGCTGGCTGAACAGACTCATCTATATTGCCGTTGACCAAGAGGTATTGAGGTTCAATCCGATTGAAGATGTTGCTTACGAAAAGAAAAATCCGCCCAAGTTGCGTCACATCACCCGAAGCCAGTTGAAACAGATGATGGAAACTCCGATGCCCAATGAGATGCAAGAATTAGCCCGCAGAACATTTATCTTTTCATCCTTTTGCGGACTTGCCTATGTGGATGTACATCAATTGTATCCCAAACATATTGGGCGGACAGCAGATGGCAGGCAGTATATCCGCACGCAACGAGCAAAAACAAAAGTGGAATCTTTTATCCCGTTGCATCCGGTAGCGGAACAGATCCTTTCGCTCTACAATACAACGGACTACGACAAGCCTATTTTCCCGTTGCCAAACCGTGATATTCTTTGGTTTGAGGTTAGTTAAATAGGTTTTGCACTGGGTTTTAAGGAGAACCTTTCCTACCATATGGCACGCCATAATTTTGGGACTTTGATGCTGACAGCGGGGATTTCCATCGAAAGTATCAGCAAGATGATGGGGCATAGCAACATTTCCAGCACACAAATATATGCCCAAGTAACCGACCAGAAAATATCGAATGATATGGATAAGTTGATGGTACGTAGACAAGCTATGAACGAAACAGGTAATAAATAGAAAACGATTATGAGAAAAAATATGATTACGATAGGCGATAACGGAACTATAACAGTGCCAAGCTCTGTACAAATGCGAGATTTTGAGATAGCTCAACTCTTTGGGGTCCTTACACCAACCATAAAGGCGAATATCAAAGCCATTCTAAAATCGGAGGTAGTAACCGTTGACTTGACGGGTGGTGTGACATTGGCTGGCAACCACCTTTTGCCCGATTATTACGGGTTGGATATGATAACCGCTCTTGTGTTTCGGTTTCAATCCCCACAAGCAGAATTGTTTCGACAGTGGGTCATAAGAAAGATGGTTGTACCAACAAAAATAATTAGCTCTCAACTATTTATCTCGGTGAATGAAAACGCAAGCAACCGATTGATGAACTGATTAGTTCCATACTTAAGTAGGAATCAACAGCGAGGGAAAAGTGATAAGGCTTTTCCCTCGTTGTTGATTTTAAATAATCTCTGTCAATGGCATTACTTCCATTTCTTGTGATAGGCTGCCATTAACATCTTCTCTACATCCGATACCTTATAGATTGTCTTACCACCCAATTGGATATAGGCAATTTTACCCTCCGTGCGCCAATCTTGAATGGTGCGACGGCTTACCTTCAATTTTTCTGATAACTCTTTGTCAGTCAAATAGTGTTCACCGCCAAATGGCAGCCGATGGCTCTTTACTAACCGCTCTATACTTGCAGTCATGCGGTCGAGTGCCTTGAAGAAGAAGGCAACTCTCTGATTTTCTTTGTTTACACATTCACTCATTTTACTTTTGGATTTTAGTGGGGTTGATTATTTTTTGAGAGCAACGTCTCGTTCAAACATTTTCTGCACATCAGCGGGGCGGTAAAACATCTTATACCCAATTTTTGAATAAGGCAATGCGCCACTCTCCCGGTAGCCCTGAAGTGTTCGTTTCGAGATGTTCAGTATCTCACACACCTCCTGATTATCGAGCCATTCCTGCATACTCTTGTCACCGCTCTGGCGGCACAAAGTTTCTATTCGCTTGTCGAAGGTTTCAAACCTTGCCATCATTTCCTCAAATGTCGAGGCTTCTACACTGATAATTTCCATGATTTTCTCTGTTTTTTAGTTGATATTTTCTTTCGCATATATAAAATGCGTGCATTCTCTGTCAAATTCCTACAAAGTAATACCATTGTTTTCGGCTTTCAATGGGTTGCAGCTTAACTGTGTATATATGTCTCCACTATGGATAAGTTTGTCTTCACTTTGACCACAAGGAAAAGTGCCGTTTCAAATAAATCTCATACAGGGTGGTTCACCCTGTACATACGCTTTCTGCGATTGTCGCAACTTTGCAGCAGATTTAAAACGACAGCAATAATGGAACAGTTAGATAAAGATACTTTTGTGATGTGGATGGAGCGTATTATGGAACGTTTTGATAGGCAAGAAAGTGCGAAAATCGAAGACGCTCCATTACGCCCGATGATAGACGGTGTACCTATGCTTGACAATCAAGATGTTTGCCAAATGCTCCATATAAATAAACGCACTCTGCAACGGTATCGGGCAACCAAAACATTGCCTTTTGAGATGATGTACAATAGAGCTTGGTACAGAGAAGTAGACGTATTGGAATTTATGAAACTGCACTTCAATGATAATCTCATACGTAAGCGTGAGCAAAAGTCGAAAAGTAAGAAATAGTGTATTTGCTTTTTAAT
>Ga0172378_10003714_pt1 | contig 14333 bp, 16 predicted proteins | sample GrowelOW332metaG_FD_119755 | JGI IMG/M metagenome (GOLD analysis project Ga0172378, IMG submission 119755) | Groundwater microbial communities from an aquifer near a municipal landfill in Southern Ontario, Canada - Pumphouse #3_1 metaG | ecosystem: Environmental > Aquatic > Deep subsurface >... | reverse complement strand
CTCAAATAATACCAAGATGAACCAGCCCACTGAGGCATTGTATTTGTTTCTCTTTTTGCTTTACCTTTACACTTAGGACATTTTGTATTTACCCACTTATCCATTTTTGCAAGAGGAGATTCACCTGTCCCTGATGGTTCGTAGAATTTAACTTTTGGAAGTTTAAGAGGTAAATCTTTTTCTGGTATAGGAACAACTCCACATTTCTCACAATGAACTACTGGAATAGGTTCACCCCAATATCTTTGTCTTGAAAATACCCAATCTTGAAGTCTGTAAGTAGTAGTCATTTTACCACCTGCAAATTTTGTAATTTCTTTTATTATATCTTCATTTTTTCTTCCATTAAATTGTTCAGAATTAATCATTACCCCAGAATCAGTATAAGGGCCATTATCAACTTCTGCTTTATCACAAATTGGTAAATTTCTCTTATCTATTCTCTCAGGAATAATAACTTCTGTTATAGGTAAATCATATTTCTTTGCAAAAGCATAATCACGATCATCATGAGCAGGAACAGCCATAACAGCACCAGTACCATAGTTTGCAAGTACATAGTCAGAAATAAATACAGGGACTTCTCTAGAGTCTACTGGATTAACCGCTTTTATACCCTTAAGTTCAACACCTGTCTTTTCTTTACCTTCAGCAGTTCTATCTATTTCTGATTTTCCTTTTATCTCCTGTCTGTATTTTGTTACATCAGACCAATTCTTTATATGAGGTTTTAATTCATCAACTAGAGAATTCTCTGGAGCCAAAACAACATAAGACAAACCAAACAAAGTATCTGGTCTTGTAGTAAATACAGTTATCTTTTGTTCTAGATTTCTAAGTTTAAAAGTTATTTCTGCACCCTCTGATTTTCCAATCCAATTTCTCTGGAGTTCTTTTATGTGTTCTGGCCAATCAAGTTCATCTATATCTTCAAGTAATCTATCCGCATAATTTCTAATCTTAAGAACCCACTGTCTCATTGGTTTCTTTTCTATGGTAGTTCCACATCTTTCACACTTATCACCATCAAGATCTTCATTTGCAAGACCAGTTTTACAAGATGGACACCAGTTTATAGGAGCGTAGGATTCATAAGCTAAACCCTTTTTGAAAAGTTGCAAGAATATCCACTGGGTCCATTTATAATACTTTGGATCAATTGTACTTACTTCTCTTGTCCAATCATAATTCAAACCAATCATCTGCAACTGACTCTTGAATCTTTTTATATTTTTCTTCATTGCTACCTCAGGACTAACCTTGTTCTTGATAGCATAGTTTTCAGCAGGTAAACCAAAAGCATCCCAACCCATAGGATGAAGTACATTAAAACCTTGCATCTTTTTAAATCTAGAATAAACGTCTGTTGCAATATAACCCCTTGGATGTCCAACATGGAGACCGTCACCTGATGGATAAGGAAACATATCCAGAACATAGCATTTTGGTTTCTTGGTATTTTCTACAGCTTTATTAACCTTTTTCTTGTCCCAAACTTTTTGCCATTTTTTTTCTATCTTTAAATGATCGTACTTGGAGATTCCCTTATCTTTTTTCATTTTTTTATTTTTAATTATAAGTGACCTTTTTTTAATCTATATATATTTATATAAATAGATATATATTTTTAAATCATACAACAGACAGCATTATAAATAAAGTAATTATTTTTTATTGACTATTAAAATAATAGTTGATATAATATTTTAAGTTATCAGATGTTAGAGATTAAATAAATCTCGTCTGATTTTGTTCATTGGAGGTTGAAATGGATCCGAGTCCAAAATTATTTTTTATTGTAGTTTCATTAATTATTTTCGTTACAATAATTGCAAGTATACTAGATAAAAAAATACCTGTATTAAATTAACATAAAATACAATATGGCGTCTACTTTTTAGTAACGCCTTTTTTTATTCTTCTTTTTCAGGTTTTGAAATCTCTATAAGTTCAAGATCAGACTCAACACCGGTTATTCTTACAACATCCTTATCTATCTTTTTAAATTCTTTACTTGAACTATTGAAGTGATTCACAGTAGTAGTAAGTGCATTTCCAAGTTTCTCCTGATATTCTTGATAACTCCTAAGATGCTTTTGTAAACTCTCAACATTCTTTTTAATATCCTTTGCTGACTCTTCTATTTGAAGTGCTTTCAAACCCTGAAGTACAGTCTGCAAATAAGCCAAGAAAGAAGTTGGAGAAACAATAATTACGTGTTTTTCTTTAAAAGCATACTCTACTAAATCTCTAGTATTTATTTTTACAGAACCAACTTGAGAAATAAGTAAATCATAATATATAGCCTCGTGTGGTATAAACATAAAAGCAAAATCCATAGTCCCCTCACCTGGCTTTACGTATTTTGCTGTCTCGTCTATTCTTCTCTTTAAGTCTTCCTTAAAAAGTTTTTCTATTTTTTCTTTTTCTACTGGATTTTTCTCTTCCACCAAACGATTATAATTTTCAAGAGAAAATTTTGAATCTATAGGAATTATTTTATCTTTTACAAAAACAACAGCATCTACAATAGTTCCATCTGCAAATGGAAATTGCATTTGATAACTTCCTGTTGGTAAAACATTCTTTAATAATGTCTCTAGAAAATATTCCCCGAGTATTCCTCTTTGCTTTGGATTTTTCAAAACATCTTGTAATGATTGAAGTTGGTCTGTAAAAGAAACGACTTGTTTGTTTGTCTCATCAAGTCTTGTAAGCTTTTCTGTAATATCACGAATAATTTTAAAAGATTCACTAGATTGCTTTTCTAAAGAGTCATGCATTCTTCTAGAATTCTCACCTATTTTATTATCTACAGTCCTGTTAAGTTCATTTATTTGCTCTAAAATAAGTTTAAGACCAACACCATCTTCACCTTTTTTTTCTAAGTTATTTTTCTTCAAAAAAATAACTATAAATAATATCAAAACAGCAACTAATAAAATAGAGAAAATTGATAAAAGAATGATTAAGGTTGTATTCATATAAATAGTATTATACCAATAATATAAAAATATGATAATATTATCTACAGATTCCTGAATCTTAAATCATGAATCATAAATCTATTAAAAATAATGACATTACACAAACAAATAAAAGATCAAATAAAAGAAGCAATGATTAAAAAAGATGCCTTTAGACTTATGGTTCTACGTGGTCTATCTGCTGCTTTTATGAACGAGATAGTCGCAAAGAAAATTATAGCAGATGAGCTGGGAGATGAAGACACTATCACAATAATCAGAAGACTTGTAAAACAAAGAAAAGATTCTATAGAACAATTTACAAAAGGTGGTCGTGCAGATCTAGCAGAAAACGAAGAAGCTGAAATGAAAATCCTTGAAACTTTCTTACCACAACTTATGAGCAAAGAAGAAGTAGAAGTTTTTGTAAAAGGAAAAATTGCAGAAACTGGAGAAATTGATAAAACAAAACTTGGACAATTTATGGGAACAATAATGAAAGATTTGAAAGGAAAAGCTGACGGAATGATAGTAAAAGAAATTATAGAATTATTAGTTAAGTAAAAAAACGTAAAAATAAAAAATTATTTTTTTATTTTTGTATGCATAATAGTTATTTATTTTTATAGCAATATTATTGATATGAATGAAAAGACAATAAAAATTGAAAATCTAGGCTACAATTATTTTTTTGAAGAAAAAAAAAGAACTTGGTTTAGATAATTCCCCTATAGCCCGAGTTATTTCTGAATTCAAAGGTGTATATAAAATCAAAAATACAAAAGGTGAATTTCTAGCTATCCTACCTTCATGATGCAAAAAGGACAGATTTCCATAATTATTTGCTAAAAATAGTAACATAACATCCAAAACTTTTGGATCTATAGGTGTTGTGGAAGCATTATCTAAATAAATTCGAGTTTTTTCTTCATACAAATAAACTATTTATCAGTAGAATGATCATTTTCTTTTACTACATATATTTGATCATTTTTCCTGACAACAAAATTTATCTTTAAGGCAACCCTTTCACCTCTTTCTGCTTTTTTAATTTGTTTATTTTCTTTTTCTAAAGAGATAACCTCCTGTTCTTTACTTCCAGTTGTTGGACCTTGAAAAATAAGGTTATCTCCTATTTTTATTCTTGTATTTTGGACTAAAATTTCTGCTACTTTTATTTTACTATAATATTTTGTAATTTTACCTATATATACTTTTTTTTGTTTAGCTTGGCTTCCAGAACAACCAGCCCACTCATTTATTGGTTTACCCAAAAAAAATCCACTACTCTCACCACGATGATAAACATTATCTAACTTTTTTAACAAACTAATTTTCAAACTAGCCAAATCTTCTTTAAACTTCTTATCGTGTTTCTTAGTTGAATAAATAAAATCAATAATGGTTCTATAAGCTTTAGTAACATTTGCAACATACTCAGGACTCCTATTTCTTCCTTCTATCTTTAAACAATCTATATCGAGATCTAATATTTTTTCTATAAAATCTATAGTACACAAATCTTTTGGACTAAGTATATAGTCTTCACCAAGCTCTAGCTCTTGTCCACCATCGATTTGTTTTATTAAATATTTTCTTCTACAAGGTTGGAGACATTCACCACGGTTTGCTGACTTACCATAAAGAAACTGAGACATAAAACATCTTCCTGAAATAGAAACACACATCGCTCCATGAATAAAAACTTCTATTTCAACTTTCGTGTGTCTTTTAATTTCCTTGATTTGTTCTATAGAGCATTCACGTGCTAACACAACTCTTTTAGCACCTATTTTTTTATAAAATTCTGCGGATTCAGAATTTGCAATACTAGCTTGAGTACTAACATGAATCTCAATTTTTAATTTTTTAGCAATCTGTATAACCGCAAAATCCCAACAAATAATAGCATCAATACCTGCATCTTTTACCTTTTTTAAAACTTCTTCTACTTTCTTGATCTCATTCTCATATATAATAATATTTACAGCAAGATATGTTTTTACATTACTTTTGTGAGCTATTTTTACTATTTTCGGTAAATCTTTTACAGTAAAATTCTTAGCTCCGGATCTCATATTAAAACCCTTAATACCAAAAAATACCGCATCAGCACCATTTTCTATAGCAGCTGTTAACGATGTATAATCTTGTATAGGAGCAAGTAACTCTGGCTTTTTTATCTTTATCATATCTTATTTTTACCATTATTTTGAGATAAATAAAAGACCTATTAAAAAACTACTACTCAAAAATTTTTTCTAAAATCTCTTCCCTACCTTTTTTTGTTTTAGCAGAACAAAGAATAATAGGAGAATAAGGGAATGTCTCTGATATTAGTTTTAAATTCTGATGACGCTCCTTTTGAGTTAAGACATCAACCTTATTTACAGCAATAATTATGTCTTGATAATTTTCTAATAAAATCCTATACATTTCAATATCAAAATCACTTGGTTTTATACGTGCATCTAATACAAGAATCACTTTACGTTTAAAAACAGGTTCTAATAAATACCACTGAATCAATTTAGAAAAACCTTCACGTTTTTCATATCTAACTTTTGAGAAACCGTACCCGGGGAGATCAACAAAATACATATTTCCATTAACCAAGAAAAAATTGATTTCTTGAGTTTTTCCTGGTTTTTTTCCAGATTTTACTAAACTATTACTATTTAAAAGACAATTTATTAAACTAGATTTTCCAACATTAGAACGTCCAACAAAAGCAAATTGAGGTATTGGATGTGAAAGTATAGGATCTGTTCCTTTAATACCTTTTATAAAAATTGCATTTGTTATTCTCATAGATAAATCTTATACGAAAAAAGAACTTTTGTCATTATTTTTAATAAAAAAACCACTGAAATTCAGTGGTTTTTTTATTAAATAATTAAATTTTATTTTTTAGACGTTTTCTTCTTTGGAGCAACTTTAGCTTTTGATTTAGAAGCTTTTTTAGCTTCTGTCTTAACTTCAACAACTACAGGAGCTTTTTTAGATTCTACTTTAGTTTCAACTGAGGCTGTTTTAGATACAGGAGCAAATGCTTTTATTAAAGTATCCAACTTTGCACTTATAGCTTCTAATTGTTTTTTTACACCGTCATCTTGCATTCTTGGAGATGAAAAACTTGATTCAAATCTTTGCGGTCTATCATTGAAATCTCTTCTAGGAAAATCTGAACCAGACCTTGCTGAGCCACCTCTCTTTGAAAAACATTCGCTACAATAGACTGGCTTATCACTACTTGGTCTAAAAGGAACTTTACAATTCTTTTTACATTCATCACAGACAACATCAAACATTTCTCTATCTCCACCTCCAAACCTAGAACCACCAGAATCATTTCTTCTGAATTCTCTACCACCACCAAATGAAGAACCTCTTCCACGATTACCACCAAAACTTCCTCTATCACCACCTCTATTAAATTTACCCATTTTTTTATATATGATTGTCGATTTCTTATTTTCGACAGGACATTCTCCAAACACACTCTGGTGTATTGGTATTAACTCACTACTTTACTAAACGATTTTTATATTCTACACTATTTATAATAAATAGCAATATAGCTAGGTAATATAGATATATATTTAATAAATCTTTAATATTAGTAATTTTCTTAAATTCCCTCTCCTTTCAACTCCTCAAAATTTTTTCTAGCTTGTCTAGATAGTTTCGTTGGAATCTTGATATTTATTTTTATAAGTAAATCTCCCCTTCTTCCATCATCGAGCGGAACTCCTTTACCTTTAATGCGAAGTGTTTCTCCAAACTGCGTTCCTTCTGATACCTTTAATTCTATTTCACCATCAAGAGTTTTTAAGTTAATTTTTGTCCCAAGAATAGCTTCAGAAAGTTTTATATTAAGTTCTGTTATAAGATTCTTTCCTTCTTTTCTAAATAGATTATCTTTTCTAACATGAATCCTAATATAAAGATCACCATTTGAACCATCTTTTATAGCTTCACCTCCACTAGTAAGTCTTATGGTCTCTCCATCATCAATATCTGCAGGAATTTTTACAGATAATTCATCTTCTCTTTTCAATGTCCCTTTTCCACTACATACAGAACATTTTTCTCTTGGTATTTTTCCTGAGCCCCCACAAGTATCACAAACTTTTTCCGTCATAAATGTTCCAAACATTGACCTTTTAGCTTCACGAACTTTTCCATAACCATTACAAGTAGAACAAGTTTGCATTTGTGTACCATTCTTAGCACCAGTACCCTGACACTCTTTACACTTTGAAGTTTTCGTCAATCTGATCTTTTTTTCTACACCAAAAACAGAATCATGAAAAGATAACTCCATATCTATAGTTATATCCTTTCCTTTTTTGTGTGATCCCCTGGTATTTCCTCTACCCCCGAAAAAATCTCCAAAGATATCTCCTAAGTCAAATTCAAAACCTTGTCCACTTTGTCCAAAACCAGAAAAATCAAAACCACCAAAACCACTAGTGTCTTGTCCTCCAAAACCTCCAGCACCTGTAGGCCCAGCACTTCCATAAGTATCATACTGAGCTCTTTTGTTATCATCAGAAAGAATGCTGTAAGCTTCACTTACTTCTTTAAATTTTTCTGCATTACCACCCTTGTCTGGATGGTGCTCATGCGCAAGCTTTCGAAAAGCTTTTTTAATATCTTCCTTGGAAGCAGATTTATCTATTCCGAGAATTTTGTAATAATCTTTGGACATAATTAGTTTTTAGTTTATAGGTTTTAGTTTTAAGTTGATAAACATAATATAACTGTTATTGTTTTATTGGATTCAAAACAGAAAGGAACTCGAATGAAAACAAAATGTTTAATCTGTAGTGTTGATCGTGATTCTTTAGAGGATTTTGAAAAACTAGAGAAAGAAATCAGCAAGAAAGTAGCAAGTAGAGAAGTAATTTTTATGAGTCCTGTCACTCATATTGATCAATGGATTTGTGTTTCGATAATCATTAAAATATCATGAATACCATTTCCAACCACTGAGGTTGTCCGCTTACGGGCAACCTTGTTTTTATTTTACTAATAACAGACAGGTTTGTATACTAAGGTCTCTCCTTTTCCCGTCGATTATTTCTTACAGAAGCTGTCTACTTGTTGGCTATTTTATTTTACTTTGTTCATAAAATAACTCAACAAGTCTTGCGATTGGGTCCCTAATCCCAAATTCACCTCTTTAAGGAAAGACCTTTGTATACTTTTTTTACTTTCAACCCCAGTACCATAACTTTTTTGAAGAAAAAAGTTATCTACAGGGCAGGCTTTATGAATTTTGTATTTTCACTAACGAACAAATATTTTCATTAGTAGAGAATAAATTTTTTGACGAAAAAATTTATATTGTGTTTTTAAAATGAGAATAAGAGTGAGTCTTTATTTACTTTCTCCTGTCTCCTTAAATTCTGCATCCTTCACATTATTATCTTTCTTTTCTTCTGAACCGGCTGTTTGACCTGTAGGATTTGCTTGCTGAGCTTTAGACATTGCTTCACCTATCTTTTGCATTTCTATAGATAAAGCTTCTGAAGCAGTTTTTATAGCTGTGATATCAGTTCCTTCTTTTGCTTTCTTTAGATCAGCAATCTTATCTTCAATGCCTTTTACTATTTCTGGTGTAACTTTTGATCCATTATCTTTTACAGCTTTTTCGGCAGTATAAATCATTTGCTCAGCAATATTTTTTACTTCTATTTCTTCTTTCTTCTTTTTATCTTCCTCAGCGTGAAGCTCAGCTTCTTTTTGCATCTTTTCTATATCTTCTTTCTTCAAACCAGAGCTTGCTTCTATTCTTATAGATTGTTCTTTATTTGTTGTCTTATCTTTTGCTTTTACATTTAAGATACCGTTTGCATCTATATCAAATGTAACTTCAACTTGAGGCATACCCCTTGGGGCTGTTGGAATACCATCAAGAATAAATCTACCAAGACTCTTGTTGTCAGAAGCCATTGGTCTTTCACCTTGAACAATGTGTATTTCTACAGAAGTTTGATTGTCTGCTGCAGTAGAAAATACCTGACTTCTAGATGTAGGGATAGTAGTATTCTTCTCTACCAAGTGTGTTGCAACCCCTCCCATTGTCTCTATACCAAGTGATAGTGGTATAACATCAAGCAAAAGGACATCCTTTACATCACCCCTTAAAATTCCTCCTTGAACAGCGGCACCCGTAGCAACAACTTCATCTGGATTTACAGAAAGGTTGGGCTCTTTTCCGAACAAAGCTTTTACAGCACTTACTACAGCAGGCATTCTTGTCTGTCCTCCAACCATAATAACTTCATTTATTTCTTCTATCTTAAATGGCGAAGCGGAAATAGCTCTTTTTGAAATCTCTATTGATCTATCAATAAGGTCTCTTACTAAATTTTCAAGAGTTGCTCTTGTAAGTTTAATAAGTAAATGTTTTGGACCACTTGCATCTGATGTAACAAATGGAATATTTATTTCTGTTTCCATCGCTGTTGAAAGTTCTATCTTTGCTTTTTCTGCAGCTTCATCAAGTCTTTGAAGTGAAAGTGAATCTTTTCTTAGATCAATACTATTCTCTTTCAAAAATTGTTCTGCCATCCAGTCAACGATTTTCTTATCTATATCACGACCTCCCAAATGAGAGTCTCCATCTGTAGCAACAACCTCAACAGACCAATCTTTTCCTTCTCCACTATCACCAAGATCAAGAATAGAAATATCAAAAGTACCACCTCCAAAATCGTAAATAGCTACTTTTTCATTTTTATTTTTATTTAATCCATAGGCAAGAGCCGCAGCTGTAGGTTCATTTATAATTCGGAGAACATTTAAACCTGCAATCTGACCCGCGTCTTTTGTAGCTTGTCTTTGTGAATCGTTGAAGTAAGCAGGAACTGTGATAACTGCATCTGTAATCTTTTCGCCAAGTCTTGCTTCAGCGTCATTCTTCATTTTTTGAAGTATCATTGCAGAAACTTCTTCTGGTCTATAGTTCTTACCACCCATAGAAAATTCAACACCGCCATTTGAAGATTTTAAGATATCAAATGAAACTGATGCTTTATCTTTTTGAACACCAGCATCATCATATTGATGTCCCATAAATCTTTTCATCTGAAAGATAGTATCCTTTGGGTTCGTAACAGCTTGTCTTCTTGCAAGAAGTCCAGCAAGTCTTTCACCTGTTTTTGTAGTAGCTACAATAGAAGGTGTTGTTCTTGCTCCTTCTGCATTTTCAATAATTTTTGGTGCATTTCCTTCCATAACTGCCATAGCAGAAAATGTTGTACCTAAGTCTATACCTAATATTTTACTCATATGATTTTTAGTTAGTTTTAAGTTTAATAATGTTTCTTCTTATTTGTGTCATTGCGAGCGAAGCGTGGCAATCCAGGTTAATTATAAATTCTGGATTGCTTCACATGCGTTCGCAAAGACATACAAAAAAACACAAATATAAAAATGTGTTTAATTCATGAATCTTAAATCATGAATCTTAAATTTGACTTAAAAATTAGGAGCCCTAGCTGGTTGAGTTACAATGAATGATAAATCTTTTAAGATTATTTCTATTTCAGCAAAAAAAGGACTTGCAACTGGTTCAATAGCTTGTCTATCAAAATATCCAGGGAGTGCAAGAATTTCTTCTTTCTCTAAAGTAACAGTTTTTTCTATAATTCTTCCACTAATAGCTTTAGCTATTGTCTTTCCATTCACTTCAACCAATTCAAAAACAACCAAAACCCAAGTACCATTTGGTAATTGTATTTCCTTTTCTATATATTTAGGCTGTGTCTGAATTGATAGCATAGCTATATTATAAACTTTTTTTACAATTTGTTAATTGACAAATTAGATTATTGGGTGTATAATTATAGATAGAAAGTTATCACCCCAGTAAAAGGACTCACCTCCAGATTCTTTATCTCTTAAACTCTGCAACAACAACAGACGGAGCTATAACCACCCTATCATTCAACATATAACCTTTCTTTTTTACTATGACTATCACACCATCTTTTTTCTCATCATCTGTTTCTATATGTTCTTCTGCAACATGAAATTTTGGATCAAATTTCTCGCCAAGTGGGTTCATTTCTTTCAAACCATTTTCACCAAGTATTTTTATAAGTTGTGTATGAATATATTCTACTCCAACCCGCCAATTCTTATCTACTTTTTCCCAAGCTTCTTTATTTGCAAAAGCCATATCAAAACTATCAAGTACAGGAATAATATCAGAAACTAAATTTTCATTTGAATATTTTATAATTTCTAATTTTTCCCCTTCTACTCTTTTTTTATAATTTATAAAATCTGCTCTTTCTCTTTGCCAACCATCCATATACTCTGTTTTTTCTGCTTCAAGCTTTTTTATTTTTTCTTTAAGTTTTTTAATCAAAAAAGCAGAAGACTCAGTTTCTTCTTCAGGTACAATATCAGAATCGAGACTTACTTCTTCTTTTGTTTCTTTTTCTGATGAGTCATCATAAATCACGTCATCTTGTTGTTTTTTATCGTCTGTATTCATATTATTTTTTATAATTAACCTTTATTAAAGCTATTTTAACATATTTTCAAAATTTTAAAAACTCGCCTTTTAGCGAGTTTTTAAAATTTTTCTTATCTCTTTGACCACTGTGGAGCTTTTCTCGTCCCAGTACCACAACCTCGCTGAAAAGGCGAAGTTGGCTACGAGACAGGCGTCAGGCACAAAAAGAAAACCCGAGAGGTAATCTCGAGTTTATCTTTAATAATATTGTATAACTATCTCTTACTCCATTGAGGTGCCTTCCTGGCTTTCTTCAAACCGAACTTTCTTCTTTCTTTTGCTCTTTGATCTCTTTCTAAGAAACCTAGTTTTTTCAAATCTTTTCTTAATTCAGCATCATACTTTATAAGAATTCTTGAGATACCGTGTCTTAAGGCTTCTGCTTGTGAATTTACTCCACCACCAATCAACTTTGCTGTTATTGAAAAATTTAAAGGTGTTTTTAATGAAGATAAAGCTTCCATTGCTATTATTCTTTGTGTTTCTGTTTTAAAATAATCATCAACACTTTTACCATCATTTATTTCAAAAGAACTCTTTGTTGATGGAGTTGCCCTGACTCTTGCTATTGAAGTTTTTCTTCTTCCTACAGCCTCTATATATCTTGCTTTTGTTTCAGTCATTTTTTTATTCTGTTATAACTAAATTCCTTATAATCCTCGACTTTAGTTTATTGTGTGGAATCATACCTGATATAGCAAGCTTTAAAACAGCTCCCTTACCTTTTCTTTCTATTATTTGTTCCATACTCTTTTCATGAAGTCCACCTGGGTAACCAGAATATTTTTTATAAACTGTTTTTAATTTACTTTCTACTATATCAATTTTTGATGCATTATTTATTATAACTCCTACATTAAAAACTTTGTTTCTAGCATATTCAGTCGAATTCTTTCCTATAAGTAAAGAAACAGCCTTAGTAGCTATTCTACCGAGTTTTCCTCCTGTTGCATCTATTGTGTAAATTTTCTTTTCCATAATATTAATAATTATACAAACTCTATCTGAGCCATTCTTGCTCCATCAGATAGTCTTGTTTTTATTTTTGTTACCCTTGTATAACCTCCTTTTCTTTCTAGATATTTTGGTGAAATTTCTTTACATATCTTTTTTGCCATAGTAGCACCAATACTTCCAGCAATAAGTCTTTGAGAATTCAATGTTCCTGCTTTACCTTTTGTAATAAGTTTTTCAACAAAAGATTTCAAAACTTTTGCTTTTGTTTCTGTAGTGACTATTTTTTCGTTTTTGATCAACGAAACAGCAAGAGTCTTTACCAAAGCATTTCTCTGATTTTTCCCTCTTCCTAATTGTTTTTTCTTATTGCTATGTAACATTTTTTTTACTTTAAAGTTATACTGAATTCTGACAAAGATTTTTTAATTTCTTGGATACCTTTTGAACCAAGTCCTTCTATTTCTAAAAGATCCTTTTCTTTCTTTCTAGCAAGACCACCGATTGTTCTGATATTTGCGTTTGAAAGTGCATTTACTGTTCTTACTGAAAGGTCTAATGTTTCTATTCTTGTTTTCAAAAATTCTGAATCAATTTCTTTATCATCATCTTCAACAACTTCTTTCTTTTCCTCTACTTTTACTTCTTCAACTTTGTCTTCAAAACCTATAATAGCTTTAAGTTGTTCTATCATTATAAAGATAGATTTTTCTAAGGTTTCTTTTGCAGTAATTGATCCGTCTGTTTTTAATGAAATTATCAATTTGTTAAAATCTGTTCGATCTCCAACTCTCATATTTTCAACTTCATAGTTTACTCTTCTAATTGGAGTAAAAATAGCATCTAAAGCAATCGTACCAATTTCCATCTTGTCTTTTTGTAATTCTTCTTTTGATACGAAACCAAGACCTCTTTGTATTTTTATCTCTATGACAAGCTCTGTATTCTTATCTGTTATGGAAGCTATATACTGTTCTGGGTTTAATATTTCTACTTGACCAGGAATTATTATATCTGCGGCGGTTACGTCTTTTATACCCTTTACTTTTAATTCTACTGTTTGAACTTCATCATTTACTACTTTAAATCTAATTTTTTTAAGGTTCAAAATAATATTTATAACATCTTCTTTTATTCCTTTAAGGGTTGAAAATTCGTGATCTACACCATTTATTCTTACTGATGTAACAGCAACTCCAGGAATAGAAGAAAGAATAATTCTTCTTAGAGAGTTACCAAGTGTATGACCATATCCTGGATAAAGACCGTCTATTTCATAAACACCAGAAAAATCCTCTTCAGATTCAGAGATTATTTTTGGTTTTGATGGTAGCAATATTTTATATTGTTCAGACATATTTTTTTATTAAAATTTATTAACTTTTAAAAGATTAATTAATTAACCCGAAAGACCTAGTTACGGGTTATTTCAAATTTTATCTGCTGTAATATTGGAATATTGAAGAAACATCGAAAGCTAATTCATTTGCAGGTATTTTAGGAAGACCTTGAACTTTCGCGATTTTCTTATCAATATCAAATGATAACCATGAAGGAACTCTTACTTCTTTTAATTTTTCATTCAAATCTTTAAAAATTGGTTTTGCTTTGCTTCTTTCTCTTATTGTAATAAGATCTCCAACAGAAACTTTATATGAAGGAATAGAAACCCTTTTACCATTTACATCTATATGTCCATGATTAACCAATTGCTTTGTAGCTTGTCTTGATTTACCAAGGCCCAATCTGTAAACAACATTGTCTAATCTTGACTCAAGAGCTTGAACTAGAGACTCATTAATATTTGAACTTTTCTTACTAAGAATAGATTCAATAGTATTTTTAAATTGTCTTTCTCCTAATCCATAAGTGAATCT
>Ga0172378_10003712_pt1 | contig 14338 bp, 14 predicted proteins | sample GrowelOW332metaG_FD_119755 | JGI IMG/M metagenome (GOLD analysis project Ga0172378, IMG submission 119755) | Groundwater microbial communities from an aquifer near a municipal landfill in Southern Ontario, Canada - Pumphouse #3_1 metaG | ecosystem: Environmental > Aquatic > Deep subsurface >... | reverse complement strand
CAAAAAAAACTGGATTGACTTCAATGCAGGAGAACTTGTTCAGGGAAGAAAAATGGAAGATGTTGCAGACGAATTCTTCCAGTATATCCTTGACGTTGCCTCCGGGCGAATCAGGGCAAAGTCAGAGGCAATGGATAAGCATGAACTGGCCATCTTTAAAGATGGAGTAACAATGTAAGCAGAGTATGCGCAATAATTTAAACTTCAAGCAAAAGTATCCGTTCTGTTGGTGCTTTTGCTTGAAGTTTTTTTGTTATAGGAAAAATTGTTTTATAAAAAGGATTTGGTTAAAAAATGTTGAAAAGATAGTATATGCAGTCAGCTGAGTGGCGTAGATTTTTACGCATTTTTACGAGGCTTTGCTGTATAGGTGCAGCGTTCATATGGGCACCTACTACTTGTTGCTATAAAGTAGTTTGCTGAATTTATAGTATTGCTAAGAAGAGTAAGGAGATGTAGCAGGATGGGGAAACGTGTTTTAATTGTAGATGATACTTTGTTTATGCGTCTTAAATTGAAAACTTTACTAGAAAAATGGGAGTATCAGGTTGTAGGCGAAGGGGCTAACGGGCTGGAAGCTGTGACAAAATATACAGCACTCCGTCCTGATTTTGTTTTAATGGATATTACGATGCCTGAGATGGATGGGATAGAGGCACTTAAAGAGATTAAAAAGATTGATGCCAAGGCTGTTGTGGTCATGGTGTCTGCTATGGGGCAGGAATGCGCAGTTAAGGAAGCGATTCTTTCAGGTGCTCGCAGTTTTGTGATTAAACCGTTTAAAGATGATAAGATGCAAGAGGTATTATCAAAATTGTAGGGAACATGATTTTGAGGTGTTTGTCTACATACAATATAAGGCATGTATCGATGAGCAAAATGTGTTTTGGTGTGGCTTTTGTTCAGTGATTGTAAGAAAATCAACAAGAATAGTTTACATACAAAGACTTGACATATAAAATCACAATTGTTATCATATGAAAAGATAGATGATTTAAGCAGGCAGTCAAAGGTGACTTTGGAACTAGATTCTTTTAATTTGGTTACTCAGTTGCCTTTTTATATATGTTTAATTAATTGGTATACCGGTATACCAATTGGGGAAAGAGGCAAAATAATGTTTCAACCATTAAACAAGGTAAATACGCAGGGAGAAGGGAGTTTGTATCATCAGGTTATAGATAATATTCGGAAACTTGTATTAAACGGAAAACTAAAGGTAGGAGAAAAATTGCCATCTGAGCGGGATCTGGCTGAAATGTATGGAGTTAGTCGTGTTCCGGTACGTGAAGCTCTGAAGACTTTGGAGTTTTTGGGTATTGTGCAAACGATTCGTGGAGACGGTGTATATATTCAAAACATACAGACAAATGACTTACTGGAAAATGTGGAGTTTGCTATACTGGATGATGAAAATGATATGCTGGCAGAGCTTTTTGAGGCAAGAATAGCCATAGAGGTGAAGGCGGCACAGTTGGCTGCTTTGCGCAGAAATGACGAGGAACTTGGAGAAATGTTGGAAGCTCTATTAGATATGGAGCGCGATTTGATGTTAAAGCGCGATGCCAGTATATCTTCTTATAAGTTTCACTTAGCCATCATAAAGGCTTCACATAATCGGGTCTTATATCGTATTCATGATAATCTTTCTGACATGCTAAAGTTGTCACGGCAAAAATCATTACGAGTAAAAGGTCATAGTGACGTAGCGTTGGGTTTTCATAAACAGATTTTAAATGAGATTCGGGATAAAAATCCGGAGGCGGCAGGAGTTTTAATGGCAGAGCACCTTAATAAAGCACGTCTGGTAATTGAGGAAAACAAAAATGATACGGATCACCCAAAATAGGAGGTTGTAACATATGGCTATAGGTATTGCGGCAGTAGTAGTGGTCTGGGTTATTTATATGATTATTAAAAAGTTTTATCCGCAGGGTGTACTCTTAACAGCAGGGATGATTCTTCTTTTAGCAGCTTGTTTGTTGGGAAACACCGCTATTCTTGAAGGAAAGCAGTCTTCCGGTTCGGCTTTTTTAGATATCTTTAATACGATAAAAGTTTTACTGAGTTCTCGTGTGGCGGGCTTGGGTTTGACAATTATGTCCATTGCTGGTTTTGCAAAGTATATGGAATACATTGGGGCAAGCAGGTCTTTATTTGCCTTGGTTGCTTCGCCTGTGAAATATATTAAATCACCCTATGTTTTGCTTGTTTTCAGTTTTTTTATCAGCCAGTTTCTGGTACTGTTTATTCCAAGTCATGCCGGATTAGGACTGCTTCTTATGGTGATGCTGTATCCGATATTGATACGATCAGGGGTTAGTAAACTTTCGGCATTAGGGGTAATTGGGTGTGCACAATATATGGATGTGGGACCTGGATCAGGTAATGCGATTCTTGCAGCAAGTATTTGCGGTTTAGAACCGTCTGTATATTTTGTAAATAATCAATTGCCAATTTTTCTAACAACAACCTTAATTCTTGGTGTTACACATTTTTTTGTGCAAAAGTGGTGGGATAAAAAAGAAGGCTTTTCTGGAAAAGAAGATATGGAAGAGATTGCTGCAGAAGATGAAACGTGTCCACCGCTCATTTATGCGGTTTTACCAATTGTTCCTATGGTGCTTATTCTTGGATTTAGTCCGATTTTTCACAGTGCAATTAAAATGGATGTTGTTACAGCGATGTTTTTAAGTACATTTATTAGTATGGCTTTCGAATATGTAAGAACCAAAGACTATCGGGCTGTTTTGAAAAGTTTGCAGCATTTATATGATGGCATGGGAAGAAGCTTTGCTACAGTTGTCAGCCTCATTGTGGCTGGTGAAGTATTTGCTGCTGGTTTAACAAAAATCGGAGCCGTTGACATAATGACTACGGGTGCACAAGATCTTGGACTGGGTGTACAGGGGTTAATTATCCTGTTTTGTATAGTTATTGCTGGTTGTGCTTTTTTAATGGGATCAGGAAACGCTGCATTTTTTCGTTTGCAGCTCTTGCACCCAAAATTGCGGCATCAATGAATATTGATGTTGTTACGTTGGTTCTGCCAATGCAGATTATGACAAGTTTTGGTCGTGTTGTGTCACCGATTACAGCGGCAATTGTTGCTATTGCCGGAGTTGCCGGAGTATCTCCTGTACAAGTTGTTAAGAGGACAGCAATTCCGATGGCAGTAGCCGCACTTGTAAATGTGGCATTTATATTTATTAATTCATGAAGGAGTTGTTTTAATTGAAATGTGCAAAATGTACTCAGAAAAAATGTTATTTGGAAGGACAGAATTGTACGAAGATTACGGTTGAGGATGTAAAAGAAGCGTATACGGGGCAGAAGCTGGATATGATGAAAGCAGCTGCTTGCACGGAAGGGCGCTTTTACAATAATCTTACTCGATTAGAAGAAACAAATGAGTTTTGTAAAATGATGGGATATAAGAAAATAGGTATAGCTTTTTGTATAGGATTGAATAAAGAAGCTAAGCTGATTGAAGAATACCTTGCGAAAACATTTGAGGTTTATTCGGTTTGCTGTAAAGTTTGCGGTGTGGCTAAAGAAAATTTGAACTTAGAACAAATTAAAAAAGATGCGCGTGAAACGATGTGTAATCCATTGATGCAGGCAAAGCTGCTAAAAGATAATGAGGTGGAGTTTTGTATTACCGTAGGTCTTTGTGTTGGACATGATGCATTGTTTACAGGTGCAGCCACAGTTCCGGTATCCTGTCTGGTGGCAAAAGACCGCGTACTTGCACACAATCCGTTAGGAGCTGTATATTCGCGTTATTGGCGGAAAAAGCTTGGGATTGCAATGGAAGATGATGTATAAGAAGGTAGTCTAAAACAGATGGGAGATAGGAAAAATGTTAAAGCATAATTTTGATGAAGACATCAATCGTAGGGGGAGCGACTGCAAAAAATGGGATACGTATGATGAGGATGTTATTCCAATGTGGATTGCAGATATGGATTTCAAGTGTCCACAGCCTGTTATTGATGCTATGGTAAAGCGAGCGCAGCAGGGTATTTATGGTTATCCGATGAACGTTAAAAGTTTTGAGAATGCGGTTGCGGGCTGGCAGAAAAAAAGGTTTGGCTGGGAAATTGATCCTGATTGGGTTGAATATACACCTGCTGTTATACCAGCAATTGTATATGCGATAACAGCGTTTACTCATCCAGGTGATAATATTGTCGTTCAAATGCCGGCCTACCATCCTTTCCATGATATCATTCCGAATAATGGACGACATATTCTTGGTAATCAGCTTATTTTGCAGGAAGATGGCAGTTATGAAATTGACTTTGAAAACCTTGAAGCTTTATTGAGTCAAAAAAGAACAACGATGTTTCTACTATGCAGTCCGCATAATCCTACAGGAAAATGTTTTACAAGAGATGAATTGAACAGAATGTCGGAACTTTGTTTAAAATATAATGTATTTGTTGTTTCAGATGAGATACATTCAGATATAGTTTATAAGGGAAGCAAACATATACCGTTTGGAAGTCTTTCACAAGAAGCGGCGGATAATTGTGTCGTTTGTGTAAATCCGAGTAAGACTTTTAACATTGCGGGGGTACGTACCGGGGCAGCAGTAATTCCAAATCGTCATAATCATGATTTGTTTTATGCTCCGTTGGAAAATCTTAAAGCGTATGGCAGAACGATATTTGGGACACTGCCAATTGAAGTAAGCTATAACGAATGTGAATATTATGCAGATCAGCTCGTAGAATATCTTGAAGGAAATCTTGAATATTTAAAAAAATTCCTTTCGGAAAAGGTACCTAAAATTAAAGTCGGTAAACCGCAGGCTACTTATTTAGTTTGGCTTAACTGTAAAGAGCTGAATTTGCAGCCAAAAGAATTGCAGAAGTTTTTCCTTGAAAAGGCCAAGGTGGCCATGAATGAAGGATCTACTTTTAGATCTGGTGGTGCGGGTTTTATGAGAATGAATATTGCCTGCCCGCGTTTCAGACTGGTAGAAGCGCTTGACAGAATAGAAAAAGCCGTAAATTTACAATAAAAGGAAAGTTAAAATGAAACAAGTGATTCATACGGATAAGGCCCAGGTGCAATCGGACCTTATTCTCAAGCAGCAAAAGCTAATGTAGTTTTTTAGAAGTTTTATTTTATGGAAGAGGGATAATTTGTGATAAAAAATACTTTAAAAGTTCGCTTAATTGTTTTACTGGCAATATTTTCTTTTTTTGCTGCATTGGTTGTCGGAAGCGTAAGTACATATATGAGTGCTGCGGCAACTATGGAAAATACAGCAAGTAGTAATCAAAGTATTACAATTTAAATTGCCAATGAAATTGAACAATTTGTTAATAATGATAAAACGTTATTAGAAACTTTGGGATTATCGCCAACTGCATACTCGATGGAGGCACCTGCTTTCAGAGAAATGATTCTTGCTGCTAAAAAGAAGAATCCTGAGTTTGAAACGATTTATGTAATGAAACAAACAGGTATGCAGATTGCTAAAACAACGAATAGTTCATTAAATAATAAAGCTAATAAAGAATATTTCAAAAAAGCCATTCAAGGGCATACGTATATAACGGATTCGTATATTTCTCAGCTAACGAATGCGCCGACGATTACGATTTCTGTACCGATTAAGGATGCAAATGGCAATATTGTTGGTGTATTAGCGGGTGATGTTAGTTTAAAAGCAATTGGAGACCTTGCGCAAAAAATTGTGATTGGTAAAACAGGGTATGTTGATGTTGTGGATCAGCAAGGCGTTCTTTTGGCACATTGTGATGCCGAAAAAGTAAAATCTCAGGGAAATATTGGAAAATCAACTTATGTACAAGAAGCGATTAATGGAAATTCCGGTGTAAAAGATGGGATATCTTCAGTGGGTGAGGCTTCATTAATTGCCTATGCTCCAATTAAAAATTATAACTGGGGTGTAATCTCTTATCTTCCTAAAAGCGAAATTAATGCAACGGTTTACCATAGTGTATTAATTATGGTCATTCTTGTATTTTTTGTTTTATTGCTGGCAGTCGCAACAGCCATGTTTACAGCAAAAGGTATTGTTCGTCCGCTTAAAGAACTTGTCAGCGGAGCGGGTAAAATTGCTGAGGGGGATCTAAACCAGAGAATTCAGATAAACGGGGTTGAAGAGGTCAATCAGCTTGCAGTATCACTTGAACGAATGCGTCAGGATCTGCGGGAAATCATTCAGGGAATTATGGGTTCATCGGATCAAATATCTGCAGCTTCGGAAGAACTTACTGCTACGACAGAACTGTCAACGCAGGCGATTGGTTTATTGGCAAATACAATCAGTGAATTGGCGCAGGGAGCAGATAAACAGGTAAGTACAATCGAAACGGCATCTTCTGTTGTTGAGCGAATGTCAGCCGGAATAGAAGAAGTGTCAGCAAATGCGATAACGATGACTACGATTTCTGAACAGGCAGCAAACTCTGCAAGCGGTGGTAGTAAATCGGTAGAAGCAGTCATGTCACAAATGGATATGATTGAAAAAACGGTAACAACATCGGCACAGGCAGTTGGGAAGCTGGGTGAGCGTTCCCAAATGATTGGCCAGATTGTGGAAACTATATCCGGTATTGCCGGACAGACCAATTTGCTGGCGTTGAATGCGGCGATCGAAGCAGCACGTGCCGGAGAACAAGGTCGGGGTTTTGCTGTGGTTGCTGAAGAAGTCCGTAAATTAGCGGAACAGTCTCAGGAAGCAGCTAAGCAAATTGCAGAATTAATTATTGAAGTGCAAACTGAAACGAAAAAAGCAGTTGATGCTATGAATAACGGAACGAAAGAAGTCAAAATAGGTAGTGATGTTGTAAATACGGCAGGGAAATCATTTAATGAAATTGTAGGGTTTGTAGAGCGTGTATCCCTGCAGGTCAAAAACATTTCGGCATCTATGCAGGAAATGGCTTCTGAAAGTGAAACTATTGTAAACTCAGTCGGTGGTATTGATAACATCAGTAAGGCGGCGGCAGGACATACACAGACGGTATCTGCTGCAACAGAAGAGCAGTCCGCATCCATGCAGGAAATTGCAAATGCAAGTCAGTCCTTAGCAACTATGGCGGAAGAATTGCAGGATGCTGTCAAACGTTTCAAACTATAAAGTATAAAAAGAAAGTTGATTTATAGGGCTGCTTAGTCAAGCGGATACGCAGCAAAGGTTCTGGCATTTTGCCAGAACCTTTTTGGATTTGTGAATGAAAAATACCTGTACAGAAGGGACAAAAGCAGATTATCTGTTCCGGTACAGGTATTTGTTTATTAAAAACTGTGCACGTAGTGTAGTTAAGCTTTTTCCAACTTTAGTCGATTTGTAAATTCTTCGTCCGTCATATTATATACAGCATCAAGGAGAGCTGACCGGAAGGCTCCGGGACCAGTAGAATTTTTGGCAGCAAGTTCACCACTGATACCAAGAAGGGCAATGGCCAACAAGCAGCCATTGAAAATATTTTGATCAAAAATGCAGGCCGCAGTGAGGACGTTGAGCATGCATCCGGTGCCTGTGATGCCGGTGAGCATTACAGTACCATTGCGGCCGAGAAAGGTAGTCGTTCCATCCGTTATAATGTCGGTTGCGCCACTCGCAATGATTACTGATTTGTTTTTGCGGGCCAGTGCCTGCATCATAGTAATCGTGTCCGATGAAAGGCCATCCGACGATCCGGCATCAATACCGCAGGCATTATTGACAAGGCCGGCAAGCGCTTTGAGCTCAGAAATGTTTCCTTTAAGAACATTTGGCTGACACTCAGCAATAAACTTTTTGGCAAATTCCAGGCGAAAGTCGCTGCAGGCAATGCCAACAAGGTCGATGATGGAAGGAATCGATTTATCATGTGCAACTTTGCCGGAGATCATCATAGATTTAAGACGAGCATCCGTGACATTGCCAAGATTTACTGCCAAAGCAGCCGAGGCAGATGTAATCTGAGCAACTTCGGCGGGGTGTTCAGCCATGATCGGTCTGGCACCAGCTGCGAGTACGATGTTTGCGCAGTCATTGATCGAAATGGGATTGGTAAGACAGTGAATTAGTGGACCTGTGTTTTGAATATTGTGTTTTAATATGAGGAGATCTGCTGCAAGAGCCGTTTTATTTGTCATAGGTTTTTGCTCCCAGCTTTTGCTGCATCGTTTTGAGCATACCATTTTTACGCATAGCAATGAGAAAGAAGTAGGCAATTGTGCCGCCAATCAGCGTGCCGGAGATAAAAAGTGGTACATAAAACATCCAGGTAAGCCCTGTTTTTCCATAGAGCAAGGTCATAACGGGATAAGATACAATGGCACCAATAAGTCCAGTGCCGATAACTTCACCGATAACGGCGCAGATGAGTTTACCACCCGATGCGCGATAGAGCAGTCCGGACAGCACAGCACCAAATACTGCACCGGTTAGTGCCAGTGGAGGGATTCCCATGAGTACCATGCGCAGCACTCCAATCGTAGCAGCGCATAGCAGTGCATACCATGGTCCCAACAGTACAGCACAGGTAATGTTAATAAAATGCGCCATTGGGCACATACCTTCAATTCGAAGAATTGGTGAGATAACGACGCCGAGTGCAACGAGCATAGATAGTACAGTAAGCTTAAAAAGATGTGCGTTTCTTTGCATAAAAAATACCCCTTTGACAATAAAGTTTTTTAAAAATAGAAAAGCCGCTGACCGAAAGTTCCGGCAGCGGCAGTATATTGTCAAAAAGAATCGTATTCACCAAAACAAATAGCAAGCCCCACGGAACATCCCGGCAGGTCGGTCGAAGCTAAAGCTTCCTCTCAGCCCGAAACACGGGCGCCCTCGCTATTTAGTTGTTTTGTTGCAAACGGACGGAAGCTCCTCCGTTCGCTGATGAAAACAATGTTTCTCTCTTTATTATATCGATTTTTAGGCTGAATGCAAGAGAAAAGATACAGAAAAGCAGAATTGGCGGCGCAGTTTTTTAGTTATGGATAGCAATTGCTGCGGTAAGAGGATTTTTTTCTCAGGAAGTTCCTATAATAAAAAAATGAATTTACGAAAGCGGTGTTTTCGATTACAATAGAAACAACATCATTTGTTGTACAATATGAGCAGTCGGGTGTACAGGTATCTGACTGGTTTTAGGGGGAGAATGTTTTGATCCATGCAATCATCGATATAGGTTCGAATACGGTTCGAATGGCGATCTATCAGATCGAGTATGGAAAAATCGAGCTGCTTATGAAAAAAAAGCATATGCTTGGACTTGCGGCCTATATTCGGGACGGTATTATGCAGCAAAATGGCATCGATAAAGCATGCGAAACACTTTTGGAGTTTAAGGGCTTTTTGAACAGCTTTAAAATTACGGAGATTACGGCCTTTACAACGGCGGCATTGCGTAACATAAAAAACAGCCAGGAGGCTGTACAGCAAATTATTGACCGCACGGGTATTTGTGTGCGTGTGATTTCAGGGGATGAAGAGGCCACGTTTGATTTTATTGGAGCGACGCATACGACTAGTGAACCATCAGGGCTTTTGATTGATATTGGTGGTGCGAGCACGGAGATCATTGTCTATGAAGATTATGAAATCAGAAAAAAAATTAGCCTGCATATGGGGTCCCTGATTTTTCATACGAAGTATGTGGAAGGTTTTTTGCCAAGCCACGAGGAGATTGTGGATATGGAGGCAGAGACTTTGCGTATTGTTTCAGAAGCACCAGAATTCAGCAAACTGATACAAGCGAATATCTGCGGTATTGGCGGCACATTTAAGGGTGCCGCGGCACTTTATAATGAAATCTTCGAACAGCCCAAGAAAAACAAGGATATTGCTGCAGATAAACTTGATGCGATTATCCACCGATTCACATGTGATGAAGGTATGGTTTCGGAAGATGGGGTTATTCTTATGAAGACCGTGCCGGATCGTATTCAGACAATTATTCCAGGTCTTGTCATAGCCAATGTTCTAGCAAAGCATTTTGGCAGCAAGCAGATTACGTATAGTGATTCAGGTGTACGTGAGGGCTATATCTATGATCAGATTATCAGGGAAAAATAAAATTGCTTTTATAGAGAAAACACCCTCGGCAAGCTGCCGGGGGTGTTTTGTGAAGCTGATTATATTAGTTTTTGAGAGGTTTCTTAAGAACGGATAAGATAAGCGCACCTATAATAGAACCAATGAGAATTGCCGCAAGGTACATGAACGGATTGCCAATAGTTGGTACAACGAAAATACCGCCATGTGGTGCACGAAGTGTGCAAGTAAAGGCCATGGAAAGAGCTCCTGCTGTAGCAGCACCGATCATGCAGGATGGAATAACACGAAGCGGATCCGATGCTGCAAATGGAATTGCACCTTCTGTGATAAAAGAAAGCCCCATGACGTAGTTTGTTATACCAGCTTTTTTTTCGCTTTCGGTAAAGCGATTGCCGAAAAAGGTTGTACAAAGCGCAATTGCGAGCGGTGGAACCATACCTCCGGCCATAACGGAAGCCATGACACCATATTCACCTGTAGCAAGAGCACCTGTACCAATAACATAGGCTGCTTTGTTGATTGGGCCACCCATGTCAATCGCCATCATACCACCAAAGACAAGCCCCAAAAGAATACGACTGCTTGGATCCATATTCTTGAGTGCATCCATCATCCAGGTGTTGATGCCGGCAACTGGTGGATTGATAATAAAGATAATGATAATCCCCATGAAAAGAACACCAAAGAATGGAAAGAGAAGGACTGGCTTGATGCCTTCAAGTGAATGAGGCAGTCCGGAGAATACCTTCTTGATACCATTGACGATGTAACCTGCTGCAAAACCAGCAATAAGAGCACCTAGGAAACCGGAACCGCCGGCATTGGCAAGCGCACCGCCAACAAAGCCGACAGCAAGCCCAGGACGATCAGCGATACTCATCGCGATAAAGCCTGAAAGTACAGGAAGCATAAAGCCAAAAGATGTACCACCAACATTTTTAAGAAAGGCAGCAAGCGGTGTATTGGAACCGAAGTTACTGGGATTTGCCGGATCAAATGTATCAAAAAGAAAAGCAAGGGCAATGAGAATCCCGCCGCCAACAACAAATGGAAGCATATGAGATACACCGTTCATAAGATGTTTATAGATCTGACGGCCGATACTTTCATCTTTATCGTCATCGCTTGTCGCGGCACTGTCATCATCTGTGTGGTGATAGATTGCAGTATCGCCGCTGATGGCTTTATCGAGGAGTTCGTCAGCCTTATTAATGCCGTTGGAAACCTTTGTCTGGATAACAGGTTTACCGTTAAAACGAGCCATTTCAACATTTTTATCGGCTGCAATAATGATACAGTCTGCTGCAGCGATTTCTTTTTTTGTAAGTACGTTTTTTGTACCACCGGAACCGTTTGTTTCAACTTTGATAAAAATACCACGTTTCTTTGCGTGCTGTTCAAGGCTTTCTGCTGCCATGAAAGTATGAGCGATGCCTGTTGGACATGCTGTTACAGCAAGTATTTTGTGAGACGAGGCAGTAACGGGCGGAGTAGTTGTTTTTGCCGTATCAAATGTACCATTTTCTTTACTGTCGATAAGTTTTAGGAATGCGTCCTTTGTTTTTGCTTTAATAAGTGCTTCTTTGAAATCTGAATCCATGATAAGAGTGGCAAGCTTGCTAAGCACTTGCAGATGAAGATCGTCGGCGGACTCCGGTGCTGCAATCATAAAGAAAAGTCGGGCAGGTTTGCCATCCATAGATTCAAAGTTAATACCATCAATAACGGTCATGGCGGAGAGCCCGGCCGCTTTTACCGCACTGCTTTTGGCATGTGGTGTGGCAATACCATCGCCAAGACCTGTTGTGCCAGAAGCCTCACGAGTGAGTACAGCCTGCTTGTAGGCTTCCTTATCAGAAAGATTACCGCCTTTTTCCATGAGATCAGCGAGTTTGCTGATTGCGTCTTTTTTGTCAACTGGTTTAGCGTTGAGTTCGATGCTGTTTGCTTTTAATAATTCAGTGATACGCATAATATAATTTCTCTCCTTTTATTAAAAAATGTTTGTGCATCATAAAGATGCACGTATATAAATAAAAAGGTACGCAGTTATTCAATTGTACGAAGAAGTGTTTCTACCTCCGCACGGGTGGCAAGTTCACTGGAAAAAGCAGAGGCGGAGCCGGTTGCTACACCCATATGAAAAGCTTTTTCTGCGTTGCCGTTGCTCTCCATATAACCGGTTATAAAGCCTGCTACCATGGAGTCGCCGGCACCAACAGAGTTAACAAGAGTGCCTTTGGGTGCAGGGCACTTAAAGACCTGACCGTCGTGTGTGAGCAGAATCGCTCCGTCACCGGCCATAGAAATGAGTACGTTCTGTGCGCCCTTTTCCTGAAGCTTTTTTGCATAAAAAATAATTTCTTCATCGGATTTGATGACAACATTAAACATTTCACCAAGTTCGTGGTTGTTTGGTTTAATTAGAAAAGGTTTGTATTTAAGGACGTTTAAAAGAAGACTGCAGGTTGCATCAACGATAATGCGAATGCCCTTGCTCATAAGACGTGCCATAATCTTTTCATAAATGTCATCTGGCAGTGTATTTGGGATGCTGCCGGCGAGGACAAGGGTGTCGTCTTTAACAAGTGTATCAAGCTGATCAAAAAGTTGGTCAAGCGCCTCTGTTCCGATGTGCGGGCCCTGACCGTTGATTTCAGTTTCTTTATTAGCTTTGACTTTAACGTTGATGCGTGAATTACCTTCTGTAAGCTGAACAAAGTCGCTGGCACAGCCAAAACTGTGAAGCTGACGTTCAATTTCTTTGCCGGTAAAGCCAGCAACAAAGCCAAGAGCAGTACTGTCAATCCCCATATTCTTGAGTACGATTGATACATTGATGCCTTTGCCGCCACCGAGAATTTGATCGTATTTTGTTCGATTGATTTCTCCAGCGGTGAAGGAATCAAGTCGTACGATGTAATCCAGAGATGGATTAAAGGTTACTGTGTAAATCATGTTCTTCATTCACCTCTATAATATTTGTATAGTCAAGATATTTTTTATCCTGCAGGGTATTTGTAATAATTGTTGCGCAGGATATATTTGCAAAAGTAATCGGTGCAATTTTATTGAGTTTTGATGGATCTGCAAGAATAAAAGCTTTTTTACAGCGTGTGAGAGCCTCGCCTTTAACGATGCCTTCACTAGAGTCCGGTGTAGAAAATCCGGACTTCGTACTGATGCCGTTTGTACCAAAGAAGCCTTTTGTAAAGTTGTAAAATTTCAGATTATTCACAGCCTCAGCACCGATAACAGCTTCCGTAACCGCTTTAAGTTCACCACCGATAATAAATACTTTAAAGCCGCGCGTCAAAAGTTTTGCCGCATGAACAATACCGTTTGTTACATAAGAAGCATTTGTTTCCGTCAAAAAATCAATCATAAGCTCGGTTGTTGTACCGGCATCAATATAGACAAAATCACCGCGGCGGATCAGTGCTGCTGCTCTTTTGGCAATTGCAGTTTTTTCTGCGGTATGCAGGTCCTGCTTTGTCTTGACATCTTCTTCGCGTGTACTGTAATTGTTGTCAATCGAGGTTGCGCCGCCATATACTTTGTAGAGTTTGCCGCTCTGGTGCAAGGATGTGAGATCCCGCCGAACTGTGGATTCTGAAGAATTCAAAACCTTTGTAAGTTCAAGAACTGTTACGGCCTTTTTTTCATCAAGAATCTTCAGTATGGTCGTATAACGTTCTTCCGTTAACATATCGATCACGCCTTTCTGTATTTATACTACCACTCAAACTATGTCAAAGTCAATCATAAAATTGAATATAAAAGTCACTTTCAGTCAATGACAATCATAAAGAATTAAAAAATATAAGGAAAATAATAAGAAGAATATGCATATTTAAGTAAAATGAGTATAAAACAAGAGCTATATCAGCTGATGTAAGGATTATGACAAAAACAAATAAATTGTGAAGAAATAGGAAACCGTCAACTCGTCATTTATAAGGAGGATAATAAGAAAACCATGAAAGCCGGATGCGATAGCAATTAATAGATGCTTGCTATCATGAGTTGATTTTAGGTATACTTATAGAAGAAAATGGAGGCGATCTGCTTTATGAACGCAAATGAAAACGTGCCAGTACCGGATATTTCTGAAGAAAAGCGTAAGCTGCGGCATAAAAAACGTGTCAGAGCTTATGTTGTTAAGTATGTGAGCTTGTTTATTGGTGCAATTATTACGGCCGTCGGATTGGAGATTTTTCTCGTGCCAAATAATATTATTGATGGCGGTGTTGTCGGTATATCCATTATGCTCAGTGCAATTACAGATTATCCACTGGGGTT
>Ga0172378_10003711_pt1 | contig 14343 bp, 15 predicted proteins | sample GrowelOW332metaG_FD_119755 | JGI IMG/M metagenome (GOLD analysis project Ga0172378, IMG submission 119755) | Groundwater microbial communities from an aquifer near a municipal landfill in Southern Ontario, Canada - Pumphouse #3_1 metaG | ecosystem: Environmental > Aquatic > Deep subsurface >... | reverse complement strand
TTACGACGAAGACTAAAACTGTGTTAGTTTACCGATGAAACAACAGGGACGGCTTCTTCTTTTGCCTCGCCATCTCCGCCATTCTTTTTCACATAAGCCAGCAAGGTAGCAGCTAACTTTTGAACCGGGGCAAGCATAGTGCCCATCAAAATTGAAATCAATTCGTTTTTTGAAGGCAAATTGCTATAAGCCTCAAGTTGTGCAGCATCAAAAAACTGCCCATCAATCAGCCCACCCTTAATTGAAATAGTTGCACCCTCATTCTTAGCATTAAACAGATCCTTAGCCATCAAATTGACAGAATCACCCTTCACAAGGGCAATCGCTGTTGGGCCGGTAAGCTGTTCATCACAACCCTTCTGATTCAACTGGTTCAAAGCAATCCTGGCAAACCTGTTCTTTACCACACGATAATTACCTTCTTTGTTAATGAGATTCTTACGAATACCATTAATCTGAGAAACAGTCATGCCACGGTAATCGGTAAAGATATATCCAGTATATTGCCCGAACTCATCTTTCAACGCCTTAACTGCAGCTTCCTTGGCGGGAGTAATACGAGTTTTATGTTCCATTTCTATATTCTCCTGTTATACTGTTGCTGCGCTGAGCAAACCAGTAGTATTAATATGCACGCCAGGACCCATCGTTGAAGCGATTGCTATTGTACCAATATAATCGCCTTTAGCATCACTTGGCTTCTTACGGATAATCTCCTGAACAACGGCTTGTGCGTTCTCAGACACCTTCGCAGCATCCATGGAGACTTTGCCAATTGAAATATGAACTACATTGGTCTTATCCGAACGAAACTCAGTACGCCCTTTGGATAATTCAGCAATTGCTTCCTTTACCTCAAAAGTAACGGTCTGGGTCTTGGGGTTTGGCATTAAACCTTTACGTCCAAGAATAGGTCCAAGACGACCTACGTCCTTCATCATATCAGGCGTTGCAACAGCGATATCGAAATCCAGCCAACCGCCCTTAATCTTCTCAATCAAATCATCATCGCCAACGAAAGTAGCACCTGCGGCCCTGGCTTCCTCAGCCTTAGCACCCTTTGCAAAAACCAATACACGCTTTTGAGCGGAAAACTGGTTTGGTAACACGACAGTGTCACGAACACTCTGGCTTTTTTTCAGGACTAGTTTCACAGACAGCTCAACAGTTTCATCAAATTTGGCATAAGCCATTTCCTTCACCAGTTTTGCTGCTTCATCAAATGTATAGTTCTTTTCGCGGTCGAGTTTTTTTATGCTTTCGCGATATTTTTTCCCGTGTGCCATATTATTTCTCCACCTCTACGCCCATACTACGAGCTGTGCCGGCAATAATTTTCATTGCTGATTCCATGCTTCTGCAGTTCAGGTCATTCAACTTAGCCTTGGCAATGTCCTCAACTTGAGCTTTGGACAACTTACCAACCTTAGTCTTGTTTGGAGTACCACTTGCGGTTTTAAGACCTAAAGCCTTCTTGATAAGAATAGAAGCTGGAGGTGTCTTAAGAATAAAAGTGAAACTCTTGTCAGCATAGACTGTGATGATTACAGGAATAATCAGTCCAGCATCGTACCCCTTGGAACGATCATTGAATTCCTGAACAAATTTTGGAGCACTTACTCCATGAGGCCCAAGCGCCGGTCCAATTGGTGGTGCCGGAGTGGCTTTTTGGGCAGGGCACTGCAACTTAATAATCGCAGTTACCTTTTTCTTTGCCATATTTCTTCTCCTTACGCGCTTTGACCTGCCTGAGTTGGCTGATTAATCCGGTCTGCACGCTGGTTATAACGCCTATCATACGACAGGCTCCCACACCTCAGACTAGCTGAGGGAGTGTACAAAATCAAAAGCGAACGAATGTAAAAAAACCACAAAGCGACGCTCGTTCAACGCTTAAAGAACCACTTTTTCCACTTGCAAAAAGTCAACATCTACTGGTGTAGAACGACCAAAAATACCAACACTCACACGCAATCGTGCTTTCTCGCTATTTACATCATCGACGACACCGGTGAAAGACTCAAACGGCCCTTCAATGATTTTTATATGATCACCCACACTAAATGTCTGCTTAGGCTTAAACACTTTTTCTGTGGGAAGGTCTCCTGTTTTCTGAAAAATACCCTTTACTTCATTCACAGACAAAGGAAGAGGAGGTTTCATTTTGTCATCGTCCGAGGAAAGAAATCCAGTCACACCCTGAATTCTCTTAATTTGAAAGCACCATCCTTTCCATGCATCCTGAGGTAAATCCATTTCCACAAGAATATAACCGGGAAGAATTTTACGCTTTACTTCGCGTTTTGCTCCATCTTTTACCTCAATAACGGTCTCAAACGGGACTTTTACGTCAGTGCAAACTGTTGCAAAGTTCACATCAGCTTCACGCATCTTGTTAATTATGCGCTCAATTTTCTGTTCGTAACCAGAATAAGTATGTACAACGTACCAGCCCTTTGCCATGATTCCATCCTAGAATACTAAATACAATCCCTTGAGCAAAATAAAATCTATAAGCCCAAGGAAGATGGCCACCAAAATGGTGGAAACCAAAACGACCTTAGTTGAAGAGACAACTACTTCACGAGTCGGCCATACCACTTTTTTTAGTTCAAGATGGCACTCTTTGAAATACTTAATCATTTTCTTCATCAAAGTCTCCTTTGTAATTCAAGAAGCAGACAGGCCAGGAAGGACTCGAACCCTCAACATCCGGTTTTGGAGACCAGCGCTCTACCATTGGAGCTACTGGCCTATTTGCTTCTCGAAACGTTACTATTTAATCTTAGCTTCCCTGTGTAGGGTATGCTTCTTTTCAAACGGACAATATTTTTTCAGTTCAAGTTTTTCCTGACTGTTACGTTTGTTCTTTTCAGTTGTGTAATTCTTCCGTTTGCATTCAGTACACTGTAGAGCAATTTTCTCTACAGGACCTTTTTTCTTTGCTTCACCCATAATTCATGCTCCTCGGTGTATTCGTCACCGTTTGAAAAAAAAGAGCCCTCGAACGGATTTGAACCGTTGACCCCCACCTTACCATGGTGGTGCTCTACCAACTGAGCTACAAGGGCATCAAAGGACATACTGGTAGTGCATTTTCTTAAATGTGCAGTACGAAACTTAGCAGACGGTTTCATTTTTGTCAATACACTTTGCCCTAAATATGCTCGGTCTTGAACATGTTGAGCAAAATATACTTTTCCCTTTATACTTTAATTGATTTCAGGAGGACCAAGTGGAAAAAAATAAATGCAATACCCGTTTTGGACACACTCGTGATGATATAGCACAGGACTTTGCTGAGCACTTAAAATATAGCGAGGATGCTGATGTCTATCATACCACGCCAGAAGGCCGTTATGCAGCTTTAGCTCTGACAATCAGGGACAGAATCATCCAACAATGGGACAAAACGCGTGCAACACAGCGGGCCTCCAATGCAAAAAGAGTCTATTACCTTTCTCTGGAATTTCTCATGGGCAGAGCACTCACAAACAACATAATTAATCTCGGCTTGGAAAAAGAAGTAAAAAGCGCATTATCTTCTCTTGGATACAGTTATGAGGAACTTGCAGATGTAGAACCTGATGCTGGTTTAGGCAACGGAGGACTTGGGAGACTAGCAGCTTGCTTTCTTGATTCCTTGGCAACCTTGGAGTACCCGGCTTATGGTTATGGCATCAGGTATAATTACGGAATATTTCGCCAGCAAATAAACAATGGTTGGCAGTTGGAGCAACCAGATAATTGGCTTCGCGATGGCAACCCTTGGGAAATTCAGAGGCCTAATACTGTTTATACTGTTCAATTTGGTGGAATAGTTCAAATAATTAGAGAGAACAACAGGGATTGCTTTAAATGGATTGGAGCTGAGACGGTATTAGGTATGGCATATGATACCCCGGTCATCGGGTATGGTTGTAAAACGGTAAACACAATGCGCTTGTGGTCAGCAAAGGCTCCTCAAGAGTTTAGTTTCCAAGAGTTCAATGAGGGGGACTATACAGAAGCTGTACGCCAAAAAAACCAGGCTGAGAATCTTTCTCAGGTACTTTATCCTAATGATACCTTGTATATGGGTAAAGAACTAAGGTTAAAGCAACAGTATTTCTTTGTATCCTGTTCCCTTCAGGATATTGTTCGCCGTTTCAAGAGACAGAATGTAGCATGGGATCAGTTTCCCGACTTCGCCGCCATACAACTTAATGACACCCATCCTTCTTTGGCAATCCCAGAAATGATGAGGATTCTACTTGATATAGAAAACTTGGAATGGGATACGGCGTGGAATATCACCATACGTACCATGGGGTATACAAATCATACTCTGATGCCTGAAGCATTGGAAAAATGGCAACTTCCAATGTTTCAGGCTCTGTTACCAAGGCATATGCAAATTGTATATGAGATCAATCACAGGTTCTTGCAACAGGCTGTTTCTTATTTTCCTATGAGAGCCGACCAATTAGCAAAAGTAAGCATCATTGAGGAAACTAATCCAAAACAAATCCGAATGGCAAATTTAGCAATTGTCGGAAGCCATAGTACCAATGGAGTCGCAGCTTTGCACTCTGTATTACTCCGTACAAAAATGTTCCCCGAGTTCAATCTTATCTTTCCGGATCGCTTCAACAATAAAACAAATGGTATTACTCAAAGAAGATGGTTGCTGGATTCAAATCCAGCCTTAGCCGCAAAAATAACCGAGGCTATAGGAGATGGATGGATTACTGATTTCTCGCAGATTTCAAAGTTGAAAGCTTTCGCAGATGACAAGGCCTTCCTTCAGGATTTTGCCCAGATTAAGCTTACGGCCAAGAAAGAAGCAATGCAATTCATAAAAAAGGACTGTGGCTATATCATTGACCCCAATACCATGTTCGATACCCAAGTCAAGCGCATCCATGAATACAAAAGACAACTACTTAATGCATTGAATATCACTCTTCTTTATAGTGACCTAAAAAATCACGGGCCTCTTACAAAAGACCTAGAACCAATTACGTTTTTCTTTGGGGGCAAGGCTGCCCCTGGATATGTCAATGCAAAGTTAATTATCAAATTAATTAATAATATTGCAAAAACCATTAATAACGATCCGCAAGTCAACAAACTGATGCATGTCTATTTCTTGCCAAATTATCGTGTTTCCATGGCAGAAAAAATTATTCCTGCAACTAATCTTTCTGAGCAAATTTCAACTGCAGGGACAGAAGCCTCTGGTACTGGCAATATGAAATTTATGGTCAATGGAGCATTAACCATAGGAACAATGGATGGAGCGAATGTCGAAATAGCTCAAGAAGTTGGCAAAGAAAACATGTTCATATTTGGGCATACTGAAGAACAACTTGCTTCAATGAAGGATTCCTATAGCCCCTACCAGTGGGTTTCAAAGGATCCTGTTATTAAAGAAGGAATCAATCTTTTACTTTCTGGTTTCTTTAATATTAATGAGCCAAACATCTTTGAACCATTAAGAAAATCCCTTTTTGACCAAGGTGACAGGTATTTCAATTTTGCTGATTTAGCCATGTATAAAGATGCACATCATACTGCGTGCTCATTATATAAAAACAATCCACTGGAATGGAATCGTAAGGCTGTACTTAATATTGCTCATAGTGGAAAATTCTCCAGCGACAGGTCAGTAACAGAATATGCTCAAGAGATTTGGCATGTTGATAAATGTCCTGTCGAGAAGGATGTTTCCAACGAAAATGCATTAGAAAATGCAAAAAAGTTAAGATGAAATCCTATTTTTACCATGTTCTTACTCTCATGGTAGTGGTTTTCTTGAATTCGAAATAGTTGAAAATATCCACTGTCGTTTTTTCTCGGATAAGGACATCCTCGAAAATAATGAATATCTCTTTTTACTTACAACCACCCAGACTGTTTTCAAGTCGGGGTGGTTCTCATGAGACTTGAAATTGATTCTAAAATTCCAGGCCAACCCCCATGGAAAGCTGAACATCAGAGGCTTCCTCACTATAAGCTTTGGTGGATCTTGTGTAGACGCGTGTTCCAATCCAATCAATCTCCCCCCAAGTGGACATCTTTATCCAAGAAACAAAGTTTGGAATCTCATATTTACCATACAGGGACGCCTTCAACGATTGAGTGATATTGTCCCCTGAAGGAGTTATTCCTGCATAATTTGGTCTGTCCGTATTGTCACCTGAAGTTGCATGTGACATGAACAAGTTCATTTCCCCATGCAACATTCCTTCAATAGCAAAGCGCAGTTGAAAGACCTGAGGGATTCGGTAATCGACATCCCAGCGCAAAACTTCTGCATCTCCGCCATAGGGAAATCCAATGTAATCGAAACTAACCACATGGCTTTTGCCGATTGCATAATCCTTAAATAGCATGAGAAAATCAACACCGTCCCGTCGGTACAGAACAGGAGTGGTATAGGCAAATTCAAGGCTACTGGAAACAATTCCTTTCCTTAGGCAATGGGTATATTCTGCACCACCAAGAGCACCCCAGGCATTGGATTGGTCTGCTTGTTCATTTACTGCCCTTGCCTGATCAAGGGCAAACTGCCCGTACAGATGCAAACCCGTAAAGGGCATTACATCCAGTTCCGCACTGATGATGGAATTAAACATGCAACGGTCATTCAAACTGTGGAATATGTAAATCGGATTCATATAGAAAAATTGATGCCCGTTCCATGCCTGATACATGCCATTCTCGGAAAGAGAAAGTGTAGCCCATTTTGAGAAACGAAATTCAACTCTGTGGGTCATAAAAATTCTCTCAAATTTTTCCGTAGTATTTGCCCAGTCATCAGCATTCTCCCCAGAGGTCGGATCAGTATTGAGAAAAATGTAGACGATATCAAACTTGAACTTATCTGTGTATGCAGACAACCTTGCAAAATTTTGGAAGTCCACATGATCATCTATAATCAGATTACCAATGTGAGAAGCTCCCCAACTGATGCGGTCTCTAGAAAGAGAGAAATTCCAGTTGAGTCCCCCGAAGGAGAGAATTGATCGCTTCGGCATCTCAAAATCAGCATCAAAGGAGACAGGAAGATTAAAAAGAAATTTTGTCGTATACAGATAGTGACTTGTCGCATATGTCGTTTTAGAAAGAGATAATCCAGCAGGCACCAGAGAACCAACACCTAGATTATTCGTTAGCGTTGCGAGGTCTGTCGTTGTGTCCTTCGCATTTGTTCTTCCATATCCATACTGATAATCAACGAATGCGTAAAAGAAATCCTTCACTCCAAAGGCAAAATGACCTTTCAAAAATGGATTGCGCTCTTCATATCCATACAGCCAATCCTTATCTGTCGTGAAATCAATATCGTTGATATGGGTGTAAATTTCCCCATCAATATTCGCTCTGAATTCAAATCCAAATCCATCACCGAATTGCCAACGTAATCCAGTCTGAGTCATTTTTGATACTGAATCATATAACGATTTGGCAGATCCTTTCAGATTTTCTCCTTGTACACGGGAGAGGATCAATTGAGCCTCACCTTTTGACCACGGTCGTGCAGTAGAGGGTGTACCTAAATCTTGAATTGCATACAAATCATCCATTTCTTTGTAAAGAGAAGAAGAAAGAGGAATGATTTCCGAATAAGGGCCTAAAGCAAAGAGCGTAGTTGAAATAAAAACTAAGAACAACAAAATTGCAGGAATTTTTTTGTTTCCCATAAAAACTTCTCCTGAAAGTATTTTGAATTGTCTATACCGTAGTAGCACAAGGAAAAGAAAATACACAAGACCAATTATTCGTTTTTTGTTTGTTTTTAGAAGAATTAAAAGTCTTTATGTCTGCTACATAAAAAAAATGTGTTTATTGTCCTGAATAAATTGATATTATGAACTTCATGAGAAAATATGATTCAAACTAGAAAATGTCAGGAAATCTCTCTTTCAAAATTTGATCAAATGTATGATTTCTTCAAATAATTTCCCTTTTTTATTCATAACCTGTAAAAGCTGTTCCACCTAAAGCCTTTTCCACTCTTCAAGCAAATCCTTAAGAAGCCGGGTGTGTCTAATCAAGCAAGAACGGATAAAAAATGATGCGATTATTTTGGAAATATCTCTTTTCCGGAGACAGGAGAACAAAGAAAGTGTCTCCTGGAAGAGACCCCATCCACTAAGAAAGTGGAAACTATTTTGGTATTACATCAAAACACTCATATCATATTTTAATAAGAACATCATACCGCCCACGACAAGCAGGGACAAATCCACTTTGATATTGAGATCGAACCACCGACCAACCCTACGTCTTTATGTTAATTCGGAAATCTAGGTATGTTGCGTTTTAATTCAATGGATAAGTAGGATCATTATTCTAGAATAAAAAACAAGTCAAAACAAAGGAGCATTATGATGCAAAATCAAACCCAAAAAAATGAGATAGAAAAACCAAAAAATTATTTTAATTTTTGGAAGCAAGTTAATATATTAATGAAAATAAACAAAATAAATATATCTAGTTTATCAAAGAAAATCGGTATTAGTAGAACTACATTATCATTTTGGAAGAAAAATAACGCATGCCCAACAGCAGATGCATATATCAAACTTTGCTGTTTATTGGGCGTTTTTAGTAATTCATATCAAGAAAAACTATTCCAAGAAGAAAAAAGGCTCCCTTTTCTATTAAATGTACAAAAGATAAAAAAGCTTAATATGTTATCATTAATTATGAAAAGAACAAATAAATACGTTTCCTTAAAAAACATTGAACAATTGGATGATTATTCTCGGCTTCTTGAGCTCAAAGAGACAATTATAAAATAGAAATACGGTTGAAGCAAAACATTAGACACTATAAGGCAACAACTAAGTATGTATGTTTACAAATCTTTTTGGAATACGAAAAAAACTACTGTTTGATGTGTAATATTTCACAACTGTCTAGTGGATACAGAGACTTATATTAGGAAGTCCAAAGGAATGAAAAAGTGAGCATCATCTTATGATAAATGCTATGAAAGAAAAATGTCATGACAATACTTATAGCGATATCAAACATTGAAAAGTCACTACGTCCAAATCAACAGGAGCGATAATACTGTTGTTATGAATATTCTCAAACTCATAAGGAAAATTGAATTATAAAAGTCGATAGTTAATTTCTGGGAAAAGAGAAAAAAAGAATCCTAACTAGTTTGTCTTTGTGGTCACAACAAAGCTGGAAAAAATAATTTTTTGTATACTTTCAAAAAGCATTTTTTACAATACTCATTTATTTTCTAGATAGGAGAAACTTATGAAACAAAAACCACTTAAAATTAATCTCTCGACTCCTTTTGAATATACTGAATTTTGGAACAAAGTAAAAAAATTCGCAGATGTTGACCACATCAGTTTATCGTCATTGGCTAAAAAAATTGGAACAAGCAAAACAACGTTACTCTATTGGCAAAAAAACAAGAAATGCCCTTCAGCTGATGCATATATCAAACTTTGCAAATTTTTGGGTATTTTTGACTGCCCTCAGTATTTTAACTTATTCATGCAAGAAGAAGAGCTCTCATTTCATCCGGATTCAATCAAAGTAAAAAAAAACAAATCCGCCATCCGCATCTTTGAAAGAGCACGATGTTTCAGAGAATACAACAATGTTATTAAATTAGAAGAATACTCACGTTTACTAGAATTGGACGAAGAAATCTCAAGCGAACAAGGAAGCAACATACGAAAAGAAAGGAGCAAAAAATAAAGCAAAAAGGAAATCTCCTGTCTTGCATTTTTTTATTCCCAAAAGGTTACAAGCAATCATAAGAAGCAAGATACCTCCCACACTTCCCATCTCATTTATCCCATTCTCTCCCAAATGAGGTTCTAACCATCCCCCAGCTAACGTAAAGAACCCCTGATATATAAGAATTGTCACAGCACTAAACAACACTCCAGGCCCGTAGGCAGCAGCAAAAACAATTGCCATGCAGCCATCCATGATGGATTTCACAAAAATCAGTTGATAATCACCAACAGTTCCTGCCTGAATAGAACCCACAATAGACATTGCCCCAGTACAAAACAACAAAGAAGCATTAAGAAATCCCTGTGCAAAAGTTACTCCATCTCCTTTTTTATCAGTCTTCTTCTGCAACCAGTTCCCTAAAGACAATACATGTTCTTCAATATGCAATGCATACCCAACAAGACCACCAACAATCACAGAAAAAATCATTACAAGATACGAACCTGTCTTCAGGGCCATACTGATACCAATGATACAAGTGACTAGTCCTGCACTAGTCATAACGACTTCATTAAACGATTCCTTGATATATTTCTTTAGTATCAGACCGACAATGGCTCCAACAACAACAGCAAGACAATTAACATATGTTGCAAACATGATGGATAAGGAATACCAAAACCACAAGTTCTGGTCAACCTCTTCCCATATTGTAAAAGTCTTGTATGATGCAAAGTATGCAAAATATTATCTTGGCAGCAGGACTTGGAACACGAAGCAATGGTGAAAAGCTTTTTTTCCCATGGAAAGGGAAAACCATTATCGAGCAAGTGGTTGAACAATCGTTACAAGCAAATTTGGATACAATTGTCGTTACTGGTTTCCAAAAAGAACGAGTTGAGCTTGCATTAAGAAAACTTAAATGTGATTATCTTCATTTTGTATTCAATGAGCATTACCTTGAAGGCCAATTCACCTCAACTCAATGCGGAGCAGCCCATTTAGCTTTGAGTGAAAACTTTTATATCACCGTAGGGGATCTTCCCTTGATTGAAGCCAAACATTATCAAATACTGGCCCATCAACTGGGAACCTATGATGGAGTACGCCCTCGTTGTCAAGGAAAACCAGGGCACCCTGTATTGCTGACTCCCCTAATCCGACCATTCATATTGCAGGCAGAAAAAACACAAACCATGAAGCAACTACTACAACAATTCAATATAAAAGCCTATGCTACCAATGACAGTGCATATATTACTGACATCGATACGGCACAGGCCTTAGAAGAAATTATCAAGAAATAACCAACTTGCCGTTGGAAACAGAAAGAGCAATCGTACTCCCTTCAACAAACTTTCCCTCAAGCAAACCACTTGCTAAAGGATCTTCAATCAAACGTTGAATTGCCCGTTTGATTGGTCTTGCTCCAAAGTCAGGCTCGTAACCAGCATCAAAAACCATATCCACCACCTTTTGATCCCATTTTAGCCTATAACCCTTGGATGCAATACGTTTAGACAAAGCTGCAAGTTGCAAGGTGACGATCTTTTTCACCTGCTCAACACCAAGACTCTTGAATACCACTATCTCATCAATTCTGTTAATGAATTCAGGCTTAAAATAATGATGAATGATATCTAATACCTGTTTTGCTCCTTCCTCATAACTTTTTGATCCCAAAAGTTGGACACTCCCAAGATTACTTGTCAAGATGACCACTGTATTGGTGAAATCAACAACACGCCCCTGACCGTCAGTCAGACGCCCATCATCCAAAAGCTGTAACAACACATTGAAAACATCGGGATGAGCTTTCTCAATCTCATCAAACAAAATCACTGAATAAGGCCGACGCCGAACTACTTCCGTCAATTGTCCACCTTGATCATATCCGATATACCCCGGAGGCGCTCCAATGAGACGGCTGACAGATTCTTTCTCCATATATTCGCTCATATCGATACGAGTCAAAGCCTTCTCATCATCAAATAAGAAAGAAGCCAACACCTTGGCCAGCAAAGTCTTACCTACTCCTGTAGGCCCAGCAAACAGGAAAGAACCAAGAGGTCTATGCTCATCACCGATACCAGCCTTGTTACGACGAATGGCATTGGCCACAGCGGTGATTGCTTCTTCCTGACCAATCACCTGCTCGGAAAGCGTCCTTTCCAAAGAAAGGTATTTCTGCACCTCGCTGCTTTTCATCTTTGCAACCGGCACGCCAGTCCAAGAGCTGACAATACGAGCAATATCATCCTCACTTACCTCTTCTCTCAGTAATTGTCGGCCATCTTTTTGTACATTGGACAAGCTTTCGCTTTGATTTTGTATCTCCTTGAGTAAGGAAGGAATTTGTCCATGTTGAATCATAGCCGCCTTAGTCAAATCGCCTGAGTGCTCAGCTTGCTGCTCCTCGATTTTCAATTGCTCAAGCTTTGTCTTCTTTTCCTTGATGCTAAAAATGGCAGAACGCTCATTCTCCCATTGCAACTTCATCGCATCACCTTTAGTCTGAAGTTCCGAAAGCTCAGCTTTAATTTTATCCAAACGGGCAATACTAGCCTGGTCGGTTTCTCTTTCAAGCGCTTTTTGCTCGATGTTTAGTTGCAGAATCTTTCTCTGAATCTTATCCAATTCCTCAGGTTGACTCTCAATCTCCATCTTCAACTGACTGGCAGCCTCATCAACCAAGTCGATAGCTTTATCAGGCAAGAATCGGTTGGTGATATACCTATTTGAAAGTGTTGCAGCCGCAATCAAGGCCTCATCCTTGATCCTGACTCCATGATGTATCTCATATTTTTCTTTCAGCCCCCGCAAAATAGCAATGGTGTCCTCAACAGAAGGTTCCTTTGTATATACAGGTTGAAAACGACGCTCCAAAGCCTTATCAGTCTCAATGTGCTTACGATACTCATCAAGCGTTGTTGCACCAATGGTATGAAGCTCCCCTCTGGCTAAAGCAGGTTTGATAAGATTAGAGGCATCAGTCGAACCTTCACTTGCCCCAGCACCTACAATGGTATGTAGCTCATCAATAAACAGAATTATCCGACCCTCACTTGAGACGACTTCATTGATTACAGCCTTAAGCCGTTCCTCGAACTCCCCACGGAACTTTGCCCCGGCAACAAGAGATCCCACATCCAAAGAAAGAATCCTTTTGTTTCTTAAGGATTCAGGGACATCACCACTGTTGATACGCTGAGCCAGCCCTTCTACTATGGCCGTCTTTCCCACACCTGGCTCTCCAATAAGTACAGGATTGTTCTTCGTCCTTCGGGAAAGCACCTGCATAACACGACGAATTTCCTCATCACGTCCGATGACAGGATCAAGTTTGCCATTCCGTGCCAAGGCGGTCATATCCTTGCAATACTTCTCCAAACTCTGATAACGACTCTCCGGATCCTCATTATTGATCGTCTGATTCCCTCTGATAGCTTGAAGGGCTTGCATCACAGAATCTTTAGTAACACCCAAGCCTTCCAAAGCACGAGAAGCTGAACAATCATCATTTAAGACAGCAAGAAGCAGATGCTCCGCTGACAAATACTCATCTTTAAAATCAGACGCTATCTTTTGTGCAGCATATATCTCATTCCCCAAACTTCCTGATAAGGAACGCTGGGTATTGCCCCCATAGGCTTTGGGCAACTTATCCACCAGAGATTTGAAAGTTTGCTGGGCTTGCGAAGAAGGCACCCCAATTTTTTCAAACAATGGAGCAAGCAGCCCTTCTTTTTGCTGAAGTAATGCCAATAAAAGATGCTCTGTGGTTATTTCCGCATTGCCATTCTCATTGGCAAGAGAATCCGCATCACCAAACGCCTGACGCAGTTTAATTGTCATTTTTTCAAAATCCATAACTTTACCTCCTCATGATAAAGGGGCACCTTGTACATGTGAAAATATAGTAAGAAAAGCAGGAAACGGCTACTAGCGAATCACCACAGCCGTGGAACGAGGATGGGTCTTAAAGAACTCAAGGTAGTTTGCCACCAATTGTTTGTCCTCATCTAAATCCTTCACCTCAAAGAAAGCAACCTGGAGACAACTGGACTCAAGAAGCAATAAAAGATGCTCGGAGACCTTATCGACATTGCATTCAATTACATCATTGTTCTTGATGCCCATATGAAGCAATCTCTTAAAAAGAATAGTCAACTTGGCAGTACGTTTAAGCACGATGCTATTGAAATCCTTCCCTTCCCTGCGCATCTGTAACATCACATCCATCAAGTTAACCAACTCACCCTCAGAAGCCTTGGCGGCATCAATGATATCGTTACAAATATAAGTAATTCTATCGATGCAATTCACATTAGTCGACCAGGCATAGGTTGCATATTTATTGAACATGCGCCCGGTGACCAATTTTACCGCATAATAGTATATCTGTTCCTTATCAGCGAAATACTGGTAGATGGTCGGTCTCGAAATACCACATTCAGAGGCAATCAGGCTGAGGTTGGAATCCTTGTACCCCTCTCGGGCAAAAACTTTCAGGGCTGTCTGAAGAATTTTCTCTTTACGTTCCTCATGGTCAATTTTCTTAGGCATTCCTTTTTCCTCAATACAAGTCAACGGGTATATTACACTATACCATCACCATGTAAAAAAAACTATACCGTTTTA
>Ga0172378_10003710_pt1 | contig 14344 bp, 26 predicted proteins | sample GrowelOW332metaG_FD_119755 | JGI IMG/M metagenome (GOLD analysis project Ga0172378, IMG submission 119755) | Groundwater microbial communities from an aquifer near a municipal landfill in Southern Ontario, Canada - Pumphouse #3_1 metaG | ecosystem: Environmental > Aquatic > Deep subsurface >... | reverse complement strand
TCATCCAGTTGATTGGCACAAAGCAAGGAAGGCACGAAGTTAATCGCTTCGCTGCTTTTCTTGCGTATATGACGATTGCGAAAGTGTGATTTGGTATGAAAATATGCCAGGGATTCCTTTGCAAACAAGAAAACCATATTATTACGTTCCGTGCCTATGATATAGAGAAAATAGAAAAAATCAAGCCGGAGATGTTATCTAGAATCTTTGTGCCTGAATGTTCGGATAGAGATTGCTATCCAAAGAACTGTGATAAAATTACCGGCTCTGTATTAAACTGTGTAAATTGTGAACGCCCGCATTTTCAAGAGTTGTTAATCGACGGTTGGTATGTAGGGAATGAAAATGGGTTCCTTGATGACAATTCATATGTAGCATCACTTCAGACGGGCATTAGAGTCCCTATAGATAAAACGATTTATGACACATGGGTAAATGGATTCACGAACGAATCGATGAGCTTTGAAGACCCAATTTACATTGTAAAAGGATAGTTTGATAGGAGGAAAAATTGATGATTAGTATTGACGAACTCAGGAAGTGTAAAAATGCAACGCCGCGTTTAATTAGTATGGTTCGTGACAGACTGGACTCTTTTGGAAGCTATTGGGATGAAACGAATCATTTAGAGGATGACTTCGATTTTGATTTTGATGACGTCCGATATGGTGTAACTTGTGTTGAGGAATCTGATTGGGATGACGAGGGAAAATATCAGTATCAAAATAATGTCTATCAACTAGTTTCCTATGACCCGAGCGTTGCGGGCTATCCATGCACGAAAAATATCACAAGCAACTTTAACTTATTCTTTGAACTATCTGTTAAGAGAAGCGGATCTTACTTCAGCGATTATTATTACCAGTACGATTGCCCGACAATACAAATTGCATCAGAAAAGATTGTCCCTGAACAAGTCATCCCCTCGCACAGTATTGTAGAATTTAACGTGGCAAAAGAATAATTTGGCTGGCAAGCATCGTCTTCTGATGGTGCTTGCTTTTTTGCACATGAAAGGATGGAATGTGTGAGCGAAAAGAAATCTTCTTCGGGCGGGATTGGAATCGGTGGTCTGTTAACTGTGGCTTTTGTTGTCCTGAAACTATGTGGTGTCATCACATGGTCGTGGTGGTGGGTGCTTAGCCCGCTGTGGATTTCGGCGGTGCTGGTAATCTTGGTCGTTCTGATTATGGCTAGTATGGAGTAATGACAATGGCATATAAACGCAAATACCGAATAGGCGATCGAATTACTTCAATGGATCAATTAGCAAATCAGCAGTTTGTGTATTGCCGCGGGAAGATTCTTCATAATGGATGGTTTATGTCATGGCAGTTTAGGATGGCTAAGAATGCTGTTGACAGAGGATGTGTGTTCGCTGCAATCAAAAATGATGAGGATAAGACGGAATAAGAGTTTGGAGGAGGAAATATGAAGTCGAGATTTTTTGTTGCTGTTGCTTGCGTGCTGTTGCTGTGCATGTCACTCACACTAACTTCTTGGAGGAGTAGAAATGACGAGAGAAGAAGCTGCTAAGGGTTTACAAAACATCATAGAATACTGGACGCTGAACCCACATGAGCAGGAATGCGCGAGGGTTGCCATTGAAGCTCTGCGTGAGCCGTCGAGGGAACGATGGGTTGATACGGGATTGCGGTACGACGACGGCAGAATCGAATATGTTTGCTCGAACTGTGGAGCGCATGAGGAGCATCTGCCTGAATTTGGAATTCCGTATTGCTGGAATTGCGGCGCGATAAGGGATTGGGAGGAATAAGCAATGAACTATACTGACGAAGAACTGGTTAAGTCGTTGAGAAATTGCGTTGGAAATGAAGCCTGTATTAATTGTGCATTGCTCAAAGAAAAAGAATGCAGGGGCAAACTAAATACCCTTGCCGCTGACCGAATCGAAGAACTGCAAAAGATGCTGGAAGATGGACGAGAATTGGTTGATTTTGTTACTGCCGAACGAGACAATGAATTTGATTTGCGACACAGAAATTGCGAGAGACTGGAAGCAAAAATAGACGAGTTGAAGCGTGAACCGGGCTGGATAAGCGTTAAGAACAAGTTGCCGGAGGAATCAGGACATTACTGGGTTAATCTTCATCAATCCACTGATGATGATGAAACTGATTTTGTAATTGACGCGTGGTATACTCCAAACAGTTTATTTTACACAAAGATATATGTGGGATGGGAATTTCTCAATGAATGGTATGATTTGACTAACGACTTGAGACAAGACATCACCCATTGGAAACCGTATATCGTGCCCGAGCCGCCAAAGGAGGAGGAATAAAATGGAACTTTGGCTGTGACTTGATTTATAATTAAAAACGAGTTTGCCGTTTTATTTATTTTTTGCGCAATTTCGAAGATTTAGCAAACACAGATTTTATGGAGGGAAAGCTATGAAAAAGCCAATCATTTTTATTTCTCTGCTGCTTGCGGTCATGTTTGCTCTTACTGCCTGTACGGAAGCTGATAAGGTCAATGCAAACATCTCTGCAAAGGCCGGATATTTTGAGTGCGAACGGCGCATCACAGTTTACAACGCAAGAACTGACACCATTATCCTTGACGCAGAAGGGTATATGGATATCTCAAACAATGCCGAGAACGAACTGGTGATTACCGTAAAGACAGGCGAAGAAACCTATAAGAAGAATTATATCTATCTGAACGATTACACCCTTTACGTCGTTGAGGACATCACAGGAACACATGCAGACCCGTACCACTATGTGTTGAATTTTCATACCGAATTCCCTGTTTCTGTGAGCCCCAGACCGTAACTAAAAACTGAGGAGAACACTATGAAAGAATTGAATAATGACAATATATTTAAAGGGTGCGTGTTAGAGTCGTTATTGTTTTTATTGCGGCAAAGCAGAAAAAACGTAAATCAATCTGCTCAAATCGTGAATCTTATGCTTGCAGTAAATGAAGCCAAATTCCCCGTTGTTTCAACTAAAGCATACGAAGATTTTTATCATTCCAAGAATGATAAACTCTATGGGCTATATGAAGAACAGAATGAACAAATCAAAGCACAAACCGCGGATTTAAAGAAAATCGATGATATTTTCAGACTTGGCAGAAAAGATACTACAAATAAAAAATTAAAAAGAGGTGTATAAATATGGATCTAATGCCTGCCCTGAATAATGCAATTACCTTTACAGAAGTATTTCTTGCCGTGGAACTCGTGTTAGCTGTTGTATTGGCAATTACAATTATCACTGTTTTTGTTAAGTGCCTTGGCAGACGGGCGAAGATAAGTGAGTACATCACCCCGCCACCTCCTCATAAAGACCATTGCTCTGTATGCGGGGCTGCTGGCAACGTTACCTATTCCCGTATTTTTGAAAAGTACCTATGCCCGAAATGCAGAGCCCAAGAAGTTGAAAATAAATTTGGGAAAATCAAGTAAAACCACACACAACTGCGTAAAAATGTGGTATAATATATATGCAATCAGAACTAAATAAAAGACCGAGAAGCGCCAAGAGTGGCGTTTTTTTGATGTCGAAAAGGAGGAATGAGCATTGTCTTAGCGGAGATTCAACGGGCAGAAGTCTAAAACTATTACAACATTGCAAAACAGGAGGGAAAATGAAAGAAAAGTTCTTGGAGCTTTATAAACTGTTTATTCACAGGGAAGGTTCGGAAGCATTGCTGGCATGGCTTGAAAAATCTGATATGTTCTCTGCACCGGCAAGCACACAGTTTCATTTAGCGGAACGGGGTGGCCTGTGCGCCCATAGTGTTCACGTTTTTCAGCGGCTCATGGATGTCTACAAGATGGTTAACCCAAACGACATTAGTAGCGAAATGATGGAATCTCTCGCGATTTGCGGGCTGTTACATGACTTGTGCAAGGTGAATTTTTACACCGAGTCTTTCCGCAACGTTAAGAACGCAGAAGGTAAGTGGGAATCGGTGCCGTTCTACAAGGTTGAAGACAAGCTTTGTTACGGTCACGGCGAAGGGTCGGTATACATCATCTCGGGGTTCATGAAACTGACCCGCGAAGAAGCGCTGGCAATTCGCTGGCACATGGGTGGTTTTACGGATTCTGTCCGCGGTGGTAGTTATGCACTCAACGGGGCATATGAGAAATACCAGCTCTGCCCCATGCTCAACATTGCTGATATGATGGCAACTTATCTCGATGAGGTGGAGTAATGCTCTGTGCTGATTGCAATTTGCCAAGTTGTGATCCGAGATGCCCAGACGCTCCCATAAAATATATCGGATATTGCGCAATGTGCGGAGAGCATTTAGACAGCATGTACGAAACATGGACAGATGTGGATGACAACTTGTTCTGCTGCAGAGAATGCGCCTTAAAATATTATGGAATAAGGGAGAGATGACATGGAGGATTTTTGTAAAGGATGCTCTCAGAGCGAGTATATCATTGACGAATGTGATCGGTGGTATCGATGCAAGCTTGGCCGGACTGAGCAATCCTGTAAGTCTGACCGCAAAGCTGTAATGAAGGTTGTGCTGACCGACCACACCCCAGACCCCGTGATGGCAATTGAAAGAGCTGCAGCCAACTGCTATGATAGCAAGCCCAGCAAGAGCGGACGGATTATGATGGCTTGCTATGGGTCGGGACATCATACACCCCTTGAATTCGCAACCTTCACGTTTCATGTAGAGGGAGTGAGCCGCGCTCTACTTGCTCAGATTACCAGATACCGGCACATGGTGTTCAACGTCCGTAGTCAGAGATATTGCGTTGAAGACGACTTCAAATACATTATCCCCCCGAAAATCGCTGCGTCTACAATCGCTTGTAAAGCATTTTCAGATTGCATGGACAGGTATTTATATGATTATAAACAACAACTTGCCTTACAATCGAATCCAGAAGATGCTCGTTTTGTGCTTCCGAATGCCTGCGCGACGGCTTTTGACGTCAGTATGAACTTGCGGGAGCTGATCCATTTTTGCGGGGAGCGGAGATGCGCGAGAGCCCAGTGGGAGATTAGAAAGCTGGCTGATATGATGGCTGAAGAGGTAATTCAGGTTATGCCACAGGCAGCTCAGATGCTTGCCCCGAAATGTGAGCAACATGCCCCGTACTGCTTCTGCACAGAATCCAAAGGCTGCGGAAAACATCCTTGTCTGAACGAGGTATACGATGCGTAATATCTATTTGATTATGGGATGCAGTGGCGTCGGGAAAACAACGGTAGCCAATGAACTTACCGCGCGGTACGGGCTGACACAGATTCAGAGCTACACTAACCGCGCCCCGAGATATAATGGAGAGAAGGGGCACACCTTTGTCTCCGGTACAACAAACGAGTTGAAAAAGAAGTACCCTCACCGAGTTGCTGAGACGGAGTTTGACGGGCACTTTTATTTTGCCACGGAGGATCAGGCCGACGAAAACGACTTGTATGTGATTGATGTTGATGGGGTAAGATATTTTTCTCACCACTATCGAGGAAAGAAAGGCACGAGAGTAATCCTTCTGGACTGTCTACCAATCACCTGCTACTCTCGCATGATTGAGCGCGGGGCAAAGGCAGAATACGCGCAACGGAGAGTCTTCCATGACCGTGAAGCTTTCCGTGATGCCGAACGATACGCAGACGTGGTCATCCCGAACATCTTGCTCGATGCTTGTGTACAGGATGTCTGGGAATATATTTTAAAACAGGAAGAGGTATAATTATGATAGTCATGTATTCGACTGGGTGCCCAAAGTGCAGAGTTCTCGAATCCAAACTGAAAAAGGCAGGGATTGAGTACGAAACTGTGAGAGATACGGATGTTATGGCATCTATCGGATTAACCGAAGTCCCATACCTATCCGTTAACGGAGAGCTGATGGACTTTGGGACGGCTGTTAAATGGCTGAACGAGAATACCGATGCAGGGTTCACCTGCGCATCCTGTAAACTATAAGGGGGATTTATATGGATATCTCTATTCGACTCAACAAAAATTTCACAGCATGTCTGAATAAACTGATCGAAGATGATGGGACAGAAATGGCTAAGCTGAACGGGTTTTCTGACGAACAGCTTAGTTACACCGATTTTATTGACAATTTTGTTGATAAGAACACGGTGGCTGATGCCAGTATTGATGGTAATGCTAATGTAGGTCATAAAGATATTGTGTCTCTTGAAAATGAAATGAGTAAGCCACATTCAAAACTGCTCGCCTTTAACAAAATTTTTTATGAACTGAATAAAAAATATGGGTATCGTACCGCAAAAGAATGGCTAGAGAATGAGTGGGATGGGCACTTTTATTTGCACGATGCTTACAATTCGACAATGGTTCCGTATTGTTTTGCTTACGATATTGAGAGGCTTGTTAAAGAGGGGTTGTTCTTCATTGATAACTTCAATTCTCAGCCGCCGCAACATCTTACCACATATACGGATTTCGTTGCAGAGTTTGTGAGCTGGACATGCAATAGAAGTTCTGGCGCGGTCGGGCTTCCTAGCTTTCTCATCTATTCGTTTTACTTCTGGAAGAAAGATTGCACTGAAAACTATGTAATCAAATCCCCCGAGTATTATAGGGATCAGTGCTTCCAAGAAATTATTTATCGCCTTAATCAGCCATACTTGAGAGGCGGTATTCAGTCTGCTTTTACGAATTTCTCAATCTTTGATAGAGAGTATCTGACATCTCTGTTTGGTGGAAAAGAATTTCCTGACGGGTCTTTTATTATTGACTATATCGATGCAATTCTTGAATATCAGAAAGAATTTATGAAAGTAGTCAGTAAGGTTCGCTCTCAGAATATGATGACATTCCCTGTACTTACTTATGCACTGTTGAGAAAAAATGGGGTCTTTGCGGACGAAGAATTTGCAAAGTGGTGTTGCACCCATAACATGAAGTGGGGAGACAGCAATTTCTTTATCAGCGATGACGTTACAAGTCTGAGTAACTGTTGCAGGCTGGTCAGCGACGTTAACCAATTGGGCTATTTTAACTCGATTGGTGGCACGGCTTTAGAGGTTGGTAGTGTTAAAGTAAATACAATCAATCTCGCGCGGTTGGCGTATGAGAATGACATGACGGAAGAGTACATGGATGCTCTCAAAGAGAAGACCATTCTGTGTTTAAAAGTTCTTGATTGTGTAAGGGGGATTATTCGCCGCAACGTCGAGAAGGGTTTGCTGCCAAACTATGCTTTAGACATCATGAGTATGAAATCGCAGTATAACACTATTGGAATTATTGGACTGTATGAGGCACTTCAAAAGTACGGATTTACAGAAAAGGATGAGTTTGGATGCACACGCTATACAGACGGGGGCATCGAATTTGCAAAGGATCTCTTGCAAACCATCAATGAGACAAAAGCTGAGTTTACCTCTGACAAGGACTATATGGCGAATATTGAGCAAATTCCTGGGGAAAGAGCAGCTTCAATCTTGATGCAGAAAGACAGATTTTATTATCCGGATGAAGCATATGAACTTCCATTGTATGGCAATCAGTGGATTCCGCTGAGCGTAAAAACAACTATCAATGAAAAAGTTAAACTCAGTGCTATTCTGGATAAGGCATGCAATGGTGGGTCAATTGCACATATTAACGTTGATGCCCCATTCTCAAACTTTGAGACGGCGTGGCATCTGCTTAATTATGTTGCGGACGCTGGGGTTCAGTATTTCGCGTTTAATCTGCGCATTTCGGCTTGTAAACACAATCATGGGTTTTATGGGGCAACTTGCCCCGAGTGCGGGGAACCTGTAGAGACAACGTATCAACGCATTGTTGGGTTCCTTGTCCCGACAAAAACTTACTCCGCGGAACGCAAGGCAGAATTCGCAATGAGAGACTGGATTAACGTAGGGGACAGTGATTTAGCTTGAGGGTCAAAAATATAGTTGATGAGGATTTTGTGAACTATAAACTGCCAAGTATGTTTATCGGCACATGCTTCTGCGATTTTAAGTGTTGTATAGAGGGCGGGTTTCCGTCCTCTGTATGCCAGAATAGTAAGCATGCTGAAAGCCCCACAGTTCTCATAACAGACAGCACAATATTTGATAGGTACTCATCCAATGCAATCACTTCGTCGGTTGTTATTGGCGGGCTTGAGCCTATCCTCCAACTGGATGAAGTCATATCCTTAATTAAAGAGTTCAGGGCTCGCCAGTGCTACGATACTTTTGTTATATATACGGGCTACGACGAGGATGAGATCCCTGAACAGATTGCAGAGCTCAAGCAATACGATAACATCATTATGAAATTCGGGCGGTATCGTCCAAACCAAGAACCTCACTACGACGAAGTTCTAGGTGTCAAGTTAGCATCTGCTAACCAATATGCAAGAAAGGTTTGTTAAAAATGAAGAAGATTAAGATTAAGTATTTTACAGATATTGACCGCCTCGATTTTATCGAGGGGGACAAGAGCGACTGGGTTGACCTTCGCGCTGCGGAGGATGTTGAGCTCAAAGCGGGCGAGTTCCGCATGATTCCCCTCGGAGTCGCGATGCAACTACCCTCCGGATATGAAGCTCACGTTGTTCCTCGCAGTTCGACGTATAAACGGTATGGAATCCTGCAAACTAACTCTATGGGCGTGATTGACGGCTCTTACGCGGGAGATAACGACCAATGGATGTTTCCGGCACTTGCGACGAGGGCTGTAAAAATTCAAAAGGGCGACAGGATCGCCCAATTCAGGGTGTTAAAAAAGCAACCAAATATGAATTTTATTGAGGTCGAACATTTGGGTGGAAAAGACCGAGGCGGGTTTGGCAGCACGGGGGTAAAGTAGTGTGACATCGTATAACATATAATTCGTAAAAAATAGGGCACGTATTACTACGTGCCCATTTGTATTTTTGGCGGTTTTCTTTCAGGTCAAGCCCTATGCAAGTTGTGGTTTCCGCCAACCCATGAAGGGCTCCGCTTTGCACTGCTTCTTGCCACAGCGCAAGCTTCATCGTCCAGCTTGCCTTTAGTCGGTAAGCTGCTTTACCGCGGCTTCAATCATAGCATCGTCAACCTCAATGCCCTGATCTTCAAGCCACTGGACAACATATGCCTTTTTCTGTTCTCCGCTCTTGGGAATGGCTTTATAAATCTGTTCCGCCGCCCTTACAGCAATACAGACATACTTCCATACATTCGCAAGCTGTTCAGAGCCTAGGCGCTGTTTCAGCCAAGGAATCACCCAAATCATTGCCACCGCAACGATAATAGTCAAAGCCAATTCGATAATCGTTTTCCAATCCATGCTCATTCCTCCGTGTCATCATTCTGGGGTTTGTACCCATATTTCGCCAAATTTTCTGCCTTTGCCTTGAGCGAATAAAACCCAAGGCTGATACTTGCCATACCCGCGAAAACGCCCGCCAGTGCAGCAGCATCACTCCGATCACAAACAACCCAAGCTACAAGAATTACCGCAAGCGCGGCAAATGAAAAAATTAAAGTCGCAAACAAGACCTGCTTAGAGGTAGTTGTGCGCCGCCTTTTCTTCTTTACAGGCTTGGGCTTGCGTCTCTTTGCCATACTAGATCATCCCTTCGAGGCACGAAGATGATCGTCAATTCGGGCATTCGCCTGGTCAGCCTTTTTTTCAACCTCGTTTAACCTCCCCATAAACTCAAGGTTTTGTGCATCCTGCTTTTCCTGCTTTTTTTTAATATCATCAATGCCTGCTTTGATATACCCGATTTCTGTCATCAACACGCCTTGGGTCTTGCCTTCTCCTTCCGCATCCTTGCTCCTGTTCCGGCCAAACGTCAGCCAAGCAACAAGGATGCCCGAGAGGGCAGATGCGATTGAAATGACTACCGTCCATGTGGTTTCCATCAAACTACCTTACCACGGGAGCGCCCCCAGCTTTACATTCGTTCCCTTACCGTAAATTCCATCCGGAGTCAGACCCGCGTCTTTCTGAAAATTCTTAATGGCAGCGGCAGTCTTTGCTCCATATTTTCCATCAGTCACCCCGCTGTAATACTTGAGTTCCTTGAGTTTCTGCTGGATTAAAACAACACCGGCGCCCTTTGTGCCAGCTCTGTATACGCACGGGATACCACCCTGCCCCGGGCAACCAGCCGAGGAGTAGCTGTCGTACCAGTGGACGTTAGAACCACGCACATCGACATGAATAAAGGTGTCGTCAGCATCGTACATGCCAACGCCACCCTTGTATCCGTTCTTGGACATAAACCGTTCTGTAAACACCGCGAGTTCCGCCGCTGGCATTTTCGAGCCATTAGGAAACACTACGCTGAAATCCGCAGCTCTCCCATAACGATGCTGAGAGCCTGTCGCCCCACCTACAGCTTTGTTAAGGACTGTTGGGCGATACCCGCCATGAGGATTGATGACGATTTTTACGCTTCCGTATTTATCGTGCAGCTCCGAGCGCATTGCTTCCAACAGCTTGACGAGCTTTGCGTCAACAACCACCTTCCCACCAAGCACCGCTTCGGCTTCCGCGGCGGTATAATACTTGCCAGTGGATTTATTCTTGACGTTCGTATAATTAGAGGGGGAGAAGAACTCCCCAATAGTAAAATGTTCAGATAGTTTCTCGTTAAAGTTTATTGCCATATTTACTCCTTTTGTTCTATGGGGTTATTCTGCGTCGCCGGACAGCAGAGAAACTAATTCCGTATACTGCTCACTTGTGATTCTGTCAAACGCATAGAACAGGTCAATTTTCTCAGCTAGTCCAGTGGTTTTACCAGCACTAATCAGCTTTTTACAGGCTAAGTATGCCATTAAGCACCCTCCAATCCATTCTCACTTGCTAACGTTTCGGCAAGCAAATTAACATATTCCTCCGCCCAGTCCACACCATTGCTAGGGTCTGGCACTGGACAGACTACAGGTTCTAAAGAAAGCCCCGTTAAGCTTTCATAAGATTCTACTTGTTCCGGATTGATTTCGATTCTGTTGATTTCGTCAGAACCTCTGAATACCTTATATACCATGAAATCACCTTCTAAATCTTAATGCGAATCCACAGACAGCCCTGAGTGCCATTGTAGTATAGGATATTACTATATGCCCCTATTCTCTGTCCTCCAGACCCATAGCTAACAGAAAGAGAGGAAGAGATATCATTTGCCATATAGATTGACATAGGCATGATCCCGCCTCCTCCGCTGCCTGGCTGTCCCCATGCGTCTGTAGCATGTGTGTTCTCTCCGTACATATTGTTGTGATCGGCAGAGTAAAACTTAGCCATTATCAAGCCTTGTCCAGTACCGCCAGTCCCGTATTTACCACCATCGTGCCAGTATGAGTCGGCGCCGTTTGCTCCATTCACTCCGCCTTTACCGCCTAAAATCGCGGACTGTGTTTCGCTGCTCGTACTTACTCTATATCCACCTGCACCACCCCCGCAAGCTCCATTACCGCCATTGGTGCCGTTTCCAGCCGTACCTCCTGAAGCTGTTAGCGTCATAAACGTTGTAGCTCCACCAGACGCGCCTGCTCCACTACTGCCAGCACCAATTGACACTGCTTGGATTTGGTTGAGCACAAGGTTGGAAGCCATTGCAGTATACCCACTTCCTCCACCTGAACAGGCATAAGGAGATTCACTAAGTGCTGAATACCCACCACCGCCGCCAATCGAGAACGCATCGAGTGTATACGTTTTTCCAGCTCCAGGGGTCAAAGCGCCACTGCTCATAATCATACACTCCCAGTACGGGGAGCCATCATAAGTTTCCCAATACCAACCTGTCCACTTTCCGTTGTAGGTAATAGCTGGTTTTTGAGTTGTGTCAACCCAATTTTCAAATTTAAGAACAGATTTTGCGTTGCTTGAGCTCCCAATAATCCGTCCTCTTCCAACTCTACTCAATGGTGCGCACCTCCCATACAGACATGGTCATAGAAATCGCAACGGTTGGAAGTTCAGAGATGAACAGCGTTATACTCCCATTTGTTGGAAGCAGAGCTCCGATAGCATACTGCCCGTTCTGGTCATCACATACGGTGAATTCAACATCCGTATCTGTGCGGATGCTTGCGTTACTAATTTGTGTCTCGTAACGCAGTTTAGTAGTATTTTCCGTCCAAGATGCAACAGCAATGCTTACAGGAGTATTGAGTATCTCGCACTTAATGCCCGCCGTATGTGTTTGCAAATCTGCGATGTCTGCTTCACAGCTATCTATATCCGCCGCGTTGGTGTCATTCGCCGCCAGAGAGGTTGCGACAGCATCTTGCACCCCGTTTAAAAACTCCGCCGAGATGGAAGGAGAAACGCCCTCCACAAAATTCTGGTCGGAGTCGTTTAAAAAAGTGTTCTTTGTAAATGTTTGAGAATATGACAAGTAATCATTCCTTTCTGAAATACTAGATTGGAAGCTTGACTTTACTACTAACTTGTAGTAAAATTAAGACAAGTAAACAAAGGAGAATTTTTATGAGTGATGCTTCTGATTGCATTCGCGACGAATCTGTAGAAGAAGTTTGCGATTTCATACGGGCAAGTCTGAACCAACAAGCGGATGGAATTGAATTTCGCTATGACATCGCCAATACTCCGCAGGAAGTCTTGGATGCTATCCGAGATAGAGAGCCTGAAATCCTTGCTTATGAAATCCGCGACGAGATTAAGAGAGATGAAAAATTAGTCCGGATTTTTTTGGAAAACGATATGCAGTGGCAACTACAAAGGGATACCTCCGCGCCCAAGGGGACATGTCAATGAGCTAAAGCAGAAGTACCCAAGAGCAGCAGCGTTCCTTAAAGCGGAAGAAGGACGCTATTGGATAGAAAGAGGCACTGAACAATTTGCGGAAGAAGCAATGAGAAAGATTGCTCTTAACAATAGCGGTCTATCCTATGACCAAATCCTCGAAGAGATGGAACAGAAACGACAAAAATATTTAGACGATAGACGTTAGAATTTTGGACTGTATAGAGCGCAAGTCCAAGATGGTGGAAGAACTCAAGAAAAAGCTCAACGAGAAGAATATAAGGTCGTGGATTGATGGAAAGGACGAAAATAATAAGGATTGGATTGAGTGAATCAGTCCATCTGTTTTACCCCCACAACCACTTCCGACGATGCTGAAATTGTGGTTTGGTGGGGATAGGACTTGAGCCCCAACAGCGCTTGACCATCCTCCGCTGAGGTTATATCCGTCACCACTGGATTTGCCTTGATTTTGTCCATTTGCGCCGACAAAGGTACAGTCAAATCGATAGGGTCAATGCGCACCGTTTTGGTCACGATGCCGCCCTTGCGCTCGATAGTGTCCGCCACCCACGCCTGTCCAGCATTGTCTGTGTACGTTGGATGGGAGTAGTCGGATGTGACGGGCATACCACGCAGGGTATCAGTGGTGGTTGCCGTTGTCGCAGGTCGAGCAGACGGCACACCACTTGCGCAAGTGACCGTCACGCCCTCCACGCTCTTTTCGCCAAATGGATATTTGGTAGACGGCTCAATTAACGTGATTTCTGTGGCAGGAAGGACAGGCGCGCTAGAGGATGAAACTTGCGTAAGCGCAAGAGACGTAATTACAGGAGAGGACAGAATGTATTGAGATATATTGTCAAAAACGTTTGACGTTGTGTTGTTTGCTATATCTGCGCTTAACTTTTTTACCAACCTCCCAACTTTCCTCACCCTGTCAATCTCCACCAAATCCTTATTCTGTTCATCGCCGTACAGGTTTTTAGACAAGGTCAATTCGTAAATCTGCCCGTCAATTTCCGTCTGGTATGTGCCAGCCGCAACAGCGGGGACAATTGGCACGGGATTTTCCGGCGAGGGCGTTCCGCCCTGCGTCATCCCACCCTGCGTCTGCACCCAATCCCCAACCAAATCAGTCTTTCCTAGGGCGGTGACATCCACGATATCGTTGTAGGTATCGGGGATGGTCAGGTCAGTGCCTTGGGCAGTCTGCTCATGATAGCCTGCAAGCTTCTGGCCGTTGCAATATACGTTTACCGCCCCATAATCACCAACGTAGGTTTTGCCAAGCCCCATTTACTCCACCTCCACCCAGTTTTCATCAGGGATAGGATAATAGATGCGACCTGCATCCAGTGTCTCAGCAATTGCCATTGCATCGTATACTGACTGCTTGATTCTAAGCGGGATTGCCGCCTGTACATACAGCTTGCTTGCGTAGTCGGTTAAGTCAATCTTCTGCGTTTCCAGCATTGCTAGTTTGTAGTATCCAACCTGTACAGTGCCATCAGTTTCCAGCGCACTTACAAACGCGGTGTCGCTGGTATAAGAATAAGTGACAGGAGTAGTCTCCACATATGCCACCCACAAATCAGGCACACCGACCGTGACAATATTGATATTGCGACCTTTGCGATATACGGTTGCATCTTTT
>Ga0172378_10003708_pt1 | contig 14349 bp, 11 predicted proteins | sample GrowelOW332metaG_FD_119755 | JGI IMG/M metagenome (GOLD analysis project Ga0172378, IMG submission 119755) | Groundwater microbial communities from an aquifer near a municipal landfill in Southern Ontario, Canada - Pumphouse #3_1 metaG | ecosystem: Environmental > Aquatic > Deep subsurface >... | reverse complement strand
GCCATTAATTATGATGGAGGAAAATATGGGGTGGGGATTTTATCCAAAGAGAAACCTTTAAGCGTTAAAAGGGTCGCGCTGCCTGGACGTGAAGAGGCAAGGATTCTCCTTATCGTTGAGTTGGGATCTTATTATTTTGGGTGTACCCATCTTTCGTTGAACGCAGAAGATCGTTTACAATCGGTGGAAGCAATAAAAAGAGAAGCAGAGAAACTGGATAAACCATTTTTCTTTGCCGGGGATATGAATTCAACACCCGACTCTCCAGAACAAAAGTCATTAAATGAAGTTTTTACTTCGTTGTTATCTTCCAATGAAAAAACCTATCCCGCTGATGAGCCAACAATTTGTATCGACTATATCTATGGCTACAAAGGGATGGAAAATAACTGGTCGAGGCTTACGAACAGGGGGGTAATTGCAGAGAAAGTTGCATCAGATCATCGTCCCCTCTATGTCGAGGTCAAACTGCATGCCGATGAAAATGGTATTTTCAGAACAAAACCCTACTTGCAACGACCCACCGGGAACAGTGTTACCATCTCGTGGCTTACAAACGTACCCGTGCATAGTTGGGTGGAGTATGGCATTAATGGAAAATTAGATCAACAACTTCATCTATACTTGGATGGACAAATGCTTTGCAACAACTATCAGCATATGTTTCGATTGGAAGATTTGACCCCGGGTGAAACGTATAGCTATCGAGTATGTTCAAGGGAGATTGCCGTGTATGAAGCTTATCGTAAAGAGTTTGGAAAAACGGCTGTTTCAGATACCTATACTTTCAGGGTACCATCAGAAAAAGATACCGATTTTACTGCAGTCATTTTCAATGATCTTCATCAGAGTAGAGGATTGATGGATATGTTTTCTAAAGTGATCAAGGACATAGATTATGATTTTGTGGTATTCAATGGAGATATTATCGATGACCCAAGAGACGAAGCGCAAGCCGTCAGTATCCTGTCCTATCTGAATGAGAGGGTGGGAGCCGAAACAACTCCAGTTTTTTATCAGCGAGGGAACCATGAAATTAGAGGAGCCTATTCCATAGGACTTCGTGATTTACTTGACTATATGGGTGAAAAAACTTATGGTGCGTTCAATTGGGGAGATACCCGGATTGTAATGCTCGATTGTGGTGAGGACAAAGAAGATGGACATCGGGAATATTTCGGTCTGAACAATTTCACGAGTCTGCGAAAGGAGCAGGCGGAATTCTTGAAAAAAGAGGTTGCGAGCAAAGCATTTAAGAGAGCAAAGAAGCGAGTGTTAATTCACCATATTCCCGTTTATGGGATGTCCGAGGGTGCTTATAATCCAAGTCTTGATGAATGGGGAAGTATCTTGAAGGATGCTCCGTTCGATATTGCTATAAACGGTCACATGCATCAGTTTACCTACCATCCTAAAAACTCGGTCGGTAATAATTTTCCAATAGTAATAGGAGGAGGACCTAATATTCAACAAGGGGCTGTTGTAATGGTGCTTAAAAAAGAAGGAAATAAAATGACTCTTCAAGTACTTGATGCGAAAGGAGAAGAGAAACTCAAGTTGGAATTGTAATGTGACTTGATGCGCTTATTTATTCAGGAAATTCTGCTATAAACAGAGTGCTTTTATTGTCCGACTGCACAGATATTTTCCCTCTGTGTCGAATTACTATTTGCCTGCAAAGACTCAGTCCAATACCCGAACCATGAGCTTTGGTAGAATAAAAAGGAATAAATATTTTCTCTTGGGCATCAGGTGAAATACCTTGCCCATTGTCAGAAACCGTAATTCGCACATTATCACCAATTTTCTCAGCTCTTACATCAATTTTAGGTTCAACCTTACCTTCGCAAGCTTCCTTTGCATTTTTCAATAAATTCAGCAGCAATTGTTCAACCATACCTTTATCTGCGTTCAAAATTAGCTGCTCAGGATAGACTTCAAATGAAAAAGCGAATCCTTTAGATGAAGTCAACTGTTGCAGTGATGTCATCATCAGTTTCATAACAATAGGCTGTAAAACAGGTTGCGGCAATCGGGTCAGTTTACGATAATTCTCTACAAATAATAGCAATCCTCTACTCCTCCTGTGTATGGTTTCCATTGCCTGTTTCATTATTTTGTACTCTTCTGGCTCTTCCTCTTTGTCAACTTCCCGTTCCGCAAGTGTTTCCGAAAGAGAAATAATAGGTGCAATACTATTCATAATTTCATGAGTAAGTACACTGATCAGTTTCTGCCAGGCTTTAGATTCTGCCTCTTCCATCATGGAATCATGAGTACGAGCTCTGAACATTTCCAGAGCTTCGTTCATCTCCACCTTCAACCTGTCAAGTTCATCATCTGAATGAGAAGTTTTGAAATGAGTAGAAAAATCAGCATTCCGAATTCCTCCAATCATACGTCCCATCCTTTCAATCAGTTTTATACGATCATAATATAGTGAAATTGCAAGAGCAACAACTCCAATTAACATCAATACTGCTGAAAAATAGAGATTCTTCCAAAACAGCCATGCTCCTGCAAGTGATAACAATACAATTACTGTTATTTTCAGAAAGAAAATATGTTTAGATTTAATTTTCATTTATAAGTCATACTTTTCAATCTTTCTGTAAAGCGTATACCTTGATATTCCAAGCAATTCTGCCGCTTGATTCATATTTCTTTCTGCTTTTGTTAACGCATTTTTTATTGCATTCATTTCAAGCTGTTCTAGATTCAGATTCATCTCTTTCTGTCTTTTTGCAATAGTCGGCCTCAAAATAAAGTCATCAGGTGTAAGAGTAAAACCCGACGATAAAATCACCGCCCTTTCAATAGCATGCTGCAGTTCACGCACATTTCCCGGCCATAGATATTCATTAAGCTTTTTGATAGCTGTCGAAGAAATATTCCTAATTTCTTTCTTGTATTTCTTTTTAAACCGATCAAGAAAAAAGTGTGCAAGAAGTTCAATATCCCCTTTTCTTTCTCTTAAGGGAGGAATATGAAGCTCAATGGTATTAATCCGATACAGAAGATCCTGACGAAAATCACCTTCTGCAACCATCTCATGAATATCAGCATTAGTTGCGCAAATTAGACGCACATTTATTGATATAGGTTTAGTTGACCCCAATCTTATTATCTGTTGCTTTTCAATAGCACTCAGTAGTTTGGACTGCATAGCTGGAGACAGATTACCAATCTCATCAAGAAACAATGTACCACCTGCCGCAATCTCAAATCTACCCGGTTTCTCGTTCTTCGCATCGGTAAATGCACCTTTCTCGTGACCAAACAATTCGCTTTCGAATAATTGTTCAGGAATACTACCCAAATCGATATGAACAAAAGGCTTGTATGCACGAGGTGAAGTCTGATACAGCAAATTAGCAAACAGATCCTTACCTGTACCGTTTTCCCCCAGGATTAAGATATTAGCATCAGTATTTTTGAGCTTTTCAACTGTTTCAAAAAGCGACTGTATAGCTTCACTTTCACCAATAATTTCAGGAAATGAACGATTACTTTCCAGAGCAGCCACTTTTTGTTTAAGATTAGTAACCTCCTTACGGCTATTTCTAAGTTCAACAGCCGAAGCAATTGTTGTCAACAATTTCTCTCTTTCCCATGGTTTAGGAATAAAGTCTGTTGCCCCTGCCTTAATCGCCTGCACAGCCTTTTCCATATCAGCATAAGCAGTAATAAAGATCACAACCATATCCGGATCAGCATTCTTTATCTTTTTAAGCCAGTTAAAACCCTCCTGACCACTATCTGAATCCTTTTTGAAGTTCATATCCAACAAGATCACATCTGGATCAAAAGTCTGCATAAAATGCTCAATACGCTCAGGCATAGTAGTCACTTTCACTTTCTCAACATGCGGTTGTAACAACAAATTCAATGCGAAGAGAATATCTTCGTTATCATCAACAATTAATATTTTGCCTTGCTTGATCATAATTTTCCAAAGGTATGTAAAATAACTATTTCTTGTATGTGCGAAAACGAACTTTATTTGTGCGAAAACGAACTGAAAATTAAATAGATCTTTTATGCATAATCCTGAATAGCAAATATATAGCTGTTTGGTATGCATTTTGATTAAGGATTTAATGATGATTCCATCGAATCAACTAATTTATTTATGAGACAACTAATTATTACAACTTTTTTCTTTTTACTCATAGGGCAATCCATAGCGCAAGACACGCTTCGTCTTACCCTGGACGAAGCGGTCACGCTAGCCCGTGAACAGTCGCCACAAGTAGTTGCTGCACGTCATCAATATCGTGCATCCTACTGGAACTGGCGCTCACACAAAGCCAATTACCTGCCAAGTCTCACATTTAACACCTATTCTTCTCTAAACCGTTCCATCAGTTCAGTCACTATGCCAGACGGAAGCGATAATTTTGTACACCGCAATCAGTTGCTAAACGATGGGGCAATCACCATTAACCAAAATATCCCTCTCCTGGGAGGTAGTATTTATATGAGAGCAGGACTGCAGCGACTTGATCTTTTTTCAGATAACAAAATATCTTATAAATCAACACCTGTAGTAATAGGATATTCACAAAACCTTCTGGGATACAATTACCTAAAATGGAACAAGGAGATAGAGCCAATACGATATTCACAAGTCCAAAAAGCATATACAGAAACACAAGAACTCGTTGCCGCCACAGTTGCTATGAAATTTCACCAGCTGGCACTTGCTCAAAACAGCTGGTAATCGGCAGCAAATAATTATGCAGCAGCGGACACTCTATATCAATATGCTGAAGGTCGTTATGAAATAGGAACCATCACTGAAAATGAGATGCTTCAGTTGGAGATTAATTATCTATCAGAACAAACAAATATGATGAATGCCCGCATTGAGATGGACGATATGATACTCGATCTGCGTAGCTTTCTGGGTATAACTGATAAAGTCGAAATTGTTGTGAAAATTAGAGATGATATTCCGAAATTCACGATCCCGGTAGAAGAAGCCATCTATTATGCACATACAAAAAGTCCCGATATAGAATATTATACACTTCGCGAATTGGAAAGTGAAAGTGCTGTTGCAAGAGCAATAGCATCACGTGGATTAAAAGCAGACCTCTATGCAGAGTTTGGTCTTTCTCAAATCAACAACAACTTCAGGAACTCATACAGAAATCCATTGGATCAGCAGTTGGTCAGTCTGGGAATACGTATCCCATTACTCGATTGGGGAGTAGGAAAAGGGCAAGTTGAAGTGGCCAAAAGTAACCTCGAGAAAGTTAAAATAGATATAGAACAGGCACGAACAGATTTGGAAGCCAATGTGATGAAGATTGTAAAGCAATTCAATTTACAAGCAGATAAAGTAGCAATAGCTCAAAAAACTGCAGACCGTGCCATACGCAGAAATAGTGTAGTCTATCGTCTTTATCTTCTTGGTAAATCAAGTATACTCGACCTAAATGCAGCAGTTGAAGAAAAAGATCGATCACAACAGTCCTATATTAGGGAATTACAGAATTACTGGAGCTTGTATTATGGCATACGCAGTATTACAGGATACGATTTCGAACACGGTAGACAGATTATCTATGCAGAGGAGAAATTTAATTAATTTATTGAAAATGGATAACAATAAAACATATGATACATTTCATGAGTCGCGCGACTCCTCTATGGATAAAGCACTTCCAGAGAGAACCTTCTGGCAGAAATACAAATACTATGTAATTGCCGGAACAACATTTGTTGCATTTCTTGTATATGTATTAATAGCTGTGTCAGGAAGTCGTAAACTACGAGTAAACAGCGAAAGAATTGTTGTTGCTGAAGTTACAGAAACACCCTTTCTTGATTATGTGGATGCTGAAGGTATTATTCAGCCAATACTTACCATAAAAATCAATGCCCAGGAATCAGGAATGGTTATGCAAGTAGTTGCAGAAGAAGGTTCAATGCTTAAACAGGGCGACACTATAATGATACTTCAAAACCCTGAACTTGAGCGAACCATTGAAGAGCAACAAGCAGAATGGGAAAAACAACGCATACTTTATCAAGAAAAAAGGCTTGAAATGGAACAAAAATCCCTACTTTTGAAACAGCAAACATTACAGGCAGAATATGAACTCAGCAGACTGGAAAAAGACTATACCCTGGGAGTGGAAGAATTTAATATGGGTGTGAAAAGCAAAGCACAACTTGATGTACAACATGAAGAATATATCTATAAAACCAAAAGTACCACATTACAATTGGATGGATTGCGTCATGATAGTGCTGCAACTATACTAAGGCGTGAACTGATGAATAACGATCTGGAAAGAGCACGTAAAAACACTACACATGTTGGGAAGCGAATGGATAACCTTATAGTAAAGACGCCAATCAGTGGTCAGTTAAGCTTTTTGAATGCAACACTTGGTCAGCAGATCAGGCAATCAGAAAATATTGGTGAAATAAAAGTGATGGATAACTTTAAAATCAGCACACAGCTCAGTGAATATTATATTGACAGAGTGATGATAGGACTTCCTGCATCAGTAACTTATCAGGGAGAAAAATATCCTCTTAAAATCTCTAAAGTAGTGCCAGAAGTAAGAGACCGACAGTTTCAGATAGAACTAATATTTACTGATGAAAAACCTGATAATGTGAGAATAGGCAAAAGCTACCGTGTACAGTTAGAGCTTGATCAACCCGACAATGCAATTGTAATTCCTCGGGGCGACTTCTTCCAAGTTACTGGTGGACAATGGATCTATAAAGTAAACAGTTCGGGGGATAAAGCGATTCGCACACCCATATCCGTGGGCAGACAGAACCCCATTCAGTATGAAATAATTAGTGGGCTTCAATCTGGTGATAAGGTAATTACTGCAGGTTATGCCAATTTTGGGGATGCTGAAGAATTGATAATAAAATAACTAAGAATATAACAAATAGAAACAATGATCAAAACAACTAATCTACAGAAAATTTTTCGCACAAAAGAAGTGGAAACATGGGCATTGACAGAAGTCAACATCGAAATTAAAGAGGGTGAATTTGTTGCTGTAATAGGTCCTTCAGGATGTGGTAAATCAACCCTGCTGAATATTCTGGGGCTTTTAGATAATCCCACATCAGGAGAATATTACCTCAACAATGAAGAAGTCTCCAAACTAAAAGAGAATCAGCGTACAAACCTTCGTAAAGGGGTAATAGGATTCGTGTTTCAGAGTTTCAACCTGATAGAGGATCTCAATGTATATGAAAATATAGAACTTCCCCTACTTTACATGAAAATGCCGGCTACTGAGCGTAAAAAACGTGTTAAGGAAGCAATGGACAGAATGGCTATATCTCATCGTGAAAAGCATTTTCCTCAACAACTATCCGGTGGACAGCAACAACGTGTAGCAATTGCCCGAGCTGTAGTTGCTAATCCCGACCTGATTCTGGCAGATGAGCCTACAGGTAACCTTGATAGTAAAAATGGTGCCGAAGTGATGAATCTGCTGACCGATCTCAATCGTGAAGGAACTACAATAGTTATGGTGACGCATAGTATGCATGATGCAGGATATGCTGGAAGAACTATTAATCTATTCGATGGAAGGGTTGTACCGGAAGTTGTGCTATAGATTACTATCTATATTATCTAATAAATATATGATCGCACATTACTTGAAAACAGCCTGGAGAAACCTCCTGAAATATAAAGCCCAAAGTATTATCAGTATTTTGGGTCTAGCCATCGGTTTCACTGCATTCGCGTTCACCATGTCATGGATAAGATATGAAAAAGGATATGACAAGCACATATCTGAATCTGATAGGATCTTTAGGATATTTATTAGAGATTCAACTGCATTAGGAGGTGTAGCACAATATTCACCCAACGCGCTAGCCAAATACTTAAAGGAAACCTATCCTGAGATTGAGGCTGCTACAGGAATATATCCTTTTAAAACAACATATAACTTGAAAGGTAGAATTATAGATCCATGCTATTACATAAAAGCAGATAAATCTTTCTTCCATGTTTTTTATCCTCATTTCAAAATTGATTATCCTGATGTAATCGATAAAACATACCATATTATTACAGAAAGCACCGCATCAAAATTAGGATTGAGTTACGAAAATATAGGAAAAAAAAATGACACTTTAAACATTAATCTGTTGGGTATAGTCCCGGACCAACCCATACAAAGCAATATCCATTTTAATATTATTTATTTAGATAAAAATAATCCGGAATATGACGATTCCTGGGGGAACTCTTCCAAATTCACCTATATTTTATTAAAAGAGGGAACAGATTTTGAAAATTTTGAAAATAAGATTTCTAAGTTTAGTTTCGAAAAAATACAGGATGAATATACTACTATAAACTACTATTTCCAAACTAAATTAGTGCCTTTAAGAGACCTGCGTATCGGCCATCCTGATAATGAAGTATCCATTAAATTTCAGCATCTATGTTTATTTGCTATTATATCAATTCTTGTCATATTCTGTGCCTTTTTTAATTTTCTGATGCTTTTTGTCAATAAGATAAAAATTCGCAGCCGTGCATTGGCATTGCAGAAAATTAACGGAGCTTCCAACTATCAACTTTTGGTACTATTGTTTTGCGAATTTATACTACTAATAATTGTAGCAATACTTGTGGGATTGGTCCTAACTGAAATACTTTACCCTTTGTTTGTGAAATTTTCCATGATAGATGCACCAAAAACATTCTTTGTATTTGATGCCATTTTATTTGGAATAGTCATTTTAATCTTATCCGTAATCTTTGCTTATTTTCCTGTGAAGTATTTTATGCAACGAACTATAAAAGAAAATTTAAATCCAGAAAAACATCTAAAAAGTGGAATTAAGGATAGATTTACTTTATTAACTATAGCCATACAGCTAATCATTAGCATACTTCTTGTTTTTTCAACAACCATATTCATTTATCAATACAATTATCTAAACAGCAATTATATAGGCTTTAACCGATTCAATATCAATTCTATATTTACTTATCCAAACGAACTTCCCATAGATGAAATTAAAAAAATACCGGGAGTTGTTGATGTAATTCGTTATGGAGGAGACTTCTTGCCTAAAAATAGTGTATGGATAACTTCCACAGAAGGGACTGATTATAGGTGTCAATTATATGAATTTGAGATATTTGGTCCTGAATTTGTTGATTTCTTTGATATAAATATAGTTGAAGGAAGAAATTTATATGAAGGAGAAAAAGATGCTTGTCTAATAAATCAAACAGCGCAGCGATTATTATCACCTTTAGATTCAACTGATATATTAAAAATTAATGATATTCCTGTAGTTGGTGTCATTCAAGATATGTTTATAGATTCACCTGTATTACCTGTATTGCCTTCTATCTATAAATTAAGAAATCCTATGCCATGGGAAACAATTCAAGATCGTACTAAAGCATATGCTTATAAATATATTGATGGCTCTCGATATAGAACTGAAGATGATATTAAAAAAATTATTTCAGAAAAAGTTGGTAATAACTTATTAAGTTTTTATAACATGGAAGAACTTTATGAAGAATATACCAAATCTGAAAGATATCTTCTTATTTTGCTGACGGTAATGACCTGTGTTGTCATTCTCATTGCCATTTTTGGAATATACTCCATGATTACTCTTGCCTGTAATCGTCGCCGTAAAGAAATTGCAATCCGTAAAGTCAATGGTGCAAGTATCAGAGAAATATTTATGCTCTTTTTCAAACAATATTTATGGATAACTGTAGCTTCGTCAGCAGTGGCTTTTCCAATTGGGGTTTACGTTATGCAACGATGGTTGGAGCAATATACACGCCGTATTTCCATGGAATGGTGGATTTTTGGAGGTGTATTTATTTTTGTACTACTTATAGTTATGTCAAGTATGATTTTCAGAGTAGTAAAAGCAGCTCGAGAGAATCCTTCTGATGTTGTAAAATCAGAGTAATTATTAATAAAGCAAATTATAAACAACTAATAAAATGAAAAAAAATCTTTTACTTTTTGTGTTTCTGTGTGTATCTATCTTCACGATAAGCGCTCAGAATAATAAATCCGAAACTCTCTCTTCTCAATTAATGGAGCAGTTGGGAACTCAACTAAAAGAACAACTTGAGTCACAAATAAAAATTAAGTTTGAATCACTTTCTAACAAAGAGTTGAATCTTGTTATTGATAGTATGCTATTTAGCTTGGATGAGATGATAGAGCAAAGCAGAGATATTCCTAAAGACAGTATAGAGATGGTATATAACGTACTTTCCGATTTCAATTTTAAGTTTAACGACCAAGATGTTAGCGATGGTAGTCTGCTGGAAAAAGAAGATCTTTTTAAGTTCTACGAGTCATTTACTTCTCAATCGGTAAAGACTCGTAAAGAGCTATTATCTATCAAGAAGATAAGGAATAAGGATAAAAAAGCCCAACGATTATCGGATTGCCTCTTGAATTTCATGAACGAAAGTGGATTCTGGGAATTAATGGAAAAGATGTTAGATAAAATGATGCCTTAATGATATTACATTACCTCAAAATAGCCTGGAGAAACCTCCTGAAATACAAAACCCAAAGCATTATCAGTATTTTGGGTTTGGCCATCGGTTTCACTGTATTCGCGTTCACCATGTCATGGATAAGGTATGAAAAAGGATATGACAAGCATAATCCATATGCCGATCAAATCTATAAAATAGTAAATAACGATACTAACAGCTTTAATAATCAAACTTCAGTTGGTTTAACTGAATATTTACGTTCAAATTTTCCTGAAGTATTTGCAGCAAGTAATATTTCCTCAAGTCAGTCTATTTTTCCCGACAATATATCCATGAATGAAAGAAGCAGATTTGTTAAAGAATGCCGCTTCTCTGTTTTCGCTGATACTGCTTTTTTTAGTGTTTTTTATCCTGAAGTAAAATTTTTTTATCCGACTCCCTTACCAAAACAAGCCACAATTTTAGTTAGAAGTATAGCTGAAAAATGGGATATCACGCCAAAGAAAATAAATACCTTTATCGATTCTTTATTTATTACACCTATAGCTATAGTTAATGATATGCCATTATCCAGTAATGTAGCTTTCAGATATTTGGTTGTAAGTAATCCCAAAGAACTTGAGTTTGAAGTTAGTAATCTTTGGAATTTTATAACTGGTTATACTTATATCCGACTGCATGAAGGTTCATCGATTGAAAATATTAGCAATAAATTAGAAGATCTTCAGATAACAGATCCCGATGGGAAAGTCAATCATTATTCATTTAATGTATATCCGTTAAGAAAAGCTCATTATCTGCATCCAGAACCAGACTCAGTATCCAAAATCAAGTTTGAAGCTGTTAAACAATTCTCGGTGGTTGCTTTACTTGTAATGATTTGTGCAATAATCAATTACATTATGCTATTTATAAGTCGGGTTAAAATCCGAATACGTGAATTTGATCTTTACAAAGTAAATGGGGCAACAAATAATGATATTCTACAACTGTTGTTCTGGGAATTTATAATCACTCTTATAGCTGCAGTTTTCTTAGGAATTATCTTAACTGAATTACTTTTCCCGATATTTATTAAATACTCCATGATTGTAGTTTCCAGAAGCTATTTTCTGGTATCTGTCTTAATATATAGTCTTATCATAGTTTTGGTTTCTGCTTTAGCAACATTTACGTTAATAAACAAGTTAAATAATAATTTCACCAAGTTTGCCTTAATAATTCAATTATCAATAGGTATTCTTTTGATATTTTGCTCTGCAGTAATGTATAATCAGTATGATTTAATGGATCAGCGGGTGGGTTACAATCGTAATAATCTAATGGTTTTTGGTGAAAATAATGGAGACATACCGATTTCCGAAATTAAAAATATTGCAGGTATCGGTGATTTTATAACAAATGCAGAGAATCTTTTGCGTTGGTCAAATTCCACAAGATTGGAACAGACAGAAATAATTGATAAAGAACAAAAAACAGAAACTTATAATTTTCAGTTCAGAAGTATGGATAACTATGCCAGGGAATTTCTAGAAATTCCTTTACTCGAAGGCCGGGATATGCTTCCAGATGAACAAGCTGCCTATTTTATTAATGAATCAGGTAACCGAATTCTGGAGAATAATGCTATTGGAAAAATGGTAATTAGAGGTAATGCACCAATAATTGGCGTAATTCCAGACATGCAAATTGAGAGCCCGTTAATCAAAATTGAGCCTACATTATATTACATTACACGTTCTGATAACAAACAGATGTGTTCTGATATTACATTCAGGTCTGATAATGATAGTACAATAAAGAGAGTTTTTGACTGGTTTGCTGCGAAATATCCATTTATTAAAAGAGAGGATTTTTCATATACTACTTTCCATTCTATGAATATTAATGAGAATTTCGAAAAGTTTACCAAATCAGAGAAGTATCTACTTGTGCTCTTAGGAACAATGACATCTGTTGCCATTCTCATAGCTATTTTTGGAATATACTCCATGGTTGCCCTTGCTTGTAATCGTCGTCGTAAAGAAATAGCCATACGCAAAGTAAATGGTGCTAGTATCAAAGAGGTATTTATGCTCTTTTTCAAACAATATATTTGGATAACTATCGTTGCTTCAGCAGTAGCTTTCCCAATTGGTGTTTATTTAATGCAGCGCTGGCTAGAACAATATGCTCGTCGTGTTACCATGGATTGGAGGCTCTTTGCAGGTGTATTTATCCTTGTATTGCTCATTGTTATTTTAAGTATGATTTTTAGAGTTGTCAAAGCTGCTCGTGAGAATCCTGCAGAAGTGGTTAAATCGGAATAAAACAATAAATAAATGTTCAGACATTATCTTAAAATAGCTTGGAGAAACCTCCTGATAAACAAATTTCGTTATTTGTTTACATCGTTAAGTTTGGCTTTAGGAGTATTAGTAATCACAGCAACTCTGTACTTTCTATATCAAGAAGACAAATTATACTCTCAATACGACAATCATAAACAACTGGCGGTAATAACTCTTCATAAAAAGTCAGAATCAATTGAAATACTCTTAAATACTAAACAGATGGATGATGCTTTATCTAATTTGCCTTTTCAGGGTATCAGAGAAGCAAGTCTGGTTTCTATTACAAGTGAAACAATAGATTTTGAAATGGAAAATGATACATTTTTCAAATATACTTGTGAGCGTGCATTTGTGAATAAAAGCTTCTTCAATATTTTTTCATCGAAAATAAAATCCGGCAGTCTATCTGATTGGGAAAAAGATGGTGTAATCATTACAAATCGTTTTTCGAAGAAAATTTATAAAGGTGAGAATCCAATAGGGAAAAGTGTATTATTAAACAATAAATACTATAAAATAGTCGGAATAATGGAAGCATACTCATCTCCCGGAATTATAGCAGCAGATATTTATATGCCAATCCCCGATAAACAAATGGGTAGATGCAATAAACACTTATTTGTCTGAAATCAAAATTGAAGAAGGGTATTTTGGAGAAGGTATTTTAAAGGTGTCCAAATTATCCGGAAATAAAGATTCAACACAACTTTTTAGAAAAATGCTGATCCTTTCAATCATCATTTTTAGTTCTATGGTTTTATTTGTTGCTTTTATTAATCTGCTTAATCTTTCGGTAAACTCACTCCGAAACATGTCGAGAGCTATCGTACTTAGAAAGACTGTGGGAGCTCAAAACAGATCTATTTGGCTGATGGCAATTTTAATGGACATTTTTGTCTTATTAATTGCAATTCTATTAACTTTTACTATTTCAGAATTATCGATAAAATCACTGAATCAGGGAGTAATTTCCTTGGGTATTAAAAACTTATGGATAGATTCCAAAATTGTATATTTTGTGATAGGAATTATATTTGCAATATTATTTATTATTTATACAATATTCATTTCCATTTCCATAAATCACATTGTTAAAGATATTACGAGAAGAGGATTACATGGTTCACTGACAAAAACCGGCAAACATCGTACAAGGAACCTATTCATGATTTTCCAGTTAGCCATCTGCTTCTTATTTATAGGAGCCACAATTGGACTTAACGTTCATTATAATAGATTATACCAAAACTATCAAAATCAGAGAAACATAAACTATGTAAATCAAAAAAATATTCTAAAATTTAATATTTCAGGTAATAGTGAGATATACCTTAATTCGGAATCTATAATTAACAGAATAAGCCAAATAGCAGATATTAATGAAATTACAAAGTAAGCATTCGGTAAAGTACGTATTCAATTTCAAGTTTTCTTAGTTTTCAAAAAGTAAACTTTCAAAAACTTGTAAAACATTCGGAGACGAGTTGGAGTTTTTAGGAGTTTCTCTGAACCCAG
>Ga0172378_10003707_pt1 | contig 14349 bp, 7 predicted proteins | sample GrowelOW332metaG_FD_119755 | JGI IMG/M metagenome (GOLD analysis project Ga0172378, IMG submission 119755) | Groundwater microbial communities from an aquifer near a municipal landfill in Southern Ontario, Canada - Pumphouse #3_1 metaG | ecosystem: Environmental > Aquatic > Deep subsurface >... | reverse complement strand
TAACATTAAGCCATTCACCAAAATGCTCCCTGTTTTTTACAGGCAGCTGCATAAAACACAGTTCTGTGGCAGGAGGAGGGGTAATTTTTACTCTATAATCTCCGGGAGAAACGATAAAATTATTAAAACTAAAACCTATGTAATCAGGCGTTTCTTTTATCAGGATCATGGCTTCATAAGGAATTAGTTCAAACCCGACAATTAATTTATTCCCCTTACGATGAATGGAATTGGCATTAAAAGTCATCTTCTTATTTGGATAAGATAATTTAATCTCATTGTTATAAGGTCTCTTCTGTGTAACTGAAAAAACAGGTATGTTCTTTCCCTTAGCAAGACATTCCTCATTCTCAGGTTTATACATAAGACTTCTTGATGTACCGTCACTACTAATAACTAATTTTACATTTTTGTTTTCAATAACAATATCACCCTTATCTTTAGGCGTATTTTTTGTACATGAGATAAGTGTAATGAACATCAATACAAACAGACAAACATTAATTTTCATAAAATTGAGATTTATATAAGATTAAGTAGCACACTGACAGTAAATCACCGTATAGATAACATGTTACGCAGTTTGTTTTCTTTCAAAAATCGGTGAAATATTTTTTTATCTATTTGGCTCTTTGATTGTCCCGTATAATACAATCAATCAATTTCATACAATCAATCCTGAGTATTTTCCCATTCCCGTTATCAATCTCCATAAAAATATTCAATAAATGACCAAACATCAATCATCTAAATTGACTAAAACATTTTTAATATACAATTCTTTATAATCATTTTTTATGTGGGTTATCGATTCTTTAGTCTTTTATATCTAATAATTTAAGGCTATTATTCATTCCCAATACTCGTATATTTTAAAAATCATCCTCTCTCCTTTTTTCAAGGACAACAATAATTTTTTTGCTATTTAAGAACAATAATTGCAGGTGAAATAATCCCAATAATTGTAACTTCATTTCTGCTTTTATCCCAGGAATAATTATCTTCCGTTAAGAATTTATTATTATACGAAACAGATATAGGTTTCTTAACATAATGCATTATAATATCCCATTTACGGTTCTCTATTTTTCCTTTAAAATCCCCTTTTGTTTGTCCAATTTCAATTTTTGATTCGTTATTTTCAATTTTAGTTGAAATATATGTTATTGAATATTTACCTTTAAGATTTTCAAAACTAATACCATCATCCTCGTAAAATTCCAATGTCGACTCCTTTTCATCAGGGAAAATATATAAAGTTATTTTATCCATTGGTTTTTCACCCCGGTATTGCATAAGAGGACCAAAGGGAATTATTCCTCCTGACCGTACATAAAGAGCACCGCCTCTATCATCTGGCCATGTAACATTTTTTTGCTGAAGTCCGTTAATAACTTCTCCTGTCCAGTAGTCTTTCCATTGTCCTTTAGGAAAATAAATGTTCTTATTATAAATTCCGACTAATAAATCGCGACCAAGCATGTATTGATGAAGGTTTTCACGACAATTTTTATCATCTGGGAATTCCATTGTAAGCGGCACCAACATAGGCCATCCTGTTTTTGAAGAATTATATGCCCATGAATATAAATATGGAATAAGTTTTGATCTCAATTGTGCATAGTATTTATGCATTGCCGAAAGTTCTTTTCCCTGAGTCCATGGCATTCTGAAATAATTCCAGCTGTTTATCTGGCTCCATGGTTGAAGATAGCCAAAATGTATTCCCTCTTTTTGTGTTACTTCCATATCGTTTGTAGACCAGCTATGCCCTACTACAGAAGTGTTTAGCATAGCACCAAGAGTAGATAATCTTCCTCCGGTATCGCCTGTCCATGTACCAGCCCAGGATTGAAAGCCAATCCATCCGCAAGGAGTAAAAACCACCGGTCGTCTGTTTGTATAATCTTTAAAACCTTCGTACATCTGGCGTGAATATAAAAGGGGATAAAGGTTATGTATTTCAGCATCAGACATACCATTTCCCCATAACCTGTCTGGATGACTATTCACCTGATTTGCTCCGTCTTGCTTAAAGAAGTCAACACCTTGATCAACAAATTTCTTTAAATGATCGAACCATGGTTCATCTTTTTTTGTAATTTTATCCATGTAAACCGGAGATGTAAGATGCTTATCCAGTTCTATTTCATGTTTAATTTTTTCGGAAGAAAATTGATTGGAATCGATGAATTTATCTCTTTCAATGTGACGTTCTGCTTCATATGAAAGATCGTAATCGTTGCATAGCCACAATTCAAATTTAAAACCCATCCTTTTAATGGAATTAATAAAATTATGAGGTCCGTTCATCGCGTAACCCGGAATAGGAAATCTTTCCTTACTCCAGGTCTTCTTAGTCGAAAGATCATAATTTTTTTCCATCCATCCAGGTTCTAGCCCAATCACATCACACGGAATTCCCTCTCTTCTGAAATTTAAAGCATCATTTACAGCTTCATAGTCATTAGCCTGGGTTCGACAAATATACCAAAGACCAAATGCCCATTCCGGAGGCAGTTTTGGTTTGCCAGTAAGTTCTGTATACAAGTTAAGAAGATCATTAAATCCTTCTCCAACCATTATATAATAATCAACATTTCCACTTTTGTCTTCCCATGAATAATTGTTAGGATTATTTTTGCACATATCAAAAACAATTCTATTTGTAGTATTAACCATAACACCTACGCCAAGGGTAGACATAAAAAATGGCACTGGGATATATGACTTTACATTTCTGACATAACAATCTGCTATATAACCTCTATGATAAAGTCTATCACGAGATTGGTCACCAAAACCTATCCAGTCTTCCTGTTTCTCAGCTTTGAATGCAACACTGGAAGATTTTTCTCCAAAATTTACGGCAATTTGCTTTAGAAATATTTTTTTTTCAGAAGGATCGGATACGATAATTTCTCCGGTTTTACTGTTACCTTGTATTTTGAGAAGTGAAGTTATAGCTGAAAAACCATTCTTTGATTCAGAAATTTTTACTTTTAAATTATTTGCATTAGGCTCTTGAATAAATTTGTACCGATTAAGTCCAGTTTCCTGAAATTCTCTCCTTTCTGGTGTAATCTGGATTCTTACAATATTTTCTTTTAGGATTTTTATTTTGATTTTTGTTCCATTATAAAAATTATTTTCTATAATGGAATTAGACTTTTTGACTAATGTTTGTCCAGATGTTTCACAAGGAGTAATAAATACTAATAATAAAAAAATTCCAGCTATAATATTCCTTAAATGAATCAGCTTTGTTATATTACTTTTTTTATCCATTGTTTTATTATTTAATTTTTCAAGACCATAAGTTATTAATAATATAATTATTATCATAATTATTAGACACTTATGCCATTAAAATTCTATTAAACTTTTATCCTAAAATTAAGTCAGGAGCTTTTTATTTTTGCCTATACTATATTTATAATACGTTTAACAACGTATCTGTTTTAAACAGGTGTCTTTGAATTGCCAAAAAATACTGTCCTATGGTGAGCATTCGTATTCAGACTTTTTTTAAGCTCTTCATCTAAGAACGCCTGATTTGGTATGCGGGTATAAATATTGTCTCTCATAACGGCAAGTACGAACTAACTTCTTACTGTCCTGTCTGCTACCTATTTTGTCTGGTAAAATAGCTATGGACATTCTTGCTGCGGTAAAACTGCAAAATTACAAGATTCGTCAGAATCGAGATTATCTTTATTCTTTTTTACCTGACGATTCAAACTGACCCAATGTAGCACTCTCTTAAAGTTTCTTCTGGTTCTATATTATTTGACCGACAGAAATTGATATGTATTATAAAGAAAAATATGATTATTATTTTTAGTTTTAAAAAAAGGGCTAAATTTAAAATTTCTCAAGTGCGACCAAAATTAGTATTACTACATCACACTTATTTAAATTTAAATCCAGCCCTTAAAAAGGGTTCTAAAGTAGTACTTTAAACCATATTTACTACACTCTCCTAAATTTATAAACTCACAAAAGATTTATTGCAAATTTATTATTTCTAAAGATTAATCTTATTGTTAATATCAATATAATTAGTTCCATAAGGCCATCTTTGAGGACGTGAAAGCATAGCATTGGCATCTTCATCTCCAATAAATTTTTCTTTTGCGGGATCATATTTAAGTCTTCTGTGTGCACGCATAGCAATATCACCAAGTAAAGCGACACTGCAACTTCTATGAGCAATTTCTGCCGGGACTATTGTTTGTTTGCGTGTTTTGATACAATCAAGCCAATTTCCGTGCATAGTTTCAATTTTAGGCAAATGAATCTCATTTTCTTCTATTTTCGAATAGAGAATTTTCTTATCGCTCGCATCAAGTATTTTTGAAGGCACACCTTTATCAGGATCACTTGCAGTAATCTTGATACTACCTGGTCCGGCAAATATCCATCCTTCAGTTCCTTCATACATAACACCGCTAGGATACTTATGTCCTAAAATACTTCTAATCCCATTTTCATATTCTGCAAGTACCATAAAATCCTTGGGAACATCAAATATTCCACTTTTAGGAAATGAACCAATTCCTTCAATTGAAATAGGACCTGTTCTTTCCGTGTTCATACCCCAGGCAGCTGCATCAATATAATGTTGCCCGGTATTGGAAATTCCACCAGCACCAAATTGATGTCTCTTCATCCAACCAGGTCTTCCATAACCAACTTGTGGATTAACTCCTATTTCAGTATAGAAAACCCAAGGTGTTGATCCTAGCCACATATTGTAATTTAAACTTTCAGGGATAGGTTCTTCAACAGCAACTGGTCCAGGGTTTTCTCCCCCTATACCAATATATACAGTCTTCAATTTGCCTATCCTTCCATTTCTTACCAACTCAGCCGCTCTCCTGAATTGTTCAGAACATCTGTGTTGGGTACAAATTTGTGATATTGTTCCCTTTTTTGCAACAACATCTCTTAACATTTTGCCTTCAGCAATAGTAAGAGTAGTTGGCTTTTGTAAAAAAAAGTCTTTTCCTGCTAATGCCGCTTCAATTGCTGGTTGAGCATGCCAATGATCTGGCGTACTAATCACTACAGCATCAATATCCTTGCGCGATATAATTTCATGGTAATCATCATACATTTTAGTGTCCATATATTTTGATTTCCCAGTTAGTTCTGCATAAAAATTGTCAATATGCTTTTTACCATCTTTAAGACGATTAGAATCGAGATCGCTAATAGCAATAATTCTGGCATCTTTATGACGACTAAGTATTATCTTAGTATCAAAACTGCTTGCTATTCGACCATACCCTATCTGTCCAATATTTATTTTATCACTTGGTGGATTTTTCCCCATCACTGAAGAAGGTATAATTGTCGGGATAATTATTGCTCCAGCAACTGAACCTGTAACTTTCTTAATAAATTTTCTTCTTTCCATGTTTTTTTTTAAATTAACTGACTTATATCTTTTTTTGCTTTTTGCAGTACCGATTCTAAACTTATAGGTTTACCACCTTTTAGTTTACTCTCATCAGCAGCTTTCATAAAAGCAAATATTTCTATAGTCTGTTCTGGACTAACTGGAACAATACCTGTTCTGAAATATTTTATTATCTCTACTAACAAAGGATCGTACCCAGCCAATATCTTTATTTTTTCTTCATTACCCGAATCGCCAAAGACAGTACCTCCAAATCCGCCTTTTCCTCCTTTTGGTATACCATTAAAAATACCAATCCTGTCATCATTCCAGGTACCAACAACTGTATCATTTTTTGATGTAGAAAATCTTACTACTTCTTTACATCCGCTTCCCATAAATGTAAAAAGTGATTCTATTCCATGAATCCCATAAAAAGCCATATCCAGGTGTTCTATTGCTTTCCCTGCAGGACAAAATGTATTTGCACTCAATATTTTGCCTACACTTTCCTTCCCATTTACAATTTTAAGTGTTGCCGGGGCAAATCTCGTTGAGGAACAAGAAAAAACAGGTGCATTATATTTTTTCGAAGCTTCATAAATAGCTATAGCCCCCGCTAAATTATTGGAAACCGGTTTATCTATAAACATTCTTTTCCCTGATTTTAAAACAGGTAATACTTCTTTAAGATGCCGGCGACCATCAACCGATTCCAACAATACAACATCTACCTTTTTTAAGAGGTCATCTATTGAATTAACAATCTCAACCCCCATATTTCTCAATTTATCAGTAAAACCAGCAAGTCTGTCAATACTGGAAGACATGTCAGCACTTCCTTTTGTTGGATAAGCAGCAACTACCTTATATCCTTTATATTCAGGCCTATCTGGCGATTCATTAATACCTTGAGTAAAAGCAACAACATGAGAAGTATCAAGACCAATTATTCCAATTCTTCCTCCCTTCGATAAATCAATTTTTGAATTTTCTGAATATACATTTCCTACTAGTCCTAAACCAATTCCAGCTATTGCTGTAGTTTTAATAAAATTACGACGATTATTTTTCATTAAAATATAATTATAAAATTTATTATCCCTGTAAAATTTACAGGGATAATAAATTTTAGTTAATTGAATTTAAATTTATTCATAACCTGGATTTTGAGCAAAATCTGCATCAACATTCAAATCAATCTGTTTTTGTGGAATAGGCCAAAGAACGTTATAATCCTGAATTCTTGCACCCGGGAAGATAGGATTACTATTAAATTTTCTTGTTCTTTCAAGAAGTTTTCCCGTCCGCCTTAATATAATATGTCTCCAGTGTTCACACCAAAGTTCTCTTGCATATTCATCAAGAATATAATCAATATCCACATTCTCCGGAAGAACTGGAGTTGCATGAGCTCTATTTCTTATTTTATTAATATCATCAGCAGCTAAATCATTTTCTCCAAGATCTACATACGCCTCAGCACGCAAAAGCAATGTTTCTGCAAAACGTAAAGCATATGCATCCTTATGAGTTTTTCCACCACCTGCCCTATCGGGTTGTTCAAAATAATGACAAGCATCACCAAACTTACTATGCCAAGGAAAAATATACTGATTTGTATCTCTCATAGCATCTCTTGTTCCAGGTTTATAAAGGCTAAAGTCTATTTTTTTCCCATCGTATGCTGATGCGGGATTATCATAATAAAAATTTCGTTTGATATTACGTTCGGCATTACGTATATCATTAGACCAATCACTTTGCCATATATAGTAATATGAATAATCAGTACCTCTCATTGTTGCTACCGGGCGGCTTAGAGTATCACTATATCCTGTATATTTGCCCTCATAAAAGGTCCCTAAAGTTGCTGGGTATCCATCAGGCGTATTGCCCAATCTGAAATATGAAGGTCCAAATATATATCCAGATCCATTCTGTAATCCTCCTGTAACGTATGGTTCAAATTGAATTACCCACATTGCTTCAGTATTTTCAGACAAGTTATGATTTCCAAATCCATATAGATCATAAAAGGGATCTCCTGAACCAAACACATCATGATCAAGTCTTGTACCAAAACGTGTAGTCATCAAATGATAGTTGTATCCATTTACTACTTCTGTAGCTGCATCAACAGCTTTTTGAGGTTCATCCATTTCCAAGTATGTTTCAGCTAAATAATGCCATGCAACTCCTTGTGTTAACCTACCTGGACTTGCTTCTTCACCAGGTCTAGGCAAATTTTCAGTACCAAATTTAAAATCCTCTAACATCAGTTGATGAATATCTGCTACAGGATCTCTTGTAAAATCAGCTCTTGCCCCTTTAACTGGTTCTGTTAACAGTGGAATATCGCCATAAGTAGAAACCAAAAAACGATATGCCCAGGCTCTGAAAAATTTTGCTTCAGCTAAATACACATTTTTATCTTCTTTAACAAAAGCATTCTCCTCTAAATTATTTATACCCTCAATAACTAAATTTGCCCGCGAAATAATTCGATATCCTGTATCCCACAAATCGCTAACTTCAGTTGATTCAGGGGTTAAATAAGTAACATAATCAACTAAATAACGATTAGTGCCGGGATCTTCACCAAAATAACCTATATCAGTTCCCATGCCCCTATATGTAAGCATAGTCGTAAATCTTGTCATAGAATAAAAAGCTACACGTACTTCGGTATTTAGTCCTGTTATTCCCTGTAATATTCCACTTTCGGTAATATATGAATTCTCAGGTGTCATAAAACTCTTAGGATTTTCCTCAAGTACACTATCATTACAAGAAGAAAAGATAAGAAAAATGCTAGTGATTAATAAAAAATTTTTCTTTAGTATATAAAAATTCATTTTCATGATTTAATAATTTAATTTTGTTAATCAATTAAAGACTTAATCTTATTCCTGCAATAATACTTCTCATAACAGGAGTATTGCTTATTCCGCTTTCTGCATCCCAGCCTTCCCATTTAGTCCATATATATGGATTTTTACTAGAGATATAAAACTGACATTTTTTCAAATTCAAAGTATTTAAAAAATTATTACTTACTGAATATGAAAGAGAAACATCCTGTAGTCTCACAAAACTTCTACTTTGGTATATTCCGCTACGTACAGCAGGATTATTATATATTCCGGTAGCATTATCAACATTATTATCAGGTGTCCAGTATGAACGGACATCTGACTGGTTTGTTCTATAAATGTTATCCGTAACCCAATTAACATTAGTAACACTGGAATTATCAGCTTTATAATATTTATCACCTCCCTGAATAGAATTAATTACAAATGTTAAAGTAAAATTCTTATAAGATAATGCACTACTTATACTGAATCTATAACTAGGTGATGCATAGCCGATTATTTTTTTATCTAAAGGATCAATAGTTCCATCATTATTCTGATCGACATATTTGAACTGACCAGGATACCAATCTTTTAATGTTTCACCATTGTATAATTCTTTCTCAGTCCATAATCCTCCTGCCATTTCATAGTCATATATTGCAGATATAGGTTCACCAACAAACCACGAATTACCAATATCCATATCATCTTTATTTCCATATAGCTTAGTAATTTTATCTCTGTTCAAAGAAAACATGAAACTTGTTTCCCATCTAACTCTACTATCAATATTCAGAGACCTTATTTCAACCTCAACACCCTTGTTTTGAAGTCCCCCTATATTTGACCAAACATTATTAAATCCAGAACTTCTTGGAAGTGCTCTTTTAACTAACACATCCTTTGTTTTGGCCTTATACACATCAACTGATCCAGAAATTCGCTGGTTTAATATTCCCCAATCAACTCCAATATTTAACGAAGATGTTTTCTCCCAGCTTAATGACGGATTACTTAAAGTAGATGCATAAGTAGCAATAGCAGTTTCATTACCATAAACATAATAATCAGTTCCCATTCTCGCTAGACTTGCATAACGCCCAATTCCCTGGTTACCATTAAGACCATATGATAATCTCGTCTTAATATAAGTATCTCCAATAATTTCCTTAATAATTGGTTCGTCAGAAGCAACCCAGGCCAATGAAACAGAGGGAAATGTTCCCCACTTATTGTCTTTCCCAAATCCCGAATAACCATCCTTACGTACAGTTCCTGTTAACATATAACGAGATTTATAACTATAATTAAAACGTCCCATGTAAGAAAGACTATTTTCCTCCCATGCTGAAGAACTAATATCATAAATAGTTCCTAATCCCATATTATCATAGCCCAACAAATCATTTTCGAATTGGGTAGCAGAATAAGTAGAATAAGCTCCATTACGATTTTCCTTGCTAAACAATAAAGTTGAATTAATTTTATGGTCTCCAAAAGTTTTTTTATAGGTAATTATATTGTTAAGAATCCAATTCTTATCTTTCGAAGGTGATTTTACAGCTTTTCCATTTTCTGCAGATCCACCGTTTACAGTTCTGGGATAAAAAGTAGAATTATCCCTATCGCTTAATAGATGAGAATAATTAACCTCTTCAGTTAAACCTTTTATCCAGGGTATAGAAATTTTTAAACTACCAGTAAGATTAAGTTGATTAGTAATATCTTTGTTATCAATTTCTAGATACTGCAGAGGATATGGCATATAAACTTCCTGTGCGAGACTCTTATCAAAATCTTTTGATCCTATATGATTATCTGCAAGAGGACTTGCAACTCTTGCATCAGAAAGATTTGCAGGTATACCAGAATAATCCAAATGAGAATATGAAGTAATTACATTAAGCTTAAGCCAATCAGTAATCTCACTTTCAATATTACTGTGGAAAGTAAATCTTTTGAATTTATCATTTAATTGAATCCCCTCCTCATTAGTATATGAACCTGATAAATAGTAGTTCACCTTGTCAGTGGCTTTTCCTGATATGCTTAGATTATAATTCTGAGTAGGAGCAATATGTAAAACTTCATCAACCCAATTAATTTCATTTCCAGCCAAATAATTATCCGCCTCTTCCTGACTTCTCAAACGTAAAGACACAGTTTCTCTATTTGTAATATCAGGTCGCACAGGTTTTCCTAAATCACTAGTTGGATTTGTTCTGTACCAAGTATATAAGTCTTGCTGGTAATAATAGTCAACCAATCTAACCGCATATTTATCAGCATTCATGACACTCATTGGATTATTAGTCATATCCTGGTATCCATAGTTCGCATTAAATGATAAAACAGGTTTATCTGATTTACCTTTTTTCGTGGTTATAATCATTACACCATTCGCAGATCTTGATCCATATACAGCAGCAGCACTAGCATCCTTAAGAATATCTATTGACGCTACGTCATTAATATTTATAGAAGAAATCGACCCATTATAAATTATGCCATCCAAAACGATCAAAGGACTTTCGGATGCTGATAAAGAAGTTTTTCCCCTAATTGAAAAAGATGGCTGGCTTCCCGCACCACCTCTTCCTTCAATATTTACACCGGCAGCACTTCCTGACAATGCGTCAAGAACACTGATACTTGCCTGCATTTCTTTATCTTCCATTGACACTCTTTTTACAGATCCTGTCAAATCACTTTTTTTCATAGTACCATACCCAATTGCAACGACTTCATCAATTCCAATTGATTCTTCCTGCATAACTATATTAATAGTATTTTTACCGCTAACCAATGTTTTTTGTGCCTTCATTCCAACAAACGAAAATACCAACGTAGCATTTTCCTGTATTTTAGATAATGAATATTTACCGTTAACATCAGTGATTGTTCCAATCGTTGTTCCTTCTATAACGACTGTCACTCCCGGTAACGGAAAACCAGATGAATCAGTAACTTTACCGGAAATAATTCGTTTCTGTTGCTGCTGAGCTTTTTGTTTCGAAATTAACACAATGTTATTACCCTCTACTGCATATTTTACATTAGTATCGCGGAATACTTCTGTAAGAACATCAGTAACTAATTTATTTTTAGCTTTAACATTTACGGAACGGGTCATGTCAATTTCATTTCTATCAAACACAAACAAATAATCAGTTTGACTCTCAATAGACCTGATAACCTGAATAACAGAGGTATTTTTTAATGCCATAGTCACTTTTATCTGAGAACTAACATTGTTAGCGAACAGTGACGACATAAATAAAAAAAACAATAAAAAGGTTGTCTTCATTTTTCTAAACATTTGTTTTGTCGCGTCAAAATAATTTTTTGACAAATAATTTTTCATACATTTGTTTTTTAGTTGTTAATATAAAATTTGTTTTTAAGGAGCAATGAAGGTATTAACTTCTTCTGTCCGGTAGGTGTTAGAGCACCTTCCGGATTTTTTGTTTAATCTTAATTATTTCATATTTTACGATTTTTAGTTTTTAAGAATTAATTAAATTGGTTATAGTATTATTCGATTATGATTTTATTAAATTCTCTATCTATACAATAATTGAATTTATTTTTTAGTTGAAGGACTTTAAGTATATGTTCAATTCCATCCTTAGTGCGAAATTTGCCTGAATAATGTTCTTGTTTTATTTGATTATTCCTTACTTCAATTTTTAAATCAAAATAAAGTTCCAGTTTGTTTATTAATTCCGTAAAAGTTACATTGTCAAAATTTATTATTCCCTCTTTCCATAAAAAGTTATCATTATTTTTTATAGGAGAAATTACCATTTTATTATTTTTTGAAAATATTCTTTCATTAGGCTTCAAAATTCTTCCTGTTTTGTGACCTGACATTAAAATTTCGACAGAACCATCAAGTAAAGAAGTCTCAAATTTTTTATTTGTAGAATAGGCTATAATGTTAAATTTGGTTCCCCATACTTTAACATTATATTTATTATTTGTTTTTACAATAAACGGTATTGATCTATTATGAGCTACATCAAAGAAACCTTCACCATCCAATTTTACAACACGTGATTTCCCTACAAATTGATTAGGGAATATTAGTTTCGTATTTGCATTTAGCCATACTTTAGTGCCATCGGCAAGAGTAAGTTCAGCCCTCTGCCCGGCAGGGACATTAATTGTCTGCATTGCAACAGTAGGACTTCCTGAATAAAGATCAGAAAAAATAAAACGAGATACAAAAATTGCAAAAATAAATACAGCAGCTATCTTAAATATCTCTGTATAATATTTATTCCATGACCATAATGAGAAATATTTTTTTGATTTTCCATGTGATAATATGTCTGAATTTGTCTGCCAAATAGTAATGTCATTCAGTCTACGCAATGAGATATATTCTTTCATATTGGCCGGATCAGAATCCAACCACTGAATTATATCCTTTTTTTCCTGAAAGGTACAATCTCCTTTTATATATTTCAAAAGTTTTTTTTTCACAATGTCATTCTAATTTAATAATCAGGATAATTCTATTATCCCTTTCATAAATAAAACGACTGAAATATGTTTATCCCTAGGTAATTTTTTATTTTTTTTAATAAAAAAAAAATAAAAATCCGGCAAGTGGAAGATAATCTCTTAATGCTATACGTAAAACCTTTATTACATTCGATATATGATATTCTACACCTTTTGACGAAATACTGTACAAAGCAGCAATTTCCTTATATGATTTACCATCAAATTTACTGAGAATATATATTCTCCGTGTTCTTTCGGAAAGAGAATTAAGAGTATCTTCTACTATTTTTTTAATCTCTTTTGAAAAAATTTCATCCGGATTAGTAGATTCAATAGAGTTAGTCCTGATTTCCAAATCACGATTTAATATTTTTTGTATTTCACTGTTAACATTACGCTTTACTGTCTGATGTTTTAAATAATCAAGTGCCTTGTTTTTAAGTATAGAAAACAAGAATGGACCTATGGGATCAACAGGTTCTTTCTTAATTCGTTCCCATAGTTTAATTAATGAATCGGAAACAATATCCTCAGCAACCATATCATTATGAATATACGAATTCACATACAAAAATGATTTTCTGTAAAAGGTAGTGTAAATCGCATTAAATTTATGGTCTGTATCCTGATTCATTTTTTAAATTCCTGAGTTGAATAATTATAAATTAAAATTTTATAGTTAATAAAATATTTAAAATATAATAACTAATGCATTTAAAAATTACGCCCATTAGTCTATACTTTAATTAAATACGACATAAATACTATACATAATAATCGAAAGTTACAGAAAAGTCTGATGACTTTCAAAGAAAGTTCCCGTAATTTATAAAAGAATTACAGAAGTAAGGACTGTTCTATACTGGAATGATTTACTTCTAAATCAAAAAAAATCCCGGTCAAAAACTATCAACTGAGTTTTAAACTTAAGATTGTTTCGAAATAGGAGAATGGAGAGCCTGAAATAACCTTGACCCGTAAATAAATAATCCGCTCTAAATCAATGAATATAAGATAGGTAAGAACTTTTATTACATTTAATAAATATTATATTAAAGCCATTCGGGCTTGCAGATAATGTGGTTTGGATTGAACCCATCTGTCTGCCATTGGAACAGATTTTTTTACGACTGCAATAGCTCTTATAGATCTATAAATAAGAGACTTTATAACACAAACTTGATACATAATTATGATATAGAAATTCAATATTGTAGGAATAAATATCAGATAATTTTTAAAAAAAGAAAACACGACAGATAACTATAATCCATATTCAAATACCATAACAAAAAGGATTAATGGTATTTGAAAAAGTAGAAATTAACCTAAACAGAATTGATCTGACATTCCTAAAGTTCTTTTTAAGGGTCTACTTTATAACATGACACTCATCTAAAAAGAAATTAAAGTATAGCCTATCACATTATAATACTCTATAAAAATATTATTTGTTCTTATAGTTTTTTTATTTTAATATTTCTGTACCACGAATTTTCATTATGATTCGTTATAACAATGTGACCTTTTCTCTTTTTTTCAAAATTTAAATATTTATAATACTTACTATGT
>Ga0172378_10003706_pt1 | contig 14353 bp, 15 predicted proteins | sample GrowelOW332metaG_FD_119755 | JGI IMG/M metagenome (GOLD analysis project Ga0172378, IMG submission 119755) | Groundwater microbial communities from an aquifer near a municipal landfill in Southern Ontario, Canada - Pumphouse #3_1 metaG | ecosystem: Environmental > Aquatic > Deep subsurface >... | reverse complement strand
GAAATCGACGAGGAAATCGGTCATTACCAGCAGCAGCTGGATGCCGCCAACCTCTCGCTGGAGGCGCTCAGGTCCAAGTACGCGGCCTTTTTGAAAGGCACGGATGAGGAACTTTCGATCGAGGTCGAGAAGGGCAGTGTGCCCCTCCGGATCGCGGTCAGCGAATACTCGTACATTATCGACGCATGGGTCCCAACCGACAAGGTCGATCGCACCAAAGCGGACCTCGAGCAGAAGCTCGGGAATGATGTCTATGTCGAGTTCGAAGAGACGAGATCGAGAAAGATGATGGACGAAGAGGCCGCAGAACCCCGGTTTCGGACCCCGCCGTCTAAACAGAACAATGGCCGCATTACTAAAGAATTCGAGTATGCAACCAGTCTGGTCTCGCTTCCGAAATATCAGGAGATCGATCCGACCATCCTGATCATGATATTTCTGCCGCTGTTCTTCGGCTACATGGTCGGCGACTGCGGCTACGCAATTCCATTTATTATTATTGGAGCTTATGGTCTCAAGATCGCTCACAACAAAGACTGGCGTTCCATTGCCACGGTATTGTTTTTCGGCGGCATTTGGGCATTCATCTTCGGTTTCTTCTTCTACGGAGAAGCCCTCGGTATGCACTTTATCGGCATGGAAGACGGAGTGTTCAGTCTCTCGCACGTGGCCAACGGCGGAACCAGTGTTACCTGGGATTGGATCCTGGGTGTCACATTCCCGTCCTGGTTTTCCGGTCTGTTGCCTGTTGTTGACGGCGGTGCCGGTATCGGTAAGCTGGAGGACATCTCGTTCCTTCTGAAGCTCGCCGTCTACATCGGTATCGTCCATCTGATGATCGGACACTGTTGCGGACTTGTCAATCACATAATTCAGCGCGGTAAGAAAGACGCGTTCTTTGCCAAGGGCGGCGCAATCATCACCTTCATCGGGATGGTTATGCTGTGCTGGGCGTTGACCAAACTGCTGGGAGTTACCAAGATAGGCTCGGACCTAACGATGCCTGTTCTGTACCTCAGCATTATCGTGCTGTTCGTCGGCGTGATTATAAACTCTAAAACGGAAGGATTCATGGCCATTATGGACCTGCCCGGAATCATTGGCAATATCCTGTCTTACACCCGTCTGGCAGCTATTGCAATGTCCAAGGCCGGTATGGCTCTGGCTTTCAACTACATTATCTTCGGCATGATCATCCCGCGCGTCATGGTCGGCGGCATATACGTCGCAGACTGGAGCAATATCGCCATGCTCGCGCTGGCAATCGTCATGTTTGCCTTCCTGCACCTGGTCGTATGGACTTTGGCCATCCTGTCCGGCGGTCTGCACGCCTTACGTTTGCAGTATGTCGAACTGATGACGAAGTTCTACGAGGGTAATGGAACGGAATTTGCGCCTCTCAAGGAGAACCGCATCAAAACTTTTTTCAGCGAAAAAGCTAAAGTTAATACAAAAGAGGTTTGAGAAATATGACAGCAGATGTTGGAACTGGATTGATTGCTCTGGGCGCTGGACTTGCAGTCGGACTGGCCGGTCTGGGTACCGGTATGGCCGAGAAAGATGTAGGTGCCGCCGCCGTCGGTGCAATCACTGAGAACCCCAAGATGTTTGGTAAAGCCATGGTCTTCATGGTTCTGCCGGAAACCATCGTCATCTTCGGTCTCGTCATCGCCATCATGGCCATCTTCGTCATGTGAGTTCTAGAGGCCGACTCATGGCACTAGACAGCGTCACAAAAGAGATCACGGCCGCCGCCGAGCAGACCGTCGCCAAGCTCAGAGACGAGCAGGCGAAGGAAACTGCAGCCATTCAGGCCCAGGCGGACGACCAGATCTCCGAGATGAAGAAAAACGAGGAGAAGAAGCTTGCCGAGGGCAAAAAGACCCTGGCCCGCCAGGAGCGGTCCAGTGCCGAGCTTGAGAGCAAGAAGTTGGTGCTGTCCAAGAAAAAAGAGATCCTGTCCGAAGCTTTCGACGCCGCACTTGCGGCGCTCGAAGGTGCTACGGACAAGCAGAAATTAGCATGGTACAAAGCAATGGTCAAGTCCGCCGAAGAGGTCATTCCCGACCCCAAGGCACTGGTTTCTCCGAAGGAGAAGATCACCGCCGCGCAGCTGGGCGTTTCGGAAGTCGTTCCGGACTCCCAGGTACAGTCGGGTCTGATCCTGCAGAGCGCGGACGGAACCGTTGAGGTGGACATGCAGTTCCGCACGATCCTTCAGAGCGTCTGGGACAGCAACATAAAGCAGTTGTCTGCAATCCTGTTCGGGTGAGCTGAATGTTCAGGAGCACCGGAAAGAAAGGCAATTACGCATACACCTCGGCAAGGGTGAAGGCCAAGAAGTCGAAGCTTCTCCGGGAAGAGGACTACAATAAGATGCTCATGATGTCAGTGCCGGAGATTTCGCACTACATTAGTGATGCCGGTTACTCCCGGGAGATAGCCGATCTGGCCACCCGGCACAGCGGTCTCGACTTGCTTGAGTATGCCACATACGCCAATATGGCCAAGGCGTTCCGCAGCATCCTGCTCGCCTCTACCGGGGAGCTCTACGACATGGTCCTAGCTTATCTGACGAAATGGGATTTCTGGAACCTGAAGGTCGTGCTGCGCGGCAAGTCCTACGGACTGGCTGCCGATCAGATCCGCGAGGACCTGGTTCCGGCCGGCAAGCTGCAGGAAGACAGTCTCAACAAGTTACTCGCGGCCGGTACCATCGAAGACACCTTGGCGGTGTTCTCGGCCATGGCCCACGTGCACTTCCCGACCGAGATTCTCAACAGCTACAAGGACACTCATTCGCTGGGCGACATCGAGGATTACCTCGTGAAGGTCTATTACAAGAACCTGCTCGAACTCTTCGGTACCGACACCCGGCCGTCGCTGATTTTCCGCAACTACATCAGGAGCGAGATCGACGTGCTGAACCTCGAGACCGTCCTGAAACTCAAGGCGGGGGGGATCCTCGGCGAGGCCGGAATGAAATACTATGTCCCCGGCGGCATAGAGATTGACGAGAAGCTCATGCTTCAGATGTTGACCGCACCCGATATGAAAACCCTCGAAGGCTCGGTCGCCCAGATACAGATGGCCGCCGACATCAAGGGCGTACTGCCGACGAATCCGACCATGCAGGAGATTGTTGCAGCAATGAAACAGTACGAGATAGGTCTTGCCAACAGCGTGGCACATATGTATCCGCTGTCGGTTATTCCGGTCTTCGACTACATGATCCACAAGGAGAATGAGGTCGGAAATATTCGGATGATCGCGCGCGGAACAGAAAGCGGGCTGGACCGTGAAACCATGAAAACACTGCTGGTGATGTGATGGAGATCGCAGTAATAGGCAGCGATGAATTTGCGCTCGGTTTCAGACTGGCCGGAGTTCGTCACGTTTTCGTGGCTGACAAAGACAACTATCAGGAGAAAATGCAGGAAGCGATGTCCAACGCCGACATCGGAGTCCTTGCCGTCAACGCGGACGATCTGCAGTACCTCTCGCAAAACTACAAGGCCAAGATCCTGGACTCGATCCAGCCGGTCGTCGTGCCGGTAGGCGGTGGCGAGAGCGACCTCCGTGAAAAGGTTAAAAAAGTAATAGGCGTCGATTTGTACAAGACAGAGGATGAATAAATGAGCACTGAGGGTGTAATTTACAGGGTCGCGGGTCCTGTGGTGACCGCCACCGGCATCTCTCCCAGGATGTACGATGTTGTACATGTTGGTAAAGAGCAGCTGATGGGCGAAGTCATCAAGATCGCCGGCGACTACACTATCATCCAGGTCTACGAGGATACTTCGGGCGTCAAGCCCGGAGAGCCGGTCACAACCACCGGTATGCCTCTGGCCGTGGAGCTGGGCCCCGGTCTGCTGACGTCGGTTTACGACGGTATTCAGCGGCCCCTGCCGGTCCTCCGCGAAAAGATGGGAGACTTCATCTACCGCGGTGTTACCGCCCCCGGATTGAACCGGGGGGCCAAATGGGAGTTCACGCCAACCGTGAAGGTTGGCGACGAGGTTCAGGGCGGAGCCGTCCTGGGCACAGTGATGGAAGGCCCGATGCTGCATAAGATCATGCTCCCGCCGAATGTGAAGAAGGGCAAGGTCGAAGAGATCAAGTCCGGTTCTTTCACCATTACCGACCCGATTGCGAAGGTCGACGGCGTAGAGTACCCGATGATGCAGCACTGGCCGGTCCGGGTTCCCCGGCCGGTCGTCGAGAAATACAGCCCCGACGTCCCGCTCGTGACGGGACTCCGTGTCCTCGACACGATGTTCCCGCTCGCGAAAGGCGGTGCGGCAGCAATTCCGGGTGCATTCGGTACCGGCAAGACCGTTACCCAGCAGTCACTGGCCAAATATTCGGATGCAGAAATCGTTGTCTACATTGGTTGCGGCGAACGCGGCAATGAGATGACCGAAGTTCTGACCGAGTTCCCGGCGCTGAAAGACCCGAAGACGGGCGAGTCCCTGATGAAGCGGACCGTCCTGATTGCCAACACGTCCAACATGCCTGTCGCGGCCCGTGAGGCGTCCGTCTACACCGGCATGACCATCGCGGAATACTACCGCGATATGGGCTACAACGTCGCGCTGATGGCCGATTCCACTTCCCGGTGGGCCGAGGCTATGCGTGAGATCTCCTCCAGACTTGAGGAGATGCCCGGTGAGGAAGGCTATCCAGCGTACCTGTCCGGCCGGCTGTCCGAGTTTTACGAGCGGGCCTGCCGCGGCAAGTCCCTCTGCGGCCAGGACGGCTCGATCTCTGTCATCGGTGCTGTTTCGCCGCCTGGCGGCGATTTGTCCGAACCAGTTACTCAGAATACATTGCGTATCGTTCGGGTCTTCTGGGCGCTGGACACCAAGCTCCGGGAACGGCGTCATTTCCCGACCATCAACTGGCTGACTTCATACACCATGTATGACGCCCAGCTCTCGCCTTGGTTCCAAAAGAATGTCGCCGAAGATTGGCCTGCCCTGAAGAAATGGTTTATGCAGGTCCTGCAGAAGGAGTCCGAGCTCCAGGAGATTGTCCAAATGGTCGGTTCCGATTCGCTCCCCGACGAACAGAAGATCACTCTGGAAGTCGCTAAGATGATTCGGGAAATCTTCCTGCAGCAGAACGCCTACCACCCCGTGGACTGTTACTGCCCGCTCGGCCGCCAGTATATGATGATGAAACTTATCAAGAAGTACTCCGACCTAGCTGACAAAGCCCTGAAAGCCGGTGTTCAGGTCGAGAAGATTGCATACCTGCCGGTCCGGCAGCGGTTCCAGCAGGCCAAGTATGAAGAGAAGGTCGATGAGGAGTTGGCTGCCGTCGACAAAGACATGGATGAGCAGTTCAGCAAACTGGAGGCCTGAGTATGGCAACCGTATCCAAAGAATACAAGACGATCTCGCAGATTGCCGGTCCGCTGGTCTTCGTTGAGAAGACCGAGCCGGTCGGTTACCAGGAGATGGTCTCGGTCCGTCTCTCTGACGGTACTGTCAAGAGAGGGCAGGTCCTCGACACTTCCGACAAGTTCGTCGTCGTGCAGATCTTCGAAGGTACCACCGGTATCGACCGGAGCGCCGCGGTCAAGTTCCTCGGCGACACTATGAAAATGCCGGTCTCCCGGGACATGCTCGGCCGGGTCCTGACCGGTGCGGGCGATCCGCTGGACGGCGGTGCCCCGATCATCCCCGAAAAAGAGCTGGACATTACCGGTGCCGCGATTAACCCGTGGGCCCGGGACAGTCCGGCCGATTTCATCGAGACCGGTATCTCCACCATCGACGGTATGAATACCCTTGTCAGGGGACAGAAGCTCCCGATCTTCTCGGCCTCCGGTCTCCCTCACAACGATATTGCCCTTCAGATCGCCCGGCAGGCCAAGGTCCGCGGCGAGAACGAAGAGTTCGCGGTCGTGTTCATCGCCATGGGCATCACCAATGAAGAGAAGCAGAAATTCATGACCGAGTTCGAGCGGACCGGCGCTCTCAAGAACGCCGTTGTCTTCCTGAACCTTGCGGACGACCCTGCTGTCGAGCGGATCGTCACTCCGCGTCTCGGTCTGACCACTGCAGAGTATATGGCTTTCGAGCTCGGCATGCAGGTGCTGGTTATCATGACTGACATCACCAACTACTGCGAGGCTCTGCGTCAGGTCGGCGCAGCCCGTGATGAAGTGCCCGGCCGCCGGGGTTACCCCGGGTACATGTACACTGACCTGGCACAGCTCTATGAGCGGGCCGGTCGGATTAAAGGGAAGAAGGGTTCCATTACTCAGATTCCGATCCTGACCATGCCCGGCGACGATATCACCCACCCGATTCCGGACCTGTCCGGCTACATCACCGAGGGTCAGATCGTTCTGTCGCGGGAACTGCACCGGAACGGCATCTACCCGCCGGTCAACGTCTCCAGCTCTCTGAGCCGGCTGATGAACTCCGGTATCGGCAAAGGCAAGACCCGGGAAGACCACAAGGCCGTGTCCGACCAGCTGTATGCGTCATACGCGGAAGGCAAGGACCTGCGGGGCCTTGTGGCCATCGTCGGCAAGGACTCGCTAAACGCCAAGGACCGGAAGCTGCTGGACTTCGCCGACCTGTTCGAGGACCGTGTGGTCCGTCAGGGCATTGACGAAGACCGCTCCATCGAGACCACTCTCGACATTGCCTGGGATATTCTGAAGGAACTGGACATTGACCAGCTGACCAGAATCGACCGGAAGTACATCGAGAAGTACCTGCCGAAGAAGTGATTGCATGGCAGCCCACGATATCACCCCGACCCGCTCCGTCCTTCTGGAGCTCAAGAAAAAGATCAAGCTGTCCCAGTCGGGATACAAGATCATGAAGATGAAGCGGGACGGCCTCATCATTGAGTTCTTCGAGGTCCTGGAAAAGGCCCGGGCGATGCGCGCCGGGGTTGCCTCGGACTTCCAAGCCGCGATGAAGAAGATCACCATCGCGCGGGCCGTGGACGGCGAGATCGCCGTACGGAGCGCCGCCTATGCGCTCCAAAACTATCCCACGGTCAAACTCTCCAGCAAATCCATCATGGGTATGATGGTTCCCAAGGTGGAGGCCGAATCGATTCACACCAGTATCGTCAACAAAGGGTATGGTGTGATCGAGACCTCTGCCTATATCGAGGATGCCGCGGCCGCGTTCGAGAAGCTGCTCGAAACGCTGGTCCGCGCTGCCGAGGTGGAGACCACCATGAAGAAACTGCTGGACGAGATTGAGCGGACCAAACGCCGTGTGAATGCTCTCGAATTCAAGATCATCCCCGAGCTTAAAGACTCGGAGCGGTTCGTGAAATTCCGTCTCGAAGAGATGGAGCGGGAGAACACCACGCGGCTCAAGCACCTGAAAAAGAAAGGGGCGGCCGCTGAGTGAAGTCCATTGAGGAACGCATTGAAGAGATCAAGGAGGACCCTGTCAAGCTCAGGCGGGTGTTCATCGTGATCTGGGCCGTAGCCTACGGTATGCTGATCTTCGGTGCCTTCCTCATCATCGCTGTCTACGCACTGAATTGGATCTAAACCGTTTCCCGCATTTTCTCCGGCGGGGCTTCAAAACCCCGCCACTCATAACTTCGGCAGAGAAAAACATCAGTCCATAAAGTTTTTCATGACGACACGGCCGTTACCGAGGTGGACGATCGGAACAATGCCGGGGTCCGGATTGAAGTTGTGCATTTTCTGGTAATCGGTCTGCGACTGCCAGGTCGAGGCGTTGATCATCTTGACGCCGCGGTACTCCATGGTGCCGGCGCCGTGAACGTGGCCGGAGACAAATATGTCCGGCACTTCATCCATTACGAGATAGTCCTTTTTCTCGGGCGCCAGAGCGTTCCGTTGGCCGTACATGGGTGCCAGATGCCGCCGGACGGCCATCTCCTTCATAACAGCCAGCGGATCCTCGTAAGTGAGCTGCCGGACCCCGGAGATCCAGTCGTCGATGCTCTTGCCATGGTAGGAGACGACTGTCCGCCCCTCGACCCGGAGGTTGATGGGATTGCCTACCATCATAATGCTGCTGTCGAAGGTCTTGGTAAAGATCTCGCTGAGCGCCGGCTGCGGTTCGGCAAGCCGGCAGGCATCATGGTTGCCCGGATGCAGGACGATGCGGATGTCGTCGGGAATCTCTTTGAGGTAATCAGAGAGCGCGGAATACTGGTCGTAGATGTCCTTGATTTCCAATTCGTCCTCCTGGCCGGGGTAGGTGCCGATGCCGTCGACCACGTCGCCGGGCATGACGATATAGTCCAGGTCCATCTGATGGGCATTGGCTCTCAGCCAGGTGATCATCTTTTCCCACTGGGGCCGCAGGAATGTCTTGCTGCCGCAGTGGACATCGGAGATAAAGGCTATGGAAGAGACCGAATCGCTGGGTTCCCAACGGTGGCCGGCCGGAATGTCTGGGTGATAGATTTCGTTGGCGATGAACAGGTTGCCGCGGCTGGCAGGTTTGCCGCTGATGCCGATGACCTCGTCGTCGACGAAGGTCTCGCTGATGAGCGGGCTGTCCTTGGAGATGAAGACCGGGCAGCTGCCGGTTTCGTCCTCGACCGTGAGGATCATGTGACCGTTCTTCGTGGTCCGGCGCTCATAGACCATGCCGACGATATTGATTTCGCGGCCGAGCTCGATAGCCCGCTTGATACTAACGGACGGGCCGAAATCCCGCCGTTTGACGATGATCTTCTTGAGCAGGTTGTACCGGCTGCGGAAGTAGGCGGCGAAGTCTTCGATGTTGCCGACGCAGGTACTCTGACCGGTAACGTCAGTGCCTGGGATGACAGCGATGTCCGTCTGCCGTTTGTTCTTGGGGGCGATGGTCTTCTGTGTTTCGGCGATCGTCTTATCGCCGTTAAGAAAATCGATCACATCCTTCTTGGTCACGAACATCGTGTTCTTGGCCAGAGCGGTGAGGAGCGTGTTCACGAACTCTATCGGGTAGCCGTTGGAATCGATGATCTCGAGCGCCTCCGGTGACAGAAACAGATTGCGCCGTGCGGCTGCCGAAAGCACTTCCTCCTTCATGCTATTCACTTATAGAACGCGCGGATAAATCACTATCTCCTTGTTCGGGTCTGTAATTCTCACTGTATTTGGGCGCTGGCGGAACCTTCAGGGGAAAAAGCCGGCCGCGGGGCCAGATAGTTTCGGATTGTGAAAATTTTGATTTTTTTTAAAGTAGTTCTTTTTTTTGAAGAAGTAAAAGAAAATTTGCGCTGTTCAATGAAACTGTCGATTTCTATACGAACTGGTTTTATTGCTGGACAAGGTAGACGCGTCTCATGACGGGATCAGACATATGAACCTGTTGATTTTCTGCTCTATGAAGACATCTGACAATTCAGAACTGGAACATGCCGAAGAATCCGTTTAATACGCGCGCGGCGTTCCCGGTCTTATGGCAAAAGTGACGGTCTCCTGCCCGGTCTATCCTAGTGAGGACCCCGAGAAAGTCCGGGCCGCGGTCCTGAACATCTTTCCCACTGCCCAACTGACGCTGGCCGAGGGCGAACTGAATGGTCCAGCGGACCTGACGTGCTTTGCAGAGCTGATCCGGCGCCAGAAGATTCTCGATACCACTCGGGCCCAGATGATCAAGGGAGCCCACGGAGGGCCTCGGAAGACGGTCTTCCGGCTGAACAAGCAGGTAGCGACCGTCGGCAAGGTATCATTTGTGGATTACAGCACGGCGCTCGGTACCATCGCGGTCTGCGTGGACACCGGCAACGAAGACATCGAGACCCTCATCGACAGGGTAGCGCCAATTACGGTTAACGGCATGGAGGTCAGGAAATGAACGTGATCGGCGTTTCCTGTCCGGATTTCGGGGCAGAGCCTTTTTCAGATATGTGGGCGGAGATTGCCAAGGAGTTTTCCCACTGGGAGATTTTTTCCGAGGCCAACGATATGATTCAGAAAATCGACGGCGAACTGCTGTCCGGTATGGACAGCCATCACATGACCTATTCTATTCACTCTGCCATCGCGGACACCAATCTGGCGGCTGTAAACGACCGCATGCGGGAGGCTTCGGTTATGGAAATCATGTCCGAAATGCAGTCCGCGCAGATCCTGGGGATCAACACAATCACCGTGCATCCCGGGCTGACCAGCCTGTCCGTAAACAGGATCCGCGACCGGTCACTGAGTCAGGCCCAGCAGTCCATGCGGATGTTGGACAAGGCCTCTTACGAGTTCGGTGTGAACATAGCGGTGGAGAATATGCCGCAACTGCCTTTCATGCTCGGTTGCACTGCCAAAGAACTGGCGCAGATCATTGACGGCACCGACCTCGGCGTCTGCTTTGACATCGGCCATGCCAATACGACCGGACAGATCGACGCAATGCTGGACACTTTCCGTGGCCGGCTGATGAACGTTCATATCCACGACAATCTGGGTCAGAAGGACCAGCACCTGACCATCGGCGAGGGCAATATCGATTTCGGGCACGTGCTCGCGCGGCTGAAGGACTATGCCCACCGCTACATCATCGAGTCTAAGAACCTGTCTTCGGCCATCGTATCGAAGGGCCGGCTCAAGCAGATGCTCGGTCAGTGACCCATTTCACTGTTCACGGCTCCAGCGGGCGCCGACCGAGCCCTCAAGCTTGGCCGGGAACCAGGGCATCTGCTGGATGTTCAGGACGTCCTTACGGGGCTTGAGTACCCAATAGATGAGGGTCAGCAGACCGAGGGTGCAGACCGCCAGAATCAACAGAGCGGCAGTGCCGGAGCCGATAGTGTTCTGGATGACCGTCAGCATGACGTCATTGGCCGTGTGCATCAGAATCGAGGCGTACAGCCCGTACTGCACATAGACATACCCGAACAGTAGACCGGCGATCATCGCATCGGGGACCTTGGTCCAGCCCCAGCCGTTGAGATGGGCGAGACCGAACATCACAGACGAGAACAGGATGAATATGACGGCCGTGCGGCTCATGCCGAAGCCGCCGAACAGGTACTGCCAGCCCTTTTTATCCCGCCGGTAGACAAAGGCGACGATCATCATGGGGACCCCAATATAGAGGACCCGATCGGTGAGCTCTTCCCAGGTTCCGGCGTTTGCGAGCAGGATGTACATCTGTTCGTTCGTGTAGGCGTCGGTCCAGGAGGTATCCGGAATGTAACCGTACATGGCGGCGATGATAAAGTAGATGTAGGACAGAAGCAGGCTGACAGCCAGGATCGTGCAGCCGGCGGTCAGGCCAGTCCGTTCGGTTGCGTCTTCGGAGCGGGTCTTCTCACCCCGCCGGAAGCCCTTAATGAACAGCCGGACGGCTACGAACAGGCAAAGCAATTCGATTATGAGGAGCAGGACGATGTAGCAGTCCAGGGCTGTACCAGACAGCCCGGACAGCCGGCAGAGATAGGTACCGACATAAAGCGAAAAGTGGAAAGAGATGGTCTCCGCGGCCGCGAACAGCGTGCCCAGGTCAAAGACCAGGTAGACCAGGGAAAAAAGCAGCCCGGCCGCGACAATGAGCGCACAGGCGACGGCAGCGGAATGCAGCAGACTGTTGTGGTGCGGAGCCGCCGTTGCCGGCCCGTTCAGGGCCCGGCCGCAGTGGGGACAGAAACGGTCGCCTTCCGCCCGCCAATGAGCGCATTCCGGACAGAACTCGGCAGTATCGATGGTAGTCTCATCATCTTTCATGGATATATTTCTCCAGCAAGGCGGTAATGCCGTCGGCCCGTTCGCTCTCGACTACCGCCAGTAGCGATTTCCGGTAGTTGGCGGTGTCGGCGATTTCGGCCGCGATATGTTCTTCCCGTGCCCGATTCAGTTTGGCGTAGCCGGCCACAGTGCCCACGTACATATCCCACTCCTGAGCCAGTTCGGCAGGCGTCCGGGCCGTGAACTTCTGTTTGTGACTTTTTTTAGCCAGCCGGTGCTCCGAAACGAATTCGGTTGTGCTGACATTCTCAATATAAGCGGTCGTGTAATCGTTGTCGTTGAAATCCAGCGCGATGACCTGCTTGCCGTCGGCAGCGCAGAGGTCGACGAGAGCGCAGAACGGCGGCGAGGGAGTCTCCACGTTACCGAAGGCGGCCATCTTCTCGGCGTAGACTATATCGAGTTCGCTGACCTCGATGTCATCAAGGCCGATCTCGGCCCGTTTGCGCAGGGCTTCCAGGCCTTCGATGCCCATCGAGGCGCCGTAGGATTCGTAGTTGCCGTAAGCGGCCCGGACCCGGTCGGTCTCGGCGGTGAGCCCGTTCACGACGGGCAGGAGGTCGATGCGGCACTGGCCGATCTGAAAGGTCTTCATTTCCTCGTGCTCCGGGAGAGGATGATGTCGGTCAGTTCGTCCTTGTCGTCAATCTTATTCAACTCGTCGTCGGTGATCAGCGCGGTGGACTTGATGCTGTCTGTCCGTTGCTTTTTCTGAACAATGACGACGGCGTGTTTGTCGGCCAGGGTCGAGAGCTCGGAAGCGATCAGGGCCTTCTGGACGAGCTTGCTCTCGTCCGAGCCCAGGCCGGTCAGCAGGACCATCTGCTGGTCGCGGGTGATGGCCTCGAACGGTCCCCGGACGACCGGGGTGATGGCGAAACCGATATCGAGCAACCGGTCCAGGGCCGGAGAGCCGACCGCCTTGCCTGGGCCTTTGATCTCGTGCTGGGTGGCGGCGTGCCTGCTCTTGTAGTCGAAAGGGTCTACGGCCTGGATGATCGGGACGTTCAGGAACTCTTCAAGGCGGAGCGCGGCGTCGATCATGGCGCCCATACCAGCCTCGTACATCTGAATGGTCCGGCGGGAGACGCCGGCGGTCTCGGCAAGGGTGCCGAGGCTGATCCCGCGTTCTTCGCGGAGCTGTTTGAGCAGGTCGCTGTTGACCTTGACGTAAAGCCCACCCGGGGCGGCGAAGATGAACGGCGGGACCTCTTCGAGCAGGTGCTCAGCGAGGGTCTCGTTGGAAATGATCTGGATCTTGAAGCGGGTATAGACGATGCCCTTCTCCAGCAATCCCGAGGAAGAGGTCTCGCCTATTAGGACGGGACTGGCACCGAGCGCGTCGGCCAGGACTTTCATCTCCTCGGCGTTCTCCCGGGAGAAGGCGTCAACATTGCTGAGGACCTTGATAATGAGCAGGGTCTTGTCCCGCCGACCGACGACGTCGAAACAGATGCTCCGGAGCTCAATGGCCGAAGAGATGTCGAAGCCAGCCTTCGCTAGGATGGCGCGGGTGGTGTTGATCATCTCCTCTCTGGACATAACGGATAAAAGTGTTTATTCTTCTATATAAGGAATACTTTAAAACAATAAAAAGAGGCCGGGCCCGCGGGGAAGCGGGGACACCGGCGGGGGTCCTGCCGGACAAAAATGGATGGGGCCGGCAGGGCCGTTTCTGACCGGACGGAGGCAGAGGCCGGTCAGTGAAAAGAATCACTGTACCTTGATCCGCTTCTTGACCTCGGCAGGCTTCAGTGCGGTCATGGTGACCTCCAGGATTCCGTTGTTGTACTCGGCCTTGGCCGAGTCGGGGTCAACATCGCAGGGCAGAGCCAGCGTCTTGCAGAACTTGTGCCTCGGCGTGTCGACCGTGATAGTCAGCGATGTCGGGGAGCTGTCCAGTTCGATATCGGACTTGTTCACGCCGGGAATCTCGGCCGTGGCCCTGACCTGGTTGCCGTCCTGAGTGACGTCGGTCAGGGGCTCTCTGATCCGCTCGGCCGGCGAACCGGCCAGAAGACCTTGATCGCCTGCGGAGTTGCCGAACTCCTGGACGTGGGGAATCCCATCGGGGCCCTGATACATGGTGTAACCGTAAGTACGGACGCCCGGAGTGTTAGCGAAATCGTCGAACATCCGGTCGAGCCGGTGGTTCATCTGCGCGAAGTTGTCGGCGAAGAAGCGGTCAAAATCGCTCCAGACGTCAAGCGCGTCATTGTTGTTCCTGTTGTTGTCATAATCTGTCATACTTCTCACCTCATTCACACATTCTTTCTGTTTCACTGTTCGGTATTGGTCTCGGCTTGGGAAGGGAGGCAGAGCCCGCCCGGCCGTCTTTTCAGGCGGCTGAGGGATGGGCCCCGTCATAGCTCTTGAGTTTCGCGACCGCTGCAGGCCCGAATTTGTCCACGGCTTTTTGGAAGTCGGCCATTGTGACCTTGCAGGCTTCGATCTGGGCGTCGGTCGGGGCCTTGCCGGCCGCAACCAACCGCCGTACAGCGGTCATCACGGCCTCGTTACAGATGGCCGCGATATCTGCACCGGTGCACCCGTCGGTCTGGGCGGCGAGCTTCTTCAGGTCGACGTCCTTGTCAAGGGGCTTGCCGTGGGTGTGTATCCCGAAGATCTTCTCCCGGGAGTCCGCGTCTGGCGGGCCGACAT
>Ga0172378_10003705_pt1 | contig 14354 bp, 12 predicted proteins | sample GrowelOW332metaG_FD_119755 | JGI IMG/M metagenome (GOLD analysis project Ga0172378, IMG submission 119755) | Groundwater microbial communities from an aquifer near a municipal landfill in Southern Ontario, Canada - Pumphouse #3_1 metaG | ecosystem: Environmental > Aquatic > Deep subsurface >... | reverse complement strand
TTCTGCCTTTGTATCTTTCCATAATCGTTTTGATATATAAATCCATCATTGTTTCCGCTTCTTCTTTTGTTTTTATAGAAGAAAGAAAACCGGGATTCTGATTATGCCAGAACAACGTATGCCACTTTACAGCCATATGGTTCTTTTCTGCAAAAGAGACAAGATTGTCCACATCGCTCCAGTTCCAGAATGTTTTGTTGGGATGAAGATTTGCCCATTTCATACAATTTTCGGCGACGATAATTGTGCTGTTCTCTGTAATGATTCTGCTGTTTTTCTTCTGCGAAAGGTCTCCGGTAGAAACAGCCATACCAAAATCAACAGCCTTTGAACGGGCATAGTCCCGTGCTGTCTTTCTACCGCTGCAACTTGTACATAAAAGAATCAACACGAAAATACAGGAAACTGTTTTTACTATTCGATTCATAAGCTCCTTCTTCGTGTAAGGCAACCGGTTGCCTTACTGTACTGTTAGTATACTTTCGTTTTGTGTTTTGTCAATTCTTTTGTATATTTCATGAAATGTGGTAGAATAACAATAGCAGTGAGGTTCATATGGAAACCATTCAGGATTTGGGTTCATATACATTTCCGGCTTTATTCCGGAATTCTGTAAATAAATTCGGCGATTGTCCGGCGTTGTCGCTTGTAAACGGCGAACCCGTTACATATCGTCTGCTCAACATACGGGTTGAACTGGTTGCAAAGATGCTTGCAGGGCTTGGGCTTCATCCAGGAAGTAAGACTGCCATATTCAGTACGAGTATGCCAAACTGGGGCATTGCATATTTTGCAGTAGTGAATTATGGAGGTATAGCAGTTCCTCTGCTTCCTGATTTTTCAGCGGTGGAGATTGAATCGATTATAACTCACTGCGGTATCGACGCTCTTATTGTTTCTGAGACACTGTATAAACGGATTGAAGAACTTGGTTGCAAACTACCACCCGTTATTATTAAAATTGACAATTTTTCTGTCATAAGGGGCGGAAATGTCGTAACGAAAATCAGTGCAGCAAAGAATCTTCTTTCCTTTTCTGTAAACGAAGCACTGTCTGAAAATTCAATACGGTCTATTGCCGCTGTCGATACTTCTGCTGTTTATGCAGAGGATTTTTTCTGTGTAACGCTTAATAATGTAAAAGTGGACGAAAATGACATCGCATCAATAATCTATACGTCCGGAACTACTGGGCGATCAAAAGGTGTTGAACTTTCGCATAAGAATCTCGTCTGGAATGCAGTTCAATGTCAGACAATTCACCGTATTAATAAATTTGACAGATGTCTTTCCTTTCTTCCTATGTCGCATGTGTATGAGTTTACAATTGATTTTACTATGCAGATAATGAACGGTTCATGCGTATATTATCTGGGAAAACCACCCACTGTGAGCGCTCTCTTACCTGCGTTTACGAAGGTTAAACCTACAATAGTATGCTCGGTTCCGATGATTATTGAGAAATTATACAAGAATAAAGTAATGCCGGAAATCAACAGGAGCAGAGTACTTTCAAATATGTACAAAATTCCTTTATTCAGAAGAATTATTAACAGAAAGGCTGGAAAGAAACTGAAGGCAGTATTCGGCGGATGGCTGCAGTTTTTTGGTATAGGAGGAGCAAAAGTAGACATACAGGTTGAGCGGTTTATGAAAGAAGCGAAGTTTCCGTATGCAATAGGCTACGGACTTACAGAAACTTCACCTCTGATTGCCGGTTCCGGACCTGCAAACACTGTTCCCGGTACAATCGGTGGTATACTTGAAGGCGTTGATCTTACGATTCTGAATCCTGACCGGGAGACAAATATCGGTGAGGTTGTTGTTCGTGGGCCGAATGTAATGAAGGGGTATTATAAAGATCCAATGCTCACGCAGGCTGCATTTACAACTGAAGCCGATTCATGTGGTCCCGGGTGGTTTCATACAGGCGATTTAGGCCTTGTTGAAAAACGGCACGGTATAATGCGGCTGTCACTCAAAGGCAGAAGTAAAAACATGATTCTGGGACAAAACGGAGAGAATATTTATCCGGAAGATATAGAGTTTTTGCTTAATCAGTATCCGCTCGTATCAGAATCTCTTGTTGTTGAAGGCAAAGATGGTCTGGTCGCGCTGGTTCTTTTTGATGAAGAAAAATTACAGGCAGAGGCGGAACGCAGAGCTGCGCTACAGGCACGTGTAGATGCTGTAAAGTCAGGAGAGATGAAATTACGCGATGCGGTGGGAGAAACATTGAGTGAGGCCGTTCAAAACGCAAAGGAAGTAGCATCTGCCCGTAATCAGAACATAAAGGCTGCAATGCAGTACCAGCGTGCAAGTATACTGAATGAAATTCAGTATTTTGTTAACAGTAAAGTTAATCGCAGTTCAAAAATAAGCAGCGTTGAATCTGTTGATCAATTTGAGAAAACGGCGAGTCAGAAAATTAAGCGCTATTTGTATTCACGGAAAGATACATCAGGTAAATAATGATTTTACTGCATCCATATATTTATCGCCGCGGTCGAATTCGTTTGCGAACATGCCGAAGGATGTCGCGCCAGGAGAGAATACGATTGTTTCGTCATCCTCCAAAGAACCGGACAGAGATACTTCATATGCTTTTAAGTCGGTAAGAAGCTCGGCAAGAGAATTGTATGGACCGTTGTAAGGAACGTTTTTTCTGTTGAGCAGGGGCATGAGCTTGTCGGTTGCGGTTCCAGACAAAAGATAAAGACTTTTTACGGGAATACTGTCTTGTTTTATCCCCGCAAGCGTTTCTGCAAGCACATTTTGCGGTAAGCCTTTATCTGTTCCACCGGTTATGAATACGACAGGTTTACCGAACGATTGACTGGCCGCAGCGGCCGCTTCCGGAACGGTTGCACAGGAATCATTGTAAAATTTCACTGTGTGGTCCGCACATTTCCATGAATGAAAGTACTGAAGTCGGTGCGGAATGCCTTCCCATTTACTAAGAATGTCTGCCGTATGTTCCGGTTTTATCCCCATGAGCACCATTGCAAGGGCTGCATTAAGTACATTTGTGCGCATATGCTGACCGGGAACGGCAAGTGAACGCAGGATTGTTACAGGTTCCTGGCTGTCAGGCAACAGCAGTCTTCCGTAGAAATCTTTATTCGTACCGGATTCCTGCCAGACTCCATATTGTCCCTGTAAAAGTTTATGTCTGCTGTACCGCAGTATTGTCGCATGTGATTCTGCTGCAAACAGATTTCCCCACGTACCACCCGATACAGGACCTGTTCCCGGTTCGTCTTCATCGGCATCGAATATCGAAAAACAGTCCGGTGTCTGATCGGCATATATGAGCCGTTTATCTGCAACATAGTCTTCCATATTGCTGTACCAGTTTTGATGATCAGGGACGATTTTTGTAATAACTGCTATACGCGGTTTTAATGATTTTCTGCCGCGCAGATCGGCTAGCTGCCAGCTTGAAAGTTCAAGTATGACGGGCGTTGTCTCGTTTGTTTTACAGAGGAAATCTAATGGACTCAATGTTATATTCCCGCCAAGAAACGCCATAACGCCTGCCTGTCGGAGTCCATAATGGATTGCGCTTACAGTTGAAGACTTTCCCTTGCTGCCGGTTACTGCAATAACTGGTGCTTTTGTAAATGCAAGGAATATGCTCAGATCAGTTTCAATAGCTTTTGCAGCTGCCAGGTATTTGTTTCCTTCGTATTTTATTCCGGGGTTTTTAATGACACAGTCGGCTGAAGAAAAATCTTCAATACGATGTTTACCAAGATGATAGACGAGACGGCTTTTATCAAGTGCAGAGTCATTTTTGATTGCGTCGATTGTCGGTTTAAGCTGTTCTTCGGTTTTCATGTCCGTTACTATGACATAAGCTCCGTATTTTAAGAAGAAACCTACTGCAGCTTTGCCGCCGCCGTTCAAACCAAGACCCATAACTGTGATATGTTTTCCGCGTATATCCGCAAGTGAAGTAAAAACACATCCTTCCGGATATGAATGAGGTACTGTTGTCATTTGATAGTCCTTCAGGAAAACTGATCAGGTAATTACGCTTTTGTCAGTGTATCCTTAGAGACAGAGTAACAGAAAAAAGAATAGTAGGAAAGAGGCTGAAAATACTGTATACTATAAATACACAAATATAAGACACAGGATGGCAGGGGAATGTATGAAGTACGTGTTGAGGCAGAATTTTCAGCAGCTCATTTTCTTCGGGATTATGACGGGAAGTGCGAAAATCTGCACGGACACAACTATAAAGTATTTGTCCATGTGAGAGGAGCATTTCTGAACGACGGCGGTATGCTTCTTGATTTTGCAAAGCTCAAGAAGGCATTGCGTTTTGTCTGCAGTATACTTGATCATACTAATCTTAATGATATGGCGGTGTTCGATCAGAATCCGAGTGCTGAACGTATTGCAAAGTATATTTATGACGCGCTTATTACAGAAATGCAGCATAGTGGCATAGATTTGGCTTATAAACCTGATAAAAAAAAGGCACTGCTTTCAGCTGTTGATGTGTTTGAGACAGATACAAGCAGAGCGCGTTATTCACCTGTCGTTTGATACGAGTGCTGAATACCACGCCCATTGGGGCGGGGTACGTTGATTATTTATAATAGAATTCGCTTTCAAAGCAGGTATTTCCATTTTGCCTGCCTATGACAATAATTTTTTTTGCTGTATCGTCGAAAGCTCCGGAAAGATGAACCATTTCTCCTTTTTTTGCTTCCTTTGAATAATTCATACGGAAATCGGTGAAATCTTTCTGCTGATATGATTCGGGAAGGCAGTCGATAGCAAATGCGCCATACCGTGAATTATTCATATGCCCGTTTGCATCGATGTCAGAATAGCAGATAGGACGCTCTCCAAGTTCAGTAAGATTTTCCGGAATAACGATTTTACCGGCTTCCAGACAGTCGTGCTGTTCTTTACGCTCTGTTTCTGACCGAAGCGTAAAATACTTCGGGCGGATGATTCGATGGGAGTCGTAATCGACTATCAGCCAGGAACCGATACCGCTTACAAGTGATATACCGTCGGACGATTTTATTTCATAAGCACGAATGAGCTGAAGGGGGTCCGGTTTTTCTTCCCATGTACTTATCGTAATTACATCGTTAGCTTTCGGAATCCTGTGAAAACGAAACGCAATACGCGACAGGAGAATAGCGATATGATTTTCAGCAAGAAATTTGAATGATAATCCACGCTGGTGGTAATCTTCTACTGCCGTATCAGTCGTAAGTCTCAGGAGTTCAGAAAAATTAAGATTGCTGCGCAGATCACACTGACAGAAATGAAGTTTCATCTCATCGTTGAATGTCATATCTGCATCATGCCACTGTCTGAATGTTATCATAGAATTACTCCACTTATTTTTTTCCATGAGTATCGGAAATCCTTCCTGATATTCTTTTATCATATCAGGCATTTTTTCCGCTTCTTCGAAGATCATTTTTCCGATACCTTCGTTTTTAACGAATTTTTTTACCCGGTCAATAGGAACTTTGTTGATTTCTCTGCACGTCGGCGTAAGGGCGATAACATATGTTCCGTTTTTTCTCATAATCCGCAGAGGCCAAATTTTACAGTCAAAAGGTTTTTCTTCATCTGACAAAATACAACCGCGCTGAGAATCAAGAAAAGGGCATGGAGCATATTTCTTTTCGCCGTATTCCTTCCACCAGGAACTCAGATCAAGTGTATACGAGCTGCTGCCTGCATTCTTTACCTGAAATGTTCCGTGTTTTTTTGATATGGATTCGACATTTTCCTTTGAGAAAAGAGGTGTTTCCCATGCCTCGAATGCTGCAAATGTGCAGCAGAACCTGCAGGACGCGCATTGTGCGGCGGTTAATATCGGAGAAAGAAGAGATTTCATTCTGCGCTCCATTTTGCAAGAAGAAGATCAGGATGATAAGAAAGTTTAGCCTTGCGAAGTCCTTCAATACCCATATCTTCTTCTCTGTTTATGTATTCATATTTTATCAGTGTCTTTGCAAATTCCTGATTAATGACTGCATATGCTCCGTCCCTGTCATACTCGGAAACCGCTTTTTCAAAATGAACATCTGCAATTTTTTCGGTGATTGCAGAACCGATTGTCATCGCTATCGGCTTGTTATCCGCATACAAAATACCACCGGTAAGGTTAAGTTCGTCAAGCATCATAAGCGCTTCACGGATTATATCCCGTTCAGCTTTTTTGTCATAATCACCGGTTCCGTTGTTTTCGGAAAACCATATTTCTTCAACTAAAGAAGCATCACCAGCATTTTCAGCGGTAAGGGGTTTGTAGAAAACATCAGGATGTCTGCGCATGAATTGTGAAATATGATTCTTTTTTTTATGATATTTCCCCCCGGGAAGTTCAGCCAGCGATTTTGTTAAGTAGACGTAATCACTGTCGGCACGCCGTTCCGTGAATGTGTACTTGTTGGGCATCTTTGTTTCAAGAAAGAGCTTTTGGCCTGCCGTAAGGAGAGGGAACGCAAGGGGCATACCGTTTTCTGCTGCATCCTTATGCAGAAATTCTATGGCCAGCCGCATATCGCCTGAGCCGATGGGAAACCCGTAAAGTGTACGCGTTGAAGAAATATCCTTTTCAGTAGCTTCAAGTGCACCGTATTTACGAAGAACGGTTCCTCCGCAGTAACAAACCTGTGTCCGGTACTTTTTCCGGTACAGAATGATATTCGCATAAGAATCAGTACAGCCCATAAGATTTGCGCTGCATGCTGCCATGTATAGTTTTTCTGCATCATCGGGAGACGGTTCGTGCCAACAGGGACAGGACATTATAACCTCACCGGGATTCCATCGGCTGCAAGTTCTTTTTTTATCTGTCCGACGGTATATTCTCCTGAATGAACCATTGTGGCAATAAGCGCGGCATCGGCCTTACCCTTTGTGAATGCATCAGCAAGATGCTGAGTAACACCTGCGCCCCCTGAAGCTATTACAGGAACATTAACTGATTCCGCTATCGTACGTGTCAGAGTAAGTTCATATCCCTGCTTTACGCCGTCAGTGTCAATGGAATTGAGTACTATTTCACCTGCTCCGAGCGATTCTGCTTTCTGCGCCCATTCACGCGCATCCAGCTCTGTTTTTGTACGTCCTCCGTTTATATAGATGCGGTACCCGCTCGGCATAGAGACGTCCCGTGCTGCGTCCATCCCAAGGACAATACACTGATTTCCAAAGATTCGGGCTCCTTCTTTTATAAGTTCTGGTTTTTTTACTGCCTGCGAATTGAGGCTGATTTTTTCTGCACCGGCAAGAATCGTCGACCGGATATCATCGATTGTTCCTATACCACCGCCTACACAGAATGGAATGAATACCTGCGAGGCGACGCGGGCAATCAGGTCAAGAATCGGTCCCCGTCCACGGGCAGATGCCATGATATCATAGAATACAAGTTCATCTACCCCCTGCTTGTAATATTCTGCCGCCATTTGAACAGGATCCCCGATATCACGGTTATCCTGAAATTTTATACCTTTTGTTGTTCGTCCGTCTTTTACATCGAGGCAGATGATAATACGCTTTTTCAGCATGATGAACCTTCCTTTTTAAGATCTGCCTTACAGTAATTTCTGAGAATAAGCATTCCGTTTGCTCCTGATTTCTCCGGATGAAACTGGAATGCCGTAATACTTCCGGATTCAACGACTGCCGGTACATGTATACCATAGTCGGCATATGCTTTAACAATATGTGCATCGTCCGGTTGTATTAGGTATGAGTGAACGAAATAGAAGTTGCTGTGTTCAGGAATACCGCCAAGCAGTGTACTCCCACCGTTTTCATATGCGATGTCGTTCCATCCCATATGTGGAACTTTGAGCAGCCCGTCGCCGTTTATGTTGTTTTCTTTCCATAAAGTCGAAAAGTGCCTTATGGTGCCTTTTATAAGACCCAGACAAGCGACATCCCCCTCATCGGAATGGTCGAATATGATCTGCGATCCCAGGCAGATACCGATGAGGGGTTTTCCGGCTGCTGCCCAGTCTTTCAGAAATATATCAAAACCGGTAAGTTTAAGCTGTTTCATTGCATACGACGCATCACCAACACCGGGGAAAATAAGTCTGTCGCAATTAACGAGTTCACCAGGCTTTTTTGATAAAACGAACGGCGCGCCGATTGCATCAAGCGCATGTTCAACACTGCGGATATTTCCCGCATTATAGTCAACTATTCCTGTCATGTTTAAATAGTAGCAAATGAAGCGGACTAAGGCAAGCATAAATATGAAGTAAAACTTTGTTTTATACTGCCGATATTCAGAATATGGATATATCTAAGTTCATTTCAATTGCAAAAACGGTTCTTGCGGATAAACGGGTTATCGGTACAGCAATAGTGGTATTTCTCTGTATGGATTTTGGTGCATTTGTTGCTAATTACACCAAAAAAGCTCCAAAATCAAAGCGTACTCGTACTGCATCTAAGCCTGTTCACGCGGTTGAAGCAAACAGTGGAGGTGCCTCGTCTGCATCAGACGGGAATACAGAGAATAAGCAGGACGATTCTTCTTCAAAATCTGCTGCAGGCGCTGTTTCTGCAAAATAATTTTTCCGACAGCAGTAACTTTGTTTTTCCAGGGCCAAGTGCAGGTTCTTATTTTTCCTGCTTTTTCAAGCTGGTACAGCATATCTGTTATACTGCGGTGTCCCCAGATATTATGTCCGCAGACAATCCGGGACTTTTTATTAAGCAGAGGAAGCAGCACATTTCCCAATTCGGCTGTTGAATAACGCTTTCTGTGCCGGCTGATGAACTGCAGCACAATTTTTTCGCTACTTTCAATTTCCAGTTTCCGGCCTTTTTTATTCTGTAACATATCACGGCGCATATTACACAGATCGCAGCCGCTGCATACGGCCTGCTCCGCATCGAGCGCATCAAGCAGTACCTGACGCCGGCAGACTGTCGTCTCTGCAAATACACGCATTATATATTCTCTGCTGCCTTTCTGGAACGACGAAAAATGTGTACTGTCTTCCGGACTCCATAGTAGAATAGCTTTCGCCGGAGAACCGTCACGTCCGGCGCGGCCTGCTTCCTGAATATATGCTTCCGCAGTTTCCGGCGGATCAAAGTGTATAACTGTGCGGATGTCGTGTTTGTCGACCCCCATCCCATAGGCGCAGGTCGCACAGAGAATACCGTCAGTTCCACTAAAGAACCATTTTTCAGTTTCATCTTTTTCTTTTTTTTCCAATCCGGCATGATAAAACCGGGCAGTTCCTCTTCCGTAACAGACTGTAAGTTCTCTCGCAATATCTTCTGTGGTTGCCCGTGTGCTGCAGAATATAATCATCGGGCGCCGTTCGGTAACCGCAAGCGTCAGTACTTCCTGTTTTTTTGTACACGTATAATTTACGTAGTAGCTTATGTTCGGCCTGTCGCTGTCTGAGCGGACGATGTGAGCTTCTCCATTGAAAAGAACTTCGGCGATACGTTTCAGCACGTCGGAAGATGCTGTTGCTGTAAAAGCTGTAATGACAGGTATTTTCATTTTCTTAAGAATCTTACCAAGTGTAAGATAGGCTGGACGAAACGAATCTCCCCATTCCGATACGCAGTGTGCTTCATCGACAGCTGCATGAGCAATACCGCACAAAGCCAGCCGTGTTATCAGTCGTTCGTTCTGCAGCACTTCAGGATTTGCAAGAATTATTTTTGTTCCTGCCTTTATTTGTCTGAAATTTTCTTCCCGTTCTGCTGTGCTCTGATTTCCTTTAAATATAACGCTTTTAAGCCCTCTCTCTTTTATACGGCGCTGCTGGTCTGCCATAAGTGCAAGCAGCGGATAAATTACAAGGGTAGGACCGGATAACAACACTGCCGGTATGAGAAAACACAATGATTTACCGGCTCCTGTCGGCAGCAGAACGATCTGGTGCCCGCTGTATGCCGTATCTTCTGCTTTTATCGTTTTAGAATATCCGGCTGCGTCAAGAATATTTGCAATAACAAGTCTTTGCCAGGGATATAAATACGTAATGCCGAACACATTCTGTGCTGCTGTCAGAGCAGAATCATCATATACAGGTATATTTTCTTTTTCTGATTCCATATATATGAATATCGCATCAGAGTGCCGATTTTATGCTTTTTTCAGCAGACAAACTGTATTTTTCTGACAGTATTCATTCATCCATAATAGTTATTTCGACTCGTCTATTGAGTATTCGTCCTTCTTCCGTATCGTTGGACGCGACGGGATCTGTGGCACCTTTTCCCTGCGTGAATACGTGGTATGCATCCCGTACCGAGAGTGTAATGAGATATTGAGCGACAGCTTCTGCCCGTTCTTCCGACAGCTTCTTCCTGTCTTCTTTTGTACCTCTGAGCGCACAGTGTCCTGTGACAAGAAGGTCGTTATTGTAATTGCGCAGGATGCCTGCAATCTGCGTTAGTTTCTTTTTTTCACTGTCACGCAATTCGGAAGAATCTGGAGAAAACTGTATTTTATCAAGACTGATAGTTAAACCTTTTTCACCTTTTTTTACAGTAACATTTTCAAGTCCGAGTTTATTTACAGAATCCTGAACCTGCTTCATAGTATCGTCGGTATTCGTCGTAGTGAATTCGGTTACTTCCGCTTCAGCCGTTCCCTGAAAAGTGTATACATCCCCGTAATATGTTTCTATTATAATCCGGAAAGCCTCATTGTAGTGGTCCAATTCGCCGCGTTCGTTATCCCAGTACAGTGTCTGATGTGAATATCCCATGGTAACAGCCGGGCGGTTCATGAGTTCTGCTGTAGAACCTGATACAATACCTTCATCGTTTTCTTTTCCCGATTTTGGACTTTCGTAATACAGATTATATCTGACGTCGATAACATTAAAAATTTTTCCGTTGTTGTTTTTTACGATTCCTTTATATTCATATGTTGCGGTAAAAGGTACTTTGAATGGTTTTGTTATTCCGAACGTACGGCGAAGATCATGTGCTTCATATCCCTGTTCCGTCCATGTGTCACCGGGTTTTACGGCAGTTTCCGGAAAAACAGGGTCATCACGTACAACCGGCATAAAGTATTTATCTTCTATTGTGTAAATTCCTCTGAAACTTCGTGTGAATATACTGGGATATTCCTGACCCCATGAGAAGTGTGCACCGTCGTAATTACTCGTAGAATCTTCTGTTGTCATGAAGTCTGCACTGCATGTTCCGCTTCCGTCTTCTGCAATGTCCGTTACTTTTACAGAAACTCTTGTTAATAGTTCTGCATGGTGGTTTTTTACATTATTAACAAGAACATCCTCATGTACTTTTGAGAGAATCCGGTATGAGTCATTTTTGCGGTATTTGAACGCAAATGTTTCCGGCCCGGAATTTGTGTTAATCTCTGGAACATCTGTTTGTGTGTACAGAGAAAGTGTTGAAACAAAACAGCATACGATCAGTAGAATTTTTTTTCGTATTGAAAAAAGATGCAGCATGAAATACCTCATTTTTATTATCGGCATGCCTCCTGTTTCGCATAATCTTCATACTGTATTGCATTTGACGCCTTCAGGTGATACGTTTATGGCATGGCTTCTTTTATCCAATCAGTTTATGCAGCATTTATGTCATTTCCCGTATCTGCACAGATTTTTTTAATGAGTGTTCTGACGGTACTTTTATTCGTTTCTGTGTTTTTTATCGGGAAAAGTGCCGGACGTCGTTTAGAACGGCGCCAGAATGAGGAAAATATACGCAGCATACGCAGTGATGCGGTAAAGCGGTCACGCGCAGTGCTGGGAGGACAGATGATTGAACAGGTGGCGCCGTTTTTACCCGGTTTTCCCTGTAATCCTGCCGATGTGCGTTTTGTCGGCAAGCCTGTCGACTTTGTCGGTTTCCCAGGAGCCGCAGAAGGGAAGTCTGTTGAAGAAATCCTGTTTATTGAAGTAAAATCCGGCTCTGCCGTCCTTTCTAAAAGGGAGCGTGAAATAAAAAATGCAGTGAATGCCGGCCGCGTACGTTATGTCGAATACCGGGAATTGGAAACAGCAGACGACGAAATGGTGTCAATTGCAGACGTGTCTCCCGAAAGGTAAGCTTCGCACCGTTCTGCACACATCGGTTTCCCGCGGAGATACCCCTGTACAATTCTGCAGTTGAATTTTTCAAGCAGTGTAAGCTGTGACGCATTTTCAACGCCTTCTGCAATCGTATCAAGGCCCATTTTTGATACCATGTTAATAATTGAATTTGTTATATTCGCCTGGATGCCGTCTGACGCAGTTATATTATTTATAAAGGATTTGTCTATTTTTAATGTATCAAGAGGCAGCATCTGGAGGTAGCTGAGTGATGAATATCCGGTACCGAAATCGTCAAGAGAGACTCGAAGGCCCATGTTTTTTATGTATGCGAGAATCTGGACAGCCATGCGCATATTGTCTATTAAAACACCTTCCGTAATTTCGATTTCAACAGAATCGGGAGAAATATCGTATTTGCTCAGAATATCTGCCAGACTGGGAAGAAAATCGTCGTGTTTCATCTGAACAGGAGATACATTTATCGACATGATTCCGTTGAATTTATATTTCCCCTGCCATTCTTTTAGTTTTGCAAGTGCAGTATTAAGCACCCATTTTCCGATTGGGACAATCAACCCGCATTCTTCTGCCACCGGAATAAAGGTAGCTGGAGAAATATTTCCTTCTTCATTGTCGTGCCATCGTATAAGCGCTTCAAAGCCTCTGAGATTTCCTGTCTTTATATCGAACTGCGGTTGATAGTTCAGTTCAAAGTTGCTCGAAAGTACGGCAGTTGTAAGCTTTGCCTGCAGCGACATTTTCTGCAGAAACTGCCGCTGCATATTGATTTCAAAGTTAATGAATTTGTTTTTTCCCTGTAGTTTTGCCGTATGAATAGCCATATCTGCAAAGCGCAGCAATTCATCATCCAGTTGCGAATCGTCAGGAAAAATTGCAATTCCTCCCGAAATATTTATATTTGTGCTGCAGAACGCTTCAAATACCGTATCTGTAATATTTATGATAGAATCCGTACTTTTTTCATTTTCGATAAGCAGCATGAATTCGTCGCCGCCCATACAGAACAGCTCTATATCCTGTCTGACAAAATTCCGCAGCACATCTGCCGAATGTTTGATAAGCGCATCACCTGCTGCCTGTCCATGTATATCATTGATATTTTTGAGGTTATCAATATCAAGCGATAATATTCCGAATTTTGTATCTGTATACCTGGCTGTATCAATTGCCATTTCCAGCGCGTCTTTGAGGCAGTTACGGTTAGGCAGATGGGTGAGTGCATCGTGATATGCTGCATCACGGAGTTTCTGCGAATGATGTTTTTCCGTCGTAATGTCGGTAAGAGTAACAACTATGAATTTCGTGTCATCAGTTCGTTCCATTTCGATATGAAACCATTTTTTATTAACAGGGGAGTAATACGTAGTTTCACTTTTTAAACCGTCTTCAGCAGTTCTTATACCCATCGAGAACCAGGGAACATCCTGATTTATTTTTGTTTTGAACTGTGAGAACATGAGACTGGTGCTTACAACATAATTTGCTGCTTTATCAAATGCTTCATTTTGGAAAGTCACGTGAAAATCTGTTATTTTTTTCTTTGAATCCAGAATTGGTTCCGCCACCAGTACAGGTGAAGAAATCGCATTAATGATATTTTTAAAATCGAAGTTCATAATTAAGTAGTTTAATTATAAAGTAAAATTATCAATTTGTCAAAAAAAATGGGTTAATTGGACAAAAAAAATCAGAGTACAGCATCCCTGCATAAACGCAGGGATGTGTGCCATTGTTCTTCGAAAAACAGGTGAAATTCTGCAGGCCGGAACAGTTTCTGCATATCTGAAGAACACCCGGATGTATTTTTCAGATTAATCCGCTGTAAATCGTATATCCTGCCAGAGATCGTTGTATTTCTCAAGACCTTCGCCGACGTCCATTTTAAGCTCGCAGTTTTCCATTTCTCCTGCTTTGTACATCGGTGTTGTTTTCATATACTGTGCTGCGGCGGTGTTTACAGACGACGGGAAACGGAATGCATCCAGAAACTTGGCATAAACTTCCGGTTCATGAATGAAGTTGATAAACTTCATTGCTAGATCATAATTTCTTGCATCCTTGAGTATTACCATGGAGTCGATATACATAGGCCCGCCTTCTTTCGGAATGAAGAAGTCGATCATATCGGCCTGTTTGTCTTCCGGTACTTCTCCATAAATAACCTCTGCATATCCCTGACATACCCAGAAATCTCCTGCAGCAAAAGATTTGCCGAAACCTTCTGCGTCGAATTTTACAAGATTCGGTTTCCAGCTGTTTGTTATGAGGTCCGCGGCTGAC
>Ga0172378_10003704_pt1 | contig 14355 bp, 8 predicted proteins | sample GrowelOW332metaG_FD_119755 | JGI IMG/M metagenome (GOLD analysis project Ga0172378, IMG submission 119755) | Groundwater microbial communities from an aquifer near a municipal landfill in Southern Ontario, Canada - Pumphouse #3_1 metaG | ecosystem: Environmental > Aquatic > Deep subsurface >... | reverse complement strand
TTTGTCTTTAAATCTTTTATATCTTCAATTTCAAATAAGTTATTACACCAATCGTGATCAAAATTAAATACCATAGATAATTGATTGGAATCGAATCCTGCATAAGATACCGCAGAATCAATGGATGCTTGACCTCCAACTTCACCAATTGTTAAACAATCATTTGGCGAAAAAAGTTTATCGTTCATCTCTTTTAAATAGGTATGTACTTTAGGGAGATTAGAAAACTTATTCCAATCAAGTGGATATGTATCCTTTTGATTTTGTATATCAATAAATGGTGCTCTATCTAAATGCGATACCGCATCAATTCTAAAACCATCAATACCTAAATCTAACCACCATTGACCAACTTTTATTATTTGATTTCTAACTGCTGAGTTTTTCCAATTTAAATCTGGCATTTTATTAGAAAATATTTTCATAAAATAACTGTTAGACATTTGATCATACTGCCAGCAACTTCCACCAAAAAATGAACCCCAATTGGTAGGTTCTATCTTTTCCCCATCTTTAAACTTGCCATCAGCCCATATATAATAATCTCTATATGGATTATCTTTTGATTTTCTTGATTCAATAAACCATGGATGCTCATCTGATGTATGATTTAAAACATAATCCATGATTATTTTAATATCTAATGATTTGGCAATTTTTATAAGTGATTTCATATCATTTAAATTCCCAAATATTGGATTAATTTGATAAAAGTCTTTAACATCATATCCATTATCGTTCATTGGTGAATCGTAGACTGGACAAATCCATATCAAATCAATACCTAATGCTTTTAAATAAGGTAGTTTTTTAATGATACCTTGAAGGTCACCAATGCCATCAGAATTGTTGTCATAAAAGCTTTTAGGATATATTTGATAACCAATACTTTCCATCCACCATTTTTTTAACATATAGACTCCTTATATCACCATTTATATTGTAACATATATATATAAATGAAAAATAATGTGAGCGGTTTCACATTTTAAAAAAATGTCATATTGCTGTAATCTAGTATGTGATATAAAGAATATATTAATGTTTATCAATCAAGGAGTCAAAAAAAGATATTAAAGTGTGACAAACTCTTTAAAATAACTTTATAGATTTATTTACTTTAGAAAAAAAGATAATTCATGATAAAATAACGCTAGAAGCATTTACATATCTTTTGCTTCTTAAAGGAGAATGCCTTAATGAAACCAACCATTAGAGATGTCGCTAAAAAAGCAAATGTCTCTGTTTCAACCGTATCAAGAGTCATCAATCAAAAAGGTTATGTCCATGAAGATACAAAAGTATTAGTCAATAAAATCATTGAAGATCTTGGATTTATTCCAAATCAACTTGCAAGAAGTTTAACAACTCGAAGTTCTAAAATTGTTGGTGTCATCGTGCCTCATATTGGCCCAAGTTTTTATGGCGAACTACTAGAAGGCATAGAATCACAAGCTGCTGCTTATGGCTATAAAATCATGTTTTGCCATACTCAAGATGATCCTGAACGTGAATTAGAATATTTAAAATTTTTTGAACAATATAATATTGAAGGTTTGATTATTGCATCAAATTTTTCTAATACCGATAAATTGGCTGATTTAAAGATTCCCGTCATTACTGTTGATCATATTCTTGATGAAAACATTCCATCAATTACATCTAATAATATTAAAGGTGGAGAACTTGCAGCTCAAAAATTAATTGATGGTGGTGCAAAAAATATTTTAATGTTTAGAGGCCCATCCTTCTTAATAACAACAATGGAAAGAACCATAGGATTTCTAAATGTTTTAAAACCTAATAAAATATTTGCTGATATTTATGATTTTGATTTAGTATCTCCTGATACAAAATTACTTGAAGAAATTTTAAGAAATAATCCTCAGGTTGATGGTGTCTTTGCTTTTTCAGATATATTGGCAATCACTGCTCTTCACATATTACAAAAAATTGGTAAACGTGTTCCTGAAGATGTTCAAGTCATCGGTTATGATGATACGCCATTTAGTAAATGGTCCACACCTTCAATTACAACCATTCATCAATCTATAAAATTTATGGGTCAACAATCATTTGTGAACTTAAATCGTCTTATCCGTGGAGTCGATGTTGAAAGTTTACATGATATCATTGATGTAAAACTAATTGAAAGAAAATCAACAAAAAAGGAGTAAGAAATTCTTACTCCTATTTTTTATACAAAAATATCATACCTGAAAGTGGTCCTAATTTAGGTTTAATAATATACTTAAATTCACCTTTTTGATGTTTTATAGTATATAGTTGTTTACCATTAAATTGATTACTACCATCATATATATCTTTATCACTATTTAATATTTCTTCATAACGACCAGCTCTTGGTACACCAACTTCATAAGTTTGATGAACATTGGGTGTCATATTTAATACAATCACTAAAATTTCATGATCACTATATCTCATATAGGCAAAAACACTTTGTGCTTCATCATTAACAACACTCCATTTAAAGCCTTTAGGATCATGATCATATTGGAAAAGTGCTGGATGATATCTATAAACTCTTGCTAAATCTTTAAAGAATCTATTTTGTTTTTGATGTGCTTCTATTTCAAACAAATGCCAATCAATTTCTTTTTTAAATGCCCATTCGCTAAATTGTGCAAATTCTTGTCCCATAAATAATAGTTTTTTGCCCGGATGTGTCATCCAAAGCGTTAATAAAAGGCGCCAATTTGCAAGTTTTTGAAAATAATCTCCTGGCATTTTATTAACTAAGCTACCTTTCATATGGACAACTTCGTCATGTGAAAAAGGTAAAATATATTGTTCGGAAAATGCATAGACTAAACCAAATGTAATTTTATTATGATAATATTTTCGATTGATTGGATCTTCTTTAAAATAACTTAAAACATCATTCATAAATCCCATATTCCATTTATAGTTAAAGCCGATGCCACCATCATAGGTTGCATGTGTAACTTTCGGATAAGATGTAGAATCTTCTGCCATAAATAAGAAACGATCATCTTTGCCAAATAAATGTGCTGATAATTGCTTTAAAAAATTAATAGCATCTTGATTCACACCTTCATTTGAATTTCCTAAATAATAAATAAGATTTGATACCGCATCGATACGATATCCATCAACATGAAAATAATTTATCCAATAAGTTAACGCTGAAAGCATAAAGCTTTTAGTAATACCTTTACTAAAATCTAAATTATTAGTTCCCCAAACAACATTTTCTCGATGATGTTTATCATTAAATTCATAAAGCGGTGTACCATCAAAATATGAAATACCATGTGCATCTTTACAAATATGTCCTAATACCCAATCGATAATGACACCAATACCTGCTTGATGCAAGCAGTCTATAAGATACATTAAATCCTTAGGAGAACCATATCTTGAATTTGTTGCAAAAAATCCTGTGCCTTGATATCCCCATGAATCATCTAATGGATATTCATAAATTGGTAAAAATTCAACATGCGTAAATCCTTGATCATGAATATAAGCAATTAATTCATCTACAATTAAATTAAATTTTTTAAAATTACCATTGTCTTTTCGCCAAGATCCAAAATGCATTTCATAAATAAGCAGTGGTTCTTGATATGGCTTTTTCTTTGTATAAAACCACGTTTGATCATGCCAATCATAAGCATTTACTTCACAAACTTTAGATGCAGTCCCCGGTCTTAATTCAGCATAATAAGCAAATGGATCAGCTTTATAAAGTATTTGGTTTTGATTTGTATGAATTTCATACTTATATAATGCATATTCATGATTGCCTGGAATCGTAATCTCAAAAAATCCATGATGCGAGATTTTAGTTAAGACATGTTTCCATCCTTCATACTGATTAAAGTCAGATACCAATCTGACTTCTTTTGCATTAGGTGCATAAACTCTAAACGTTGTTGAAATAATTTGATGATTGTCATCATAGTTAATATGTGAACCTAAATACTCATATAACTTTGAAAGTGTACCATTAAAAAAACTTTGAAGCATTTGTTCATCAATATTTTTCATATGTACCCCTCCTTTTTATTTTTTAATATGAATAATATAAATACCTGGTTGATCTACATAAATAAATTTATCTTCTGTTAATGCCTTTTGTGAAGGAAAAATAAGTTTACCCTGTTCTAATGGTAATTTTTCTAAATCATAATAATTTTTAATATAGTGTATAAGTACTTCTTTTTCATCTTCTAAAACGTATTTAAGCAATTTACCTTGTTTTTCGATATTAACTTTACTTTCATCATACACTGGTAATCTATATAATTTATATTTTTTTCTAATTTTTAAAAGTTTAGAAAGTTGCTTAACGCCAAATTCAAAAGGTCGCCATAAGATTTTATTGATTTCATCTGGCGCATTATATGAATTTTCAACACCTTTTTTACTTCGATAAAACTCTTGACCTGCATGATAAAATGGAACCCCTTGTGAAATCGCAATTAAATGGTTTGCTAAATCTTGTGCTACTTTAAAATCAGGCAATTCAAATCCATGATTTTTTATCATTCTATCATAAAATGTTAAATTATCATGACATTCAACATAATTAATACTTTGTGTGGGATATGTAAATAAATGCTTTGATCCTGTCATGATTTTCATCATTGCTTGTTGTTGATTACCACCCATCGCAAATCCAATTTCATTAGAATAAAGTTCGCCCTTTAATGTATTTCTAAAAGAATCATTATAATGCGCATAATATGTAAAATCATGTTGATGATTAATATTTGATCTTAAACGAGCAGGTACAGCATTATCAATATTCCATCCTTCACCATATAGCATAATATAAGGATTTATTTTTTTTAATTCTTGTTCAATTAAATGCATTGTATCTAAATCAAGTAATCCCATAAGATCAAATCTAAATCCATCGATTTGAAAAACTTGTGCCCAATGTTTTAGACTATCAACAATCAATCTTCTTACCATATAATGTCTTGTTTCTATGTCATTACCACAATAAGAATTATCTGTCATTTGATTATTTTTATCATGTCGATAAAAATAACCGGGAACTAAATCATCATATGGAAAAGTATAATACTTAAACACATGATTATATACAACATCCATATTTATACCAATTTTATGACAATGCGCATCATCAATCACTTTTTTAAAGCTATTGATACGATCATATGGGTCATTAGGGTTTTTGCTAAACCATCCTTCTAAAACAAAATATTGACTTGGATTATAGCCCCAATTATAAAGTTTATCTTTATGGATATCATCTACTGCTTCAAAATCAAAAATAGGCAACAATTGTAAATGTGTCATACCTAATCTTTTTATATAATCAACAACTGAACCGTTTAATTGCTTGCTTCGCTCAATTAAACCATCAAAAGTACCTTTGTTTTCAACGTCTAGTGTGATTGTAAGATCTCTAACGTGGCCTTCATAAATCACTGCATCTGTATAATGTTTCACTTTAATTGGCGTTTGTTTTAATTGTATTGTTTTATTCCAATTAATAATAATATTACCAAATGTAGTTGCTGCATCAGCATAAGGATCTTGGACATCTTTAAACGTGTCATAAAGTCTAACTTGATAATAATAGGTTTTACCTTCAAAATCACCATCAACGGTTGTTTTCCATATAGGTTCTTCATAAGTCATTTCATAAGATTTATTATCAATAAAAACACGCACTTGTTTTGCAACTGGTGTAAACAAATAAAATGAAGTTTGATTTAGAGTATAACGATAGCCTAAAGGCCCATCATAACGATATTTTTTATCAAATGCATCCGTTAATGTCACTAATCCGATTTCTAACAAATAACGTATTTGATTAATTAATATATAAGCATTTTCTTGTAAATTTATATCTTTTTCAGTTATAAAATATTGATTTATACCTTCATTTTTAAGCCATGAAACATGATTGTTATCTAAAACAATGGTATCAATATATTCATTTGACTCAATTCGAAGCAATTTTAAATCATCGATAAAGATTCTCATAAGGTGTTTTCCTTTGTAATTTTAAAGATTATAGGTTCATTATCTAATAAAATTGTTTTGTTTTTAATACTAATTTCTTTTTGATTAAATATGTTTATTACATGACAATCATCTAATGGCAAAGCTACTTCTTCTTTATTTTCAAGATTAAAAATGCCATACAATGTATGTTCATCTCTTTGATATGAAATCATAACAACACCATTAAAATTTTTAATATTAAAATGGCCATCTTTAAATAAATCATCTTTCTTAATTTGAGCAAGATTTGAAATGATAGATTCAACTGAAAGTTGTTTATTCCAAATAATTAAATCATCCTCAAATAATGAAGGTTCATGTGTTGCTTGATGTTCCATACCCGCATATATCAAAGGTGTTCCTTTAAGAAAAAATTCTAAAGCAAGCATTTGAATAAATTTAGATTGATCTTTTACTTTACTTCTTAAACGTTTTTGATCATGATTTTCAAAGCTTCTTAATTTTATGTAATTGCTTGGATAAATCATTTCTTGATTTTTAATGGCATCAATCCAAAAATCTAATTTTGAACTGTCTTGTAAATATAGATCCATATATTCAAATATATCATAATCATAGCATATATCAAAAGCTTGATACATTTCGCCATCAGAATAGCACTCATAATCTTTATCTCTTAAATATTTAATAAATCCTGGTTGGACCGATTCAGTTAACCAAATAAAATCTTTTTTAATTGTTTCAATTTTAGATCTTGCTTGTATCCAAAAATCTAAAGGTATTAATGGCGCAACATCACATCTAAAACCATCAACTTTTTTAGCCCAATACATCAACATATCAGTCATATATGTCCATACCGCTTTATTTGAATAATCAAGGTCTGTTATATCGCTCCAATCACCCACACGGTTTGCAAAATGACCTTTTTCATCATGATAAAACCAATCAGGATGCTCTTGTGTCAGCTTAGAATCTCTTGATGTATGATTAATCACAATATCCATCATCACCTTTAAACCGAGCTTATGCGCTTTTTTAATTAAAGTTTCAAAGTCTTCTAGATTCCCATATTCAAGATTAATATCATCATAATCTTTTATTGCATATGGGCTTCCCTTCGTGCCTTTACGGGCTTTTAAGCCAATTGGATGAATAGGTAATAAATAGATGATATCGACACCTAAATCTTTAATGCGTTCTAAATCATCTATTAAACCTTCAAAATTTTGTTTATTAGAATATTGACGCAGAAAAACTTGATAAATCGTCATTTGACGTATATCAAGTTTTGTGTTTTTTGCCATCTTTATTGACTCCTTTATCTTTAACTACTTATATTTTTACTTATAAATCTTAGATAAATGCCAAATATCTTTATTATAATTTTCAATGGTTCTATCTGATGTAAAGAATCCTGAATGGGCAATATTCATAATAGATTTTTTAAGCCATCCCTTTTCATCTTTATATGCAGCATTCGCAATTTCATGAGCTTTAACATAACTATCAAAATCTTTTAATACAAAGAAATAATCATAATTTAATAAGTTATCTTTTATAAGATTAAAATAATTAGGATCACTATTTAAAGTACTCATAAAATCAAATACTTTAATTAATCTTGAATCATTTTCATAAATAACTCTTGGTTGATAATTTTTAGCTTGATAAAGTTTATTAACCTCATCAGATGTCATACCAAAAATAATTTCATTTTCAATACCAGCTTCTTTAACAATTTCTACGTTTGCCCCATCCATAGTTCCAATCGTAATTGCTCCATTCATCATAAATTTCATATTTCCTGTGCCACTTGCTTCTTTAGATGCTGTTGAAATTTGTTCAGATAGATCAGCTGCAGGCATAATATATTCCGCATAAGTCACATTATAATTTTCAACAAAAACAACTTTTAATAATTCATTAGTATCAGAATCTTGATTAACAACATCAGCTACTGAACCAATTAATTCAATAATCATTTTTGCCATATAATAACTAGGTGCTGCTTTTGCACCAAATATAAATGAATGTGGCGCATAATTGTCTTTAAATGTTTGATCACTTTTTAATCTTTGATATACATAAATAATATGTAGAATATTCATTAATTGTCTTTTGTATTCATGTAGACGTTTTACTTGAATGTCAAATATTGAATTTACATTAAGCTTAACACCTTCTAATTCTAAAATACGATCAGCTAATGCTTGTTTTTTAGCAAGTTTCATCGCTTTAATTTTTAATTGCGTGTCAGCGTCATCTTTAAATTGATCAAGTAGTTCTAATTTAGATAAATCATGGCGCCAATCTATTTTAATCTTATCATCTAAAATAGAAACTAATTCCTTATTCGTATGAATTAACCAACGACGATGAGTAATACCATTAGTTTTATTATTGAATTTTTCAGGATACATCTTATAGAAATCTTTCATTTCTATTTTTTTAAGTATTTCTGTATGTAATGCCGCAACACCATTAACACTAAAAGCTCCATAAATACAAATATGTGCCATGCGTACTTGATGATTACCTAAAATCGCCATATGTGCTATTTGATTTTGAGTAAATATATGTTTTTGTTTTAAATCATATAAAAAACGACGATCAAATTCTTGAACAAGTTCATAAATTCTTGGTAATAATTTTTTAAAAATATCAATATCCCATTTTTCTAAAGCTTCCGATAAAATCGTATGATTAGTAAATGCACAAGCATGTGTTGTAATATACCACGCTTCATCGTAAGGCAATCCTTCTTGATCCATAAGTATTCTCATAAGTTCTGGAATAATTAATGTTGGATGTGTATCGTTAATTTGAAATGCATAGTATTCATGCAGTTTTCTAATATCGCGACCATTTCTCTTATGTTCATTAATCACTGACATAATACCCGCAGCACTAAATAAATAAGATTGTTGTAGACGCAATGTTTTACCTTCAACAGTAGAATCATCTGGATATAACTTATCATCAATACGATCAACCATATCTAAATATCCTTGATCTTGTTGATCTTGAAGATCTGATGGCTCTGATGCCCATAATCTAAGTGATGTTACAACATCATTTTGATCCCCTACAATTTTAACGTCATAAGGTACAGCTTTTACCCATGTAGGCTTTATTAATTTTGTACGTTCAACATAACCAAAAAACGGAATATCAACAGCTTCATCTTCTTTTTTAGTTTCCCAAACAAAAGGTTGTTCTAACCAAGCATCAGCATGTTCAACTTGTTTATGATTTTTAATTTCTTGTGTAAAAAAACCATATTGGTATCTTAAACTATTGCCGTATAACGGTAAAGCCACAGATGCTGCTGAATCTAAAAAACATGCAGCAAGTCGTCCTAAACCACCATTACCTAAACCAGCATCAACTTCACTGTGTTCAACAGCATTTAAGTCAATATCTAAATCCTTAAAAGCTTCTTTAACAACATCGTAATGTCCACTGTTTTGAAGATTATTGGTAATTAATCTACCCATAAGAAATTCCATTGAAAAATATATAGTTTTTTTTAATTGATGTTCTTTAACATATGCATTTGTTTTTTCATAATTTTCTATTAATTGACGATCTAATAAAGTAGCTAAAACATAATATTTTTCATAGACTGAACTGGTTGCTACTGTTTTATCAAATTGATTTTTTAATTCGTTTATATATACTTCTTTAAATAGTTCTTTATTTTGAAATAATTTATTTGTCATCTTATAAACTCCTCACATTTTTAGTCAATTATATTTTAACATGAAAGTTGTTATTTTCCTGTATGCTACCGTTTTCATTTTACCTTTTATTAAAAAAAGAGCACATCTATTAGATGCACTCTTATTTTAATACATTATTGTGTGAAATTAACGATTATTTTTCGATTAAAGCCATACCTTTAGAACCGTCAAATAATACAAATACTAGGTAATAAGTACCAGCTTCTAAAGCTACTGGATTGTCATTCCAATTACCAGCGCCATCTACTGCTGTTTCAACAAATGCTGGAACATATAGAGTATCTGGAGTTAAATTAGTGACTTTTCCACTTTCAGGACTTTGTGCCCAATAATTAGGAACTTCTGAATCAACATCTGTTTGAATAACTTTAACAGTTAAGTTACCGTCAAGAACAGTTTCTACACCATCAATTGTATAAGGTACATTCCAACCAGCTGCTTCAGATGGTAATACAACTTCAAGAATATAAATAGCTTCTGCGCCTTTAGTATCTTTAACAATTGAATCTATTCTTTCATCATTACGAGCAATAGCTTCCATCATGTATGCATCATCTGCTGTTGCTTTGTCCCAACTAGCAAAGTTACCAGTTCCATAATAATCATGATCTGCATCTTCTAAAACTTCTCCACTAACACAACTAGCAAGTGTAAATGTTAATGTTAATACTACAAATAAACCAAGAATTTTCTTCATTTTTTTCTCCTTTTATTATTATTTCTTTCTTATAAGCGCTTTCATTCTACCACTTATAAGTTATACGTTCAATCATTTTTCCGTGATTTCATGTGTGGTACCGTTATTATTTTAATATCACACTTGTCAATCCATCAATTGTAAGCATTTGTCCATCTAAAGTTGCTTCACCCATACCAACGTAAGCTCTGATTGTTTCAAAATCAAGATTCGTATAATCTGCTAAATTGATTGTAATAGCATTTCCACTTGTATTATGAAGCACCATCACAGATGAATTTTCATAAGTAGAAATAAAGCCACCTATTGAAAATAAACTACTAAAATCTAAATATGTATATGTGCCTCGAGCAATTTCTGGATTTGCATGTCTAATCATAATCAATTTTTTATAATGATTATATAAACTTGACTCATCATCTAATTGATCTTTAACTGTACCATTAGTTTGTTTATCAATACTATAAGTTGACCCTATAGGATCTTCAACACTATCTTTATCGCCCCACAACATTGCTAAACGGCGATTAGCATCTGTATTTTCAGTTGAACGACTGCCTTTCATACCAATTTCTTCACCATAATATATAAATGGCGTTCCATAACTAAGTATATAAAGGTTTGCTGCCATTTGCATACGATAATCATCAACGCTTAAATATCCAGCTGCCCGATTCATATCATGATTAGAAATAAATGGCTGTAAAATTGCTTGTTCATTTACTGCTTCTACACGACTTCGATAACTTATAATATATTGTACAAAACTATCGACTGAATATGTAGCATTTGCTGTTAATGACACTTCGCCTGATGATTGTGCCATACCAAAATCAAAGTTACTAAAACTTTCATAATATTCGATTATTTCATTGTCTGACGACCAAGTTTCACCAACAATATATGCATCTTCATTAATCTTTTCGGCTTCACTTGAAAACCAATTCCAAAAAGCTATATTTTTAGTATCATCACCATAATAAACATATTTAGTAGCATCTAATCTAAACCCATCGACACCTAAATCAAACCAAAATGTCATGATATCAACAATCTCATCTAAAACATCTTGATTATCCATATTTAACTCTGGCATTGTACTTGAAAAATTGCCTTCATAGTATAAATCGCCTGCAAATTCATAATACGTATGTCCACTTAGTTTTTCTTCATCAGTAACCAATGTATAGTAATCAATATACTTATTATCTAAATCGCCATCTTCAACTGCTTGTTTGGCTTCTCTAAACCAATCATTATATATAGATGTGTGATTTAACACAAGATCAATAATGACATTAATACCACGATCATGTGCTTCTTTAGTTAATGTTTCAAAATCTTCTAATGTACCATAGTCACTATCAACACTGTAATAATCAATAACATCATATTTATGATAACTTGGTGAATCCATAATTGGCATTAGCCAAATACCGGTAATACCTAAACTTTCACCAGAATCAGGTTCACCATCATTTAAATAATCCAGACGATTAATAACACCTTGTAAATCACCAATACCATCTTTGTTGCTGTCAGAAAAGGCACCAACAAATATTTCATAATATTCTCGGTAATTATCATCAATGTTTTGTGATAAAAGTAAATCATCTTCAATAATATATTCTTTTGTACATGATGATAAGCCCATGATTAATCCTAGAAAAATAATCGCTAGAAATATTTTTTTCATAGTTTAACCTTTAACGGCGCCAGCTGTGACACCTTCAACATAATATCTTTGCATTGACATAAATAATATAACAATTGGTACTGCAATCATTAATGAACCTGCAGCAAACATTGTAAATACATTTGAATCCACATGTTCTCCATATAACATTAAATATAAGCCGGCGGCAACTGTTAACTTCTCGGTATTTGCTTCACCGATAATCACCCTGGCAAATATGAAATCCATCCATGGACCTGTAAAAGATAATAATGCTGTATATACAATAATCGGCTTACTTAAAGGTAAAATAATTTTATTAAAAATTTGTAGGTTTGTCGCACCATCAAGTCTTGCTGATTCAACAAGTGAATTTGGAATAATATCAAAAAATCCCTTAGCCACATAGAAACCTAAACCTGCTCCAGCCGAGTAAACCAATATTAACGCAAACAACGTTTGTGTTAAATTAAAAGCTTTTAAAATATAATAAATTGCAATCATTGACATAAATCCAGGAAATAATCCCAAGATAATCGCAATATTTAAGAACGGTTTTCTCATTCTAAATTTTAATTTACTCATTACATAAGCAACAGATAATACCAATAATGTTGATAAAACCAATGTTGTTACGGAAACAAGTAACGTATTAGAAAACCATCTTAAAAAATATGTTTCAGAAAATAAATTTAAAAAATTGTCAAAACCAAGCGATGTTGGTACATAATTCGATACAACTGTACCAATAAGCTCACCTTGATTATTACGTTCAGTTCTAAACGCACTTAATACAATCCATAAGATTGGATATAACCAAACCAACGATAATAGTGTTAGAAGAACATGTGAGAGTACGGTTGAAACTTTTTCTTTTGTCTTTTGACTTGCTGTATGCTTTTCATTTTTAACATTAGTAGCTGTCATTGGAAAGTTTCCTCCTCTCTATAGGCTTTACTTCTACGATAAGTAAGAAGTGTACCTGTAGCGATGATAATAAATGTAAATATTGCAATTACTGAACCCATATTATATTCATTTTCATCAATGGTTAATTTATATAACCATGTAACTAATAAATCAGTAGATCCTGCGCTATAACCAGTCACAGAAGGCCCACCACCTGATAATAAGTAAATAATATTAAAACTTGTAATATTACCCACAAATGAAGTAATCAAATAAGGCGTTGTTACGAATATGACATAAGGCATTGTAATTTTAAAGAATAATTGTCGCTTGTTTGCTCCATCAACAATCGCTGCTTCATATAAATCAGCAGGTATGTTCATTAAAATACCCATAGTCATTAACATTGTGTAAGGAATACCAACCCATAAGTTAATAAATAATACGGTTGCTCTTGCGGTCATTGGTGCTGCATCTTCACTTAAAAATGCAAATGAATCATGTAAAATACCAATTTGCTGCAACATGTTATTAACAGGTCCATATTCGGATAATAAATTTCTCATTGCCAATAACGAAATAAATTGAGGAATAGCAATTGTCATAATAAATACTGTTCGCCATAATTTTTTAAGTCTAACTGTCTTTTTATTAATCAAAGTTCCTAATAAAATACCTAAAAAATAATTTGAAAAAGTTGCAATAACAGCCCAAACAAGCGTCCAAGTAAGTACTGGAATAAATCTTGTTCCAACTTCACCTTCACCTCTTAAAACTGAAACAAAGTTATCAAATCCAACCCATTCAAATAACGATGCCCCTGCTGTAATTGTTGAATCATAATTTGTAAAAGCAATTAATATCATGAATATCGTCGGCAATACTGTAAATGTAATGATCCCAATAATTGCAGGCGTTAACATTAAAATATGAAACTTACTATCAGTAAGTTCATGAATGTCTTCTCTAATACTTCTAGGCTTTAAGCCTTTAGCAATTCGTTCATCATTAAAAACCGAACTTTTAATATTTGATAAGTACGCAGCAATAAACATTGAGATTAACCCAAAAGTTAAAACGCCAAATAACAACATCAACATTGAATTATCAGCTGCTGTAAAAATGTCGCCTTCTACAGTCCCTAAAGTAATTAAATTGGCTAATGCTTTAAATCCAATAGGTGTACTGTTTACTTCTGGTGAAGCAATAAGCACATAAAGGAATGCAATTTGCAAAAATAAGAATATTAAACCTTTATATATTTGTTTTCTTGCTAGATTACCGTAGCCCATAATGATATGTGAAATCTTTGTAGGTGTTGAGCCTTCTTTGAA
>Ga0172378_10003703_pt1 | contig 14355 bp, 21 predicted proteins | sample GrowelOW332metaG_FD_119755 | JGI IMG/M metagenome (GOLD analysis project Ga0172378, IMG submission 119755) | Groundwater microbial communities from an aquifer near a municipal landfill in Southern Ontario, Canada - Pumphouse #3_1 metaG | ecosystem: Environmental > Aquatic > Deep subsurface >... | reverse complement strand
TTATCAGGTCGATTAGCAAATACTTGGGAAATATATCCTCTGCTAAGTTCAATTCCTTCACCAATAATATAACTATCTTCAGTATTGGTGGATGTTTCAAGATTAATAAATCCATTAACACCAATCTTTTCATATATATGATAAATCAAGTCTCCTACTTTGTCATCATTATTATTAGAGATAGAAGCAATCGATCTAATTTTATCGAAATTATTTTCATCAATCTGTTTGGATTCCTTTTGTACTAAATTTTCCAGAAGTTTTTCATAAGTTTCCAATACTTCTATAATTTCCTTACGAGGAATGTTATAGTTATCAATTAAAATTGATAATTGCTGAAAAAGAGCATTAGAAATAACAATAGCAGAAGTAGACCCATCACCGACTTCTTTAACAAGATTTCTGCTAATCTTCTTAACTATATCAAGTATAGTTGTAGAGATTTCAGAATTGAACTTAATCTTATTTAAGATGGTATAACCATCTTTTGTAATCATGTGGTTCATAGAAAGTTTGTCCTGTATGATAGTAGTAGAACCATATGGACCAAGACTTTTAGACAATATTGTATTTAAAGTGTCAAGTGTTTCGCTTATATTCTGTCTAGTTTCATCTTGACCAATCACATTTGAATTCATTATTAGTCCTCCTAAAAAAAATTTTTCCTCCATGAAATAGAAAAACCATTATCCCATGTCATATCCCTGTCAAAGTAATCTTGTTCTTTATATTCACTGAAGAACCCATATTTTATATCATGTTTTTCTTGTTCTTTTAGTTTATCATCCAAGTCTACTAGCAGGCAGATCTCTTGTTTAGTATCTCCTACAAAAAGACCATTTCTACCGTCGCAGCATCCCCAAATGATATTGTACCTGTAACTTTCTTTATTAACCATATATCATGCCTCCTAATATAATAAAAAGGAAGAAAGGATTTACCCTTCTTCCTCTGATTTAATAAAGAATGCTATTGTGTCTTCAGTACCGCCTTTTACTGACCTAATAAAATCAAATTGATTTATAATCTCGATATAATTATCTTTTTCTTCTGGTCTGGCTAGTTTAAGAAGACAAAAGCAAAACTTTCTAGCTTCATCTGGATTGCCATTGCAATCAAAACCTTTAATAATTTCATAATCTTCTAAAACCTTTAACACTTCAATAATCTTATAACCGTTTTCTCGGTATTTAAGACTTTCAAAGAAGTTATCTGTAGAATCCTCTGGAGTATTTGATTTAGTTAAAAGATTATATAAATTAAAATCAATATCTCTACCCATAATTTAGACCACCTTTCTTCCCCCTCCAGAAGAAAAAAGTTGTATAGATACTTTTACTTTCTTGTTTTTCCTTTGTTGATAATTGTACCATTTTTGGCATCACCTTTGGTACGATTTAGAGAAGCCATCCGTTTTGCTTCCTTCTCTATTTGATCTGCTTTCTCCTTCTCCAGATTAAGCAACATCGGAAGTTCCATATTCAATATATCGCTTACAGATAACTTCCCTTCGAATAGTTCTAATAGATACAAAAGGTGTTTTGCATCCATTTGAGTTTTTCTCTTTAGGTTGCCTTTTACATCCGAAGAATTTGAGAAAAAAGCAATTGTTCAACGTCCACTGGTATTTCACCAATATCATTCTCACATTTTCTGCATTTAAAGTTCTTAATCTTATAAGAAATAGCGTATTTATCAGAACGTTCTCCAATAGCATCACCAAGAGCTTTAGCATCAAATATTTCAAGGTTACGTAAGATATGGATGATTTGGTTCTTATCTGTAACAGAATAATACTTAGGTTTACCAGTACGTTGTAGCTCTTTTATATCAAGAACAAATAGGTTTTTAACAAACATCAGAGTTCCTAAAATATCTTCTATTTCATTTATCATCTCTTTATCAACAGAAGCAAGAAGCTCTAAGTGATTCCATAATGAAGGCGTTTGAATATCAATAAGAATCTTGCTTGTAGGTAGAACCGAACGAGAATACTTATTAACAATAGAGTTATTAAGCAAATCTTCTGGTTTGCTTGTGTTATTAATAATTTCGTTGAGTTTGGAATAAGTTTCTTCGTCTTTTACAGAAATAAGAGTTTCATTATTAACAATTACATCTGTAGTCTCATGGCAATGCCTGCAATTGATTTCAAAAGTAGTATCACCTGGGAAAGTCTGACAATAAATACCATACATTAATGAAGGAAGGTCATAAAACGAGGTAACTTTTAACCACGTTTTATAATCTATTTTACCAACAGATGTAGTATTAATTTTAGACCATATAGTCTTATACAATTTCTGCTTAGTAGCATAAATATCTGCCGAAGAATTTGTTAAAGCATTAATATCTGCTAGCCTAATTGATTCCATATGAGCGATATAAGCTGACTGATTTGCTACAACTTGGAAAGTAGGTTTACCATTAAGAATAAAATCAATATCATCAATCCTTTCCAATGGGGATTTCTCGATAAATTCGATACTATTAATATCAATAGTAATATTCTTTAACATTTCGGTAACATCTTTTTTAGGAGTTGAACCAGTAGTTTTCTTTTTAGAAGTAGTTTTCTTAGTTGTTTTAGGAGTTATCTTTTTTTTATTTTCTTCTTCTGCAGATGTATCTCCTTCTTCATTTACGTCGTCATTTTCAGTATCATCTTCTATTCCTAACTCTGAATGGAGCGAATTAACATCTTCATCAGTGGTCGCTAAACCAAAAGAGTCTGCATCATCTTTTGAAAGTTTTTCCAAGATATCTTTCCTTTTTTGAGTTGTACTCATATTTTTTGTCTCTCCTTTTCTAAAGAATTATTTTCGAAATTACTTTATTATTGTCCTTGTCTTTTCCGAATAATATATTAATCTGGCTTACACTAGTGTAACTATCATTGTCTGATACTGAGAATATAAAAAATAAAACATTCTTTCCTAATGAATTCTTAATTGTATCAACATCAAAATCTATATGATAATAAGTATTGATGAATTTTTTGATATTAGCATCAACTTTTTCTTTAAGGTCATACATTGTAGCACTATCAAGAAATTCGAATTCATAGTTTTCTATTCCAACCCCTAAATTTGGTTGATTGGGATATGTTCCAGGTTCTACAAACATTAGGTTTTGAATAGTTTGTGCTAAAGCTTCTACACCTTCTCTTTTAGCTGTAGTATTATAAATACTCTTAGCGAGTAATAGTTCATCATCAAAAACAAATACGCTGTCATCTTCTGTTTGTTTTTGAGTGAATAAGCTGTTAATAGAATCGTCCATTAATCTGAAACCCCCTTTATAAAAAACGATTTATCTTATTGTTAATAATACTTTGAAATACTAAAAAATAATAAACAATATGATATAAATTATAATAAAAGAAAGACGGTGAAGATAAATTGGTGACTTTTAAATGTCCATTGTGCGATAATAGATATAAAACAAAACCGTTTTTATATTCTCATATGAATAATAAACATAAAGACCAACTGGGAAGTATTTCTCCAGCACAATTTTATTTTAATTATAAATATAAAAAGACCGGCGGAAAATGTATCATATGCGGTAAACCTACTAAATGGAATGAATCCACTGAACGGTATGAAAGACTTTGTGAAGACCCTGAATGCCGTGACAAATATCGTGAGATGTTTAGACAGAGAATGATTAAGAAATATGGCAAAGATACATTATTGGATGACCCGGATGTACAGAAAAAAATGCTTGATAGTAGAAAAATATCGGGTGAATATACGTGGCAAGATGGTACTAAGACTAAATATGTAGGAACTTATGAAAAAGACTTTTTAGAGTTCTTAGATATATTCTTACATTTAGACCCAACGGATGTTATTAGCCCTGCCCCACAAATATTTGATTATGAATATCAGGGCAAGAAGCATTTTTATATTCCTGATTTCTATATTACTTCAATTAACACTGTTATAGAAATCAAATCATTTGATAATAAACACTATAGACAAAGAGATATAGGGATGGAAAAGGAAAAAGATAAAGCTGTTATCAGAAGTAACTTTAACTATATCAAAATCAATGATAAACAATACGATGGTTTTTTTAATTATCTATTGAAGTTCAAAGAAGATTAAGGAGTGTTATAAATGTTAAATAAAAAGCTACTTGAAAGTACTCTAATACTAAATGAATTATTTGGCAGTAAAAAGAGGAAAGAAGAAAAAGAAAAACAATATCAGGAGTTTTTAGCAAAAAAGAAAGAGCGTGAGCCTATTAGGCGTGAAGCTATTACCAAATCTCAACAAGTTTTTAAGTCTGTTCTTCCAAAATACAAGGAATTAGCTAAATGCTTAAAAGTAAATCCACCTGATAATTACTTTATTAAAGGTAGCCAAGACGAGGCAGATATTGTATCAGGAAGGATAGAAAATCATAAGAATTATAATAAAGAAGATTCTTATGAATCTTCAAAAGGCATTCAAACAGAATTAGGAAAATTAATAGCAGATATGAAGCCAAAAATACCAAAAGGTTTTACACTAAAACAGCTATTCGATGACCATTTTTTATTGGGTATTGAACTTCATGATGACATAAAATTTAATAGCTAGTTATATTGAAAACTAATATCTTATTAATATTTCATAATATTCTTAAGAAATAAAAAACTAGTTAACAAATATATATTATAATTGTATAAATAAATTTATTGAAAATGGAGGCCATTATAATGTCACAGAAAGTAAATAAAGTTGTAGGAGCAGGAACTCCTATAGACGATCCAACAGTAGTACCTAAAGAACCACCGGTAGTGGATAAACCAAGTGAACCTTTTAATGGGGATAATAAAATTATCAATTTCTTTGTAGGAATTGGTGGTTCAGGAGTTTATAGAGTAAGCTCAAATGTCAAGGAATTGAATCTCCGTGATCATATTGAGGCTTTATCAACAATTGAAATCAATACTATTGCTGCATTATTGGATTCACCGAAGGCTAAAGAATCTATTGAACTCTTTTTAAAGATGAAGAAAGAGATTCTTACACAGGCTATCGACTTCCTTATTGACCAGAGCAAAGTAGAAGACAAAGAAGCAATCAAATCACTCTTTAAATAATATAATAACAAGCATAAACTCTTTATGGGTTTATGCTTGTTATTATTTTTATCTCGAATAGTATATTATAGTTGCAACACAACATACATGGGTGATTATGACAACTGTAAATTAAATAAAGGAGAATAAATAATGATTAAAATATTATTTTTAATTTCAATCCTCTGTTTTGCAATCTCATTAAATATTACTGTAAACAATTACATTGAAAAGAAATACAAATAATTCCTAAATCATGAAATGGGGGATATAATAATGAGAAGAAAGCTTTTAGTATTAGCTGGGCCATCAGGTTGTGGTAAGAATTATATAACTGATAAATTGATAACAAATTGTCCAAATATATTTGAACAACTCCCACAGTATACAACAAGAAAAAAGAGAACACCCAATGAAAATACTTATTATTTTATTACTGACGAACACTATGACATAATCAAAGAAACTTTAATAGCCAAGACAAAAATTGGTAGTACGAGATATGGTACAGTTCCTTGTATGAAAAAAGATAGAATTGGTATTATAATTGCAAATAAGATGGGTATTGATGACTTAAATAAATATTTAAAGGAAAATGATACTGGTTTTGATGTATGCTATCTTGGTATTGATTCTGAAATTCCTGCAAAAAGAGAAGGTAGAAGCGAAGCTTATGTTAAAGAGGAAAGAACATTACTTTCTAATGTTGTTAATCATTGGTTAATTAGCAAAAAAGATAAGTATATCACTGTTGAGGATGTTATGAATGAACTCGTCAGGTTATGGTTTATCAGCCCAACCTGGAGCATGGATTATGAACAAAATTGGCAAGATAACCATAAAATTATTGCAAGTTAAAAATTAAAAATAAAAAAAATGAGAAACAGTTACTTAAATATAACTGTTTCTCTAATTTATTTCAGGAGGAAAGGAAATGAAATGGTACAGAACAATCTTTATCTAAAACACAATTATACCAATAAAGGTTTGGTTTACCTTAAAAATAATATTATAAGAGAATATGATATGGTAAATGCAGGTATGAATATTCTCTTTCGCAACGGTGTCTTTACAGAAGAAGAATATAATCAATTTAATCAAATGAAAAAATTGGAAAAGAATATTCTAGTCGGTAAATTCTTAAAAAAACATCCAGATATTAATGAAGCATTAATAAATGAATTCATAGTAATCCGTAAGGAACTATTTGAATCCAATGGTATCAAAGACGATGATATTCTTTCTATCAAAAAAGATGCTGTATTTGTTATCAACAAGAAATTAAGCAATCTTGAATTAAATGAACACTATATGTTTAAGGAAAAAAATAAGTATATTGCATATATCAATATTGATAAAAAAGAATTTTACTATAATATAGAGAGACGGAATTTTGATATCAAGGGTTACTCTGATTTTATCAAAAAATTCCATAAGGATTATTTATTTAAAACACTTGAGGAACTTATCTATTTAGATATTAATAATGAAAAAAATATGGTATTTGAAAAACTGATACAATTCAAATACAACTTCTTGGAAAAACAAATGGAAAAAGGGTATTATTTAGATTTGGTTCAAGAAAGATATATCTTTGAATCGATAGGACAAATGTTCGGTTTAAATGATATTAATGATGAGCTTAAACCATATTGTTTCATTAATAATAATCTTAATTTCATCCTTAGAGTTATTAATATCCTTCTATAAATGTAATAGAGCTACACCAAATGTTCTATTACATTTTTTTTTTGGTGAATATTAACCTGTTTTTATTCTATTTTTGTCTTGAACTAAGTTTTTTAATAGTCTCTTTATTTAGTTCTAATACCATTTTAGTTATAGTATTATAAACTAACTGAGAAGCAAAATTAGTAATGTTTGGCATATAATAAGAAAGAGTTTCCCTATAGTCTTTAGAAAGAAACTGGACAACCTGTTTGCTAGTATTCAATACTGCATCGTCGAATATATCATCACTAATCATAGTGTAATTATTGTTATTCCTCTGATAAGGGACTAGATTATTTGAAAAAGTGGCCTTACAAAAGTAATCTACCAAGAACATTAAGTATTGCACATCAGTTTCAAAGTTAGTTGTTTTCTCTGGTCTCTTTTCTCCTTCAACTTTTCTTCTTTCTGTTTCAGCATTCTTTTCATTTTTATCTTCTACTATAAGATAAACCATCAGGTACATAGAAACCATACAAGGCATTAATATTAATATAATAAAAACATAGTTAATATCCATTTTTTATTCCTCCAATTATTTATAACAAAAAAAGAAGACCGAAGTCTTCTTTTAAATTTACATAGAATTTACTACTCTTTTAAGAGCTTTTGTTGCGTAAGTATCGCATAACTCCTGAAAATATACAACTGGATTTTCTTCTAATGTAATGTTTTTACCTTTGTGACCTGCGATCCAATTAAATTTCAAGACTTTTCTATTCCTGTTAGCATAAGTAATAAACTCGACCATTTTTTCCCACAGTTCTCTGTTCTTTACTTCTCCAGAAGTATTTCTCCAACCATTCCTCTGCCATTTGAATACTCTTTCGCTTGCCCCTTTAATGCAGTATTCAGAATCTGACACAACCTCAATATTATCTATTTCTGGTAATTCGTTTAGTACATATTCAATACCTGATAGAATACCCATAAGCTCATTAAAGTTGTTAGTAGAATTTCTAAATACTTTTATAATGCTATGTTTAACTACATGGCTATCATTGACAAGCAGGGTACAAAATCCCCCTATCTGGTCAGGTTTTCCATTATGGTAAGATGAACAATCCGCAAAAATAGTTATTTTAGCCATCCCTTATTTCCCCCTTAAAGTATCTGTATCTTTACAATCTTTTTAACTATCTCTAATAATCTTTCGTTGGTAACTTTATTAGGTTCTTGTTGTTTATATAATTGCTTGTAATTATTTTCAACATCATTCTTTATCTTATCAGCCATCTCGTAGTATTCGTCTTTAGAGTACTTTCCACCCTTAACATCCAATAAATATTGTCTACCAGGGTCTTCATAATTATACCATATTGCTTGTTTGAAACTTAAAAAGCCTACCCTAGAAAATCTTCTAAGAAAATCTAGAATTCTTATACTATGCATGGCTTGCTTAGTGTCATAACCGAATTTGTCTACAAGATGCTGTGTGCCTTCTGTGCCCTTATTTACCTGTTTCTTTTTTGTTATATGCATACCAATACAAGCATCAAATAAGTATGGGAGATTCATCATAGCTATATCATGTTTCATGAAAAACATTTCTTCCAATAATTTCTTTGTTTCTGGAAGAATATTTTCTGCTATGATTATATCTTCGCTGAATAATACTTCAACAAAGTTTACATTAGCTTTCCACCAAAGATTAGAAGTCTTCCTTATATCATGAACATCAAAGTCTTCGATGTTACCTATATAAGTCCTACTGAATTGTTTATTAAAATAAAGGTCATCAAAAGTTGGAGAGACAAATACTTTATAGTCCTTATCACTCTCAGGTGTATTCATATTGTAATTGTGTGAGCCTACTAAAGCTCTAAATAGTTCTGGTCGTCCTCCAAAATCCATAAATCTTATACCTCCACTTTCTTTCTTCTCAATACTAATTGATATTCTTCCATAGAGTATATCTTAGTGATACCTCTCTGATTTCTAATCAAATCTGAAAGATTATCATAGTAATGAATCCCAGATTTTTCACCAGAGATATTAACGATAAAATAACCATCCTTATCAGATTTGCAAACAAGATAATGACTTACCCCTCCTGTTCTTTCATATTCAATTATGTCTCCTACGTTTGCTTGAAAATTCTTGTTCTCAATTACTAATTCCATTTACTTTTCCTCTGCATTCTTTTTATCTTCATATCGATATGCAGATAAATCCATTGGCATTATCACTGCATACATTATATCCAAATCCTCTACAATTTGGTAGCTCTCCATTTCAACCATTTTGAGATTACCTAAATAACAGAAAAATAGAGCAATTTCTCTGTCAGTACCATAATATTTTTTGAATTCTTCTATGGAGTCTTTTGTTAATTTTACATCGGCTTTAAGTTTATCAATATCAATAGAATTTACCGTGCCTATAACATCTTTGATATCAACTGTTGTTGTTTCTGGAAAACCTCTTCTGAAGTTATATCTTGGTAGGATAGATAATGTACCAGTTTCTATCATCTCATGAGCATCTTCCACAGCCTTCTTAAGAGTTTCCTTTGGAACCCACCAACCGTTCCTATTTACCCCATCAGCATACGCTAGATTTAAAGTAAGTGTTTCATATTCCATTTAAATTTCCCCCTTTTTCTTTACAAAATTTATTCATCTATAATATGATATATATTTATAACATCTTTTATAGTGTATTGTTAAAGATATACTTTTCTCTTTAAACAATATAATAATTCTTAGGAGAGGAAGGCGAGTAATAATGTTAGTTCCAAGAATTGATAAGTTTAATAAACAAAGTGAAGATGTTGCTACTAACACCGTTGTTGTAGATTCTATCGATAATCATGGGGATTTCTTTGACTTAGATATTTTATATGATGAAAAAGCAAGACAGAAATTTGTCAAGTATATTGAAAAGATTGTTAGGCGTTCTTATGAGTATAAAGCTTATATTGGATTCTTAAAGAATGAATTAAACCTAACAAAATGTACTTTCTTACCAATGATAGATATAAATGAGATAAAAAAGGTTGGTCTGGAATTTCATCATTATCCTTATACTTTATTCGATATTGTGAGTATTGTAGTAGACGAACACATGTTGGTTAAAGGAGAAAAGCATATAAATCCTTTTAAAATTGCTGAAGAAATAATGCAACTTCATTATCAAAATTACATTGGATTAGTACCTTTAACTACAACTATCCATGAATTAGTACATTCTAGTAAAGTATTTGTAAATTTAAAGTATGTGTTTGGTAATTATAATAAGTTTATAAATATGTATAATGGCACTACCAGTGAGGTTTATTCTCAAATGCTTAAGAACCTTGAAGATCTAAGTGAACAGGAGGATAAGGAAGGTTCTATAAATGGAAATATTCTTGATAAAAATATAATGACTGTTGAAATTAAGGATGTTGAAATACCTCAAGCTATTGAAACAGAAGAGGAAGAATTAGCTTAATTCTTTTTTTCATTAAATATAAGTAATTTAAAAAAACATACTTATAGTTCATTATGTATACCTCCTTTCGTTTACTAAATTAATGCGGAGTATAGGGTATAAAATACAGTGGGAAATTTTATACCCTAAATTTATATGGTATACATCGCTGCGTGCCATATAAATTTGATAGCAGTCTTAATCTTTTATAAGGGTTAAGACTGCTATCAAACCAAAATTTGAATTTCTAAAAAGAATATTCAGCAGACTAAACAAATTATTAGTCTAGAGATATCCCATTCCTTCCCGTGAATTTTATTTGAATAGACTAATGAAGTACTATAGCATATGGTTGGATGCTATAGTACTTCATTTTTAATGGTTTTGAAGGGTTAGGTGTGGGGGTATTGATCTAAAAATGATTGTAAATAAAAGGAATTGAGTTTATGAAAGAAAACGAAAACTTTATTCATAACAAATACGGATATTGCTACTACTCTATTGAATCAAATAATACTGCTATAATTTTTAATCTCTACGTTGAGCCAGGATATCGCCAAAAAGGACATGCCAAAAATTTAATTCATTTGGTTATAGGAGAAATCAGAAAAATCGGATATACCAAAGAAATATTGATTGAAGCACAACCGAGAGAAGACAGTATTAGTACTAAAAACCTTATTGCCTTTTATAAAGAAATGGGACTTAAAATCATTAACCTAAAATAATAAGGATACATTAGTATTATTATAATACTAATGTATCCTTATTATTTACACAAAATTAGCCGATTTCCTTAGTAAGCTTATCAGCCGTTATTACTGCTTCCTGTTTAGTAGAGAACCCATTTATTTTAATATAGTACTTATTAGGTTCTGGAAGAACTGATACAGAATGCTTAGAAGGTGTCGTAGGAGGGACAGGGGGGGTTGTCGGTGATGGAGTAGGTGCTGGTGCAGGAACTACTGTAGGTTTCTGCAAATAAGCTAATCCATTACCAAATCCCTTTACATCTGTATTAATCTTAACGGCATTCTTGATAAGAAGCTGATAGATTTCAGGTTCAGTTAATTGTTTCTCAGGTGTTTCATTCAAGGCTATAAGCATAGCAACAACAGCACTGGTATGTGGGGTAGCCATAGAAGTACCAGACATTACTGCCCAACCAGTAGGCACTGTTGATTGAATATTTACACCAGGAGCAACTACATCAAGTTCGTCGTTAGTGTTAGAGAATGATGCCAGTTTTTTATTCTTATCGATTGCTCCTACTTCAATAACCTCGTCATATGAACCAGGATAAGAAAATTCATCTGTCTTAGTAGAGCCATCACCCTCATTACCAGCAGCAACTACTACTGCTACATTATTAGCAACAGCATATTTGATTGCGTCATGTAGCGGTTGATAGTCTTCTGGGCCACCAAGAGACATTGAAATAACACGAGCACGTTCGCCTTTAGTTCCTCGCCAGTCAACCGCCCAACGAATACCATTAACTATACTATCATAGTAACCAGAACCTTGGCCATCCAATACTTTTGCAATAAGCAATTTAACATCAGGTGCAACACCTACTACACCCATGTTATTAGACACTGCACAAATAGTTCCTGCTACATGAGTACCGTGTGACTGGTTATCTTCAAAGTTACTAGGGTCTCCATTGTAATCACTTGTAAAGTTTTTACCTGCAATTACCCTGCCTTGGAGATCAGGATGCTTAGTAGCAATACCTGTATCGACGACTGCAACAATAACACCATTTCCTTTGGTGGTATCCCACATTGCAGGTGCATTTACCATAGTAACTCCCCAAGGAATTTCTTTTACATTAATTGAAGTACTTTCTACTTTGACAGGAGGAAGTCTAAATTTTTTATTTTGATTTGACAATTCAATCCTCTCCTTTCTTTCTATTTTAATGTTTAAAAATATTGGATATCATTTTAAATAATGATATCCAATATTTTTAATATGGCTCTGCAAATTATCGTGTGGAAATGTCTTTTATAATATCATAATTATTGAGGGAAATTTTCAATATCTTCTTCATCAGCGATAGTATCTAAAGGTTGAAGAAGTAATAACTGGTCAGCTCTTGCTTCAAGGCTAGCTTTGTCCACAGATGCTTCTGCAAGGATGTACACTGCGATAGAGCCAAAAGCTGTAATAATTGCAACAATTTGTGAAATCTGGTTATTACCAACATTAAGAGCAATCATAATAGAACCAATAAAACCTGCAATTAACGCCCAAAACTTTCGAGATGCAATCTTTTCTAGAAAATCTTTCCAAGTCATATCAAGATTAATAGGTGTATCATAATTTTCAGTATCATCCAGCATTTCAATAGTTAAATAACCCATTGTCGTATCATAGATACTAGCTTTATCCACAGATGTTTCTGCAAGGATATACACTGCGATAGAGCCAAAAGCTGTAATAATCGCAACCACCTGTGTAACCTGATTGCTACCAGTATTAAGAGCAACCATAATAGAACCAATAAAACCTGCAATTAACGCCCAAAACTTTCGAGATGCAACTCTTGATAAAAAATCATTCCATGTCATAATTATATGACCTCCTTTAAAATTAAATTAACCTTCTGCACTTGTGTTATTGATCGTGTTATCAATAGCCGATGCAGTTCCTTCTGTATTATCAACCGATTCTTCTGTATTACTAGATGATTCTAAGTAATTACAATCTCTTCGATTATAATAATCTCTATCATCTTCATAATCCGTTGAATCCTGATAATCTTGGTTATCATTACAACTATCATTGTTATTTTTTCTACTATTGCTAATACCTCTCATAACACTTTCTGAGATATTAATGCCACTGATAGCCATAATAAGATACATCATAAGAGTAAGTAATCCTTTAGGAATATCTTTAGCGGTTTCTACTTGATGAAAAGAAAATCCGGCTCCAATCACAAAGACTATAATGAGAGCAGACATTTTCATTTCATAAATTGATAAACCATCCTGAAAGAATGACAGGCCTTTATCCTTAAACCTGTCAAATCTTTGTTTTGTTGTTCTTTCTTTAGTTGTAGTAGTGCTATTATTATTAGCACTGTTTGTAGTATTATTCATAGTTAAACGCTCCTTTTCAACATCTCAGAGTACATTTAATAGAATGTTTAACTACGGTATTGATTGTTATTATTTAGACAATTGTTCCTCTATCCATGCTCTAGTTTCAGAATGAAGAAGCATTTGATTCTTATTCTTTTCGTACCATGATTTTGTTTCATCAAAACCATTAATAGCTTTTCCTGCTCCTCTCCAATCACAGAGCATTTCTTTTGCATAAACTTCAGGCATCTTTAAGATAGTAATTTTTCTATCTTCATCAACATCAACCCAATACTCCCAATGATGTTTATTAATTCGTTTATGATGCAACCAAGCTAAATCAAATTTATCTTTCCAGTAATCTTTAGTATAAGAGTAACAATAAGCTGGCATAACTTTTTTAACTTCATCCCAATATGGAAGTTTTCCAAAGAAGTAAAAAGCATAAGGTTTAAATTCAGATATACTGAATTTACTCATGTCATGAATAATACCCCTCCAAATAATCCCCATTTTGCAACATGCCACAAATACAAACCATTTGTGTTTAAGAATATACCTAATATTCCTAAGATAAGTAAATAAAAACATAATAATCCTCCTTATAATTGAATGAAGAAGTCTCTTCCAGTTTGTTGTTTAAGAGCTTCTTTTAATTTATAAACTATATCATAGATTTTTTTATTATAAATCTCAAGGAAAAGATGAGTTTTTTCTGAATTTAAAAAACTATTAGCGAGATCTATAGTGTATGTCTTTCTCTCTATTAGATCTTTCAATTCTAATATTTTAAATTTATCGAAGATGTTCCTTCTAAGAAAACTCTTATTTATATTTTCAAGTTCTTTTTCAGCATCCTCTATCTTTTTGTTTGATTTAGGAATAATAATGTTTTCTATTAAAGATTTAACTTTCTCAAATCTCCATTCCATGTCGTTTCTTATAATAATGTTTTTGGTATCTACTTCGATTTTAGTAGTAAAACACATAAAGAAATATTCATTGAATGTCTTTCTTAATAACTTTTCTTCGTCTGTTAAATCA
>Ga0172378_10003702_pt1 | contig 14357 bp, 8 predicted proteins | sample GrowelOW332metaG_FD_119755 | JGI IMG/M metagenome (GOLD analysis project Ga0172378, IMG submission 119755) | Groundwater microbial communities from an aquifer near a municipal landfill in Southern Ontario, Canada - Pumphouse #3_1 metaG | ecosystem: Environmental > Aquatic > Deep subsurface >... | reverse complement strand
CATTTCGGAGGTTATGTTATATGTAGTGGAAAAGAGTTTCTTCTTCCAACTGCATTTAAAACGAAGATCATTTCGCACATAATTAAGATAAGTTACACCACCCTGATTTTTATATGTAATCAGGTAAGCAAGCTTTAACGGTTTGAAACGGAGCCTTACCGGTTTCTTTTTCAGAATAAGCTTAGTAACCTTCTCTTTATCATTCATATCCAAATATATCACAGCACGGGTAAACGACAGACGATCTTTATCGATATAGAGCGTTCCGGTATACGGAATGGGCGAATTTATATGCGGACGAAAACTAATAACATATTGCAGGGCTTTATCCTGATAAACAGAACTTTCCATTTGAAAATCATAAAATAAAAGATCATTCTTGTCAAACAAGAAATCAGAATTCTTCGCCACATCCAGATAAACAGCCATCACAGGGCCGCCCATTAATTTCACGGTCAATGTATCACCGCGTTTTTCACTCAAAAGCCGACGACCTTTTAATATCCGTACACGATCTTTATAAACCGATCCTTTATAAGGTGTCTTATAAATATCCGCCACAGCTTCGGAGATATTAATATAATGACGTCCCTTTTGTGTCATCTCCCTATAAAATCCGGTGAGCAAACAATTTTGACCACTATAATTCATTGGGATTTTTCTGATAGCCGCTTCAACTATCAAACGTGGATCCTCCGGCATAACAACTACCTCATGCAGCATATTAGCAGAAGGACTCATCTGGATTTTCAAGTTCGAAAGGTGATTGCCTTTTAACTGAAAGTTATTATTAAAATAACCGATATGAGAAAATTCTACTGATTTGGCACGAGCTCCATCTTTTATTTTAAGAATGAACTCACCATCAGCATTAGTCACTGTTCCGATATTAGAACCGGGGACAGAAATATTGACATTTTCCAAAGAATTTCTGTTCTGTTTGTCTTTTACCACACCACTTATCGTGATATAGTCCACAGAACTTTCTTGAGCCAGCACCGGAGTAAATCCGAAAAAAACGGATAATAACAGCAACCAACGCATTGATTGCACCATTCGTGTTTTCATACTCTTTTGTATTTAGCGTTAATACACAAATATACAAAAGATTTATAACAAAATGCAATATTCTTGTTTTTTTTTTACAAATTATAAAGCTTTCCAGAATTTTTCAAGATCCTTATAAGTTCCGTAACAAACTAACTCATCACCTTCCTGCATCTTTTCCTTTTGGGGCAACTCATTTTTAATACTATTTTCATTTATGGCAATGCCCAGACTATTAATCACTTTTTCAGCGCGGGTTAGTCCAATGAGTTTGAGATGAAAATGTTCATCCAACTTCAATTCATCCACAAAATAACCGACAAATTTTTTAGGCACTCTAAACTTTACCACATAATACTGAGCATCGACCTTGAAAGAATCCATCTGTGTACCGAAATCCAATTGCTGAACCATTTTTTGTGCAGCATCAACTTCCGGAGTCAAAATACGTTCCAGATTAAAAGCTTCGAGCACAGCTTGATGCACACTATCTATTGCACGGGCATAAATATGTTCGACATTCATCTGCTTCAACAATGCCACTACACGCACCGATGCGCCAAAGTTTTCGCCAATAGCCACAATCACAATATCCACTGTTTTCAGCGGAAGTACCGATAATGACATTTTATCTGTAGCATCAATCACAAAAGCCGTAGCAATCCTGTCTTTAACCACATCCACACGGCTCTCATTAATGTCAGCACCAACCACTTCATGCCCCAAAGCTGATAAATCCTTGGCTAATACCAGCCCGTAGTTTCCTAAACCAATAATAATAAATTTCATGACATTCTAATTTATGATAATACTATCGCTTGGAAAATTATATTTCGTATTCTTCTTTTGTTTCACTATGCCCAGCATCAACGTGATCATCCCTACCCTGCCGACAAACATCAACAAAGTAATGAGCAACTTACTCTTATCGCATAAAGCCGGCGTTAAATTCAAAGAGGCCCCTACGGTACTCAAAGCCGAGACACATTCAAAAGTTAAAGCCTTGAGTGATACGTTGGGTTGCAATATTGATAAAATGAAAATAGCAGGAAACAACACACATAACGACATCGCCACGGTTGCGTTAGAACGACGAATGGAGTCGTTGGATATACGACGGCCAAAAATCTCTACCCGGTTCGTCCCTCGAAGAACTGCATAAAGATTCAAAATGACTGCGGCAAATGCATTCACTTTCACACCACCCGCAGTAGATTGTGCTCCACCACCTATCCACATCAACATGATATAAAGAAGAATAGACTGCACACTTAATGCACTCAGGTCGATACTATTGAATCCGGCGGTTCGAGGACAAACAGCATTAAAAAAAGCATGCGTCAATTTATCAACTACCGGCATTCCCGCAAAAGAACGATTCCACTCAAAGACTGCAAATCCTACCGTTCCGATAAAAAGCAACAGGAAAGTCATAATCAACACTATCTTAGTATTCAAATTATAAAGATGATGGTATCTGTGCATGTCGTGATGTCCACGGAGAAATGCCCAAAAACGCTGCAAATAATAAGCTACTATCCCCTTAAAATTCATCAATATAGGGAAACCTATTCCTCCAAGAATTATCAAAATAGACATTGTGAGATAAAAAGCATTATGTCCCTTCATCAATATCGGATTACTTAGATTTCCAGATAAAGTAGAAAAACCGGCATTACAGAAGGCTGATATGCTGTGGAAAACAGAAAAGCCCAATTCGCTCTGAAGATTCATTCCGAGTGTTCCATGAATGTTCAACCAGATAAAGACCATTCCGCCGAATTCAATAATTAATGAAAAGCCAAGTATATATAATAATGTGGAGAGTAGTGAATTTAAAGAATTGGAACTCACCATATCACGCATTACAAGCTGATTGTATATTGAGGTATTACCCATAAAAAACAGGGCGAAAAAACTGGTAAAGGTCATCACCCCCAAACCTCCAACTTGAATAAGCAAAAGGATAACAGATAAACCGATCGGCGTAAAGGTGGTTGATATGTCAACCGGAACAAGTCCGGTAACACAAACTGCACTGGTGGCCGTGAACAGAGAGTCCACCCACGAAAGACCATTCACCGTACAGCGAGGAAGCATCAACAAACCGGTCCCTATCAATATGATGCAAAGAAAACTGATAGCAAGTATCAAAGACGGATTGGTTCTGCGCCCTAACAAACGGACGATTCCGTTTGACAAATTAAGAAAAGAAAAAATGAGTAAAAGCGTGAGGTGATAGAACTTGCCCTGCAAAAATAGCCAGAAAGACAACACAGCTCCGCTTTGCTCCGGACGGTGAAAGATGACAGGTATAAGTGTAAAACACAAAAGGAAATTGAGTATCCACGTCAATCTCCGGTATTTTTTTTTGGTATCTCCATATTCAAGCACAATATGAAGAAACATATCTATAAGGAAAATAATCCAGACTATTTTATAAATGACATGCAATTTGGCAACATCATTAAAAGATAAGACAAAACCATGCTCATAAATCACTCCGACTATCAACAAGATGGAAGATAAATAGACTATAGCCTCTATCAAACCTAAAAAGATTCGAACATACGGCTTTAGCAGCTTATTGTAATATAAGAAGAACTCATTATATAGCTTCATTATTTATTATTCAATAAGGTTTGAAACTACAAACATAATCAATATTTATCAAAGATACCACTTTATCAGATGCTTTCTTTTCTAATAAAAGAAAAGGATAAAGGAAAGACCGCCGTAACTTCACATTACAGCGGTCTTTTATAAAATCTATCCTATTTTCTTTATGCAGAAAGCTTATTTCACTTCCTCAAAATCGGCATCCTGAACATTTTCATCATGCTTATCACTCTTTGAACCGGCATCACCAGCTTGACCGGCATTGTTGTTAGCCTGTCCTGCATCAGGACCGGCTTGTTGAGCACCTTGTGCACCTGTCTTTGCATACATTTCTGCACTGGCAGCCTGGAAAGCCGTATTCAATTCAGCCATAGCTTTGTCAATTGCAGCAAGATCCTGCGACTTATGTGCATCTTTCAGACCCTGCAAAGCTGCTTCTATAGGAGCTTTCTTATCAGCAGGCAATTTATCACCAAGTTCTTTCAACTGACTCTCTGTTGTGAAAATCATACTATCTGCCTGATTCAGCTTGTCTACTTTTTCACGTTCTTTCTTATCTGCTTCAGCATTTGCATCAGCCTCAGCTTTCATACGATCTATTTCATCTTTGCTCAAACCACTGGATGCTTCGATACGAATAGCTTGTTCCTTACCGGTAGCTTTATCCTTAGCCGATACATTTAATATACCATTGGCATCAATATCGAAGGTAACCTCTATTTGAGGAATACCACGACGTGCAGGAGCAAGGCCTGTCAAGTTGAACTGACCGATAGATTTGTTTTGAGTAGCCATCGGACGCTCACCTTGAAGCACATGAATGGTAACTTCGGTCTGATTATCGGCAGCAGTAGAAAATACTTCACTCTTCTTGCAAGGAATAGTCGTATTGGAATCGATCAATTTTGTCATGACTCCACCCATGGTTTCAATACCCATAGACAACGGAGTAACATCTAGCAAAACCACACCTTTAATCTCATCTGTCAAAACGGCACCTTGTACAGCAGCACCCACTGCTACAACTTCATCCGGATTCACACCCTTTGAAGGCACTTTACCAAAGAAATTCTGAACAAGTGTTTGAACAGCAGGAATACGTGAAGAACCGCCAACCAAGATAACTTCGTCAATATCCGAGTTTGTCAGATGAGCATCTTTCATGGCTTTCTGACAGGGTTCCAAACATGCCTGAATTAAGTCGTGAGCCAAGGATTCAAATTTAGCTCGAGTCAAAGTCTTAACCAAATGTTTTGGCACACCGTTTACCGGCATAATATACGGCAAATTGATTTCTGTAGTTGTTGAAGAAGAAAGTTCAATTTTAGCCTTCTCTGCAGCCTCTTTCAAGCGTTGCATAGCCATCGGATCCGTTTTTAAATCGGCACCTTCGTCTTTCTTAAACTCATCAGCCAACCAATTGATAACTACCTGGTCAAAATCATCACCACCAAGATGTGTATTACCATTGGTAGAAAGAACTTCAAACACACCATCACCAAAATCAAGAATAGAGATATCAAATGTACCACCTCCGAGATCGAAAACAGCAACTTTCATCTCTTTTTGAGATTTATCCAAGCCATAAGCCAAAGCGGCAGCAGTAGGTTCGTTCACAATACGCTTTACTGTCAAACCGGCTATTTGTCCGGCCTCTTTAGTAGCCTGACGTTGAGAGTCGGAGAAGTAAGCAGGAACAGTGATAACCGCTTCCGTCACTTCTTGTCCCAAATAATCTTCTGCGGTTTTCTTCATCTTCTGAAGAATCATGGCAGATATTTCCTGAGGTGAATAAAGACGACCGTCAATATCGACACGTGGGGTATTATTCTCCCCCTTGATTACTTTGAAAGGCACACGAGCTACTTCTTTTTGAACCTGCTCCCAATTTTCTCCCATAAAACGTTTGATAGAATATACCGTACGTGCGGGATTAGTGATCGACTGACGTCTTGCAGGATCACCGATCTTACGTTCACCGCCTTCTACAAATGCTACGACGGAAGGAGTGGTACGTTTTCCTTCGCTATTCGCAATTACCACAGGCTCATTGCCTTCATATACTGCAACACAAGAATTCGTTGTTCCTAAATCGATTCCAATAATTTTTCCCATAATGTTTCTATTTATACTTGTTATTATTCAATTGTTTAAACTTAATATATAATCTCTTTATTTCGGACGCTATTCGCAATCCAAATTCGTAAAAAACAAACCTTGTGCCAAAAAGAGTTTTACCTGAAGTATGACATTCTTTCTGACAAAAAGGCAGAGACCACAGCTCTGAAAAATCTATTTTCGCAGGCAATAGTAGATAAAAGTTATTATCTTTGCATGCACATTTTCAAGATATAATGAATAAGTATGAAACAAATCATCTTTCTATCCATCATTTTGATTTTTTCTTCTTGTGCCGGCAAAAAGAAACAAACAGAGAAAACAATACAAGGGAAAATAGTAACCATATCCGATGCCAAGGGCTTCAGCATTGAACATACCCGCAACTATGCCATCGTAACGGTAAATAATCCTTGGAAAACAGGAAGCATCTACGATAGATATTATTTGGTAAAAAACGATACCGTTGCCACTCCGACTGACGGACAGAAAGTGTTGATTCCTTTAAAAAGTCTGATGGTAAACTCTGCCACCCACCTTGGATTTCTCAAACTTCTGGGAGAGCTGGACAAAGTAACCGGTGTAAGTAACCCTTACTATATATATGACAGCAACATTCTCAAGAGAGTAAAAGAAGGCAAAATCAAAACCTTAGGTGACTCGTTCAACCTGGATATTGAAAACCTGCTCCTGCTTCATCCACAGGCCGTAATGACCACAGCTTATAATGCCGAAGACGAAAACAGCAAACGGATGAAAAAGACCGGTCTTACTCTTCTTTATGATATAGAATGGCAAGAACCTACATTGTTGGGGCGTGCCGAATGGATAAAATTCATAGCAGCTTTCTTTGATAAAGAAAACCTGGCTAATACTATTTATGCCCAAATAAGAAAGAAATACGAGGATCTCAAAAAGCTGAGCCTATCTGTAAAAAAGAGACCAACCGTATTTTCCGGTCAGGACTATCGTGGTACCTGGCATATGGCCGGCGGAAAAAGTTATACAGCACAACTCTTCAAAGATGCAGGTGCCAACTATTATTATGCCAATGATTCTACAGCGACTAGCATTCCCGGTACGATAGAAGAAGCACTTGTTCTCTTTAACCAAACAGATATTTGGATTGGCGTTGAAGCCAATTCCCTTAAAGAATTGGGTAAAGCCAATGATAAATACAAATATTTCAAAGCCTATAAGAACAAAGAAGTATTCAATACCAATAAACGGAAAAATAATTCCGGCGGCAATGATTATTGGGAAACCGGCGTAGCCAGACCGGATCTACTACTCAGCGACATGATAAAGATTTGTCATCCTGACCTACTGCCCGATTATACTTTAACATTTTATGAGCAATTGAAATAATGAACTACGACAAGAAGTTTATACTTTTGATACTTGCACTAGTCTGCACCTTTACCGCCGATTTAGCCATCGGTAGTGTAAACTTACCTGTCAAAGAAGTATGGTTGGCACTGACAGGCAACAGCCACAATATCATTTATACAGAAATCATATTGAACCACAGACTACCCAAAGCCATCACCGCCATACTCGCAGGCACTTCGCTTTCGATTGCCGGCGTACTAATGCAAACCTTATTTCGCAACCCTTTGGCCGGTCCCGATGTGCTCGGCGTAACTTCCGGCGCAAGCCTAGGAGTAGCTATTCTTACCTTGGGAACCTCCGTCCTCCCCATATGGGCTGTTTCTGGCTATGGACAGGTCACTGCAGCCATCATAGGTGCTACAGGCATACTTTTTCTTGTCATTATCGCCTCTTTTAAAATCAAACAAAACGTATCCTTATTAATAATTGGTATGATGTTCGGTTATTTTGCCGGTGCTATAGTTAGTATTCTGCAAAACATCAGCAATCCCGATACACTCAAACTGTTCATTACCTGGACCTTTGGCAGTCTCTCTGCCGTAGGGTGGCAAGAAATGGGTATAATGATACCGATTGTCCTTATCGGCACTACTATTGCGCTCCTTCTTCAAAAGCCATTGAATATTTTGCTGCTAGGCAACAACTATGCCAGTGGCCTTGGAATATCCGTCAAGAGGCTACGGATGTGGATAATTCTTGCTACGGCATTGCTTGCCGGCACCTCCACAGCCTTTACCGGCCCCATCTCATTTATCGGCATCACTATGCCACATCTGGCCAGAGGATTGTTCCACACTCCCAATCACCGCATCATCATTCCGGCATCTATCCTCTGTGGATCCGTAACTTTGTTGATTTGTGATATTATTTCACAAATGCCGGGAATTCAAGGAACCTTACCTATTAATGCAGTAACCGCACTTTTCGGGGCCCCTGTCATCATCTGGATTATCATTCACAATAAAAGATAAAAAGAAATGACACATCTAAGAAAAAAAATTCATATCTTTGCCGTATAATTCTCTTAGTATGTAATGATTTTAATTTAACAAAATGAGAACATATACGCTTTTATTCTTTTTATTATTTGGCTTGATATCCCGAATATCAGCCCAACGTAGTTATTTTGTCACCACACCCGATTCTCAACATATAGGCAAAAGTCAAGAGGAAACATTTTTAAACACATATTTTCCATTAGTTTTGTTATGTCAATGGAAACCGGGAATGAGATTCATCTATTTGCCATCGTATGCCGACCGCTACATTTCCACTTTTCGTTCTTATGATACAGATCAGGAAGCGGATAATGGTCCACTCATCTTCAAAACTTTTGAATTTCTGGGAACAGAAGAAAGATCTTTCAATATAACCGACGGAATCACTTACTCCACTCGTTTTATTTTCAGCTGTGAAGGTAAGAAATATTATTATGAAAATAACGACGGTCGATTAGATGAGATATGTATCAAAAATCCACGAGCCACCATCAGAGGCTTGGTTTATCTTAGAGACGTCGATACGGCTAGAAAATTATTGCTAGGCAAAACTATTTTCATACAAGGTATGATGGCAAGAGTTGATGACAAATATAACTTTTCCGGTTATAAAGTTGTTCCTATTCCTGAAAACTTAAAAGCAACCATTACTGCTATCGGAGTCGGAAGTCAGGAATATCCGGTCAAAATAATCTTTAAAGACGAAAAAGGACATTATTATTATAAAGAAGTAGCCATGTCGAAAACAAATTCGGGGATGGATATGGTGAATTTCCAATCAGATAAAAAAGATAATTATTTCTTGAACGCTTTCAATTTTACCGACAAGAATCCTACAGGCGAAGAAGCTGCTAAAAGAATGTATCTCGGCATGCAGGTTTATCCTAAAATCAATATGGATTTAGTACAGAACTCTTACATCGAAGGTAAGAAATCCATCATGCACATACATATTTTCCGGTACACCCCGTTTACGATTACGGATATTAAAGTAAAAACGCCAAGTACGCTGGCCCAATTGACCTTGAAAGATAAAGAAGGGAACTTGTATCTTGTAAACGCTGACTTAAAATATGATGTTATCATAAAGAACGATAATTATATCAGAGACATGTTTGCCTTTGGCGATATCCGCAAAGAATATCCGTACATTTCCGAAGAAGAATGGGAACTTATTGCACAAGGAGATGTCAAGATCGGCATGACAACCGACGAATGTAAGTTAGCCAAAGGTTCTCCCGTACAAATCCGTCTCAAACCGAACTCTCATACTGAAACATGGTACTACGGACCAATTACTTTGGAATTCCAGAATAGCCGTTTGAGCCGCATTCGTTAAGGGGATCGTTTTTGTTATAAAATAGTTGATAGATATATAGGTATATGAAAATATTCCCGTATATTTGCTCAATCATTAACTAATAAACGAACAATATTATGGGTAGAGTTCTTATAATAGGTGCCGGTGGTGTCGGCACCGTCGTTGCATTCAAGGTAGCTCAAAATGCCGATGTATTTACCGATATCATGATAGCCAGCCGCACAAAAGAAAAATGCGACAAAGTAGTAAAGGCCATTGGAAATGATAAAATAAAAACAGCTAAAGTTGATGCCGACAATGTTGACGAACTGGTAAAGCTATTTAACAGCTTCAAACCGGACATCGTTATCAATGTGGCTCTTCCTTATCAGGATTTAACCATCATGGATGCCTGCCTGAAAAGCGGAGTTAATTATCTGGATACGGCCAATTATGAACCAAGAGATAAAGCACACTTCGAATATAGTTGGCAATGGGCCTATCAAGACCGTTTCAAAGAAGCCGGATTAACAGCTATCCTGGGCTGCGGATTCGATCCCGGAGTGAGTGGTATATACACAGCCTATGCAGCCAAACATCACTTTGACAAGATTACACATCTTGACATCGTTGATTGCAATGCAGGCAACCATCACAAAGCTTTTGCCACTAACTTTAACCCCGAAATCAATATTCGCGAGATTACCCAAAACGGTCGTTACTACGAAAAAGGGGAATGGATAACCACCAAACCACTGGAAATTCATAAGGATCTGACCTATCCGAATATAGGACAGCGCGATTCTTATCTAATGTTCCATGAAGAATTGGAATCGCTCGTCAAACATTATCCGTCTATAGAACGGGCTCGTTTTTGGATGACATTCGGTCAGGAATATCTAACACATCTCCGCGTCATTCAAGATATAGGCATGGCACGCATAGACGAAGTAGAATATAAAGGTATCAAGATCGTACCTCTTCAATTCTTAAAAGCCGTATTGCCTAATCCGCAAGAACTCGGTAAAAATTATGAAGGTGAAACTTCTATAGGTTGTCGCATCAAGGGTTTCAAGGGAGGAAAAGAACATACTTATTATATATATAACAACTGCCACCATCATACAGCATATCTGGAAACAGGCATGCAAGGTGTAAGCTATACCACAGGAGTCCCGGCCATGATCGGTGCTCTGATGTTTCTCAAAGGCGAATGGAAACGACCGGGAGTAAATAATGTAGAAGAATTCAATCCCGATCCGTTTATGGAACAGCTCAACAAGCAGGGATTACCTTGGCACGAAATATTCGATCAAGATTTGGAACTCTGAGATAAAAGCACGAATCTTTGAATAGATAAACCTTTCTAACAAATAATCACAAGAAATAAAATATGGCAAAAAAAGACGAATTAAGTTTTGACACAGAAAACGGAAAAATGGAATCAAGTGAGAAATTAAAGGCCTTACAGGCAGCCATTGACAAGATAGATAAAAACTTCGGTAGAGGTTCTATCATGAAAATGGGAGATGAGAGTGTAGAACAGGTAGAAGTAATTCCCACCGGATCCATAGGGCTGAATGTAGCACTTGGTGTCGGCGGCTATCCTCGGGGAAGAATCATAGAGATCTATGGCCCTGAATCTTCAGGAAAAACCACCTTGGCTATTCATGCCATAGCTGAAGCACAAAAGCAGGGTGGTATAGCTGCTTTCATTGATGCTGAACATGCTTTCGACAGATTTTATGCGTCAAATTTGGGTGTAGACGTAGATAACCTATATATCTCACAACCGGATAATGGAGAGCAGGCTTTGGAAATTACAGAACAGCTCATCCGCTCTTCTGCAATAGATATTATAGTTATCGACTCCGTAGCCGCATTAACGCCTAAAGCCGAAATCGAAGGCGAAATGGGTGATAATAAAATGGGACTTCAAGCCCGTCTTATGTCTCAGGCCCTACGTAAATTGACATCGGCTGTAAGCAAAACCCGTACTACATGTATCTTTATCAATCAGTTGCGTGAAAAAATCGGCGTAATGTTCGGTAATCCGGAAACGACTACCGGCGGTAACGCATTGAAATTTTACGCATCTATTCGTCTTGATATTCGCGGCGGACAACAGATAAAGAACGGAGATGAAGTTATTGGCAAACAAACCCGCGTCAAAGTGGTAAAGAATAAAGTTGCCCCTCCATTTCGAAAAGCTGAATTTGATGTCATGTTTGGCGAAGGCATCTCTCGCTCAGGAGAAATTATTGATATAGGCTCTGACTTGGATATCATCAAAAAGAGCGGCTCATGGTACAGTTATAATGACACAAAATTGGGACAAGGTCGCGATGCTGCCAAACAATGCATCAAGGATAATCCTGAATTGGCCGAAGAACTGGAAAAATTAATTCAAGAAGCCTTAAAACACTAAAAGTAAGAGAACAAACTTCTACTTTCATATACTAAAAGTACAAACGGACAAGAAAATAATGTGAATTTTACATTATCTTTCTTGTCCGCTTTTTTATTCACAACACAAAAAAACTTTGAAACTTCTTACTGAAATTATTCTTTATTTTATTCTATTCATGTGCGTTTCCGTTAATATATCTCGTTTCTAACCAATTATACCATTCCACCCGATTTACTAAAGCAGCATTATTGAATCATACAACTCATTAAATTACATGTAGATATAAAATTTAGCTATTACAAAATCCGTACAGCTGCTTGTATATGATACTTAAATATTTTATATTTGTCATAAGTTATTTCCCGATTAGTTAACACGAAAAAACATATTAATTTATAAAAAGCATGATAAAAAAACTAACAACAATGATTAAGACAATAATTTGTTGTCTTGTGTTATTCACTTTTTGCGGGATCGCAAAAGCCGAAAGTATTAAATCCCCCAATGGTCTGTTGACGCTTAATGTCACGCTCAATAAAGAAGGGACGCCGATGTATGAACTTTCTTACAAGGGCAAAGAAGTGATTAAACCATCTAAACTTGGTCTGGAGATTATAGATGACACACAAGGTTTGATGAGCGGATTCACATTGACCAAAGCAGAGACTTCTACCTTTGATGAAACTTGGACACCCGTCTGGGGCGAAGTAAAATCCATTCGTAATCATTATAATGAGCTGGCTGTTACATTAACACAAAAGGCAAAAGATCGCTATATAATTCTCCGGTTCCGCCTCTTCAACGACGGATTGGGATTCCGCTACGAATTTCCCAGCCAGAAGAATCTGATTTATTTCGTTATAAAAGAAGAGCATACACAGTTTGCCATGACCGGTGACCACACCGCTTTTTGGATTCCCGGTGATTATGATACACAAGAATACAATTACACAGAATCCAAACTATCAGAAATACGTGGCTTATTAAAGCAAGCTATCGATCACAATGCATCCCAATATGTGTTTTCGCCTACCGGCGTTCAAACAGCCCTGCAAATGAAAACAGCCGATGGTTTATATATCAATATTCATGAGGCTGCCTTGGTTAACTATTCATGTATGAATCTAAATCTGAATGATAAGGATCTTATTTTCGAATCTTGGTTAACACCCGATGCGGATGGCACAAAAGGTCACATGCAAACGCCTTGCAAGTCACCTTGGCGTACAGTTATTGTTAGCGATGATGCTCGCGATATTTTAGCATCCAAAATCACATTGAACTTGAATGACCCGTGTGCATATAAAGATGTTTCTTGGATAAAACCTGTAAAATATATGGGAGTATGGTGGGAGATGATAACAGGAAAGAGTTCTTGGGCTTATACCGATGATGTATATTCTGTAAAGTTGGGGCAAACCGATTATTCAAAGACTAAGCCAAGTGGTCGCCATGGAGCCAATAATGAAAATGTGAAACGTTATCTGGATTTTGCAGGAGCCAATGGCTTCAACCAGCTATTGGTTGAAGGTTGGAATGAAGGATGGGAAGATTGGTTCGGTCATGAAAAAGATTATGTATTTGATTTCGTTACCCCCTACCCCGATTTCAATGTCAAAAAGCTTCAAGCCTATGCCAAAAGTAAAGGCATGCGCTTAATGATGCATCACGAGACTTCTGCCTCCGTGCGCAATTATGAACGTCATATGGACAAAGCTTATCAATTTATGGTTGATAATGGTTATAATGCCGTAAAAAGTGGCTATGTCGGAAATATCCTTCCTTATAATGAACATCACTACAGCCAATGGATGATTAATCATTATTTGTATGCCATTAGGGAAGCTGCTAAATATAAAATCTGTGTCAATGCCCACGAAGCTGTTCGTCCAACGGGACTTTGCCGCACATATCCTAATATGATTGGTAATGAATCAGCGCGTGGCACTGAATATGAATCATGGCAACCGGGCAACAAACCTTTTCATACCACCATTCTTCCATTCACTCGTTTGATAGGAGGCCCGATGGATTATACTCCGGGAATATTTGATATCAAATTGAGCTTTTTGAAAAGCAAGAATCATGGCGTGGTCCATACAACATTGGCAAAACAATTAGCCCTTTATGTTACGATGTACAGTCCATTACAGATGGCCGCCGATCTTCCTGAAAATTATGAGAAGCATATGGATGCTTTTCAATTCATCAAAAATGTAGCCGTTGACTGGGATGACAGTAAATATATCGAAGCTGAGCCGGGGCGTTATATCACCGTAGCACGTAAAGCTAAAGGTACAAGCAACTGGTTTGTAGGAGGAATTACCGGCGACAAGGCACGTACTTCAAATTTCACACTTGGTTTTCTTGATTCGGATAAAAAATATGTAGCTACACTTTATGAAGATGGTAAAGATGCCGATTATGAAACAAATCCGACCTCTTATCAAATAAGAAAAGGTATTGTAACTTG
>Ga0172378_10003700_pt1 | contig 14359 bp, 11 predicted proteins | sample GrowelOW332metaG_FD_119755 | JGI IMG/M metagenome (GOLD analysis project Ga0172378, IMG submission 119755) | Groundwater microbial communities from an aquifer near a municipal landfill in Southern Ontario, Canada - Pumphouse #3_1 metaG | ecosystem: Environmental > Aquatic > Deep subsurface >... | reverse complement strand
GTATGCCTCTTATTTCAAAAAAAATTTCAAACCATCATTTGATTTGATAAATAAAAGGTACACCTGTTTTATGCGTAAGAAAATAAACAATGTTTTTAGAATGATAAAAATTTAATCAAAACAGGCAAATTGTATAAATTTTTCTACTTGTAATTGTTAAGCGCCTGAACAATTGTGCCATGGATTAAAACACTAAGTCTAGAAATTATTTTCTTAGGGTCTTCTTCCATGTCATTTTGAATCCACTCAAGCATAAGGCCGACAAAAGAATATTTGTAGAAGTTTGCAATAAAGGCTTTGTCCTCTTCACGAACATTCATGCCTGTAGCTTCTTCATTCACAACATCAATTAAAAGTTTATAAGTCAGCTTGTACAAATAAATTTCAACTTGTTCACGGCTTACAGAATGATATACGTTCATTATAAAAGGTTTGTTTGCAAGAACCACTTCAAATATTTGTAAGAAGCCTTCCTGCCATGTTTCATAAGTTTTTTTATCAGCAAGTGCCTTTGACGCGTCTTCAACACAAGACCACTCAACCAAATCATAAATACTTTGGAAGTGATAGTAAAATGTCATGCGGTTAATTCCACAGTCTTCCGCAATATCGTTTATAGTGATTTTAGGAAGTGGCTTTTTAAGCAAGAGATGTTTTAATGATTCTTCCATTGCGCGTTTTGTTGTGTCTGACATAATTCACCTTTTTTCATTTATATCATATCATAAATATACTTTGAAATATACATTTTTTTATGCGGCTATGTTCCGTAAAAAATAAACTTTTTTTTTAAAAAACCATTCTATAATAATCATTAGAGGTAACAATGAAAAACAAATCGCTTAATTTACAAAAGCTTTCACCACTTATGGCAGCACTGCTTATTGCAACAGTGCCTTTTTTTATTTGCAGCTGCGGAGACTCAGACACAACTAATGGATTGACAGAAGAACAATTAACATTTTTAACAAATGACGCTAACCCCGCAGAAGGAATTATTCCAACTGCAGATAGACCAGCCGCAACTGAAATTACAACGCCAACACCGGCAACAAATATGACACTTGCGTGGCATGATGAATTTGAAGAAAGCTCTTTGAACACAGACTATTGGACAGCGGAAATTGCAGTTCCAGGAGCAAATAATAATGAAGTTCAGTCTTATGTGGACTCAACAGACAATTATATTTTAAGCGACGGTACATTAAAAATCAAAGCTATACCAGATGGCAGCGGTGGCTGGACAAGTGCAAGGTTAAATACAAAAGGTAAAATTAATTTTAGCACAGGCTACTTTGAAGCAAAAGTAAAAATCTCTGATGGAACTGGAGTATGGCCTGCATTCTGGATGGTAGGAAATGACAATTCATATTGGACTTCTGATGATGAGATTTCTGCTGGCAACACAGGCGGATGGTGGCCTAACTGCGGAGAAATTGATGTTTACGAATATTGCAAAAATTACAGCTGGGGAAATGTCGGAAGCCAAGGAAGCGCACTTCACCGTCATGCAGGAACAGGTGTTTATGGAAGTGGCACAGAAAGGAATACAACAGCTTTCAACGATGGAAAATTTCATACATTTGGTACATTAGTCACAGAAGATAAAATTGAATTCTACTGGGATGGAAAAATACAAAATGTAATTTATAAATATTATGCTTCATCATCAGATTGTTCTGCTAACGCAAAAACAGGCACGGGATATGTTTTAGCTGACATTCCATTCAAAGATAAATTTAAAAAAAAGTGGATGTACTGGCCTTATAACGATCAAAAATTTATTATTCTAAACCTAGCAATGGGTGGCGTAATGGGTGGAGACATAAAGTGCACTACAACACAAACATTTGAAGTAGATTACGTTCGCGTTTGGCAGACAGAACCTACTGAATAAATCTAATAAAATCTTTATTCAATAACAGAACGCTTCACTTACAAATGAGTGGAGCGTTTTTTTTATTTACGGTATAATTCGCATATATGAAAATAGTTTTCTACAGCACAAACTCTAACCTCTACAATTGCGAGGATTTTGAAACAAAGACAATCCCTTCTTGCGCGTCAAGATGGGACTTGTTGGCAGAAGAATATTCTGAGCACGAATTTTATGTTCTTACACAGCTGCCAGGAATTTTCATGTTAGATTTGCAAAAAGAAAATGTTGTGAAGTCAAAAAATGTAAAATACATAATCAGCAAAAAAGAAAGCGCGGAAGATATAGCAGAAGAAATAATTTCCATACAACCTGATTTAGTAATTGCCTCAACTTTTTATGTAACTCCATACGACTGGCTTCCTGTAAAAGACGCAATGATAGCGGACATTCTAAGAGAAAAAAATATAAATGTAATTTCAAATCCAACTTCAACATGTTTAACTTGTTTTGACAAATTTAGAACATCTCAATTTTTAAAATCACACAACTTCAAAGTGCCTAATTCTGTATACGTTCATCACGAATTATTTTGGTGTGAGCGTGGGCACAAAGAAGTAAAAGTAAATGTCTATAAAGAATATGTGTTTTCTGAAATTCAAAAGCTGCACTACCCTGTAATTATTAAAGACACTGTTGGCTTAAGCTCCTGTAAAATGGAAGTTCTGCCTACTTATAAAAGCGCGTGAGCATTCTTAACTTCACACAAAAACTCCTCTGACAAAATTGTTGAAGAATATGTAGAAGGTCTGCAGTTCGGTTGTGAAATTCACGGAGTAAACGGCAAGCATGAAGTTCTACCACCGTTTATTTTTTCTGTTAACAAATACGGCATTACAAGTCCAAAGCAAAGTGTAAAACTTGGTCCCGTAACAGATGAAAAGTTTCACATCGACGAATTAAAAAAAGAGCTTTCTCGCTTGGCAGAAGAAATGTGCTTTAATGGAATAGCGCAAGTAGATTTAGTTTTTAGCAACAACACTTGGTACATTATAGAAATAAATCCACGGCTTTCTGGAATGAGCGAACTGTATGCTGCTTCGTCAAACAAGTCTTTGTACAAAATGATTCTTGAGCTTGCACTTGCTAAACAAAATGAATCTTCTGAATTAGAATGCGTTTGTAATTTTAAGCTGCCGCTTATTTCAGAAGACAAAATGAATGAACTGCACATTCTGCCTTTTATAAAATATGTAAATCAGATCAACAATGTTTCTGCAAAACAACTAAGGGAGCGCGGCTATTGTGAAATAATTTTTGGCGGCACTTCATCATTTAAAGAGTTGCAAGAACAGCTAGACTTAATTGCGCAAAAGTTCCCTGAAATTATTGAGCCTGTGTTTTTACAAAATGCAAAAGAGTTGTTTACTAAAATTTAGGAGCATAAATTTCTTAACGTTACACCAATGTCATTAGCAATGCAAATAGAACTCGCTTTGATTTCTTCTGGCACATATTGCTCTTCTTTATTTATGCAAACATATTTCGCATTAGGATTTTCAGCAGTCATTTTCCAGAATGGATATTTTATTACAGCAGGAGTGTTCTCTCCAACTCCAAGCTCTAAAAATAAAATATTGTCATCTTTGTATTTAGACAAAAAGTTTTCATAATTAGTGCAAGCATTTTTCCAGCCTTCATCTTCTACAAAAGTGTTGTTAGTGCGAAGGTTCATAGACATTGGCTTACCGCAGACTGGGCATTTTGGAATAAGATATGTAGGTATTTTCATATTCTTCTGAAGCTGCACCATTTTTTCAACTATCATTTCGTTGTCATAAGTTTTGTTATGGCAAGGCACGCTGCACTGGAACAAGCCGTAGTCTCCTTGCGTATAGAATAATTTAGTTTTGTCTAATTGTGTTTTTTGAAAGCAGTGGTCTACATTTGTTGTAAGAACAAAATAATTTTTATTTTGTATCAGCTTTAAAAGATTTGAATATACATCGCTTTCTATTTTTTCATAACGGTTGATTTTTATGTAGCGGCTCCAGTAAGCCCACTTTTCTTCCAATGTATTGAAGTCGTAAAATCCACCAGAGTACATGTCTGGAAAATTATATTTTTCTATAAAGTCTTTAAAGTTTTTTTCAAAGCGCTCGCCAGAATATGTAAAGCCCGCAGAAGTTGAAAGACCAGCGCCCGCTCCAACTAAAATTGCATCTGCGTTTTTAATTTCTTCTTTAACTTTTTCAATATCATTCATTCATTTTTATTCCTAAAGTTTTTCCAAAATATTTTTATAAATGTCATAATCACTTTGTTTAAAAACATTGAATATAATTTTTTTAATTTGAGTGTTTGTTAAAAGAAATTTTTGTGATACTTCTATTGCAACTTCCGCCGCTTCTTGTTGAGGAAATCCAAACACGCCAGTTGAAATGCAACAAAACGCAATGCTTTCTAATTTTTTTTCTGATGCTAATTGTAAGCAAGAATTGTAGCATGACGCAAGAAGTTCTTTGTCGTTTTTAGTAAGCGCACCTTGAACAATTGGACCAACAGTATGAAGAACATATTTGCAAGGAAGATTATATGCAGAAGTGATTTTTGCGCCACCAGTTTTTTCTTCATGTCCTTGTTCATCAATAATTTTTTGGCAAGCAAGTCTAAGCTGTACTCCTGCAAAAGTGTGAATGCAGTTGTCAATGCAACGATGGTTTGGAACATAGCAGCCAGTCATTGCAGAATTAGCGGCATTCACAATTGCATCCCATTTTAAAAGAGTAATGTCGCCTTTCCACAAAGCAAGTTTTGTATTTGCAATGCAAGAAATATTTTTTGACTCAACAACACCTTTGTTTTTTATTTCTTCTTGAAGATATTTATTTTGTATTTTAAGAAATTCTTCTGACGCGTCACGGGGCGGTCTTATGTTAAAAAGCCCCCTAAGCATTTGCTTTTGCTCTTCTTCATCAGAAGGTATCTCAATATCTTTTAACTTTTCATTTTCTGAAATTAGTTTTGTTATAAGATAATTTCTTTTTTCTTGTTGTGTCATATATTCCTTTATATTTTTCGACTTTCATGGCAAGCAAAATAAATAACTTGCTTTTCTTTAGAAATATTTTTTACCAAGTCTAAAGCTTTTGTAATTTTTTCACCATCTAAATTTACAAAAGGATCGTCTAAAATTACTGCAGGCTTTTCTGTTTTAAACAACGAATCAACAAGCGCCATTCTTGCGCAGAAGTTCACCAGGTCTTTATAACCATTGCTCAAATAATCACTGCTATAAGATTTTAGTTTTGTATCAACAGAAACATTTAGACTTGTATCAATATTGAATGAAAGTTTATCATCCAAGAGCGTTATGTATTTTTCAAAATTCTTTTTCATAGGATCCATGTATTTTTTTTCAAGAGAATCCTTTGCGGCTCTTAAACATTTCATAGTTTTTTGCAATATTTCATAAGTTGCTTTTGATTTATCAAGTTCAATTTTACTTTGTTCCAAATCTAACTCGACATCTCCTTTTGAATCAATATCTGGTAGATAGTTTTCTATACTTTGAGTGAGTTTTATTTTTTCATTTGTAATTGAATTTATTTCATTTGTTACCAAATCAATTTGTTTTTGTAGTTCTTCTGTTGATTTCTGTGGCTTTGAAATTTTCTCAAGTTCATTAACATCATTTTCTTTTTCAAATTTTGAAATTTCATTTTGTATAGATTTTTCGCTTTCTTCTAGCTGAGTAAAATCACGCTTTTGTTCACGGCAATTTTGAATTTGTTTTTCATAGTTTTGAGTTTTATCTGTATTATACAAATTAAGAAATTCATTCAATTCTGATTTTGCTAAAGTAAATAACTCCTTGTTTTTATCAAACTCTTTAATTCTCTTTTCAAAATCAGTTAGTTTGTTAATTTTTTCGCGAAGCACATCTAATATAGAAGAAATCATGGAAACATCTTGTACTTGATTATATTTTATTTCAAAAGCAAGAATCTTCTTTTTAAAATCTTCAGAAGTTACAGTTTGTGATGAAGCCCAGTTTTCATAATCTTGCATTGTTTTTTTTAGTTTGAGAAATTGTGTAAATTCATTTTTTATATTACTTAACAAAACTGTTACAGAAATATTTTTTTGTTCTTTATAGAATTCAAAAATGAAATCCATATATCCTTTTTGAAGTGATAAAGATTCATTTTCTTTTTCTTTAATTTTCAATGAAATATATTCTATTGCCTTTTCTTTATCAGTAACATTTTCTTTAGGATTTTTTTTAACAATGCCTAAAACTAAAGAAATTACTGACAATGCTCCAAAACAAATTGCAATAACCAAGCCTGAAGCTATATTGAATAAGGGTTTTTTAATACAAAGAAAAGAAAGAATACTAGCTGCTAAAAAGACGCCTGTTAATACAAAGAATAAAATTTTTACAATATTTTTTTGTTTATTATTTGCATTAGAAAGTTCATTTTCAGCAGAATTTTTATTTTCTTTTAATAAAGAAATTTCATTATTCAAATTCTGCACTTTTTCATAATCAGATAAATAACTATCTATATTGTCTGAAGTTATATTTTTACCATCAAATAAGTTTTTTAATTTTAAATATTCTTTTTTATCATCTTCAGACAATTCATGCTTAGCTTCTTCTTGAAGTAAGGAATTGTATTTATCAAAATATTTTTGGCACGAAGAAATTTCATCTGTAGAAGGAATATCTCCTTTAAAGAAAGAATTTATTTCTTTACATGACAATCGGTCCGCTTCTGTAACAGGATTTTCTTTTAATAACGTATTGTATTCTTTGCATTCATTATATTTTGATGATATAGAATCAAGAGTTGCTTCTTCTGGAATTTTTCCATTAAAAAAATCTAAAATTTGTTTTTGAGATTTTATATTCTCTTCATTTTGTTTTTTTAATAAAAGATATTTTTCTTTATCTTTATATTTTGCACTTAATGAAAATTCATCTTGAAGTTTTTTAATATTTTTATTTTTTTCAGATATAGATTCATTTTGTTTATCAACAAGACCTTGCCAAATTTTTACATTCTTTTCTTTATCTTCAATACTAATTAATGTATTATCATCATCAGTTATTTTCTGTAAAAGCTCATTTATTTTTCCACTGCTTACTCGTGAAGACTTAAGTTCTTTTGATTTATTTTCTAGAATACTATTTGCTTTGTCAAAATTAGAAACATCATCTGTAGCTGTAACAAGGTTAGTTAATTTTGTAGTAATATCAGCGGTGCCACAAGGTATTTTATCATCATCTAGATTAACAAAAACACTACGTTCAAATGTATCTAAATTAATATCAAATATTTCCTTACCAATATCTTCTGAATATTTACTTGAACGTTTGCCTGACTTCATATCTGTTAATTCAAACTTGTCATCTTTTTTTTTCTTTTCATCAAATATACGCGTTACTTTATATTCATTTTCACCAACTGTAAAAACCATGCTGCCACCATAGTTTCCACCTTGCCATGGATGATATTTTTCTCTTTCAATAAATACTTTTGAACGGCCCTTATTTTCATCCATGCCGTACAACATTGCTTTTATAAAAGCTGCCAATGTTGTTTTACCCCATCCATTTTCTTCATTTAAAGAAACTAAATCATTATTAAAATCAAAAGTTTTATTTGAAAATTTTCCAAAGTTCTCTATATAACATTGCTTTATTATCATAATTTACTCTCCTATTTCTTTTCCAGCTAAAGCCTTAAGTCCTGTTAGAATTATTTTATTTTTTTCATCATCTGAAATATTTTGTAATTTTACATAATTTATAAATTCGCTCTTTAAGGAAACTTCACCTTCATATTTTCTATAGTCAATTTCTGTTTGAGTTTTATCTTCAATCTTAAAGAAATAAAATTTTTGATCCAGCTGTTGCGTAAAACCTACTATATCAATTGCTGTATCTTCCGAAATTTCACCAACTAGAACTACTTTTACCAAATCATCTTTAGGAATAGAAGAAGTTTCATCTATTATTTTATTTAGAATTTCTGAATATGACATTACGCCTTTTAACTCAACTTCAATACAATGGCACTGTCTTTTGCCAAATGGAATAAAAGTATGTTTTATTTTTTTACCATCAGTTTCTAAAAGTACAAAACCTTTTTCTCCACATTCATCGAATCCACGCCCTTCAAGACAGCCTGAATAGCACCAAGCTCCTCTTGAGTCTAATTTTTCATATTGATAACTGTGAATATGTCCAAAAGCAAGATAATCTATATTTTTATTTGCAAGTTTTTTTAGATTGATAAGCGGAGCATCATCTTTGCCGTCAGAATTTGAAATTTGACCGTGCATTGTTACAATATTTATTTCATTTGGAGAAAGATTAAGTTCGTCATAAGTGCTGTCTGTAATTCTATTTGTAAATTCTCGTCCTGTAATTGCTACGCCATCTTTTTTATAAGTTGTCCATTCATCAGTAAAACATTTTAAATTTTTAGGAGGATTTTCCATTGAGGCAAAATAATCATCTTTGTCATGATTTCCACGTAAATATAAAAATGTTATTTGTGAATTATTTTCTATTTCATAAGCAACTTGTTTTTTTATACGAATAGCTTGAGTGCTTGAAGTGTCAAATAAATCACCTGCAATTAAAATAACTTGTACTTCATTTTTAGCAGCATATTCTACCATGTTCATAAAAGATTGTAGCAATTCTTTTTTACGCTCATCTGCTTTTTCTTTAGAAAGATTGCTTTCCATTTTTGAATCAAGATGCAAGTCTGCACAGTGAATTATTTTCATATACGCTCCTATTTAACTATAATAATATAACGCATTTTTTATATTATGGCATTTGTTTCATTGCGTTTTTTATCAACTACTTTTATAATCAATTTATCAAATTAACATTTTTTACAGAGGCATTTTATGGAAAATTCAAAAGTATACTTTACAAATTTTAGAACAACTTCAAATGAAAACTTAATTCAAAAATTCACTCGTTTAATAAAAACTGCGGGCATTGGACAAATTGATTTTAATGATAAATTCACTGCGATAAAACTTCACTTTGGAGAAAAAGGAAATCTTGCATACCTTAGACCAAACTACGCACGTGCTGTTGTTGATGTTGTAAAATCTTTAGGCGGCAAACCATTTCTTACAGACTGCAACACTCTTTATGTTGGCGGCAGAAAAAATGCGCTTGACCATTTGGACACTGCTTATGAAAACGGCTTTAATCCACTTGCAACTAATTGCCATGTAATAATTGCTGACGGTCTAAAAGGCACAGATGAAGTTTACGTTCCTTTACCAGAAGGTGAATATGTTAAGGAAGCAAAAATTGGAAGAGCTGTAATGGACGCTGATATTTTTATTTCATTAACTCATTTTAAATTACATGAATGCACTGGAATTGGCGGCGCTATAAAAAATATTGGAATGGGCTGTGGAAGCAGGGCTGGAAAAATGGAGCAACACTCTTCTGGCAAACCTGTTGTCGCTCAGAACTTTTGTATTGGTTGCGGACAGTGCGCAAAAGTGTGTGCACAAAATGCAATTTCATTTTCTAAAACAGAAGATGGCAAACATAGAGTTGCTTCAATCGACCATTCAAAATGTGTTGGCTGTGGAAGATGTCTTGGCGTTTGTCCAAAAGACGCAACACAACCTGGCACAAGCGATTCAAATGAAATGCTAAGTTACAAAATGGCAGAGTACGCCGCGGCAGTTGTAAAAGGCAGACCGCAATTTCATATTTCACTTATTGTTGATGTTTCTCCAAACTGCGACTGTCATTCAGAAAACGACGCTCCAATTATTCCAGACGTAGGAATGCTTGCTTCATTTGACGCAGTTGCATTGGACCAGGCCTGCACTGACTTAATGCTAAAACAGCCAATGCTTCATGGAACAATAATGGACGAATGTGAGCACAGCCATAACGACTGGGCAAAAGATGTTCACCCCACAACTGACTGGACTTCACAACTTGAACATGCAGAAAAAATGGGCATGGGCTCTAGAAAATATCAAATGATAAATATTTAACAAATGAAAACGCCTCAGTTTATTTTAAAATTCAGATTTACTCCAACACTGTTCGCTGTTGATGACGCAAAGTACACAGGTAAATTTTTAGATTCACCAGTGCAATCTTTGTATGACATTGGCTTTGAAAACGAGCCGTCTTATTTTGACGAAGCAGAAAAATTCTTATATAAAACTGCAGACACATTTCTTACTTTACTTTCTAAGACAGAGGGCATTGAACTTTTACGCGATAAAGTTTTAGTTGCACTTGACGACGACACGGTAAAAGATTTGCTCAACAGCCTGCCGTTCGCGCCTGGTTCTGAATATGTTAACTTCGACTGGATAAAAAATCTTTGGCAAAAACTAAACGAATGTTACTCAAAAGAAATAAAAAATTATTCTGGAACTGTCGCAATTTATCTTGCAGAAAAAAGCCAGCATTTAAAAGTTGCGGAAAAGATTTTCTTTCATCTTGTTGAAAACCACAATGATGACAATTTTCCATTTTCATTTCTTGCAACTTACTCAACAAAAACAGATGACGGAAGCATAAAACATGTGCCGTTAAAATATGCGCTTACAGAATATAAAAGCAACCGCGATAAAATTTTAGAGCTTCTTTCTTGCCTTAACCAAGCAGGAGACGTTTGCCCTTTAATAAACGAGTTTATAGAAAAAGGCGAAATGTTTCATCCTCTAAGATTAAAATCTTCAGAAGCGTATGAAATATTAAAGTCAGTTTTTAAAATTGAAGAAACAGGAATTGTCTGCCGAATACCTGACTGGTGGAAAAAGAAAAAACAAAACGTAAGCCTTAGTGTAAAAATTGGTGAAAATAAAAGCTCATTGCTTGGGCTTAATTCTATTCTAAGCATGGACGGCTATCTTGAAGCAGACGGACAAGAACTTACTGCAGCAGAAATAAAAAAACTTCTTACGCAAACAGACGGTCTTGCTTTTATAAAAGGCAAATGGATTGAAGTGAACCATGAAAAGCTCAACAAACTTTTGCTTGAGATGGAAAAATATCACGGCGACATTGCTATGATTGACGCTCTTCGTATGAATTTAAAATCTTCTTCTGATGAAAATGAAAACAACAAAGAGCCTGTTGTTACAAACGGCGCATGGCTTTCTGAGATTCTTAATTCATTACGCTCACCTGTTGAAAAAAGTGAAAATGTTCTGCCACAAAGTTTTAAAGCAACATTACGGCCTTACCAGACAAAAGGGTTTTCTTGGCTTAACAAAATGGAGCAGTACGGCTTTGGCTCTTGCCTTGCGGACGACATGGGACTTGGAAAAACAGTGCAGGTGCTTGCTTACCTTGAATCTGTAAGGGCAGTTTCTCCAGAAGAAAAAATTCTTCTTGTAGTGCCCGCTTCACTTTTAGGAAACTGGCAAAACGAATGTAAAAAATTCACACCGCTTATGCCTGTTGAAATTTTACACAGCTCTATAAAAAGTACATCAACAAAAAATAAAAAGCATTTTCTTTACATAACAACATACAGCATGGTCTCAAAGAATGAGACTGTAATAAACACTGACTGGAACACAATAATTCTTGATGAAGCTCAGGCTATAAAAAATCCACTTGCAAAACAAACAAAAAATATAAAGTTGCTTAATTGCAAAAACAGAATTGCGCTTACTGGAACTCCAATAGAAAACGATCTTTCTAACTTGTGGTCAATATTTGACTTCTTAGACAAAGGTCTTCTTGGAAGTAGCAATGAATTTAAAAAATACTGCAAAACTTTACAAGACAATCCGCAAGGCTACTCAAAGTTAAAAGCTATGATAAGTCCGTTCATGTTGCGCCGTCTTAAAACAGACAAAACAATTATAAGCGACCTTCCTGAAAAACTTGAGATGGTTGACTATGTAACGCTCTCTAAAAAACAGAGAGTGCTTTACAAAAAATATGTAGATGAACTTTCTAAGCAGCTTGAAAAAACAAAATTAGAAGACGACCCAATGAAAAGGCGTGGCTTGGTTTTAGCATCTCTTAGCAAGCTAAAGCAGATTTGCAATCACCCTGACGAATATACAGGCGAAGAACTTTACGCAGAAAGTGACAGCGGCAAATTTGAAATGCTCAGAAGTTTGTGTGAAACAATTTATGAAAAACGCGAAAGAGTACTTGTGTTCACTCAGTTCAAAGAAATCACAACTGCGCTTAGCAAATTTTTAAGCGGCATTTTTGGAGCAGAAGGTTTTGTTCTTCACGGTGGAACATCAATTGCAAAGCGTAACAAAATGGTAGAAGAATTTCAAAGTGACAAATATATTCCATACATGGTAATCTCCGTAAAAGCAGGGGGCACTGGACTAAATTTAACAAACGCAAACCACGTAATTCATTTTGACAGATGGTGGAACCCCGCAGTGGAAAATCAGGCGACAGACAGAGCGTTCAGAATTGGACAGACAAAAAATGTAATGGTGCACAAGCTAGTTTGCCGTGGAACAATAGAAGCAAAAATAGACGAGCTTATAGAAAGCAAGAAAACACTTGCGCAAAATGTAATCGGTGCGGAATCAGGTGAAAGCTGGATTACAGAAATGAACAACGATCAGCTTATGAAACTTCTTACATTGGAGGAACAGTAATGCCTTTTTATAATTACGATTATTACAACAATTTTCATTACACCTCCGTTGAAGAATTAAAAGCAAAAGCACAAGAGTATGTGGAAAAAGAAAAAGCTGCAGGCAATAAACTTTCACCTGTTTTTTTAGACAGCAAAGTTATTGCAAAAAGCTGGTGGGGAAAAGCATGGTGCAGTAACCTTGAGCTTTACGCAGATTACACAAGTCGTCTTGAACGTGGAAGAAAATATGTAAAGGCAAATTGCGTTGTTGACTTGCAAATTGAAACTGGAAGTGTACGTGCATTAGTTCAAGGAAGCTCTTCAAAGCCTTATACAGTAAGGGTTAGAATAGACGAGCTAACAGACGAACAATACAAAAATGTAATTTCAAAATGCTCTTCAAAAATACAAAACTTAGAAGACTTAATAAGTGGAAACTTTCCTGACGACTTAAAAGAATTGTTCACACAAAAAAAAGGAGGACTCTTTCCTTCCATGGCGAACATTCACTTTGATTGCACTTGCCCAGATGTTGCCGACATGTGCAAACACGTAGCCGCCGTTCTTTACGCAATAGGCTCCCGCTTTGACACAGAGCCACTTTTGTTTTTTAAACTTCGCGGAGTTGACACAGACAGCTTAATTGGAAACGCAATTCAAGACAGGCTGGACAAAATGATTGCAAACGCTGATGTAAAAAGCAGCAGAATTATTTCTGACAACGAAGCTAAAGCGCTGTTCGGAGTGTAAAAAAATATCACTCATAACATTCTCCTCATTGCCACTTTTTTATTTTGTCTGTATTCTTTTTTCCATGACACTGCAGCAGTTAAAATACATTATTAAAATTGTAGAATGCCGTTCATTTACGCAGGCGGCAGAGGCTATTTACATTTCACAACCGGCACTTTCAAATTCAGTAAAGGAACTTGAAAAAGAACTTTGCATTGAAATTTTTAGCCGTAACACAAAAGGCATTTCGCTTACACAGGACGGCGCTGAGTTTTTGTCTTACGCTCGGCAAGTTGTTGAGCAAACAGAACTTCTTGAAAAGCGCTACATGAATAAAAAACCGGCACGCAGGCTTTGTTCAATTTCAACACAGCACTATGCGTTTGCGGTCAATGCGTTCTGCAATCTTATTAATAAAACTGATTCTGCGGAGTATGAATATATTTTGCGTGAGACCCGCACTTCTGAAATATTTGACGATGTTCGAAATATGAAAAGTGAAATCGGCATAATTTATTTAAATGATTTTAACAGCAAAATTCTTACAAAGCTGATGAAAGAAAGTATGCTTGAATTTACTCCGCTGTTCAAGGCAAAGCCTCATGTTTTTGTAAGCGGTTCATGCAACCTTGCAAAGAAAAAGTTTGTAACATTCGCAGACCTTGAGCCGTACCCTTATCTTTCATTTGAGCAAGGTGATTTTAACTCGTTCTATTTTTCCGAAGAAATACAAAGCACTGTCCCTCATAAAAAATGCGTTCATGTTAGCGACAGAGGAACTCTTTTTAATTTGATTATAGGAATAAACGGCTACACTATTTCAAGCGGTGTTGTAACAAGCGACTTGAACGGCTCACAGATTGTTTCTGTACCGCTTAAAGTTGACGACAGCATGACAGTGGGCTACATAACAAACAGCCGAACTTCTTTAAGCCAGTGCGCAAAGGACTACATCTGCGAACTTAAGAAATGCATTAAAGAATACGGCTGTTCTCTTTCTAAGTGATTTATTTTTTTTCAGCAAGAGATTGCTTTACAATTCATTTAATATGAAACAAAAGGCTCATAATCATTTTGATTTTTCAATACGCATTCCTATGCTTATATATTT
>Ga0172378_10003699_pt1 | contig 14360 bp, 9 predicted proteins | sample GrowelOW332metaG_FD_119755 | JGI IMG/M metagenome (GOLD analysis project Ga0172378, IMG submission 119755) | Groundwater microbial communities from an aquifer near a municipal landfill in Southern Ontario, Canada - Pumphouse #3_1 metaG | ecosystem: Environmental > Aquatic > Deep subsurface >... | reverse complement strand
GCTGTTATCGAATATCAGTCGCTTACCGGCGATGATTCGATTGATACGACGGTGATTACTGAAATTGCGGATTATTTCCGTAACGAAGTCGGTGCATCTATTCCTGATAACTATCCGTTTACAGGAGAAAATTTTAATACGACCCGCGCAGGCATTCATGCCGACGGTATACTGAAGAATCCGGAGATTTACAATATTTTTGATACAGAAAAGCTGCTCAACCGGCCGGTACGCACAATGGTTACCGACAAATCAGGTTTATCCGGTATTGCCCGCTGGCTGAATGAGAATATTCCGCTTATAAAGGCAGGCGTTATTGAGAAGGTGACAAAACGTTCGCCGGGTATCCGTCATATAGCACTCTGGGTAGATGCGCAGTATGCGCAGGGGCGGACAACTGCCATTTCGGCAGAAGAACTGACTACGCAGGCACGCCGGTATCTGCCGGGACTGTTTGAGTCCGAACTTGACAAAGTAAAGGCCGCTGCCGGAAAAATTGCGCTTTCCATAGCAGAAGAAGCGATGAAAGCTCCGGAGCTTGCAACACTTGATCCGTCGGTTATGGACGATTGTCTTGAAGAAATTGTAAAGAGAGAAGGCTCAATCCAGCTGCTTGCCGTAACGAATACTGACGGATACCGTATCTGTCAGATTTATGCAAAACATGGAGAAAAGAATCTGTTCCGTAATCTGCTTACTAAAAATTTCCGTGAGAAGGAATGGTTCTGCCGGGTAATTGAAACAGGTAATCCATATATATCGCATCTGTTTTTTTCTCTTTACACAGGACGCCTTATTCTTACTGCAGCATTCCCGCTTAAAGATAAAGAGGGGAAAGTCCGTGCCGTAATTGATATGGATTTTATGTTCGATGAACTTATGAAACTTGTACACCTCTGCGGAAACGGAATACCTGATATTCCGGCGGTCTGAACGACGTATTCTATTGTTCCGGTATTTGTGCGGAGTGTTTAATATATTATACGCCGGGGCAGCTGAATATTATTTTGTTTTGAATTTACCTATTTTTTCTTTAAGTATGCTGATACTGTCCCTGTTCTGTACGGCTAGCTGATTAATGGCGGAAACGGCCTTGTTGATTTCAAGAATGCCTGATGCCATTTCATTTATACGGCCTGAGACTTTCTCATTTATTTCACCAAGTGTACCGCTTTGTTCTGATACTTTGAGACTTTCAGCAAGCATTTCATCCGAGCCGTTTTTTACTTCCGATGTTATGTCATTGAGTTGGGAAACTGCTGTCGTTATTTCCCTGCTTCCCTCGTTCTGTTCGAGCATAGCATGGCGGATTTCTTCTTCAAGGCCGGTTACTGCAAGGATTTTAGATTCTATTTCATTGAACTGTTTTCCGGCAATATCGGATTCCTCTGTAATTTTAACGATTGACTGTCGTATTGTTGTAAGTACTTTTGCAATTGTTCTTGTCTGAGTGGATGACGACTCTGCCAGTTTCCGTATTTCATCGGCTACGACTGAAAATCCCTGTCCTGCCTCACCGGCGTGAGCTGCTTCTATGGCGGCATTCATTGCAAGCAGGTTCGTCTGATGGGCAATACCTCCTATGACTGATGTGATTTCGGCAAGCCCTGCAGACTGTTTTGATACCTCTGCGATCTCGGTGGCTATGTTGCTCAGATCCTGTTTCCCTACACCTGCGGAATTTTGTAAGGCTGAAAGGTTTTCATTATTATGTTCGAGTGTTTTGGTGACAGAAGCGATATTTGAAACCATTTCTTCAACCGCCGCAGACGACTGGGTGACACTTGCCGCCTGCTGGGCTATATACTCGTTGAGTTTTTCTATTGTATTTTTTATACTGTCTACAGCTTTTCCAGTTTCGGATACACTTACGGATTCTCCGTCTGTCTGTACGGTAATAGTTTCGATATTTGTGCTGATTTCCTGTATAGATGCTGTCGTTTCATCCATATTCGACGAAAGTTCAATTCCTATATCGGAAAGAATCCCCGACTGTTTTTCAATTTCCTGTACAAGTTCTTTTACTTTATCAAGCGTGGTATTGAAATAGACAGCCATATCTCCGATTTCATCCTTTGCCTTGACAGTAAGCCTTTTAGTCAGGTCACCGGAACCTTCGGAAATATCTTTCAGCATTGCTGTTGCCGTTTTTACCGGTTTTATGATTGTACGAATAAAAAAAATACAGATAATCATGACAACTGCGGTGCATATCAGTGTCAGAACAACAGAACTTACCAGCTGATTTATTAACTGCCTGCGGATAACTGCCATGTCTTTTGCAATCAGAAATATACCGACAGGTCTGCCGTCAGAGTTTGTAATCGGCCAGTAGGATGTATCGTAGAGTTTTCCCGCAACTACGTTTCTTCCTGTATAAATTTTGCCGTCAGAAAGGACTGTTTTAATAATAGTCTGATTAGTCAGCTTTGTTCCGGTAATCCGTTTTCCGTCTGTTCCGGTGACTGTCGAGGAAATACGGGTATCACCCTGAAATATAGAACAGTCGGCACCGTAGTTTTTTTTAATCATGTCTACAAATTTGTCCGTTGAAAAATCATACCCGGCTGTTACGGAACCTATAATATTTCCATTCTGATAAACAGGGGTACCTGCACGGAGCGAATATCTGACAACAGTTCCTTCTTCAACGCTGCATGTTGTTTTTCCCTGTAAAGCCAGCACTACGTTCTGCTGATTTTTGACGTTGTCGCCTGATTTATCCGAATGTCCCCGGGCAATAACGTTTCCGTCCGTATCTGCTATGGTTATGAAGTCTACCAGCAGCTGTCTGTCTGCGTCCTGTGAGATTTTCTGAAGAGCAGGGGTATCATGTTCCGCAGCTGCCTTGATTACATCAGGCCGTCCTGCAAGAGTTAAGACAGTTCCAGTGGAACGGTCCTGAAGACTGGTAAAGTATGCTCTGACAGTTTCACCTGTCCGTATGATTTCATTGTGGGTATATCCGGTAAAACCTTTGTTGAATATTTGATATGATACAGCACAGACGGAAAATCCAACGAGAATAACTGCGCCGATTATCAGTCCCTGTATTTTCAGAGAAATCGATGTATTCATATACGCTCCTGAAAAAGATACCCTGTACCCATTTGCTACATATATCTCATTATGGTATTATAGCGCCACTTGAAGATAAATCAAATTAGAGGTATTTTAATACTATTATATGAAATAAAAAAGTGTTAAAAAACCTCCTCCGGCTTTTGAGAACGCTTTTATTTAAATATATCGTAATATAGGAAATAGATATGAAAAGCATCAGACACATTATGCTTGCATACAGTGCAGGACTCGTGATTATTCTTATGGCGGGAATAGGTTTTGTAGTACATTTTAATATCAGTAATATACAAAAGTATTGTACTTCAATTATACGTGAACAACGGATGAAAGGATATGATGATTCTGTACGTTTTCAGGTTCAGAATGTCATTACACTGCTTAATTCGTTATACGTACGTGAAAGTACAGGTGAATTAACGGAAGCGCAGGCACAGACTCTGGCAAAACAGCTTGTAAAAAACCTTCGCTACGGAGACGACAACAGCGGATATTTCTGGATCGACAGTACCGATTACACGCTTATTGCACATCCGATTCTTCCGCAGAATGAAGGCCAGAACAGATACGGATTAAAAGATCAAAACGGCGTTATGATTATTCAGGAAATCATGAAAGTTGCGAAGGGATCAGATAAAGGCGGATTCAGCGAATTTTATTTTTCAAAATCTGATGGAGCAACTGTTGCCCCGAAGCGGACATATTCGAGACTGTTTAAACCGTGGGGCTGGGTTGTAAGTACAGGAAATTACTATGATGACATCGATTCAGAAATCAACAGTATTTCCGTCAGTATAAAAAATCGTTTTATGGCTGTTTATTATTCGACTATAATCGTATTCATCATTTTGTTTATTTTTTCACTTATTGTGTCTTTTAATTTTTCCAAACGGTTTTCTGATCCGATTATTGAGACGGAACAAATTCTGCAGAAAATGGATGAAGGTGATTTAACGCTCCGTTTGTCGACGGTGCGGGCAAAAACTGAAATAGGTCGTATGCGTCAGATGCTCAATTCGTTTGCGGAAACAATGAACAAGATGATTGCAGAAACAAGAGGAAATATTTTTTCACTGAATAAAGTTGCCGGTTCTCTTGATGAGAGCAGCAGTACTATTTCTTTGAAAATCAAAGAGATTACGGAGAATTCAATAGGTCTTGCACGGCATGCAAAAGTTCAGAAAAAAACGGTAAGCGATACGGTTACGACAATGACAAAAATGGAAACAATGATAGATGCTCTGTTGAAAAAAATTGATGAACAGAATGCATCTGTTTCACAATCGTCTGCGGCTGTAGAAGAGATGATAGCTAATATAAACTCAATAACGCAGAATGTTAATAAATTTGATGAAAGTTTTAAAACGCTTTCGGCGGATTCTGCGGCAGGGAATAAAATAGTTTCGAATGTTATAGAATTGGCAAAGACAGTTTCTTCCGAATCTGCTGTTTTACTTGACACAAACAAAGTGATAGAAGATGTGGCTACACAGACAAACCTGCTTGCCATGAATGCAGCAATAGAAGCGGCACATGCAGGAAATGCAGGAAGAGGTTTTGCAGTCGTTGCTGACGAAATACGAAAACTTTCGGAGAATACCGCAAAACAGTCACGTTCAATTACAGAAACACTTACCAAGGTTATTGCAAATATTCAGTCGGTTACAGATGCTTCAAATGATGCCGGAAATGTTTTTTCCGGTATAGTACATAAAATTTCTGAAGACGGAACGATTGTCACTGAAATCAGAAATGCAATGGAAGAACAGAGTGCCGGCAGCCAGCAGATTGTTTCTACGCTTAATGAGATAAAAGATACAACTCAGACAATAGAGGCAAGTTCACATACAATGAACAACAGTGTTCAGGATGTAGGCACAGAAGTTGCAGAGCTTACCCGGCTTGCGGAAGGACTTGAAAGTGGAACCGAGGAAATAGAAAAAGCTACGCAGACAATTCATGAGAGTATCAAATCACTTTCACAAATGGCAGCAGACAACAGAACGTTCGCCGACAAACTGTCTGCCGAAACAGGAAAATTTACGGTATAAATAAAAAGACTGTCCGGTTCCATTGGTTCGGACAGTCTTTTTATTTATAATCTTTTTTGTTAGCATGCAGATATGAAATTATGGTATCTGCATATTTTCAGCCTTATAAGCCGCTCACTGGTGTATATGGTGTCTCGGGTGAATTTATCGTTTTTGTCTCAAACATTCCCGGAATATCGTAATCTTTCAACGTATACCACAGCTGGCATGCACCAAAATAAACACTGTTTTTAGAAAGCATTGTATTTATGGCAGCTGCATCCCTCCATTCAGGGGCATTGTCGAATATGCTCAGTCCTCCGTTCCAGATTGCAGGATATGGTGTTTCTACTTCTGATGGTGGATATACGGTATTATTCCATTCCATAACCCATTCTGTATTATCACCCCAGTCTTCTGTACCGGATGCAATATATGTATTAAGCACTACTTTTGAACATTTTGAAGTATCAATACTTTTTAACATGTCGGAAGGAGAAACCGAAAGTTTCAGCAGGCGGCTGCTGCCGCTGTCTGTAAGCGTTACCGTGGCATTATTATATGCATCAGTGTAGCTGGGAATGTATTCACCGCGACCACCACCTGCAGTTCCCTTCACCGTTTCACTGAATGTAATATGCCTGTTGCCACTTTCTTCTACGAAAAGTCTGAAGGTATATGACTTTCCGTTGTTGGTAAGCGGCCATATAAAGGATTCTGAATCTTTAAAGCTGTCAAGACGGAGCGTTGTGCCTGTTGTTGTTTCAGTAAGTGTCGGAGCTCCCCACTCATAGTCTGAATCGAATTTAGTAAGCGTTATTTTTACTCCGCCCGGATCAGAGACGGCAGTAATATGTCCGGAAGGAACTGTATATGTAAGACTGTCGGATACAATTGCTTTAGTTCTGAAATTCCCTGAACATTCATACAGACTGGCCAGACTGTCGGACAGATAAAATGAACAGTAACAGTCGACAAAATATACATTCGTTTTTACCAGTGCTGCACTTATTTTCTGCGGGCTTATATACCATCCGGCTTCAGAATCGAATAAGTTAATACCGCCGCTCTGCTCTGTTGCCCATTCTGAATCGCTTACCGGAATATTTGCTCCAGTGATCCAGGTAGTACCTGTTCCCCAGTCTTTCGGGCCGGTAACTAATTCTGTGACAATGCTGATATCTTTCATTTTTGATGTATCCTCAAAAACAGAAGATAAATCTTTGTTGTTTGTATTTACTTTTACAAGAGCCTTTGTGCCTGACTGCGTACAGGTGATTGTTGAGTTGTCCCAGTCATCCGTGTAGGTGATGAATTGCCCCAGTCCGCCTCCTGCCGTTGCACTCAGATATTCTTCCATTTTTTCTGTTTGAGAATATTCAATGTGTAATATAAATTTATATTTTTTACCTTTTGTAACGAAAGGATACACAAACGAATTAGTAGTCGAACCTTCGGTGAATGAAGGATTATATACTGTACCGGAATTTAGTTCTGTCAATGCAGCATAACTCCAGGCCTTATCTGTGGATAATTTTGTTAGAGTAAATTTTATACCGTTGTCGTTTGTTTCTGCTGTTCCATGATTTGTAGCTGACGTATATTCAATACCGCTTGTATCTTTTTTAAGAACCGTCAGCGTGAATGTTTTTTGAACACTTGCAGCATTTTTTGTAATTGTCGCAGTTAATGTAACTTCCGTATTACTGTCCTGCCGTGTTACTGTGCCTGCTGCCGTAATTACAGTTTCATTGCTTGAACCCCAGGTTACAGTTAATCCGTTTACCGTTGACGGGAGTGTTAAATTATCTGTTACAGAGGAAAGCGTGTCGCCTATTGCAATACACGTAATTGTGAGTGCGGATTTTGCAAGTTCAGCTTCATCTGAATCGGTAAGCGTTGCACCCTTTGCATAAACGGTAACGGAAATCGTTTTTGTTAACGATTCGGAACCTTTTTTAATGGTTGCTGTAAGCGTAACTGTTGTTGTTTCTTCGGGTAGTGTTACAATACCGTCATTTGAAATAACTGCAGTTTTATCAGATGTCCACGTTATTGCTACATCGTCATAACCGGAAATTTCAGTTGGTAAAGTAATAGGATCAGCTGTATTTACAGCTGTTGAAATCGTTGCTGATAATTCAGCAGCGACATTAGATACTGTTGTTGCATCAGAATTTGTATTGCTGGTAGAAGTGTTGTCCGTATTGCTGCTTGCGGGCTGACTACAGGAAACAAAAAAACAAATCGAAGTCAGAAGAAATACTTGAATGAAAAATGTTTGTAATCGTTTTAACATATTTTACTCTCCTTAATAATTATATGAATATAATATATTTTTTTATGTTAAAGTCAATACAGTCTGCAATGAATTGACAGCAGTGGCATATACTATAACCGAGAATCTGGAACCATACTCTGGAAATTAATATGAATTTATGGCCTTTCTGGGAGCACTATATAACTGATGCGGACTGTTGAAGCAGGTGTTTTGCTGAACGTGTTTATATAAATGGTACGGTCTACTGCATTGATGCTGTATAAAGTGGGAATAGGTCTGCTGTTCATGCAGGCCACGTTCTTTGCCCGGTAGATTCTGGTGATTTTCCGGTAACCTGTACCTTTCCTTTTATCAGATGAACTGCAGTTTTCTGAGTGCGTTGTAAATGCCGTCGCTGTGTATATCGCTGGTGACGAATTCTGCCGCCTGTTTTACAGAATCCGGGCTGCTGCCCATAGCGATGCTGTGTCCGGCATACGAGAGCATCGGCAGATCGTTTTCACTGTCTCCGAACGCATATGAACTTGATTTGTCCATATGCAGAAAATCGAGCAGACAGCGTATGCCGCTTGCCTTTGAGTAACTTTTGGGTACGATTTCGGATAATCCGTTCCGTGCTATTACGGTAAAATGCGCTGCAAGTTCCCGGTTGAACTGTACGGCGTCGCTTGCTGCTGTGTAAATACAGGTTGCCTTCTGTATATGTATGGCGGAAGGTTCATCCATTGCCGACTGAGGAGGATTCCTGTACTGACATATCGCTTTCTGCATTTCAGGAGCCTGACGGAAAGACGGATTTATATACATATATTCAGGTCCTTCAAGGATCGGTTCCAGTTTAAATGTTTTGCAGCCGGTGGTTATGCAGAATATTTCTTCCGGAGTAAGGAATGTGTTGAACAGGTCACGGTCTTTATACACGATGTGTGTACCACAGCCGTAAACACATCCGTCGAAGGGAAGTTCTGCAAGGCCGGGTACGTTCAGAAAACCTCTTGTCCGTCCGGTGCAGATACAGAGCGTATGACCGGCTTTATGAAGCAGTTTAAGTGATTTTTTTGTACTTTCAGGAATAATACCGTTTTCGTCCCAGAGGGTGCCGTCGAGATCAAAGAAAAAAACAGACATAACTGTACTATACCAAAAAACAGCTTGTCGGGAAAGGCAGAATATCCGGTACAGTTACAGCGGCCGTGTGTTGCCGGGGAATCGTGAATGCTTGACATATGTTTGAAAAGAGCATATTTTAAATAAAAATGATCAAGTGATTATTAATGCAGTTTCTAAAAGATGACATTAAAAATGATATTATTAAGGCTGCTTTGGCAGAATTCAGCGAAAAAGGGTACCGTGATTCTTCCATGCGGGTGATAGCCGCTCATGCAGGCATTGTTATGGGTACTATTTACCGGTATTTTGATAACAAAGAGGCACTGTTCAGGAATGCAGTCGGGTCAGTCTATGACCGGATTGCCGGTATTACTTCGAAAATTCAGGTCGAGATTGAAGCTGCCAAAGATCCCTGGGAAGATGAACAGGCACAGATACTGATCAGACGGTTTTATAACCAGATGCTTGAAGCATTTTCCGGACATGGAAAAGAACTGCTGATTCTTCTTGATAAAAGCGTATGTTCTCCTTATGAAAATACCAGACAGGAATTGATAGCACGGATTCAGAATATTCTCGAGGAGCGATTATCAAAAGAAGTAAAAACTTCCGACCCGTTCATTTTTTATGTGCTTGCTTCTGCTTTTGTTGAAGGAGTCTGTGTTGTACTGAGGGATACAGGCAGTCATGACAGAGAGGCTGTCATCGGATCTTTATGCAGCATTATGTTCTGCCAGATATCAAAACGAATATAGTTTCTTGATTTAAATAATGAATTAACCGATATGTATGGATCAGTGAAGGATTAGATACATGAGAAACGATAAAATTAAAGCAGAACCATTTGACTGTATGCAGTATTTTTACCGTGCCGTACAGCAACCGCTTATCCGCTGCTGTATCAGTTTTACAGGGCATGTAGATACTGTTGTTTTAAATCGTGCAGTAAATCTGTCTGCTTCTGTATTTCCTTTGATCAATTATGGTTTTGACGAAAAACGCCATTGCTGGATAAAGCGTGGATGTACGGCGGGCAACATTGTACACGTTGTCCGTTTACGGGAAGACGGGAGAAAAGTTTCTGATATATTACTGAATTCTTCTATAAATATAGCATCGGGTCCGCAGCTGAATCTGTTCCTTCTTGTTGACGATGATTGGGACACACTCTGTATAATTATCAACCATATGGTCAGTGACGGTGGAGGCTTTAAACAGTACTTGTATCTGCTGGCTTCTTTGTATTCGGAATGTGAGAAAAATTCCGGATTTTCAAATATCATGAAGTGTTCAAATAACCGGAGTTTTTCCTGCCTTCTGCGGAATCTGAGCTTTGACCGGAAACTGGATATACTTCTTACAAAATCGGACGCACATATTCCTGATCCTGCTGTGTATATGCCTCTTGAAGGCAATGCAGAAAAACCGTTCATTGCTATCAGAAAATTTGACACTGAGCTGTTTTTTACTATAAGGAACCATGCGCACGAAAATTCGGCCAGTATTAACGATATGCTGCTCACTGCATACATGCGTGCGCTGCATCACAGTACCGGTTCTACAAGCATTACGGTGCCCTGCCCTGTTGATCTCCGTAAATACATGAAAGGAAATACGTCATACAGTATCTGTAATCTGACGGCAAATTACAGATGCAATATCGACATGGTAAATAACGAATCCTTTGATGAAACACTGAAAAAAGTTTCATCTCAAATGAGACTTCAGAAAAAAAACGACGGCTGCCTGAAGATGCCGATACTCTATCATATGGCGTTTTGTATTCTGCCGTTCCGCATAATCAGGAAATTATTTTATAAACTGTCTCCCATTCCCGTGACTTCGTATACAAATCTTGGAGTGCTCGACAGCGGAAAACTTGGTTTTGGCAGTCTTAAGACAGAAGATGCCTTTATTAGTACCGCAGTAAAAAACGTTCCTTATTTTCAAGTATCCGTTTCTACGTTTGAAAATCAGTGTACGATGTCCAGCAGTCTGTATGGAACCGAAAAAGATAAAAACACCGTCAATGAACTGTTTGATTTTATGCAGAAAGACTTTGAAAGTCTGATTTAAATATGGCTGTAACTGGTAAAGAAGGAATGAGAATGTTATTCGTGCGGAGGGTTTAATACCCCGCCCCCTGGGGCGTATGAAGGGTATTAAATCCCGACTGCAATACCTTTAGAGAACTCCATACCCCGTGCTTGCGTCGGGGTTGTTGATTATCAGATAAAACTGAATTGATAAAATGCTGGAAATGTTTTTATCAATTCACTCCTTTATTTCTATTCGTCTTTTTTATTCAGTTTGATTTCGTAGGCAAATTCGAGCTTCCTGTAATAGTCCAGCTCTATTAAATCTGTTGGCTTTACATATGCGGCCTGCTTTGTAAAATAAGCGAGGCCTTCATACTGGAGCATTGCATAAACAAATTGAGAACAGAACATGATATTCGGTTTCCATGAATATTTAAAAACAAGACCGATCAGATTATAGGCGCTCCCTTCTTTATTTATTTCTCTGATTTTGTCTATCATCTTCTGTTTTTGTTCTACAGAAGCCTGCAGTTTGTAAACAATGACCGAAGAGTCCGGTTTTTTGTTAAAATATTTCAACATTTCGTAATTAAGTCCGGGAGGATTTACTTTTTCTCCACCGTTATAACTGACGATCGTTTCCAGATCAGAGTCGAACGACAGAGATGCATGATTAAATTTTTTATTCGTAAATACCGAAATTACTTCCCTGGCCGGAGCGTATGCTGACAGTCAGGTCGTCTGTCAGACTTCTGGAGAGATAAACACTGCCTTTCCCGTATGAAACATGGATCCTGCGGATGTCCGCCGCCTGAAAGGTTCTGATTTTTTTATCAGGATTATTTGAATTTGCTGTATGAATCCGCAGCAGCAGCAGTCCTGTAAGACACAGGATGATTACTACCGGTTTCTGTATTTTTTTTCTGTTTTTGTTCATGTGTGTCTTGTATTTTTACCTTACAAACAACTGTATTATTATATTGTTATAACATCTTTATAAAATAATTTGAATTCCTGTTTCACTGATATGTATATTTTATAGTTTGATATTTCGTTGACTTTTCACTTTAATTACGATAATAATATTTATTATAATTAAATATTTAAGGAGAAAGTGATGGATGACTGGAATCCGGATTTGTATCTGCAGTATAGTAATCAGCGGAATCAGCCGGTAAAAGATCTGCTTTCAAGAATTGCACTGCCTGAAGTAAAATCCGTACTTGATTACGGCTGCGGTCCCGGAAACAGCACTCATCTTGTCAGTCAGAAATGGGAAAATGCACGGATTGTGGGAATAGATTCATCCGGTGCAATGATCGACAAAGCCCGGGCGACATATCCTGACATTGAATGGAAAATGCAGGATATTATGACATGGAATACCGGTGACAAATTTGATGTAGTGTTTTCAAATGCAGTTATTCAGTGGATACTTAATCAGGAAAAGCTCATGGAAAAACTGGCAGGTATGGTAACGGAGTCAGGGGTTATTGCATTTCAGATGCCCGAATACGGTGATATGCCTGTTGCGAAGATTATTGATGAAGAATATCACAAACTCCGCAGAACCGATACTTTTTCTCTGGCAGACGTTTTTGAATTTCACCGGCCTGACTGGTATTACAATACGTTGTGCAGGTATTCCACCTGTATTACTATGTGGCAGACAGATTATATTCATGAGATGAAATCTGCGGAAGACATTGTTACGATGATAGAATCGACCGGCCTTAGGCCGTATCTGGCAAGACTTGAATCTAATGAACAGAAGAAACTCCTGATTGACAGTATTACTGAATCGTTGAAAACGGAATACCGCGAATGCTCCAACGGGAAAGTTTTATTCCCGTTCAAGCGTCTGTTCGTGGTAGCCTATAAAGGTATCTGACAGCATCTTTTATGCCTGCTGTGCGTCCGTAAGCAGAATCCGTTCCAGTTCCGGTATGCCGTCCGCGATGTAGTCCGCGCCCGCGTCCGTGAGTTCGGTTCTGCTGCCGTAGCCGAAAAGTACACCGCACGATGCGATGCCGCATTCTTTAGCGCCGATAATGTCGTGTTTTCTGTCTCCTGTCATAATCGCACGTGATTTGTCCGGGATGTGTGCTTTTTCAAGTGCATACGCAATCACTTCCGATTTTTTGCTGCGCGATTCGTCCATGTTGCTGCCGCAGACGGCCGCAAAAAATTTATCAAGGCCGAAATGAGTAAGAATGCGTACGGAATATTCTTCCGGTTTTGACGTCGCAACAATAAGCACTTTTCCTTTTTCTTTGAGTGTGTGCAGCAGTTCCGGGATACCGTCGTATACTTTGTTCTCAAACAGTCCTTTATCCGCAAAGTACTCACGGTATTTTATGACAGCTTCTGCTGCCTTTTTCTGACTGAATCCGAATCCCTGCGAGAACGTATCCAGAAGCGGCGGGCCGATATACTTGTATAACGACGTCCTGTCTGCAACCTCTATACCATACCATTTGAGTGCGTAGATGAGTGAATTTGTAATACCGGGTGCGGGATCGGTAAGCGTCCCGTCAAGGTCGAACAGCATAAAATCTTTTGACATATATATTCCTATAAAGACTCCGCGTCAGCAGTACGGGATGGATGCCGTACATACTTCCTTTAATTATCTCCCAGAGCGAACAGTGCAGCGCCCAGTGCTCCGCAGAGCTGCGCTTTGTCTGATATGTGCAGCCTGATTCCAAGCCTTGATTCAAGCGCATTAACGATTCCGCCGTTCTGCGCGACTCCGCCCGTCATCATCCATTCGTTCTGTGTGTGAAGCCGGGAAGCCAGCGATGCAACTTTTGCCGCAACAGATTTGTCTATGCCGTGTACGATGTCGTTCACGCTCTTGTTCTGTGCGACGAGCGATACGACTTCCGACTCGGCGAAAACTGTGCACATACTGCTTATGGTGATATCTTCGGTGCAGTCCATACCGAGCCTGCTTATTTCACTGAGCGACAGTCCGAGCGCACGGGCCATCGCTTCTATAAAACGGCCTGTTCCGGCGGCACACTTATCGTTCATGACGAAATTTGAAACAGTACCGTTATCGTTCAGAACGATTACTTTGCTGTCCTGTCCTCCGATGTCTATGACGGTTCTGACTGACGGTTCAAGAAAGAAAGCCCCTTTTGCGTGGCATGAAATTTCGGTGATGCTTTCGTCACCAGTCCTGATGTATTCGCGTCCGTATCCTGTCGTTACGACATTTGCGATATCGTCGCAGTCCAGGTGCGCTTCATTGAGTGCAAGCTGAAGGCATTTCTGTGCACCTTTTTCAGCGCCTGCGCCTGTTGCAATAATCGACTGTGCAACTATATTTTTACCGCGGTCAATAACGACGACATCGGTACTTGTTGAACCGCTGTCTATTCCGACAAAATATTTTTTATCCGTTACGTTTTTTTTGACAGTCATGGTCTTACCTCTGATTGTTTCCGCGAATGCCTCAATACGTGTTAAAAGCTGTCCTTCGCTCTGTTTTGTGAAATCGCTTTCTATTTTCAGAAGCGGTATGTGTATTTTGTCCTGTATATCCGCGTATTCCGCACCGTAATAGTCGCAGAACTTGATCGTCAGATATATAATACCGCGTAGAGCCGGATCGTTCCACAGTGCACGCCGGCCGGTATTGTCGTTCATGCGCTGGCACGGCAGCTGCTGAAGAAGGGAGGCTGCGTAGTCATTCACAATACCGCTGAATTCTGCGGTATTACCGGCAGCGGGAGCGACGTTTCTGTTGCCGGTACAGGTAAGATTGCGTACCGGCAGCCCTGTATGGGTTTCAATATAGCGCTTCAGTTCCGT
>Ga0172378_10003697_pt1 | contig 14365 bp, 11 predicted proteins | sample GrowelOW332metaG_FD_119755 | JGI IMG/M metagenome (GOLD analysis project Ga0172378, IMG submission 119755) | Groundwater microbial communities from an aquifer near a municipal landfill in Southern Ontario, Canada - Pumphouse #3_1 metaG | ecosystem: Environmental > Aquatic > Deep subsurface >... | reverse complement strand
GATTTCCCTCGTCAAACCGCTTGCATCCGTCGCATTTGTTACAGGCAAATATACCGTTTTGACATTCGATGGATTTTGCAATGTAGAGAACTGATTCCAAGAGAGGAGAGTACTTTTCACCGTAGAATAAATAGGCGTGAGAAAGTCTATCTTTCTTGCATAGATTCTCATATAACTTCGATAACAAAGGTTGTTCTCTTGTAAAAGCAATTTTTGAATATGTCATAGGTTGTTAGTTTGTGCTATCCATTTTTTTCTTAATTATCTTATACACATCCTCTTCCACTTCCTCAATAGGTCTCTCAGCGTTTATAACGACAATTCGCTTACTGAACCGTTCGGAAAGAAGCATGTATCCCATATGAACTCGATGATGAAAATCTATGGTTTCTACATCAAGTCTATTTATTTCTCTATCCTTGTTTGTCGATATTCTCTTCAAGCCAATCTCTGGCTGTATTTCAAAGAGAATGGTTAAATCAGGTAGCTTGTTGTCGATAGCAAACATATTGATGTTATATACTTCTTCAATTCCTATTTTTCGAGCATATCCCTGATAAGCCAACGAGGAATCAATATAACGATCACAAAGAATGGTTGTTCCAGAATCAATAAGAGGAAGAATATTTTGAACAAGGTGTTGTCTTCTTGCTGCTGCGTATAATAAAGCTTCTGTCTTGGGGTCCATTTCGACATTTGAACGATCTAAAATGATATTGCGGATACTCTCCGCAATTCTGTTGCCGCCGGGTTCACGTGAAAAAGCTACGTTGTATTTTTCCTTTTGCAATCTTTCTAAAACTCTCTTGATGACGGTTGTCTTACCTGATCCTTCATTTCCTTCTACTGTTATAAATAACCCCTTTTTTGACATAATTTTATTCTCCCTTATAGATGGTTCGAGCATCTAACGACCTCTCAATAGTCAATTCATCAACGTATTCCAAATCCGCACCAACCGGTAATCCAAATGCTAATCTTGTGACTTTCGCTCCGGTTCCTTCCAAATATTTTTTGATATAAGAAGAAGTCATTTCGCCTTCCATCGTCGAATTACAAGCGAGGATCACTTCTTTTATCTTATCCTCGACAATGCACTGTTTTAATTCTGGTATTCTGATTTTCTTCGGATCGATTCCTTTAATCGGAGAAAGAGAGCCACCGAGAACAAAGTACTTTCCATGATACTTTCCTGTCTTTTCAAAGCTGATGACACTTTTAGCTTCCGTGACAACCAACAAGGTGTCACTATCGCGCGTTTCATCATCGCATATTGGACAATAATCTGTATCTATGTATATTCCACAATGCGGACAAACGTGTACTTTGTCTTCGACATTTTTTAAAGACGCAATGAATTTCTCGATTTCTTCATCCGAAAAATTTAAAGTTGCATAGGCCATTCTCTCAGCTGTTTTTTCGCCAACCCCTGGCAACTTTTTGAAGCTTTCTTTCAATCTTTTAACGGAATCAATCGTTTCCATAATTTACATTCCAGGGAAGCCCGCTTGCATAGATTGTGCTATAGCTTCTTGCTCTTTCCTGATTGTGTCGATTGAAGAATTCATCGCGATAACAATCATTTCCTCGAGCATTTCCTTATCATCAGGATCGACGGCATCCTTGTCTATTTCAATTTTCTCTACTTTATAATTTCCATACATCTGAACTTTGACAGCTCCGCCACCCGCCTCGGTTTCGAATAAAGTTTGATCGAGTTCATCTTGTTTAGCTTTCATTTGTGCCTGCATCTTTTGTGCCTGCATCATCAATTTTTTCATATCCATATAACTTGTGTTCTCCTGTATTTATATTCCGAGAGATTCGACAAAACTTTGAGCGTTTGTCTTTTCTCCTTTTTCGGTTTTCTTACTTTCGCGCGTGTCCTTAAACACTATCTTCTTTGGCTTTGGCAAACTTTTCGCCTGCTGATAATTCTTAAAGGCATTTACAAAATCGATATACTTGGAATTTTGCAAAGCGACAACCTTGATATTATCAAATCCGAATATATCTTTCATCAACATAGTTAAATAAACTTGGTTTGAAAGCAAATTTAAATTAGAAGCTATCCCTTTAAAAAAGGTTTTCACAACAACAACATCGTTGCAGGCTATCACCGGCTTGCACTTAATTAAAGATTGAGCTAGATAGTAAAATTTATCTGACGGTAATATAGTATCTAATTGTTTGTCCCACTCTTCGATTAAGTCTTTCTTTAACTTCTTGTTTCCTTGAACCATTATATTGATGATTGTCTCCTCGTCAAGAATGAGAGAATCACCATCTTCTTCCTTCATGTCGTCACTGGAGATAGATGAAGCTTTGAGAACTTGACTTTTATCCTTTTTCTTATTTTCCAAAGGAGTTGCATCCGTTTCGGTCGTTTTTTTCATATTAGCCGATTCTACCTTTTTATCGGACGATTTTTCGTTGTCAGTCACCATATTTGTAGTCGTAACTGCTGCCGTAGTACGAATAGTCTCTGGTTTCATTGCTATTTTAATAATTGTCAATTCAAACTCATCGAATATATTAGTGACGTTTTTATAGTTCCTGCGAGCTTTTATTAGAATATCGAGATCATTTCTTATCTCCTGAGCGGAAAGAGTAATTGTCAAAGCCTCATTTGGCTTCAAGAAACTCAACAAAGAAGAATCTTTGGTCGTGCCAAAAATCAATAAATCTTTATATATGTTGATCAAATCATCGTGTAATCTAACAATGTCCGCTCCCTCGGCTGCTTTCTTTCTCACTAGTTCTAGGGAGGATTTAACATCGTTTAAATGGCAGTAACGAATAATATTTATCTTATCTTCAATTTGCAACAATCCGAAAAGGTGATAAATTTCACTTTCTTTTATAGTATCTGCACAATAGGAAATCGCTTGATCGAGCAAAGATAAAGCATCTCTTACTCCCCCATCAGCCATTCTTGCTATTAAATTTAGAGCTGATTCTTCGTAAGCAATTCCCTCACTGTCGAGTATTTGCTTCATGCGATAAACGATATCCTTACTTGAAACTTTAGTAAAGTCATATCTCTGCACTCGACTCAAAATTGTCGGCAAAACCTTGTTAGGTTCTGTTGTTGCTAAGATAAACACTACATTGGCAGGCGGTTCCTCTAGCGTTTTAAGTAAAGCGTTAAAAGCAGAGGGTGTCATCGAATGAACCTCATCAATAATGTATACTTTATATCTTCCCATGATTGGTGCAAATCCAACTTGCTCAATCAAATTTCTAACATTCTCTACCCCGCTATTTGAAGCAGCATCAATTTCAAATACATCGGGATGATTTCCCTTCATAATAGCTTGACAATTTTCACAATGGTTGCATTGATTTCCGCGACCAGTTGAGCAATTTAACGCTTTAGCAAACAATCTCGCCATCGTTGTTTTGCCCGTTCCACGCGGTCCACAAAAAAGATATGCGTGAGCAATTTTATCTTGCTCAATAGAATTTTTAAGTGTTTTAATAATAGCCCTTTGCCCGACGACTTCCGAAAAAGTCTTTGGTCTATAAGTTCTATACAATGCTTTATATGACATATTAATTCCGTTTTCTTTCTTAGATATTATACCTTAGTAACTTATTTTTTAAAAGTCAATTAAAAGGAAAGGAATTTGTCTCCTCTCCTAATTGAATTAGTTTTTACAAAACGTTTTTGCTGAATTTGATAAATCGTTCCTTGCCGGACATATCCTTGATAATCTCCGATGAAAATCGAGGTAGGCTTTCCTTGGCAAGGAGTACAATATCCTGCGCCAATGTACTTTCCACTTCAAAAATCGCTACGCCGTGATCAATCAAAACAGTGTCCAAGTCTTTAAATATCATTCGGTAAGCATCCAATCCATCCGGCCCTCCAAAAAGAGCAATTTGTGGCTCGTAAGATAAAGACTTATCCAATGTAGCATTATTTGGAATGTATGGAGGATTGCAAGCAATATAATCAACTTTGATATTTTGCTTCACAAAATATTCCAAATAATTTGAAATGGCTAGATATATTTCTAACTTGTTTTCTTCCGCGTTGTTTTGCGCTACTTGTATAGCGTATGGAGATATATCAGAAGCATATACCTTGGCGTGCGGAAATATCTTTTTTAAACTGAGAGCAATGCATCCGGATCCTGTGCATAGATCTAAAGCGGTATTTACCAGGGTTCTCTTATTTTGCTCCATGATAATTGTAACGAGTTCTTCGGTCTCAGGGCGTGGAATTAACACTTTGTTTGTCACGTTAATTTTCATGCCAAAAAAGTTAACAAAGCCCAATATGTAAGCGGATGGATATCCCCGTTTGAGAACTTCGATATCCATCTCAGCTTTTTCAGGCATCATGTACAATCTTCCCGTGAGCACTTGATTGTAATCGATATTGTAACGATAGGTAAAGAGATCTTTAATTTCTGCCTGGCTTATACCAATCTCTGTGAGTTTTTCAATGAAGTTATTTGAATTTATCATTTTTTACTCGCTTCAAGTATCAGTTCTTTTTGATTTGCTTCACGGAGTGCGTCTAACAAATCATCAAGATCGCCTTCCATAATTCTATCTAAATTGTTAACGGTATATCCGATACGATGATCGCTGACTCTATTTTGTGGATAGTTGTAAGTTCTAATCTTTTCTGATCGTTCCCCAGTTCCAACTTTAAGTTTTCGTTCTTTTCCGAGTTTTGCCGCCGCTTCTTCATCTTGCTTTGCTTTTAATCTCGACCGCAAAAGATTCATTGCAATCTCGCGATTTTGTAACTGCGAACGTTCAACTTGGCATGCCACTGCAATTCCAGTAGGAATGTGGGTGATTCGGACAGCAGATTCAACTTTATTTACATTTTGTCCACCGGCACCAGAAGAGCGGAAAGTATCGAATTTCAAATCTTCAGGTTTAATAACCAAATCGACTTTTTCAACTTCAGGCATAACTAAAACTGTGGCGGTCGAAGTCTGTAAACGCCCGGATTTTTCAGTCAAAGGCACTCTTTGAACTCGATGAGCGCCTGATTCAAATTTCAAGCGAGAATATACTCCTTTTCCCTTGATGGAAAATTGAATATTAGAAAAGCCTCCTAAGGGTGTGGGTGTGTCGTCTAAAACTTTGAGTTTCCATCCTACTTTATCGCAATATTTAGAATACATTCTAAATAAGTCACCAGCGAATATATTTCCTTCATCTCCGCCGACCGCTCCTTTTATCTCAACGATGACATTCTTTTCATCATTCTCATCTTTTGGAAGTAAGGATACTTGCATCTTTTCATTCAATTCTTCCTTTTCCTTCTCTAGCCTTACTATTTCCTCTTTGGACATTGCAGCAATTTCTGGGTCGCTGTCTCGCTCCATAATCTTGGCGTCTTCCAAATCGGAAACAACTTTCTTATATTGCTTGTATAAAAGAACGGGGGTTTCTAATTCGGACCTTTCTTTATTTAATTCCTTCGCTTCCGTCCAGTCAGTTATTTTACTGAGTTTATCGTCGACTTGTTTAAGTCTTTTTTCCATTGCTTCTAAACGATCTAACATGTAATTCATAATTCTTTTCCTTTTTAATTTCCTTCTTTTCCTATTTCTTTACTTCTTTAATATAATTTAATTCTAAGAATAAATCATCTAAAGTCCTTTTAAAGAATACGCTTTATTAATTCTAGAAAGAATCTTCTTAGTATAATTCAAGGAATAGTAAATTCCAATTATTGCCGTAGTAAAAGATAAACCAACATATGTCAATTTTAATCCAGTAGACAAACCCTGGGTATAGTAACTTAAGTTGTAGTTTGTTTCTCCTTTGGGGGCTATATATCCAATCAAACCGCCATCAGCCTTAAAGAAATCTACATTAGTTTCACTAGTATTGCCATTTTCGTCAGTAGTCTTCTGTGTTAAAGTCCAACCCTCGTTGTACGGAATATTAAGAACGACAATCTTATCTTTATCGTAGTTGGAGGTGTAGTTTAGCGTATTTGCGTCGCGATAATTGACGGTGATAGGACTTGCTAAAAGCTTATCTACATCTTGTTGATATTCATCGTTGTACTCATAGTACATCGCATTTACTTTTACTTGGTCATCTTCATTCATTGTTTGCTTAACTAATCCGACCACCTTGTAAACAGGTTCATCAACATAGAATCCGCGACCATATTTCCAATCGTAGTCTTTTTTATAGTTATTGGTCATGTGTTGATCGTGCGTTATAACGTGATAAGTTTGCGTTTCAAAATCATATCCATACAAATAGAAATCAATATTGTATCCAAACTTTGAAGAAATGGAAACATAAGCTCCATCGCGTTCACTAGCCTCACTTGCTAAAAGCGGTATGGGTGTACCGGTATAATCTTCACCTCCATCAAAAACAACTTTCGAATAATAATTCAATCCTTTTGAAGCTGAAGTCAGTTGGCTGCGTTGATCGTAAACTGTATCACCTGGAGTTATAAAGAAATTATCTTCATTAATCGAATAACGATAGATACCATGAGTAGAATCATAATAGATATTTGAACCTTCTTCACTAGCTTCTTCTTCTAATGTATCTCCGTAAAGTTCGTTGTATTCACTATCAGATAAAATCGGATCAAGCGTGTGAATTAAATCTTCTTCATCCCAGTTAGTGTCATAAATCGATTCTTTTGATTTAAGTGTGTAGTTGCTGATGGAAGAAATACTTTCCGAGGAAGTTTGTTCTTCAAATTTGCTGAGTTCATCTTCGTGTTCATCGATATAATCTTCGTAAAGAATCGCGTGTTTTAAATAGTTAATCTCATTTTTATTTTCAGGATCTTCTTCGTAAGAATTCCCATCCATCAAATCAGCTGACATATATGAATCAAACGCAAAAGCGGTATCTACAAAGTTGGTATTGAGATATAGTTTAAATTTGTTGTCAGTATTGTTCTCAGAATACAAACAATTTTTCAATTCTTCAGGATAAGAATCTAATGTTGTGACATCAACACATCCATACGGAACATTGGTGTCATCATAATCGAGCAAGTAATATTTTATTCCTAATAATTCATCGAGATTATTTCTCTTCAAATGAACACCAAATGACCATGTATTCGAATAGGAAATTCTCGACCAATATTTATATAGGTCTTCCGATTCATAATTGTATACTGAACAGAATGTTCCAACACCATTGTATCCTTCAACCATAGCAAGATTATTGTTAGATCTTGTCATATTCGAATTAAAGATCCTGTAAAAAGAATCGTCGTAATCGGATAATTTATCAATTATTTCCGTCTGTTGAGTCATATTGTCGTGACCCCCAAAAAGAGAATTGTCATAATCGGTTGTTCCAAGACCTATAATTGTCACATTTCCCATTATTATAGCTTCAACACCAACAATATAGAGAGTGTTCCTTCTAAAGTTAGGACGGCAGTACTTAAATCTCAAGAACAGGTAAATTAGAAATAGATACATCGCTTGGATTGGGACTAAATATTTGAACTCGTAATACAAGTCATTTTTTGTATCCCAATCTAATCCATTCAAACCGCTTGCAGTTCCAGCATATTGATAAGCTTTATAAACTGCAAAAGCAAAGGCGGCTGCAACCACTAGTATGGAAAGGTCAAAGTACCAACCTTTGAAAGATTTTACGTTGTCTAAGTGTGTGCAAACAAATACAATCATCGCAGCAACTGCTGCCAGTTCCCACCTTCCATAAGTGTTGGCAAATGCTCCAGACAGCCAATAAATAAATGGCATCTCCAAAGCAGTAACAACAAGTGCGGCGCCAATAATATGAGATATTTGTTTCTTTCTAATCGCATCGATCATCGATGGGACAATCAGCAGCAATAGAGGGGCAAAAATGTATAAAGATGAACCTACATTATCGTAAGAAGTGGGATAGTACAGTGGGGTTCCCCAGCTTGAAACATTTATAAAAAGCATGGAAGTCAAAGGATACATGTACTTGTAGCTGATAGAATCGTCCCAAGTGAACATATATATAATTTTTTCTTTCAGCGTGTCATTTGCAAAAAGACTATCCAAATATGAGGTATTAGAAACTCGCGACATATCTTGAATATCAATATAATTTGGAACAATGATAAAAGCAGTTAGGAGCAATCCAACAGAAAATCCGATAAAACCTATTCCTATTATTTTCAAGCTGTCCTTAGCGGAACGCTTAAAGATAGTTTGAAAAAATCTAAACATCGCATAAATGAATGCATAAAAGCCAAATATTGCTAGGAACTGATAGTTAGTAGCGCCCATCAACAGTAGAGAAAGAACTAGTAGTCGCGGATCTTTTTTAGAAAAGCACTTTTCCACTCCCCAAAGAATAAGTGGGAAGAAAGTCATCGCCTCGGCGAAGTGGAAAAACCACAAGTAAAAAAATCCCCAACCGCAAAAAGCATAGGCCATTGCACCAACTTTCTTTGTTGACTTTTTCAAGTGAAAAGACCCGAGATAATGATAGAAAAAAACACCGGCAAGAACAAACTTAAGTATAGTAACTACTGCTTGTACTTGATTCAAAATAGAACGTGGGAACGGCAAGAGTACTAAGAAAAATGGATCAAATAAATAATAAAAGGAATTCGCAGTAATATTGTCAACTCCGAGCAAACCTGACGTGTCCCAAAGCGGAAAAATACCTGTTTTAAAGTAATAGTGCCAGTCATCGTAACCATTATATATAAATGTCATTCCTTGGAGTTTGAAATCTCCGTTAAATGGAATGGTTCCGCTTTGAGTAATCATGGTATACATAAAGATAAAAATACCGACAAAAGACAACATTCCGGTCAACCGCCAGCTGTCACTAATCTTAATCTTCAGCCAAAATTTTCTCATATTTAAACGAAAGTGAGAAAAAAAGCTAAGGCACCAATCATTTATATCAAAAGCAAGGTCGCGAAAACCAAGTTTTAATTCTTGAAAAAAACCTTTTCCATTTGACTCAGTATAATTGCCATTTAACATTTATCGAGCCCCCATATTAAATCACTACATTCTTTGTTATGTACAATAAACCAATTGTTCGAGGACCACAATGTGACGAAACTATTGAGCCCGCGTGAGATAGAATAATATTACTCTCGTATTCTTTTCCGACCAAAGACTTAACTTTATCTAACATATAATTGTCCAGTTCTTCACTTCCTGCCGGAGAAGTTATAAATATTCTATCCATCAAAACGTTGTTTGCATCTAACTGTTTTTTGAATTCATCTATTTGTAAATCCATTCCTTTTTTAATTTTTCCACGAGTGATTTTATGAACGACCATCTTTCCATTTTCAACTCTAATGACCGGATGCAAATGCAAGTGAGATCCAAAATAATAACTCACACCTGAACATCTTCCACCTTTGTAAAGATATTCCATAGTATCGACGACAAATTCAGCATTAACTCGCTTAGTAATCTCTTTACCTTCCTGATAAACTTCTTCAAGTGTTTTACCCTGTTTAATAAGATCACCTAAATGACAAACAATAAGACCTATACCACTCGAAAGCGAACGAGAATCCAAACATCTAATTCTCTTTTGCTCATCCTCGCTCAATTCATTTATAGCTATAATAGCATTAGAATATGTCGAAGAAAATTCGGAAGATATCGGACAGTAAATAACTTCTTCTCCCTTATCTAAATGATTCTTAAATATTGTCAATAATTCGTGAATAGTCGGCGCAGCTGTCTTGGGTAACAGTCCTGTTTCAGCAACGTGTTTAAAAAGTTTTTCTGAATTAATTGTCTTTCGATCTATAAATGTTTCTGTTCCAAAACTAATTTTTAAACAAACAATATCTATATTGTATTGGCTATATAGCTCTTCAGTTAAGTCGCTAGTTGAGTCAGCAATAATCGTTATTTTATTCATATATTTTCTCCATTGTTAGTTTCTCTAATTAACCAAAGGTAATTACAATATATATATTATATATAATAATCCTTAATATATTAAGTTTTTTATTTTCACCGGGCTTCACAACTCCGGTATCGAAATTTTATTGTATTTTTTTATCCACAATAAAAATAGCGATTGAGAAATGCACTTAGTGTAAAATCAATCGCTATTATGCTTATTTATTGGCCGGAAACAGACAATTTTTTAATAGCTATGTGAGGTGTGGATACCGCTCTTATCGTCACTTCTGGTTCATTAGAAATAACGGCGATGCGCTTTAAATCGTCAAATACATTTCCAGCTACCGTAATCAATGATACCGGTCTATCGATCTTTCCATCTTTAATCAAGTACCCTTCGGCTTGCAAAGAGTAATTTCCGCTTTCTAATGACAAACCTGTTGCTATACCTTCCAATCCAGTTATATATAGCCCATCTCGAATATACTGTAAGGTTTCCTCAAAGCTTTTCTTTCCGCGTTTAATTTGGCAAAATCCTGCAGCTGGCACCGTTCTTCCTTGAACAAATGCAGCGTTTCCGGTCGACACAGTTCCCGCTTCTTTAGCTGATTGTAAGTCCGAATAAAATGTATTGACTATACCTTTATCAATTAGAACTTTTTTTGTGGTCGGAACCCCTTCGGAATCATACACTGCTCCAAAGATATTTTTTGCATAAGGATTCTCAGTCAAAGTGAACTTTTTTGAAAATGCTAATTCTCCAAGATAATTTTCCAATCTCGATAGATGTTTGTTAACAGTTTGCTGAGATAGATGATAAATAACAGGAGATAAAAGAATGCTGACACAATCTGGATTGAATAGAACGGTGTATTTCCCTGATTGGACTGGTTTGCTGCCAACCTGTGAAACAGTTTTTTCAATAACTTGGTCAACAAATTTATCTTCATCAAATTTATCCATGTCATTAATTATTTCAATCTTTAGTCCTGACTGAATTTCGCCTTGAAAATCGTATTTTGCAGAGCAATAGATATATAGGTGATTGCGATGGTCGATCAATCTCAACCCCTTTGAGTTTTGTATAGATTTACGACTTTTATAATATTCCAAATCTACGGAAGTTATAGTTATTCTCTTATCTTTCTCACGAACTTTTTTCGAGATTCTCTTGCAGAGTTCTAAATATTCCTTGATTTCAACTTTGTCTAGTGCCGAAATGTAATGCTTTGGCCTGTGATATTTCCTTCCCGGTTCGATAAAAAAGTCCGGATCATACTCTTCGCCATATTTCGCTGTTTCCTTAATTGAATCAAACATCATTTTGGCAATTGAATTAGAAACTTTATCAGATGAAAAACTACCGAGCTTTCCTTGATAAATTCCTCTACCACGAATCTCTGAATCGTTAGATATATTGTATGATTCTACTTCATCCATAAAGACATTTATAGAGATAGAAGTCGATGAGTAATTGTAAAGTTCGAAAGGAGCTATCCCTTCTTTCTTTGCCGTTTCGAAGAACATTTTATTATTTATCATAAGTTATCTCCTCTTCCACCAACGGTGAGATTTTGTACTCTGATGGTCGGTTGTCCCACATTTGCAGGAATCATGCCTGAACTAGCTCCGCACATTCCGCCTCCGAGCGCTAGGTTATTCCCCACCATATCGATATTCTTTAATATTTCAAAACCATATCCAACTATTGAAGCATCTTTTACCAAATGGTCGATCTTTCCATCTTTAACAATGTAAGCCTTCGATGCTGTAAAATTAAATTTATCAGTAGTTGGATTGACCGATCCTCCGTTTAATGAAACGACATATAATCCGTATTTCGTGTTTTTTATTATTTCTTCACGCGTAGATTTTCCGTTGCAAATATAGGTATTAGTCATACGGGTGGTTGGACAAAATTTATAGGATTCTCGACGACAAGCTCCAGTGGATTTTGCGTTCATTCTTCGTCCTTCAAAGTTGTCGACCATGTAGTTTGTTAAAACTCCATTTTTTATTAAGACATTTTTGGTTGTCTTTTCACCTTCATCATCAAAGTTAGATGATCCCCATCCATTTTCAAGCGTTCCGTCATCGACAGCCGATACTATACTCGAGGCAATTTTCTGTCCTTTTTTCCCTGCAAATACAGATGTATTATGCGAAATAGAAACTCCTTCTAAGGGATGTCCACACGCTTCGTGAAAAATTACTCCACCAAAAGCATTATCGATGATAACTGTCATCTTCCCAGAAGGACATTCAGGAGCATCAAGCATTTTCACGGCATCTTTGGCGACTTTCTCAGCTTCCGTCTTCATATCAAACTCTTCAAATATCTCCAGTCCTTTCGAACCGTCCTTCTTATAAATTCCGGTTTGGAACAAACCGTTCTTACTAGCGGTAGGTACCATGAGAAAACGAGTGTGACACCTATTGTCCTTAACAAATCTTCCCTTGGAATTGTATATCCATACTTTTTCATCCCACTCTTGAAGAATAAGCCTGGCATCAACGATCAAAGGTGAGGTATCATAAATAGCCTTCTCTCCCTTTCTCAAAATTCCCAACTTTTCTTCGATGTTCATCACATCATGAGGAATGCGAGGTTGGTGCTTGTTTGGATTGTGAACTTTTTTGAGTTTTTCGACAGTCAATATTCTTTCGTCGTTAAATGACGCAGATAATTTTATTGCTAGCTTTGTCAGTGAAGACTTAGAAATATCAGAGGTATATCCATAAACTACCTTGTTCCCCTTAAACAATCTTATTCCAGCTCCAAATATGAGTTTTTGAGACAGTGTATCTACCTTTTTGTTGGACAAAACAATAATTTTATCCTTTTTTTCTTGAATGTAAATTTCTGCAAAATCAGCGCCAGTAGCGAGCGCTTTGTTTAATACAAAAATTGCCAATTTCTTGGAAATCATTGGTTTTTCCTCCGTTTACTTGTGAAAATTCTATCACACACACAAGGAGATTTAAACACAATTTGCAAAAAAATAGAAAATATCTACATTTTTCTATAAAAAGTAACGTTTTTTTAATAAATTAAATTAAAAAATGCCCCAATTGAAACAATTGAGGCAGAAAATTCTATATTATGATTAAATTAGAATTTCATCTTTACATCTTTACGTTCTTCGGCTTTTGCTTCAAAGAAATCTCTCTTTTCGTAGCGATAGTGATTAGCCACTATGCTCGAAGGAAAAACGAGAAGCTTTTGATTGTAAACTTTAACGTTTGAGTTGTACATACGTCTTGCGGCTTGAAGGTGTTCTTCAGCATCGCGAGAAGAAGCTTGGAGTTCTAAGAAAACCGTATTAGCTTTAAGTTCAGGATATCTTTCTACGGTGAGATTTATGCTTCTAGCAGCTTGATCTAATTTTGAACTGATTTCTGATAAATCTTTCGGAGTTGTTCCTTTGGGAATTCCTGTTCTCATTCCTATCACTTCAGAAAGAGTTTCCTTTTCGTGCTTAGCATATCCTTTAGTAATGTCGAACATTTTGTTCAATAAGTCAAATCTCTTGGTTAAAGCAACATCAATACCTGAAGCTGCATCATCAATCGAGACTTGATATCTCACGAAAGTGTTCTTGGTGGAAATCCACCATCCGATGATACTGATAAGTATCAATAGTACAATTGCTACAATTACAATTGCGATTGTTCCGCCTGTAGTCATTTAAAATTCCTCCTTGATAGAATCTATTATATTTTTTTCTTCTTCATCATTTCTAGATTTTGCCGATTGCTCTTTTGCCTTTGCTTCTGCGAGAGCCTTTTGACCAAAGTCTTCATCTAAATTTAGTATATCAACAAACCATTTATATGGAAGAAGTTCACGTATGAGAGATTCAAGCATCTCTTCTGCGCTCTTTGCTTTTGCTGAATAATCAAAATTATTGTGAGCGCCGTTAATTGCGATTATTAATCTCCCGTCTTGTATTGAGAATATAAGATTGCCGGGTATTCTTCTTTTTATCTCTTTGAAGGCCTCAATAAATTGAGGAGTAATAATATAGAAAGCTTGAAGTTTGTCTTTGGAATAAACGTTGAAATCTCTATTAAATACAATATCTTCGAAATCTATATTATCCTTTCGACTGTAGATTAGCGAAGATCCTGCCCCGCCTTCATTTTCTCTAATTTCTAATGAGCCCTTAACTCTTTTCGAATTAAATTCATATTGAGCGACTATTCCCTGGAAATAATAGGTAACAGTTGTGTAAGTATGTCCCTTAGCATCAGTGTGAGTGGTTCGCTGACCACTTGTTACATCTGCTACTGTAAAATCGACTCCGTTAACCTCTCCGCTTATTCTATCTTTTGTTTCGTATATATTTCCAGTTCTAAACAATTTGATAGAGCGAATATAGTTGTAGGTCCATCCGGCTTTCATTCTATACGAAGCGTTCGGTCCAAATACTGCTTTGACAATTTTACCAGGAACATTACTCTTAAAATATGAGTTCGCGCGCGTTTTTCCGGCTCCATATATCGCTATG
>Ga0172378_10003695_pt1 | contig 14366 bp, 13 predicted proteins | sample GrowelOW332metaG_FD_119755 | JGI IMG/M metagenome (GOLD analysis project Ga0172378, IMG submission 119755) | Groundwater microbial communities from an aquifer near a municipal landfill in Southern Ontario, Canada - Pumphouse #3_1 metaG | ecosystem: Environmental > Aquatic > Deep subsurface >... | reverse complement strand
GGTTGGCAGCCCAATGGCGCGGCCTGCCTCTATGAACTCCTGGTCGCGGACTGTCATCACGCTGGCTCTCCCTATTCGTGCAAAGTTGCTGAAGGTTCCCAGAGCCATTGCCAGAAGAAGGTTCATCGTGCTGGTTCCAAGCATGGATACCACTACAACGGCTATCATGATGTAGGGTATCGAGTAGAATATGTCTGTGACTCTCATGACTATGTTGTCGATCAAGCCGCCATAGTAGCCTGCCAGGGCGCCAAGGAAAAGGCCTACTGCAAGGCCAATTGCGGTGCTTCCAAGGCTGATGACCAGGGAGTACTTGGCTCCATAGAGAACACGGGCGAAGATATCGCGTCCCATGTTGTCTGTTCCAAGGATATGATCCTTGGAAGGCGGCATGAAGCGGTCCTTGCTCATGGCTATTATGTCCTTGTCATAATCGTAGACAAAGCTTGCCACTGTGGTTGCCAGCATCAGGGCAACAAGGAATATTATGCCTATCATGGCTCCCTTGTTCCTCTTCAGCCTTCTCCATGTTTCCTGGGCCATGGACCTGCCCTTGTATATCTCTATCTCCTCTCCTTCGAGGATGATTGTCTTTCTTGTCTTGCTCATCAGGACCTCCCAGAGTATTGAGCCTTGATTCTTGGATCGCAGAAGGCATAGACGATATCCACTGCAAGGTTGATTATGGCCATAAGAACGCAGCATAGTATTATGGAGCCTGTTACCATCGGGGTGTCGCGCTTGTTGATGGAATCGACTACAAGCCTTCCGATGCCTGGCCATCCGAACACGGTCTCAGCCAGGGCTGAGCCTGTCATGACATAGCTGAACTGCATTCCAACTGCAGTGACAATGGGAATCATGGCGTTGCGCAGCCCATGATTGTATATGACCCTTCTATAGGAAGCGCCCTTTGCCTTGGCAGTGGTCATGTAGTCCTGACGGATGACATCAAGCATGGCGCTCCTGGTTGTCCTGGTAAGAAGCGCTGCGAGGCTGAGTCCAACTGTCACAGCTGGGAGAACCAGGTACTGAATTCCTCCCGTTCCTCCGCTTGGAAGCCATCCTAGCTTCAGCGAGAAGAGAAGTATGAGCATGAGGCCAAGCCAGAAGTTGGGCATTGACACTCCGAAAAGGGCCAGGACTGTGGCCAGGGTATCTTTCCATGTATTCTGATGCAGAGCCGTATAGATGCCCAGCGGAACAGAGATGAGACAGGCAAAGATCAGGGCGCTGCCTCCTAGAAGCAGTGTCATGTGCAGCCTGCCCATGAATGTGCCGAAGACATCAAGTCCGCTTATGTAGGACTTGCCCATGTCGCCGGAGAGAATGCCTCCTATGTAGCGGAAATAGCGGACCATGAAGGGATCGTTGAAGCCCATCTGTTCACGCAGTATCTCCCGCTGCTCATAGGTTGCATTCTCAGGAAGAATCTGGTTGACGGGATCGCCGCCTGCCAGGTCCATTGCCCAGAAGATCAAAAGGGACGTGACCAGCAAGGTCGGTATCATGATCACGAGCCTCTTTAGAATATATCGAAACATATCATCACCAAGTTAAGCATCATAATAGGGCGAGCCAAAAGGCCCGCCCTGAACGAACGAGAATCAAAGGCTATTGCTCAATGTAGGCTCTTGACCAGTCATGAGCGCCGCCGCCTGTAAGATAGGCTCCCTTGAGGCCCTTCTTGTAGGCAATGACCAGGTCTGGAACATAGAGAGGAACCTGCGGAACGAGCTCTACGAAGTAGTTCTGAAGCTCGTGGCTGTACTGCAGTCTCTTCTCTGGATCCTTCTCTGTGAGAACCTTGTCGGCCATCTGGTCAACATATGCATCCTTGAGCTGGGCATAGTTGGTCGGGAAGTTGGTGTAGAACAGCTCTCTGTAGGTCTCGTCGACTCTGGCTCCGATGTTCCATCTCCACAGGAAAAGCTGCTGGTGGCCATTGGCGCACTCAGTCTTTAGAGTTGCCTGGTCCATGGACTTTATGACTACGTTGATTCCGATCTCCTTGAGATTGGCCTGCACGATTGGGGCTATGGTCTTGTAAGGATCGTCTGTTGCAGAGAACAGCTCAACTGTCAGCTGGCCAGGCTGATATCCGGCTTCAGCCAGAAGAGCCTTGGCTCGCGCTACGTCATAGGCATATCCACCCTCGACCTGGTCGTTGTCCAGGAAGCTCCATGCTCCGCGGTTGAGCACTGATGTCTGCCACTTTCCTCTGCCGTCGAGGACTATGTCGACTATGGTCTGCTTGTCAATGGCGCAGGATACAGCCTGGCGAAGCTTCTGGTTGTCGAATGGGGCCTTCTCAACGTTGAAGCTGAGATAGAACAGCCTTGTTCCAGCCTGGGTGTGGACGGTGATGTTGGCGTCTTCCTTCAGGAACTTAAGGTCTGTGGTAGGTGGATCGATGCAGACATCGATCTCTCCGTTCTGCAGCGCTATGACTCTCTGTGAGGCTTCAAGCAGGAAGCGGAAGGTGATGGACGAAGCAATGGATGGCTCCTTTGCAGCATTCCAGTAATCATCGCGCTTCTCATATGTGACATACTGGCCTTCCTTCCACTCCTTGAAGCGGTAGGGGCCTGTTCCGACCAGCCATGGAGCCTTGTTGGCAGGATCCTCATAGGCTGCCTTTGACTGGATCACCAGTGGATAAGCACCAAGGTTGTAGATCAGCTCATTGCTGAACGCGCTGGTTGTTATCTGCACTGTGTAGTCGTCAAGAGCAGATACATCGGTGATCAGCTTCAGCGTTCCAGAGATCTTGCTCTTGGTTGGGTCGTTGCTTCTTGCCCTGTTGAGGGTGAAGGCTACATCGGCTGCAGTCAAAGGAGTGCCATTGTTGAACTTGATGGTCTTGAAGAGATGGAACACAAGATGTGTGTCATCTTTCCATTCCCAGCTCTCAGCAAGCTCTGGGCTGAGGAGATAGCCGTTGTTGCTATCAACGAATATGAGCCTTTCATGAGTCAGGACGAAGCAGTTGTTGTTGATCTGGTCATTCTGCATCATGGGGTTCTGCTCGTTTATCTCCTGTGCGACACCGATGACAAGAGTATCCTTTGGCGTTCCTGTCGTGGCTGCCACTCCCTCTTCCTTTGTAGCTCCCGCCCAGACTGTGGTGCAAGCTAAAATGATCACTATAAGCAAAGTCATTGCTTTTCTCATACTAAAACCTCCTTTAGTATAATTTTGACAATTATAGCATTAATGATGACTTTCACAACTGGTTTTAACAATTAAGTCGCAGAAAATTCTTATTGCAGGCAGAGGCAGAAATTAATGATCTAGGGGCTTTAAAGTGGGTTTTTTCATGTTTCACAAAGTAATAATTGTGTGAAGTTTTGATGTATATTTCATTAGATTCCTGTCTGAATTTTTATCAAAGCCTGCATTTCAATTAAGCTGAAGTCTTGCCATTCAAGCCTTGTTTTGTCATCATTTGTGCTATGAACAATGATGTGATCATTCGAGATGCACAGATCTCTGATGCTGAGGAGATTCTGGCAATCTATAGGCCATATGTGGAGCAGACAGCCATTTCCTTCGAGCTGCAGGCTCCTGGCCTGGAGGAGATGTCCAGGCGAATCGAGAAGATCTCAAGCACGCACCCTTATCTTGTGCTGGTCAGCGATGGTCGCATATGCGGCTATACCTACGCGGGCCCCCTTAAGAGCAGGCCTGCCTACAGGGCAAGCGTAGAGACAACAATCTATGTTGCAGGCCAGCAGCGCGAGAAGGGATACGGAAGAGCGCTTATCCAGGCCTTGGAGGAACGGCTTCTTGCACAGGGCTTTACCAATATGTATGCCAGCATCGCCTTCCCAAGATCAGAGGATGAGTATCTTGACCTGTCAAGCTTCAAGTTCCACGCAGCCATGGGCTTTGACCTTGTCGGCCATTTCCATGGATGCGGGACAAAGTTCGGCCATGTATATGACATTGTCTGGATGGAGAAGATCCTAGGGAACGCTGCCGATGATCAGGATTGACAACGACTGGGCAGCCTTGTTCGATGCAGAGCAGGCCAAGCCCTATTATCTGGACTTGAGACGGTTCCTGGTAAGCGAATATGGATCCAGGACCATCTATCCTCCTATGAACGACATCTTCAATGCCTTTCGCTTCACCAGCTTCTCCCAGGCCAAGGTGATCATAGTAGGCCAGGATCCCTATCACGAGCAAGGCCAGGCGATGGGCCTGTCCTTTTCCGTGAGAGAGTCTGTCGAGGAGCCGCCTTCGCTCGTGAACATCCACAAGGAGATTGAGGACGAGGACGTGGAGAAGGGACCTTGGTCAAGGGACCTGACACGATGGGCAAGGCAGGGAGTGCTTCTCTTGAACAGCACTCTCACCGTCCAGGCTCATAACGCCGCCTCCCATGCAGGACGCGGCTGGGAGATCTTCACTGACAATGCCATCAAGGCTCTTGGAGCTGATTCAAGGCCCAAGGTGTTCATGCTATGGGGCTCTTATGCCAGAAGCAAGAAGGCCTTGATCTCAAGCCCTAGCCACTTGATTCTGGAATCAGCTCATCCAAGCCCGCTAAGCGCCTACAGAGGCTTCTTCGGCAACGGGCATTTCAGAAAGTGCAACGAGTTTCTCAAGTCCAAGGGCGCCGATCCGATAATATGGTGACTCTTAGGCCCATGACAATGGAAGACCTTCCTCTTTTCAGGAAGTGGCTTGCAAGCGACCATGTCAGGCCTTGGTATGAGCATCCACAGGCCTGGATCGATGAGATCGAGGACAAGGATGGATCCTTCTCCTGGATCAGCCATTTCATTGCTTTGGAAAACAAGTCTCCCATCGGATTCTGCCAGTTCTATGACTGCGCCAACAGCGGTGAGACCTGGGGCCCGTTCGACCCTTTGGACAGAACATACAGCATAGACTACCTGATAGGGGAGAAGGCTGCTCTTGGCAAGGGCTATGGAAAGCAGATGATGAATTGTCTTGTGGAGATCATCAGGGAACAGACAGATGCAAGGCGCATAGTGGTCTGCCCTGAAAAGGATAATCACAATTCCTGCGGCCTTCTTAGAGCCTGCGGCTTCAGGCTCGAAGGATCCGGAGTCTATTGCATGGAGCTGGACTGAAAATTCAGGCTTGCCAGAAATGCAGGCTGCCCATGTCCATGAGAGTCAGCCTTCCTCCAGGGGTGAAGGCCCTGGTATCGACATTTACAAGATGATAGGGCTTGCTTATCACAGGGCCTTCCAGAATGGGAGTATGACCAATGAATATGGTGGACTTGGTGTCCCAGCTCATGACTGTCTCATACTTGCCATATACCAGCCTAGGCGTAGCCATCCATTCATTGATATCTAGATCTGGGTCCTTGCGCCTATCGGCTTCAAGGGCATAGGCGCTCAGCCCATACTCTCGGTCCCATATGATCTTCTTCAGGTCTCTCTGCCCAAGACCCGTCCAGTCGGCATTCTTCCATTCATGGATCCTTGCTTCTGTATTCAAGCCATCAAAGGGAAGGCTTGCATGGGCTATAAAGAAGCCAGGAACCTCTCTGATCAAGGGGATTGCCTCAAGCCATCTTATGATCTGCTTTCTTTCCTCATCCAAGACTTCAGAGGTTTCGAAGTCCTTTACTGTGATGGCTCCGCCATTATTTCCAATCCAGTTTTCATCCAGCTCATTGTACTTGAGATATCTGTACAGCCATAGGTCATGGTTTCCCAGAACCGGCTTGAAGGAATGAAGGCTCATGAGAAAGCGAAGCGTATCCAGGGGCTTTGGTCCCCTGTCACAGATGTCCCCGGTGAAGTACAGGGTGTCATCATCACAGAAGCCTGCCAGTTCAAGGACGCTTTTGAGCTTGTCAAGGCATCCATGAATGTCGCCTACTATCAGATTTCCTCCCATTTATAGCCTCCCTGCAATTACAATCTAGAGCATGATTGCATGCAGGGCAAGGCATCATCATATGCTCAGACCTGCATCTCTCAGGCCATTTCCTCTTTGCCTCCAACAGGGGCCATGACAGCATAGCTGTATTCAGGATCGATGGAAGCGGATGCCTGCATCTTGTTCATAGGCAGAGCTGCGATGGAAAGACACTACGCAACTTTGCAATAGACCCCACAGGCCATCATCTTCTTGTGGGCAACCAGGACAGCGACTACATCAGCGTCTTCGAGATCAATGAGGATGGAAGCCTTAGGCTATGCAGCAGGTATGAGGCAGAGTCTCCTGTTTGCATCAGGTTCTTGGAATAAGAGGCCTTAATAAGCGATCAAGGTCTCATTTTCATTACAACAAGGCCACAATAGGGTATCAAAAGCTATCTTCTTGTAATCAAAGCAGGCCTATGAGCTTCTGGAAAGATTCTCAAGGGCCTGCATTAGGGGAATTTCTTGACCATTCTAGGCTTGAATATTCCTGCCTTTTAAGTATCATCTATATGACCATCAGCTGATGGCGGAGGGAGGAGGGCGGCATGCTTGATACCATTGCGCAGTTTCTTTCTGGAAAGTATTTCCTTGTTTATCTAGTTGTTTTCCTTGGCAAGCTGACCGAGGTGACCTTGGCATCCCTAAGAAGCCAGCTTATTGTCAAGGGCCAGCGCTATATCGGCGCCTTGATAGCCATGTTTGAATACCTCATCTGGATCATCATAACAGCCAACGTGCTGACTGGGTTTGCTGAGGATCCCTTGCGGCTTGTCCTTCTTACAGCAGCCTTTGCTTTGGGCCAGGTTCTGGGCTCCATCCTGGAGGAGCGCCTGGCTCTGGGAAATGTAATGATATCCACAGTCTTCATGAATTCTGACAAAGCGCTTATTGCTGAGTCCATGCTCAGGGAGAAGGGCTTTTCCATGACACGCTTTGAAGCCCGGGGCATGGATTGCTCTCAGCGCGTTGTGCTGAACCTCACTGTCAAGAGAAAGAACATTAACTGCGTAAAGCGCATGATCAAGGATGCTGATTCCTCTGCGGTCTTGTCTATGACTCCTTCTGTCCAGATGGATGGAGGGACCATGATGGATAAGGTGAAGCCTTACAAATAAGGTTCTGGAAGTGTATCAGCTATCGGGATGGCAGTTTCGACCCTGACAGTTAAGGCGCATCAATCAGCTACTAGAGAGCGCTTCACCAAGAGAGCCAAAATCATTAAGCTTTGAATAAAAGGATGGATGATGAGCGGAATTCTCTTGGCGGCCTCTATTGTGGCCCCTATGGCATTGAAGATAGGGCTGGGAGTTCTGATAAGAGCTGCGGGCTTTATCGACAGGCCTTCAATGCGCAAGCTGGACAGCCTGAACTTCCAGATCCTTCTTCCAGTTCTGCTTTTCATCAACATCATAAGCTCTGATTCAGGTAATCTTCTGTCGTGGAAGCTGGCTGTCTATGCCATAGCTGCAAACCTTGCGATGTTCGTCCTCGCCATCATCATCCTTGACCGCCTGATAGCCGATCCTGCCAAGGCGGCCAGCGCCCAGCAGGCAGTGGTGAGATGCAACTATGTCATCTTCGGCCTTGTGGTCGCCAACTCCCTTTATGGTGACAAGGACAATGGAGTCGCAGCGCTTCTGGGAGTCATAATCATTCCTCTGTCCGCGGTGCTTGCTGTGATAATCCTTGAGCGCCAGCGAAACGGAAAGACCAGTTTCTCAGAGCTTGTTCTGCAGATCATCCGCAATCCTTTCATCATCTCCTCGGCTTGTGCTCTTCTGGTCAAGGCCATAGGCCTTGAGCTGCCAGGCCTTTCAACGACTGTCATGGGGGAGCTTGGACAGGCCGGCTCCACATTGAGCTTCCTGAGCTTAGGGGTGGGCCTTGACTTCTCAAGCTTCAAGACCGATGGAAGAAGCATCATCATCGGCACGCTTGCACGCACAGCTGCAGTCCCCTTGGCTTTCATCCCGCTCTCTGCTGTTCTTGGCTTCCGCGGCCAGGAGCTTTGCGCCTTGATCATACTCTTTGCCACCCCGGCAGCGGTGAGCTCCTATTCAATGGCAGTGAGCATGAAAGCTGATGGGGACCTGGCAGCAAGCCTTGTGGTGACTACAACGCTTGGGTCCATTGTCACCATCTTCCTTTCCATCCTGATATTTGAAAGCCTGGGATGGCTGTAACTAGGCAAGAAAAGTCGAGAGATTCTCTTATCGATAGGTTAGTATTCAAGCGACGAGGGAGAAATGGAATATCAGATAGAAGCAGTACAGAGAATGCAGGATTACATTGAGGAGCATCTCGATCAGGACATAAGCCTGAACGAGCTTGCCGATGCAGCCTGCTTCTCCCCTTGGCATTCCTACCGGCTCTTCTGCCAGTACACTGGCACGAGCATCGCAGATTACATCCGGCGCTTGAGGCTGTCTCGCTCAGCCCTGAGGCTCAGGGACGAGAAGGTCAAGGTCGCAGACCTGGCCTTCGACCTTGGCTTTGGGAGCGTAGACGGCTACCAAAGGGCCTTTCTCAAGGAGTTCGGATGCAATCCAAGCCAGTACGCCAAGAACCCAGGTCCTATCGGGCTTTTCACTCCCTATGGCGTCAAGTACAAATCCAGGTACGAGGAGAAAGGAATGGAGAAGACAAAGACAGTATTCATCACAAAGATTGAGAAGCCTCAGAGGAAGGTCATCATCAAGCGCGGCATCAAGGCCACAGATTACTGGGAGTACGGCGAAGAGGTGGGCTGCGACATATGGGGTCTCTTGATCTCCATGGACAAGGAGCCTGTCAGCCTCTGGCTGCCCAAGGCCTATGTGAAGCCAGGCACCTCTGTGTATGTCCAAGGCGTTGAGAAGGACCTGGACTACAATGGTCCTGTCCCTGAGGGAATGGACACCATAATCCTGCCTCAGGCAGAATACCTTATGTTCCAGGGCGAGAGCTTCGAGGAAGCCGACTATGCAGATGCAATAAGGCAGGTCTGGGATGCAATGGATAAGTATGACCCATCCATCCTCGGCTACAAGTGGGATGAGGAGAATCCAAGAATCCAGCTTGAGCCGCGCGGTGAGCGAGGCTACATAGAGCTGAAGCCAATCAAGAGAATCTGAGCATTGAGCCGTCCGAGAGGACGGCTTTATTTCTTTTTCAGTTTTATGATTTCAATCAGGGAAGGTTCTTGAAGCCTGATATTTGAGCTGTAGCCATATTGCTTTCATTAACGGCTGGAATGATTGTCACATGAAGCTTATTATGTAGCAGAGCGCCGGCAAGCCTGCCACGTGTGCTGCAAAGAGGTAGTCTATGGATGCGGAAAAGACCAGGGAATGGGTTAAGGCTGAGCTGGACAGATGCATTGCATTCTGGCTTGATCATGGAATGGACAAGGTCAATGGAGGCATCTACACCTGCCTTGACCGTCAGGGACGGATCTACTCCACTGACAAGAGCGTCTGGATGCAGAGTCGCTGTGCCTGGATCTTTGCATACCTGTGCAATGTCTATGGAAAGAGACAGGCTTGGCTTGAGGCTTCCCGCTCCTGCCTGGACTTCATGGAAGCTCATTGCCTGAACAGGGAAAAGGGCGGCAGGATGTACTTCACTGTCACAGCTGAAGGCGAGCCTTTGAGGCAGCGGCGCTATTGCTTCTCTGAAGGCTTCTATGCCATAGCCAACGCTGAATACTACGCAGCAACCAAGCAGGAGGCCTATCTGCAAAGAGCCCTATGGGCCTATGACCTGATCTGGAAGCTGAACAGGGGCTTGATGGAAGATCCAGTCGGCATGGGTCCCAAGAGCTCCAGGGAAGGCCGTTCGCTTGCCAACCCAATGATATACCTTAACATCTGCTCGGTCTTGAGAAGATGCGATCCTGAACACAAGGATCTATATGACCAGAGAAGCGAGATTTGCGTCCATGATATACTTGCCTATCATCTCAAGGAGGATCTTGGATGCACTCTGGAGTCTGTGGGAATGAATGGCGAGGTATGGGACGCTGTCACAGAAGGCCGCGTGGTCAATCCAGGCCATGACATAGAGTGCTCCTGGTTCCTGGCTGAATATGCCCTGTACAGGAAGGATGACAGGCTGCTTGAGAAGGCGCAGCTTATTTTCAGCAACGCCATCAATGCAGGATGGGACAAGGAATATGGAGGCTTGCTCTACTTCATAGACGCCAAGGGCCTTCCTCCAGAGTCCTACGAGCATGACATGAAGCTCTGGTGGCCTCATGACGAGATCCTTATTGCATCCCTTCTGTTCTACAAGAGCACAGGCAATAGAGCTTATCTTGACTGGTTCGAAAAAACTCTTGACTATTGCCAGAAGCACTTCTCCGATCCGCAATATGGGGAGTGGTACGGCTATCTTCGCCGGGATGGCAAGCCCACCCAGCCTCCTGCCAAGGGAAGCACCTTCAAGGGTCCTTTCCATCTGCCCAGGATGCTCATCATGGTCTTCCAGATGCTTGAAAGCCTTAAATAAGCTTCACAGCCTGAGGTTTAGGTGCTAGAGTATGCCCTATGAGATACCCTAGATCCAAGACAAACGCTGTTGTCTTCAGCCTGGCTGCAATCATTGTCATACTGCTTTCCTCTTTCTGGCTATATAGGCTGAGCGGAGTTTCAGGGCTCCTGGCCTGGAACAAGGACTACAAAGCCATTTTCATTGGCTTTGCCTGCCTTTCTGGCCTCCCTCTTATCCTGCTGCTTTTGTGCCTGATATTCCGCTCCAGAGCCCTTAATAGGGCAGCCACGTTTCTGTCATGCTGCCTGATTATCATATGCATCGCAGGATTTGGCGCACTGTACCTTATAGACCATTCAGGCTCCCATGCCGATAGCCTGAATCTCATAAAGGCCTCTGAAACGCTGCCTATTAGAGATGGCAGGCTGCATGTGGCCTTCTCAGGAGACCCGCACTGGGGAGCAGGTGCATCCAACACCGAGGCAAGAGCCAAGATCCTTGATGCCATGGCTCAAGAGGATTATGACCTTGTGTTCATGCTGGGCGACATATCGGAAATCGGGACTGTAAAGAGCAACTACGATGAAGCCGTCTCGGAGCTGAGCCAGAGGCTGGGAGACCAGAAGCTCAGGGTGATAGCAGGCAACCATGATGCCATCGCAGGGGCTCTTCCCCTGTTCAGCGATATCTTCATGGAGGACGAGTCCTTCTTCTATTGCATGGATGCAGGTACAGTCCATTTCATTGTCCTCAATGTGCTCTGGGATGAAAAGGACTTCAAGTCTGATCAGAAGGCCTGGCTTGAAAAGACCCTTGCCTCCATTGACAGAAAGGACACTGTCATAGTGCTTTCCCATAGCTATGTGCTTGGATCGGGATACTGGGACGAGGCCGCTGGCCGCTATTGGGGAGATGTGCCTGGTCTCGTCGAGGCCCTGTGCCCGATTTTCGAGGCCTATGATGTCGACCTGCACATAGGTGCACATAACCATTTCATGGAGCTGTGCCAGAAGGCCGGGGTGGATTATGCCACCGTCGGGACGATGGGTGGCAAGCTGGATGAGAACCTGGTCTATGAGAGCCCCTATTCAACATGGAAGGACAACGCTCATTTTGGCTGGCTTGATGTGACTATAGAGAAGGGCTCGATAAGCCTGGAGTTCATTGATGAGGATGGCAATGTGCTTAAAAGCCATTCCATCAAGGCTGACTAGAGCTTGCTATGCTCAGCGAATGCTGGCATGTTATGATTCAAGGCTGATCTGGGCTTATGCAACAGCCTTGGCGGCTGCATAAGCATAAAGAGACTCAAGATGCTATCATTCATTTGTAAACTTTTTGTTAACTTATTTTCACACATGAAAATACGCTAATTTTATTGACATAAATACTAATTATGTCTTATTGTTGGCTATGGATTTATTTAAGAAATGCTATGATTATACTCTCGTTGAGGAGTATAAGAAGAAGGGGATATACCCTTATTTTCATGCCTTGGAGAGCCGACAGGACAAGGTTGTCCAGATGGAATCCAAGAGGCGGATCATGCTTGGCTCCAACAACTACCTGGGCCTTACAGCCTGCCCAGAGGTTGTGGAAGCTGGAATCAAGGCCATGGAGAAGTATGGAACAGGCTGCTCTGGATCGCGCTTCCTGAATGGAACGCTGGATCTGCATCTTGAGCTTGAGAAGGAGCTTGCAAGCTTCTTGCGCAAGGATGATGCATGCACCTGGTCCACTGGATTTCAGTCAAACCTTGGAATAATCAGCGCAATAGCCGGCAAGAACGACATCATCTTCTGCGACAGGGAGAACCATGCAAGCATCTACGATGGATGCAGGCTGAGCCTGGCTTCTATGGTCCGCTATCATCACAACGACATGGAGGAGCTTGAAAAGCTTCTCCAGCAGGCTGATGAGAATGCTGGAAAGCTTATCATAACTGATGGCGTCTTCTCAATGAGAGGCGACATCGCCAACATCCCAAGGATCGTTGAGCTTGCCAAGGCCTATGGAGCCCGAGTCATGATAGATGACGCTCATGGCCTGGGAGTCATCGGCGAAGGGGGAAGGGGCACAGCAAGCTACTGGGGCCTGGAGAATGAGGTGGACATCTACATGGGCACTTTCAGCAAGTCCCTTGCATCCCTAGGCGGCTACATGGTGGCTTCCCAGAAGGTCATCAATTATGTGAAGCATCATTCAAGGCCGTTCATATTCTCGGCAAGCCTTCCGCCAGCCAATGCGGCTTGCGCCTTGGCAGCCCTAAGGCATCTGGAGGCCAATCCTGGCCTTCCAAGAAAGCTGGCAGGCCTTTCTGATTACGCAAGGCGTGGAATGGTCGCACGAAACGTGCCGATCTCACTGGGCGAGACTCCAATCATACCAATCTACCTAAGCGATGCTGATACAACGCTCCAGGTCGCCAAGGATATCTTTGATGCCGGCGTCTACGTCAACCCAGTCCTTCCGCCAGCCACAGGCCCCAATGAGTGCCTGCTTCGCACCAGCTACATGGCAAGCCTGACAGAGAGCCTCATTGACGAGGCCCTGGACATCATCGCTTCTGTGCTGGGAGATAGATTTTCGAAACAAGCAGAAGCACAAGCCTAGCAGGAAGAACCTTTATCAGGAAAGAAAGAGCCTTGTAGCTTGCCCCAACCGCCTGCCTCACAGGCGGATTGGACCTGTAGATGTTCTTCAGGATCACCTTTGCCACAGTCTCGGGCCCTTTCCCGTTCTGTTCATCGCTGGCCATCTTCTCGACAGCCTTCATGCATGCATCATAGTAGACAGACTCAGGATCCTCATCATAGCTTCGCGCCTTGGTGAATCCTGTCTTTGTGTCTCCCGGCTCTACAAGGGCAACTCTTACGCCAAAAGGCCTTGCTTCCATTCTAAGGGCCTGGGCATATGCTTCCAGCGCATACTTTGAGGAGCTGTAATGGCTCTGGTATGGGATAGGCACGATGCCTGCTACTGAGCTTGTGATCTGAATAAGGGATGCCTTGTTCTGCCTAAGGCGCTCCATGAAGACCCGGTTGACGTTCAGTACACCAAAGTAATTGGTGTCCATCTGGGCGCGCGCCCTCTGGTCCGGCGTGACCTCGGCAGATCCGCTTATGCCTATGCCGGCGCAATGGACAATGATTCCAAGCTCGCCTATGGCCTTTGAAGCCTCCTTGACAGAAGCCTCGCTGGCAACGTCCATGGTGATCGGGATTATCGATCCACCCCCTGGAAAGCTCTGGATATCCTGCTGAGGATGGCGAGAAGCGGCATAAACCTTGAGCCCTGCCTGGGCAAGCATCAAAGCGACCGACTTTCCGATTCCGCTTGAAGCTCCTGTAACAAGAGCAGACTTAAGATATGGAATTTTTCTTGACATGGCTGGATTCTATCATGCCTTAGTCATTGTTGCCATATGCTTTGTGTTTTCATAGGCAGTCGAGGCGTCTTTTTATCTTATTGGAACAGATGTTCATCTTGAAGCCGCACTCTTTTCATGAAAAAACGCCTATTAAAATATTTCATTGGCATGACAGACATTTTTTGAAAGGCAACGAAAAGATTTGATGGTGGCGAAAATATCATCAATCTTTGCTCTAGAATTTGAAAATAAACCTAACTTCTTTTGTTGCAAAAAGTTTCATTTATGAAGAAGTGTGAAGTTATTTGCTTGCAATAAAGAAAATTAACGATAATTCCATAAAAAACAACACTGTTAGTAAGGAATTAAAAAATTTCTTGACAATGAAGAAAAGCCGTTTGATAATAACATTGACTGGTCAAGTTTAATGTGAGGTTACTTTTTTTAAGTCATTTGCAATTAAAAAAGGCGACCTAACTAAGGAGAAAAAATGAAAATGAGCTAAGACCTCTGTCAAGACAGGAAAGATAGAAAATAAGGAATTTCATGCTACCTGTTCTTTGGTATCGTCTTCCCCAACGGGGAAACATCCTTTTCTATAGACTTCATCC
>Ga0172378_10003694_pt1 | contig 14368 bp, 10 predicted proteins | sample GrowelOW332metaG_FD_119755 | JGI IMG/M metagenome (GOLD analysis project Ga0172378, IMG submission 119755) | Groundwater microbial communities from an aquifer near a municipal landfill in Southern Ontario, Canada - Pumphouse #3_1 metaG | ecosystem: Environmental > Aquatic > Deep subsurface >... | reverse complement strand
CAATATTCCGATATGGTGGACAACATGGATAACTTCATGGCAGGTGTGGCCGTTTCTTACAAACCGGTTCCTACGCAAGAATTCGCAGTCGAGATATCCAACGCTAACAATGGAAAATTCGCTAACGAATATCCCAATGCTGCAGCTCAAGGCCTAAAAGAAAGTAACAATCCTCTCACCTATATTGCAAACTGGAATGGAAGTTTCTTTGGCAACAAACTACAAACTCGCTGGTCATGGGGAATTCAGACACAGGCCCACCACAAATATTCACGTATGCTTATTTTTGGCCAAAAGCTCAACTTGTCAAAATTCCAATGGTACTTTGACTATATGGGTGCATTCGATGGCCTCGATCGTCTAAAAATAGCATCTAATGAGCTTGGTGATTTTATGACTACCGGTCAATCTTATTTTAGTGATGTTCATTACAATTCTTTTATAACTAAAGCCGATTGGCAGATTGTGCCTCAATGGAATGTTTTTGTCAAAGGAATGTACGAAACCGCAAGTGTAACAAAGAATGAACCATTAAAAAATTACCGCAAATCATATGGCTATTTCGCCGGCGTCGAGTATTACCCTGAGAAATCACAAGACTTACGCGTATCACTCAGCTATATCGGCCGTAAATACAACTATAACGAAAAATGCGGATTAAAAGATTATAATACCAATCGTATCGAAGTAGGTTTCATGTATCGCATCAAATGTTTTTAATGACAAAATATAATAAAGGAAAAAATAGAAATGGAAAAGAAAAAATTCAGAACTGAGTCTGATCTCCTGGGCGATCTTCAAGTTCCCGAAGAAGCATATTATGGAGTTCAGACACAGAGAGGCATTAACAACTATCACATTTCCCGCAAGCAGATGCGCGACTATCCTGATTTCATAATCGCTATCGCTTATGTAAAATTAGCTGCTATTCAGGCCAATCACACACTCGGTGTAATCAATGACGAGATTTCAGGTGCCATTTCACAAGCATGTCATGAAATTCTTGAAGGCAAATTACACGAAAACTTCCCTATCGATATGATACAAGGAGGTGCCGGTACATCTGTGAACATGAACGCCAATGAAGTTATTGCCAATCGCGCTCTTGAAATTATGGGTCATGAAAAAGGAGAATACCAGTATTGCTATCCTAACGACCATGTCAATTGCGGACAATCAACAAATGATGTTTATCCCACAACCATACGTCTGGCATTAATTCGCATGAACAGGTCTCTTATCGAAAGTCTGATGAAGATGATCAAAGCTATGCGCATCAAAGGTGACGAATTTAAAGATGTTATAAAGATGGGACGTACGCAGCTACAAGACGCCGTGCCTATGACATCGGGACAAGAATTCGATGCTTTTGCCAATACCATGGAAGAGGAAATTCTAAATTTGAACCGCAATGTCAAATTGCTGCATGAGATTAACATGGGTGGTACAGCCATTGGTACAGGTCTCAACGCTGTTCCGGGCTTCGCCAAACTTTGCACTGAGAATCTGAGTAAGCTTACAGGCGAACTGTTTATCTCCGCCCCCGACCTTGTAGAGGCCACACCGGATACAGGTGCGTACGTAAGTTATTCGTCAGCGCTTAAACGTCTTGCCATCAAATTATCAAAGATTTGTAATGACCTTCGTCTGATGGCATCAGGTCCGCGTTGCGGCCTTGGCGAAATTAACCTGCCCGCTAAAGCTCCGGGATCATCCATTATGCCCGGAAAGGTTAATCCGGTTATACCGGAAGTGACCAATCAGGTTTGTTTTAAAGTGATAGGTAATGATACTGCGGTTTCATTTGCTGCCGAAGCCGGCCAGTTACAGCTCAATGTTATGGAACCTGTTATTATAGAGACACTCATGGAGAGTCTCACCTGGTTGCATAATGTTATTGACACCCTCACCGAAGAGTGCATAAAAGGTATCACGATCAATAAGGAACACTGTTTCGAAATGGTTAAAAACAGCATTGGCATCGTTACCGCCCTCAATCCGTATATCGGTTACAAGAACAGTACAAAAGTTGCTAAAGAAGCACTTGAGACAAACCGTTCTGTTTACGACATAGTCATAGAAAAGGGGCTAATGACAAAAGAGAAACTTGATGCTGCTCTCGATCCGAGAGAAATGTTGAAATCTCATAAATTAATTAAATAACACATTAAAATAGGGTGCGTCTGATTTTTTCAGACACACCCTATTTCTTTTTCTTGCTGATTCTATCTATCTTGAAATTCATACGTCCAATGAGGTGTTCGCACTACTAGTCACTTGTATATTCAGCACCCGCTTATTTCAATAGATCCTAATATCGGTATTTTCTTAAACACTTGCCCCATAGAGTATACCCCGCTTCTGTGAGGTGCAACCCGTCTACACTCAACTCTTTGCGAAGAATATCTGTTCCAGGCATGACGAAAGACGAAAAAAGATTAATATAACAAATTCTCTTTACTCTAGCAAGTTGCTTCAGTTTGTCGTTTAGTTCAGGTATGGTATCAGTCTTATTGATCAACTTCTTATATTTATCAAAGCTCTCGTTAATCGGTAGCAAACTTTGCAAATAAAGTTTCGTACGAGGTGATTCAGTTTGAATCTTATCAATAATTTGGGCTACTAAAATCTTGATACTATCCGTAGACAAATTGTTAGAAATGTCATTGACACCTATTATTAGAAAAATAGTCTTCGGATGTCCGGGTAATATTTGATAAAGGCGATCATATACACCTGATGCCCCATCGCCGGTAATGCCACGATTGAGAATATTTCTTCGGTGGAGACGCTTGCACCAGTTCCCTCCTTTTTCTACGAGACTATTACCCAAAATGATCGTATTTTCAGTAGTAACAACAGATTGTCCGGCAAATTCGTTAACACGCTGATAATAGTGATTCGAATAGGGTTTCATTACTTGAGACATAGAAGAAAGCGAAATAAAAAATAAGAGTGTAAAGGTATAAAGAATTTTCATAAGGCTGATGAAGGATTTTTTTGATAAAAGTCTATTGTTTTTTTTACTGATCCATGAATAAGTAAAAGAGATTTCGCCTGGTCGTAATCCAATCCAAGTTCTTCTACAATCATACGAATTCCACGATCTATTAGTTTTTTATTATTCAATTGTAAGTTTACCATTTTATTTCCCTTGACACGGCCAAGTTTTATCATAGTAGAGGTCGTAATCATATTTAGAATCATTTTTTGTCCTGTACCCGATTTCATGCGTGAGCTACCTGTTACAAACTCCGGTCCCACAATCATTTCAATTGGAACATCAGCTTCGGCTGCCATCGGCGAATCGGGATTACTGGTGATGCACCCCGTAAGAATACCCTGTTGACGTGCTTCGTGCAAGGCACCAATTACATATGGTGTAATACCGGAAGCTGCAATACCGATCACTACATCATTGGTTGCCACATGGTGTTCTTTAAGTTCTTTCCAGCCCCTTGTCAGATCGTCTTCGGCCTTTTCGACGGCATCGCGTAAGGCATTATCACCACCTGCTATCAGTCCGATAACTGATGTGGAAGGCATTCCAAACGTTGGAGGAATTTCTGATGCATCCAACACGCCCAAACGTCCGCTTGTGCCAGCTCCAAGATAAAAGATTCGCCCGCCCTGTTTCATACGCGGCACTATTTGTAAAACTAATTTTTCTATCTGCGGAATTGTCTTTTGTACGGCTATTGCCACCTTTTGATCTTCCGTATTAATTTCTTCTAGAAGTTCATGAACAGATTTTTTTTCCAAATTATTATATAACGAAGACTGTTCTGAGATTTTTATAAACATAATTTTTTGTTTTATTTATGATATTCAAGAAGTCCCTGCATCGGACTTTTTAAGATAGTTCCTATGTGAATGTCCATTTCTTGAGCCGCCTCGCGCAATATATCCTGATAATAAAATGCCACAGAACCGATAAAATGTACAAGCATTTGTTGATAATCATATTGCATCACATTCCGTTGCAAAAATGATTTGAAGCTGTTAAGCACTAATGCATGAATGGAATGTACCTCAATATGTTGTGCCAGAAAAGGAGACAAACTTGCCAGAAACCGATTGGGAAATGGTTGGCTGTAGACCTTATCAATAATATCAGCGGGTGTTAGTTTATATTGTGCAAGAAATTCGGATTCCAAATTCACAGGCAGTTGTTTTTTAAGCAAATCACCTACCAATAATTTACCTAAGACCGCACCGCTTCCCTCATCACCCAAAATAAAACCTAGAGGAGAAATATTGTTTACGATTTTTTTGCCGTCGTAGTAGCACGAGTTTGATCCTGTACCCATGATGCAGGCAATGCCCGCTCGATGCCCGCATAAAGCACGAGCAGCACCCAGCATATCTGTGGCAACTTCTATTGAGCCAGTTACATGCAATTGTGAAGCAATAGCACTTTTTACAATCCCGTTTTTCTCGGCATTGATGCACCCCGCCCCATAAAAGTGTATGGTGGTAAAATCATTAATTGGTAACAAAGGAAGTAGTGACACCGATAATTCATTGCCAAGTTCTTTCTGTGTCTGAAAAAAAGGATTCGTACCTTTTGTAAATATTTCTCTGATTAGTTGTCCATGTTCTACTAAACACCAATGTGTTTTTGTAGAACCACTGTCTGCTATTAATATCATATTTTTATATATATTTTCTTTTTGTATAAAATGTGACTGACGCACCAATTGATCGTAACGAACAATAGAGCGTAGACTAAAGATCCGCCGATATCTCCGAATATTGGTTGAAGAAGGTAGAACAAATGTTGGGTCAATCCGCTTCCGTCAGCAAGTAATAGTCTCCCGACAAGGATTCCTAATACATCCGCAAAAACATAAATAAACAGCGGATTTACGCCGAAAGATTCGAAAAACCGCGTCAACTTACCTCTATATCCTTGTTTATCGATGAGCCAAATTAATAAAGCAAGCAAACTTGAAGCGAGTCCGCAGGTAGTAATGACAAATGTAGGCGACCATATCTTTTTGCTGATTGGACAACCATAGCTTAATAAAAATCCTACAAATGTAAGACTAACACCTACTAGGAAAAGGCGTTCAATTTTATCATTCAATTCCTCTACCTCCATAAGCATTTTACCAACACAAAATCCAATAAGCACATGAGCCAATGCAGGTATTGTACTCAGTATTCCTTCCGGATCAATGCCATTATCCTTATACATATGATTTCCGCCCAAAATGAAACGATCCACACGTGAAAGGATATTTGTATCATTATAGGCAAATCCGTTACCGAGAAATAACATGATGGTGTATCCTATCAATAAGAAAATAATGAGATAAGGTATATGTTTATGCTTTATAGTCAATGCTATAATTGCCGCACCTCCATAGCAAAGAGCCAATCGCGGCATTACACCCATGATACGCAAATGACTAAAATTGCTGCATGAAGTCCACAGCTGTTGCCATAAACTTAATCCTTGGTCAGAAAGCGAATTCCATGTTTTGAATGAGAGCGAAAGCCAGGCAATAGCCAAACCAATGCCAAATATAACCACTGTACGACGAAGTATTTTTAAAGCAGTATTTTTGTTAAACTTAAATTGGTATTTTCTTAAAGAAATATAAGTGGAAATGCCCATAATAAACATGAAGAAAGGAAAGACCAAATCGGTAGGCGTCAATCCGATCCATGAGGCATGTTTGAGCGGCTCATAAATATGATCCCAACTTCCCGGATTGTTTACCAATATCATCCCGGATATAGTGATGCCCCTAAGAACATCCAATGCCAATAGACGCTTATTCATTTTCTTTTCCATATATATTAGATTTTTTTATTTTTTGTATAAATAATATTGTCTGACCACTTTGCGAAAAGTATCCGCATCTTTGTTCCAATATGCAGATACATCTTGCCAACGGTTGCGCTGAATGAATAGCTGTCGGATTTGTTTAGATCCACATACCATATCAAACATTTTAAGACGATCGGCATTAGCGTGTTCCAAGATAGAATGGTCAGGATACAACTTAGCAATCTCCTGCATTACATAAAACTGAATTTCGCAGAGACTCGTTTTTTTATAATTTACAATATACACTTGTACTCCCTGCATTGATTGGTCCTTACCTACGGCATAAAACGGAGTGAAATAAATAGGACGAAAGAGTATTCCCGGCAAATTCAGTTGATTTAGGCTTTTTGCCAGATCTTTTGCATTAATCCAACATGCGCCAAACAATTGAAAAGGAATGGTATATCCTACACCTATCGATATACAATCTAACTCACCCACAATACCCGAGACAGCATAAAAAAATGCCGAACGGTACTGAGGAATATGTGGAGATGCAGGCACCCATTGCAAACCTGTTTGATCATAAGTCATTCGACGTTTCCAACCTTTCATCTTGATGACTTGTAATTTGCAGGGTGTATTGGTTAACATCCTTTCTCCGTTGAACAGAAGTGCCAATTCACCGGGCGTAAGTCCATATATATATGGTATTTTGAATTGACTGACAAAAGAGATACAATCATCATCGGTTAAGTTTCCTTCAATCTTTTCTCCGCCCAGTGGATTTGGTCGGTCCAAAACAATTAGTTGCTTATTATATTTTACAGCTGCCTCCATCACATTACCTAATGTACTAATATAAGTATACGAACGACAACCTATGTCTTGAATATCATAAACCAATACATCTACATCTTTTAGCATCTCGGCTGTTGGTATGCGAGTTTTTCCATAAAGCGAATAAACCGGTAAGCCAGTACTCGGATCTTTGTCATCACTTACATTATCGCCTGCGTGTGAACAACCACGCACACCATGTTCTGGACCATAGAGAGCTACAAGATTAACATTTGGTGCATCGTATAAGATGTCTATTGTCGATTTCAATTCATTATCCACACCTGTAGGGTTAGTAATTAGCCCCACACGTTTCCCTTCCAAACATTTAAAATGTTCTTCTTTTAACACTTCGATACCTGTCTTGATTCGTATTTTTTGAGCTTGCAAGTTAGTTGACAGCAAGCAGGCAAAAAGATAAAGTAAGATTGTCTTTTTCATGATTTATTCCTTTTCGTTATTTATTTCTTTCTTACCATAATTCGGATCAATCTTTACAAACGAGCAAACTACGATGGTAGCTGCACAGCAAATCATTACCCAAATAAAAAAACTCTCATAACCAATGTGTTCTTGCAACCAACCGGCAGCCATACCCGGAAGCATCATACCCAAAGCCATGAACGCCGTACAAATCGCATAGTGTGCTGTTTTATACTCTCCGTCCGAATAGTAGATAAGAAACAACATGTAGGCTGTGAATCCGAATCCGTAACCGAATTGCTCAATAAAAACGCAAAAATTAATAATAAGTAAACTTTGTGGTTGGAAATAAGCCAGATACACAAAAGTAATGCAAGTGAGTGAGATACTCCAAGCCATTGGCCAAAGCCATTTCTTCAATCCACCTTTTGCCGCACAAATGCCTCCGATAATGCCTCCAAGAGTAAGACCGATGATGCCCACCGTACCATATACCCAACCAACTTCTGCAGTACTTAATCCCAAGCCGCCTTTGTTGATAGGATCCAGCAGAAACGGATTTATTAGTTTTACTAATTGAGCTTCGGGAAAGCGATACAATAGCATAAAAAGAATGGCTATACCTGCTTGTTTCTTTTTAAAGAAAGTTGCAAATGTAGCAAAGAAATCACGAAAGATGTTTGCTATATTTGTTTCATTAGTTGATGAGCTATCTGATTTAGGTTTGGGTAATACATAATTATGGTACAAGAAAAAAGCGATGAATAGTCCCGAAAGAATATAGAACGTAATACTCCAGGCCATAGCAATGGAGGAAGTACGTTTTTCTAATTCTCCGGCAAGTATTACCAGCAATCCTTGTCCTGCAATAGTTGCAATACGATAAAAAGTACTGCGGATACCTACATAGAGAGCTTGTTCTTTTACATTAAGCGCCAACATATAGAAACCGTCGGCAGCAATATCGTGTGTGGCAGAGCTAAAGGCTACCAACCAAAAGATTGCAAGTGTATTTTGAAAGAAGTTAGAAGTTGGAATGGTAAATGCAATACCTGCTAACCCCGCTCCTACTAAGAGTTGCATAGTTACTACCCACCAACGTTTCGTCTTTAATAAATCGACAAAAGGACTCCACAAGGGTTTGATGACCCATGGCAGATAAAGCCAAGAAGTATAGAGGGCGATATCTGTATTAGAAATGCCTAACTTTTTGTACATAATCACCGAAATCGTCATAACTGCCACATAGGGCAACCCTTCGGCAAAATATAAGCTGGGTATCCATGCCCAAGGAGATCTGTGCTTGTTATTCATAACAATCGTGCTTTAATCTTTTGCTTAACGGCTTCAATATCTTTGGGTGACAAACAGACTTCCTGCAAAATACAGTTGATATCTCCGGCTGTTATTTTGTCGAAATCTTTCTCTAAAGGAGTTATAAAAACACCACTCAGATCAACTGATGCAGGACTGATAAGCATGTTCTTATCTCCTACATCCGTATAGCAACTTGGCCGGTGCATTGCTCGCGGGAAAACGCAGATGATCCACCTTTCTTGATCATACCACGTCAGAAGATTCATCATCGGTTCACCATCATCTTTCTTTAGAGGTAGCGCATCATAAATCGCAATAAAGAGGGTCATCGCAGCTTCCGCGTTTTTAGCCTCAATAATTAAAGTGGTACGTGGAGCATCATCAAGTTGCCATATTTTACCTTCCTTTATCTGTACTACGCAACCGGCTTTGTGCTGTTCCCAATCTTGCTCGAGCGGAAGAAAGTCCTTATTGCCCGCCTGAAAGTGTGCATGATCAGGCGCCGAAGCTCCACATTTTGGACCGTTGTAAAATACAACAAAATCTTTGAGCAGATATGCAAAATCGAGCATATCTTTAAAGTGTAATAAGATTCGTTGCGGTAAGTGTTTTTTATCTGGAATAGTAAGATGCTTAGGGAATATAGGAAACGGATTTACCAAAATATTATAATGATCTACGGCAGAAAGCACTGTTTGTTGAGAGGGCAAATTTTCAGCACATAAAAAGCATTTATGTCTTTTTATGGACTGTACATCTACTTTAGCTGCAGATGAAAGGATGCGAGCAGGGTTAAATTGAACTTTATATAAGCACTTGTTAACCATCAGTTCCTTTACTTTCACTCGGGCAAGTGCCGCATAATTGTTTCGCGCCAAATCCCATTTATCAATTTGTTCTTTGATCAAGTCTTCTATCATAGTTCTTATTTCTTGTTGTTCAAAGCAATTCGTGCCTGTAATTCCCAAGAACGAATGCGGTCTTTATACAGATTATTTCGATTAACCTTTCCTCTGTCTAGCGAAGCATCTGAATTATCGTCCCATCGGCGGCAGAAATAAACCACATCATACACACGCCCAATCTGGTAGTGACGTGAAAAATTAAGGCCTAAAGCATAATCTTCTCCGTAACTCGTGTTGGGCACTTTAATCTGTCGTAATATCGGTGTATAAAAAGCGCGTGGTGCCCCTAGCCCGTTGATACGGAGCGCGTTATTCCGTCCGTTTTCCGACGTCCATTCTTTATGATCTATAATACCCGGTGCAATTTCCTTCATCTCAAAATTGGTTATCAGATAAGTTCCTACCACCATAGCACAATTCTGCTGATAAAAAGCATTGACCATGGTAGTCAGCGTATTCTCATCCTTATATACATCATCACTATCCAACTGGATTACAAATTTACCACATTTTTGATGATTCACACCCATATTCCAACACCCGCCAATACCGAGATCGTTTCGTTCAGGAATAAGATGTATCACTCGTTTGTCAGCTGTAAATTTATCAATAGCTTCTGATGTACCATCAGTAGAATGATTGTCTATTACAATAAGATTAAAGCGAAACAAAGTCTTTTGATTAAGCACCGAGTTAATTGCCTCACGGATGGTCCGTATGCGATTACGCACAGGGATAATTACTGTCGCTTCATATTCGAAATTAAATTCATCGAAAGAAATTTTATCAAAAACAGGGGGTAGATAACCACCGATATCTTTTAGATGTTCGGTACATGCTTCTTCCATCTCTATTTGTATGTTACGATTTTTAGGATCTACATAATCAAATATCTTATCACCGCTCTTTCGGGTGTCCTTTTCAATTTCAGAGTATAGATATTCATTGATATGAACCAGCGAATATTTTTGCGAAAGTTTAAGTCTCAAATCATATAGTCCAGCTGAACAGTAGTTGTTCTTCATCCTGTCTACAGACTCCTTGAACGCTTCGGAAGAAAAAAACAGAACAGAACCGAAATCGAAATCGTCACGCAGACTCCCCTGCTGATAGTCAATTACGGGTGCACTTACTTGGTTGTCTCCAGATATCTGATAATGGTCGGCATACACCATACCGGAGTTTGTATCTTCGGCAATGTGGATCATACGCTGCAAAGAAAAAAGCCCGAAATCTAAAGTCGTGAATTTTGTGTAGAGAAGAGTAAATAGAGTATCCGAATGTTCGGCTATAGCACGTATGGTTGCACTTGAATACAGTGAATCTATGTGGAGTAATAAACAATTTTCTAATGTTCCGATAGTTTTCGAACCGGTAGCAAGCAAATAAATTTTACTTACCTCTTCTACTCCTTTTAACTTTTCTATAGTAGTTCTTACTTGTTCTTCACTGATAAAAGGTATAAAACAATTAATAACTGATTTCATAAGTATTTATATTAAATTATTTTTTTATATTTTCCAATAATCCAAAAGAACCATCCGTTTCGGTGAATATCACTTGTCTACGATTGATGGGGACTACTGTGTTAATGAGTGAATTTCCTATTTTATGTTGCCAAATTACACGGCCGGTTTCTGTATCAAGAGCAAAAACTAGTCCGTTTTTTGTACTTCCAAAGAGTATTCCTCCTTTTTCTACAGGCATAGACGGCGCATGCTCGTATCCGAAACCTACATCCGAAGCCCACAATTCGTGCGGACTATTAGCTACTGCATAGCAAACTATACTGTCATTCATGGTTTTGCTATATATTTTTTTGTGATCGGCAGAGAGCGCTATCGTTTCACGAACCATCGATTGATAAGTTCTCCACACGGTAGCACCGGTATTCAGGTCTATAGCTGTTATCGCTCGTTGCGGATCAGTAATAAATACTTTTCCTTTGGCTGCTACAGGCCATACGGCAGCAGGAGAATAGTGCATATCTTTAAGAATTTCCTTCCATTTCCACAACTCTTTGCCATTTTCTCTATTCAATGCATAAAGAGTATTGTCCCATGCACCGAATATCACTTTTTCATCGGTTATCAGTGGTTTAGTCTCGATATATCCTTTCACTCCATGATATGCCCAGACTACTGTTCCATCGTTCACGCGAATAGCACGAAAAGTATGGTCGCTTGCTCCTATGTAAGCAATTCCCTGACTGATTGTAACAGCTCCCAGAACCGGTGCATCAGCAGTTACCATCCAACGTTTTTTACCTGTTCGGGCATTCAGACCGTAAATGTTTTTATCTGCCGAACCAAAAACGATTATTCCGTTGGCCGCTGCCGGGGTACCTACAATGCGAAGTCCCGATTGAAAAATCCATTGTTTTTTACCGGATAACGAATAACAGGTCATCGTACCCTGATCATCACCCACATAAATTCTTCCTTTATATAATACCGGTGAGTTATAAATACCTGTTCCTGTGTGTAGCAGCCATTTTTCTTTTATGTTCTTATAATTATTGTTCATTGAAAAATCAGGGCGCAATTCCGATGATCCCGGTTTAGAAGAATAATAATTCTTTTTCAAAGATAAAGAAGTCCATTCGTGCATCGGTTTATTAATGAGTTGCTCGTAAACAAGAATGGAATCTTTGGTCACATGATAAATACTATATCCACCCGTTTTATCCTTTCCCCGAAGATTAGATCGATTGATAATACCCGGAATTCCATCATAAGAGAATCTTCGGTTCGCATGATAATGCCCACCCAGAAAAGTTCGGATATTATACGAACGTACAGCGTCTGTTACATCGTACCAATTGTCAACATCTCCTGGTAACAAGGGATAATGCGTAAAAAGAATAACCGGCTTATTGTTTCCTGCCTTGGCTTTCAACTCATTCTTTAACCATGTGATATCTTGAGGAGAAATATGTCCCAATGCCATTCTCATGAATGGTCCGCTATTAAATCCGAGAAAGAGAAAGCCCTTATGTTCAAACTCAACCCGCTCGGGGCCGAATATTTTTTGATAATCGGTCATCCCTGATTCGCTCCATTTAGTTTCATGATTTCCCATAATAATATAATACTTGATATTTAGCTGATCAAGTATTTTTTTTGCTATTAGCAGTGAGGCGCAATCTCCATCATCAGTAATGTCTCCGGTCACCAAGACAAAATCCAGGCTATCCGTTTGATTGATCTGTTGTACCGAGTTTTGCAAATCTTCAATGGATGTAGGTGAAGAAGGATTAATGTGCATATCAGTTACCAAAGCAAATTTAAATGGTTCAATCGCGTGCAAAGGTACGAATAGCAAACACAGTAATATGGATAGATATATTTTCTTTCTCATATAAGAGGATGTATTAGTTTGCGTTAAAAAAATCAAGTACGGACTTCATCAGTTGTTCTCTCTCACCTTCGGTACGAATTGATTCGAAAGGAAATCCCAAGATGCAAGTCTTATAATTACCTTTATATGCCACTCCAGCACTTAAGTTGTTTTCAGAATAGCGAAAAATAGTAACCGCCGAATTGTCTGCAGGCTCGATAGCATCAGGCGATTCTACAACGTATGATTTAGGATTAGGTTTATTGTAGTACATATAGTTGCCGATGAAAGGATATGGAGAAGCCACACTTTTTATTTCCCCCATGATGGCTGCTTGTCCCGTACGCCATTTATATTTTAATGTATTCGTGGCAAAGTCGCGGTCGGTTTTATTCGATTTTATCAGATGATTATCCCATAAATCGGTAGCCACATAGGCGCCCGAGATAAACAAATTACTCTTTTGCTGTTGGCAATATGTCGTGAGCTTTTGTTCCATATTTTTGCTGAAGGTTTTAAACTGTAAAGGAGTTACACCACCTCTGCCCATCTTTGTTTGTTTTTGTTTGCCTAATATAAGATCCACATATGAGTACGAATTCATTGATGCTGTTCCGTTTTCTACAGCTATTGCACTACAAGAAGCAAATGAATAACCTGCTTTTAAAATAGCAGCTCCATGTAAGGCCGGATAATCGAAAGAATTTCCTGCAATCACCATCTTTTCATAATTGCCATAGCTATCACCAAATCCGGCGGCATCGTCATCCGTCCAAGGTATCTGACGGCGAAATTCCTTCATCTTTCCAATGTAACTGATATCTTCTTTATAAGGTACTCCATGATCTAAATCATCAAGGAATCCGGCTAATGTATCAGCATTTGCTGCAAAATCTGCAGGAGCACATACTCTATCGAATCCGTTAATTACCAGTACCGTGCCCTTATCATTAACCGATCTTCCTGCAGAAAGAATCTCAGAAGGAAAACTCTCGCCACCCTTATTTATTGCAGTGATTTTATAACTACATATCTGTCCGATGGGTATTGTAGTATTAAAATGATTTTTATTTATCACTGTACCATTATCAAAGTCATGATCTCCGATACGTGTATAAACAATATATTTATCTGCCCTCGCCGTTGGTTCAAGTGGATCTTCAACTGGTTGCCAGCTGAGAGATATTTCATTGTTATCAGTAAAATGAATTTCCGCCTGAGTTACAGGTAGCGGTTCAACTACATAGTTGGTTTTGTATTCCGAACTTAAAAAGCGTAAAATACCTTTATAAATAGCACGACTCACTGTAAAACGGAATCTGGGATCCAGACCATATCGCATATCAGCAAAGTTTTCGTGTGAAAGTATTTCCAATAACATGGCAGGTACCCGAGGCACCCATGCTTCATAATAGGATTTGTTCCACAGACCACGGCGAGTCCAGTTTGGTTCATAAAGTGTACGAATATCATTTACGATACTTGATTGCACCAAATCGGTCAAGTCTCGCGAAGCATATCGGGAAGTCCCGTTAGCAAATGTCCCATTGTATGCAGCTGTTTGAAATATGCCCAACGTACCAATAATCGTATCACCATAAGTGGTACCGGCATCAGAGTGTAATGCAAAAGACATATCAATCGGAATATTTAGCCCTTTTTCATCAGACAATCCTTTAGAACCTCCTGCAAGATAATTCACCCACATACCGCGACATTTATAATCATCAGTATAATCATTCTTTCCTTTACTTACAGAATAGAT
>Ga0172378_10003693_pt1 | contig 14368 bp, 10 predicted proteins | sample GrowelOW332metaG_FD_119755 | JGI IMG/M metagenome (GOLD analysis project Ga0172378, IMG submission 119755) | Groundwater microbial communities from an aquifer near a municipal landfill in Southern Ontario, Canada - Pumphouse #3_1 metaG | ecosystem: Environmental > Aquatic > Deep subsurface >... | reverse complement strand
TTTTTTAACCGCAAAGAACAAAATGATAACTGGAGACTTTCGTGTCAGGTAAAAGTTAAGGAAAACCTTAAGATTGATCTTCCGCAAAGTGTTCTGGATGTCAAAAAACTGGAATGCGAAGTAATTTCAAACAGAAATGTTGCAACATTTATCAAAGAATTCGTTATTAAACTTCCTGAAGGAGTAAATTTAAATTTCCGCTCAGGTGGTTATATACAGATTTATATTCCAGAAATGGATATAGATTTCAAGGACATGGATGTTGATGAAGAATTTATGGCTGACTGGAAGAAGTTCCATATGTTCGATCTGAAGATGTCAAATCCTGAGGAAACATTCCGTGCCTATTCAATGGCCAATCATCCTGCAGAAGGGAATATAGTCATGTTGAATATACGTATTGCTACTCCTCCGTTTGATCGTGTTAACGGAGGTTTCCAAAAACTTAATCCCGGAATTTGTTCTTCATATGTATTCTCAAGAAAGCCTGGTGATAAGGTAACCATTTCAGGTCCTTACGGACAATTCTTTATAAGAGATACTCAAAATGAGATTATATTCTGCGGAGGTGGTGCAGGTATGGCTCCTATGCGTTCTCATATATTTGATCTGTTTAAAACAAAGAAGACAAAGAGACTGGTTCATTTCTTCTACGGTGCACGTTCTTTGAAAGAAGCATTCTATATTGAAGACTTCCTGAAAATTCAGAAAGAATTCCCTAACTTTACATTTACTCTTGCTCTTGACCGTCCCGATCCTGAAGCAGACAAGGCCGGCGTTAAATACACACCGGGATTTGTTCATAATGTAATGTACGAGACTTATCTTAAGGACCATGAAGCACCTGAGGATATAGAATTCTATTTGTGCGGACCTCCTATGATGGTAGGTTCTGTTCAGAAACTTTGTGATAGTCTGGGCGTACCCGAAGAAAGCGTAATGTTTGATAACTTCGGAGCATAAGATTAGTAATCACCGAAATTTCTCAGGAAATTTTAGGTACATATATAAAAAAACTTCAGTCAAATTATTGACTGAAGTTTTTTTTATTGGTTAAATTACACGCAGAAGTTTCGTATTTAGTATAAATTAACTATAAATAAAAAGAGACCTTCTATAAAGAATAACAACAATTACTATAGTGATTGAGTCTATTAATATACGATATATCTCTAATTTGGAGAATGCCAGGCAAAGAACTAATGCTGTTTTCAGGTATAAATTTATTATCTATGATAAAAACCAAGTTTTTAAAATCAAAGTATGCATTTATAATAATATCTGCAGGTATACTGCTGATAACAGGTATATCATGTAACCATCATTCAGATATCACTGCTATAAAAGAAACAGTTAAAAATGAAACAAAAAATATTGTTGTAAATATTAAGATTTCGAAATTTAGAAGCAGCAACAGAAGGACAAACAAAAATCTCTCGCAGTTTAATAATTTCCGACAAAAAGAACTAAACGAATACGCTGATACTCTAAAATCTCAGGCAAATGAAGTTTTAAACGACCTGGAGACCAATAACAAATACGGAAGACCTTCATGGAAATACGGTCTTTATGTAACAGATACGGTTATGGTAATGATTCCGGAATCTTTTATAAGTATTCTCCAAACCGAAAGCACTTTTACAGGAGGGGCCCATCCTAACAACATAATAAAAAATTATAATTACGACTTAAGGAATAACAAACTACTCAAAAAATCAGACATAATAAATTTACAGGACAGCATCAAAATAAACAAATTGCTTTACAACGCATTCAGTACACAAAACAAATATAACATTGAACTATTTGAACAGCCAACACTAAAATTAGCTGATGCCATTGCCATAACGCCTGATAGTATTATCTTCGTTTATAATCAATATACCCTGGCCTGTTACGCCGCGGGTGTTATAAAAATTAATGTATCCCCGGATTTGATTGGAAACTCACTACTTATTAATGTTCCTAAAAGGATACAATTAATAAATAATTTTAAAGAAGCAAATAATTAACATACTGACAGATACCCGTTTATTATAATTACTTCCCCTGTACTTTTATATAATTAAGTTAGTCCTGATAGAATTAACAATGCTGACAACATCAATGATGAGTTCTCAGTCTATAGTGAAGTATAGAAAACCAGACAGAACTTCATTAACATCAAATTCTATCCCAAACAAAAAACATGTCTGAATACCGTGATAATATTATCATTTTTAACAGGAATATTATTAACTTCCTACTCTATAAAAAAACATTATTGTAAATTCCGGAATCTATGAAACGGATATTTTTAATACTAACAGCAATATTATTATTATTCTCTAACACCCGTGAGAATAACATAAACCACAATCTCTCAGCAAAAACAAATGAAGATAAAATCAGTAACTATACAAAAATTATTACTGAAGCTGAAAATAATCTAACAGCTGCCGAAATAATCAGGAAAACCGATGACATCATGCAGGGTAAATCCAGTAGAATAGATATGACTATGTCAATCGTTCGTCCTAAATATACCCGTTCCATTTCCTTAAAATGCTGGTCGCTGGAAAAAGAATATTTCATGGCCTATGTTATGGCTCCGGTCAGAGAAAAAGGACAGGTAGTAATGAAATACAATAACGAAATGTGGCAATATACCCCATCAATAAACAGAACAATAAAGCTGCCAATATCAATGATGTCTCAGGGATTTATGGGCTCGGACTATTCAAACGATGATCTTGTTCACGAATCCTCCATTATTAAGGACTACACTTCCACTATAAAAGGTTCTGAAAAAATTGACGACAGGGACTGTTTTAAAATTAACATGAAACCTAAACCTGAAAGTAATATTGTCTGGGGAAACGTTATATTTTGGATTGACAAAAAATACTTTATAGTTCTCAAGGCTGAATATTATGATGAAGAGAACTATTTAGTAAGAACTATGTACGGAAAGGAAATAAAATATTTCTCCGACAGATTTTTAACATCTGTAATGGAAACTATCCCATCAGATGAACCGGACAATAAAACCGTAGTAACAATTGAAAAGGCACAATTCAACATAGGAATAAAAAAAGAAATTTTCTCTTTACAAAATATGAAACGCATCAGATAAACATGAAACTATATAAAATAGCCTTCCGCAATATTACAAGGAACAAAAGGAGGACAATATCCACTACTCTTTCTATTTTTATAGCCCTGATTTTTGCTATTTTCATCAGATCACTGCAGGAAGGAACTTATGATGCAATGATAGCCCAGAGCATAGGTGAGACTTTTGGTTATCTGCAAATACAAGGGAAAGACTATTTTGATGACCATTCCATAGACAATGCTATAAACTTCTCTCCGGACCTCTTAAAAAAAATTCACACAACAGAAGGAGTAAAATCCGTAACCCCTCATATAGAAGCAGGCGCTTTAGTATCGTCAGAAAACAAAAGCAAGCCGGTTATGGTCATTAGCCTTTCTCCTGATTCTGTCGATACAAATTTCATAAATCACATGAAATTAATTTCCGGAAAGATGCTTTCAAAAGACGATAACGGAGTAATGCTTTCCGGACAGCTTGCAAAATACTTAAACATAAACTATGGAGATACAATCGTTTTAACAGGACAGGGATATCACGGATATTCAGCAGCCGGGCTATTCCCTGTTAAAGGGACATTAAACTCTTCCAATGTTCAGATAAACAACAAATTAATATGCATGTCTGTAAAAGGAATGCAACAATGGCTAAATCTTCCCAACCTGATAAATTATATAGCCATAGACTTAATTAATCCAAAAAATATAAAATTCGTTCAGAAAAATATAGAAAAAAAAATATCCGAAAGTCCATTAATAGTTAAAAACTGGAAAGAAATAAATCCTGACATAGAAAGAGGCATTAATGCCGACAGAAACGGTGGGAAATCAATCATTTATCTGTTATACATAATTGTATTCTTTGGCATATTCGGAACAACACTCATGACAATAAACGAACGCAAAAAAGAATTCTGCGTTAATATGGCTATTGGCATGAAAAAAAATCAGATCAAAAAAATATTATTCATAGAAATGATGGCAACCTGCTTCCTGGGAATAATTTTAGCTCTGGTGATAGACATTCCACTGATTTTGTACCTGACAATACACCCTATAATTTTTACGGGTAATGCAGCAGCAGCTTTTATAAAATTAGGATATGCACCCATAATGCCCTGCGGAGGACTCACCCCTTTCATCTGGTATCAGACAGGTTATGTAATACTGATGGTTTCTATAGCAGTCATGTTCTCTTTTCGTAAAATAAATAAACTAAAAATTTCAGAGTCATTACATATATCATGATAAAAATGAAGAACATAAAAGTACTGACCTCTATTGCCGCAAAAAATATCCAGAGGAACAAATCCAAAAGCAGGATAATAATTCTGTCGATAATGATTGGAACCATTGCCGGTACATTTATTAGTGCTCTTATGACGGGTATGTATAATCAAAAAGTTCATGATTCTATATACACAGAATGTGCACACCTGCAAATAGTCAGCAAATCCTATCTTAGTGACGAAGATATAAATTCAACCTTTTCGGCCCAAAAAGCCGAATCCGTCTTAAAAAAGTACCAAAACCCAGGTAAAAATGCACCCATTCAGGCTTTCAGTGAGCAAACTATTATATTATCAATGGCTCAGACAGCGAGAGGAAACGCTGGGATAAAATTAACAGGAATAATACCCGAAGAAGAAAAAAAAGTATCTGATCTTTATACAAAAATAATTCCCGGGACAGGCAGCTATTTTTCATCTAAAACATCTTTGCCGGAAGTCGTTATAGGAGATAAACTTGCGGAAATTCTTAGAATAAAAAATTATAGAATAACTGAAAAAAACCTTGCAGAAATGCTCCATAACGGATTGGATAAAGACATAGCAGCAAAATTGAATTCACTTAAAAACATTAGATATATAACTAAAAAGAAACTGGAGAAAGCCATAAAAGCTGTTACTGGTCAAAAAGTACAGGGGAAAGCCATTTCCCTGATTCGTAAATATTCCATCTATTACGGACACATGGCAAAAATCACATTTTCTTTCACCAATACCGCAGGAGAGCTATCATTTCTGAGTTGCCGTGTAGGAGGTATATTCAAAACATCAAACACCTTTTTCGACCAGTCTGAAGTATTTATCAGACAACAAGACCTTCTAAAAGAAACGGGATTAACAGCTAATAAAATTCATAAAACAAAAATTCTGTTAAATAAAAATCTTAAACCTGACAACTTAAAAAACATTCAACCCATAGAACAAGAGATACAATCATCATTACCGAAATTAAAAGTTCTTGATATCCGTAACACATCTCCCGATGCCTACTCCTTTCAGCTAATGTCATTGCCTTCTACTTTTATAATACTGTTCATCATCTATCTGGTCATTTCCTTTGGCATAGCAAACACCATGACAATGGCCGTTATGGAAAGAATAAAAGAATTTGGAATGCTGCGATCAATAGGAATGAGTAAAAAAGAAATAAGATATATGATAATGGCTGAATCCTTAATATTAATAGCCATAGGAGCATTAATTGGCATATTTATTTCAGTCATAATAATTATAATAACTTCTCATACAGGAATAAACATCTTCGGAAGTTCCTCTCTGGAAAGTTTTGGAATGAACTCTTTGATTTATCCGTCTATAACTCCTGAATTATTTATCATCATCGTCATTATGACAGGAATTGTAGGCATTGTGACCGCCATATCCCCAATTAACAAAGTCTTAAAAATAAAACTCACCAATGCAACTAAAGGAGTATTATCATGAATATAAAAAAAGAATTAAGCAAATCAGAGCAGTCAGAAAAAGTAATAATACTCAAAGATCTTTATAAAACATATCACAGTTCAGAAGTTGAAGTTCATGCCTTGAACGGGATAAACCTACATTTTAACAGAGGAGAATTCACAGCAATTGTCGGCCCTTCCGGTTCAGGCAAGACAACACTGTTAAATCTAATCGGAGGGCTGGATAATCCTGATAAAGGCGACATTATCATCAACAATCAATCTATCATAAATTTAAAAGAAAAGGAGATCACCGAATTTAGAAAAAGAAATATTGGTTTCATCTTCCAATCTTATAACTTATTACCGGTACTTACTGCAAGAGAAAACACCGAACTGGTAATGATGTTACAGGATTATACGGATAGTGAATGTAAAAATCGTGCGGAAGAATTATTAAAAGAAGTCGGGCTTGAAAATCGTATGAACGACAGGCCATCAAAACTCTCAGGAGGTCAGCAGCAACGTGTTGCCGTTGCACGCGCCCTTGCCTCAAAGCCTCAATTTATTCTTGCCGATGAACCTACTGCAAACTTAGACTCAAAATCTACCGAAGGATTACTCTCTATCATGGGGAAATTAAACAAGGAAGAAAACATCACTTTCATCTTCAGCACTCACGATCAGAGAGTCGTAAAAAAAGCACGAAGAATTATAAAAATAGAAGATGGAAAAGTTATAAGCGATGAAAATATCGACAAACTGTAAATGTATAAAAGGAAGCATCTAAAAGGATCAATATTGAAAACGAAACTTATATATCCCTTTATAATAAACTTATTTTTAAATATACCGGGAATATTTAGTTTATCAGCCCAGAATATAGACTATTCCGGATATGTTTCTACAATAGGTTCCGAGCTCAGGTATAAGCCCGTGACTAATTACAAATATGAAACAGATATTTCTGTTCGTCAGAGAAATAATCTGACCTATTATACCAGTGATAAACTAACTTTTCATCTGGAATTTCAGGAACAATATTCTTCATACATTTCAGAAAATGATTTTAAAATAAAAGCCGACCGTTTTTATGGTTCATATATGAACAATAACTGGGAAGTTGACCTGGGACGACAAAGGGTAAACTGGGGCAGAACATTAATATGGAATCCTAATGATATCTTCAATACTTTTTCATTCTACGATATAGACTACCCCGAACGTTCGGGCTCTGATGCATTACGGCTGATTCATTCACATGGTATGGCTTCTTCATCAGAAATTGTGGTAAAATATGTTCATGACGAACTGAGTGCTGCTTTTCTTACAAAATTCAACAAATACGGATACGATTTTCAGTTTTTAGGGGGATACATGAATAATTCCGATTTAACAGCCGGACTTGGCTGGGAAGGGAATATAGGACCGATAGCTTTCAGAGGTGAAGGAACCTGGTATTATACAATTAATAATAAGTACAGCGAAATAAATCATTCATCTTGTTTTCTGGGAACATTATCTCTTGATTATTCAATAAATTCAAGATGGAAAGTACAGTCTGAAGTTCTTTACAACGGCCCAAAATACCTGACACCTATATCAGAAGTAAGCACACTTATAAGCTCTGCACCTTCTTCCTCTAAATCACTTTCTTTTAGTGAATATAATGTTTACACAGGAATTTCTTATATACCAAATGCCATAATAACAGCCAATATTTCGACGATTTATTATACCTCGGAAAACAGCTGGTTCATTATGCCGGACATAGAAATTTCTCTTTTGCAGGATCTTAATTTAGGGATAATCTTACAACATTTCTCTTTGGAAATAAACGGTAAAAAAAACAATATTGACGACCTGTTCATCCGTTTAAAATATTACTTTAAATGATAGGAAAAGGTTGCAGTTAAAAATTGATTACCAGCCTTTTATTAACAATTCAAATTATTAATGGCAAATTTTATTGACGATAAAAAAGGCGGAAATTTAAATTTCCGCCTTTTTTATATTAATTAAAATTTATTCATCAGCAGCTAATCCTGTATAACGATAGCCGGCAATACGGTATTTAGAATATCCGTATGCAGCAGGATAGTCGTCATCACTAAAGGATATATAAAAAACTATACTGTCAGCAACCGCTCCACTGGGAGTTGTTGTTGCAGCATCATAAAGAATTTTCCCTTCAGAAATGTTAACTAAACAACCTTCATAACTGACATTGGAAAAGTCTGCTACATCAAATGTTTTTTCAGAATAATTAATATCCATTTTTGCCTTAAAATCCCAAAAATTTCCATTATCATCGATCCACATATTAGTGGATTCATTAGAGGCAGAATTATAGGTATCAAGATGGAAAGAACCAATTCCAAAAAGATCTTCATCTTTATACACTATTTCTCCATCAGCATCCACAGCATCAGCTGTAACATACCAGTCACCTGCCATATTAACAGTTGCAGTATCTAAAATATCCTCCTTCTCACAGGAAGACAGAAATACTCCTGCAACAAGTATCATTGTATATATAAATAATTTATTCATAATCTATTATTTTTACAATTTTAAAATAACATGAAAATTCATTGATGAAGCATAACCCAGATCATAAGTTATTTCTCCTGTTGATGGATCTACAGAGCTATCCTTTAGATAATCCAGAGAATCACCCCATCCAGGTACAAGACTGCTAAGAGGAGTAATTGTATTATCTTCATTTAGCTGAAAAGTCCCGGTCATAGCATAATCGGAACCATAATCTTTAAATTGAGCATAATAGCCTCCAATAAAATCAGAGATAGAAAAGACTCCTGGTGAAACCTGATATATAAGTAACATATAACCGCTAAAATCAGTTTTAGTAGCTACACCATCATCATCCGTATATATACGGTTTGTTCCATCCTGAACAGTATAAAATCCATTTGATATTACTGAAGGAGTAGTATCAAAAACATATACAGTTCTTGATGCACTGGAAGAAAAGCCATCAACATTTGAAATATTGTAATTAATGGTATATTCTCCACCCACACTAGTATTTACGTTAGATTCGACAATAATCTGGTCAGTAACATCTTCTCCCTGCATAACAGCAGTACAACCAGCATCTTCATAATTATCACCAAGATTCACATACACTGTTTCGTCACCTTGCATCTCAAGAGCAGCATAATATGTAACCGAGGTGAAACCATCAGTAGTCTCCTCATCACAGCCTGTTAATCCTATAATAACAGATATAACAAGTGACATAGATAATATTATATTTTTTATCATATTCATTTTTTTAATTTGTATTATATTATTTAGCCCAAAATACAGGAACATTACCTAATTTATTATCAGGGGCATTACTATTTCTGCTAGAAGAACTTTCAGCATATGGAAAACGTTCCAAAAGCTGATTATCTCCAAGTTCACTGTTAACAGTTATAGGGGTATATAAAGTCCCTGCTGTATATTTTGAAGGATCATAAACATCATTGGCTTCATCATAGATTTCATCTCCTGTTACAGAAGTAAATTTAGGGAAATCCAGACGACGCAACTCACACCATGCTTCAAAATTATTTGTTCCACCTAAAGCAATCCATTTTTGAATACCTATTAATTCCTTATAATTAGCATTATCATAAGGATAAGATGTAGTATAAATATTGATGGCATCACTTGCATCCAGCCCGGATGTCTCAAATGAAGCTTTTATACCTGCTTCATACCAGATTTTAGCATCTGCAGCAGTGCCATAACGGGCATAATATTCGGCTTTAAAGAAATCAATTTCAAACACATTTATTAAATATACCGGCATATCAAATGAAGCTAAAGGACGACAAAAATAACCAGCTTTATATAATTTTGTATTGGAGAAATTTGATCCGGAAATACCGCCGGTATAATCACCATCATCATTAGGTTCAAAAAACTTTTCCTTACGGGCATCATTACTGTCCGACATAGTTTTCATAAATGCCAGGTTGGCAACTAAATTAAACTGGGCAGCAAAATAATCAGCGAAGTCTTCCTGATAAAATGGATTTGCTGCACCTTTTTCGTTTGTCCAGCAATCATCCCAGGAAACATCTTCCGCAGGGAAATTATCTTCTGTAATTAATGCTGCCAGCTGAGTCTGAACATCTTTAACATTACTTTCTCTCATAAGTAATTTTAATTTAAGAGCATTGGCAAATTTAATCCAGTTATCAACAGAATTTGAACCGAATAAAAAGTTTGTACAAACTGTTTCTGTTCCGGAAACTTTATATAAAGCAGAATCTAATTCTGCAATTATTCCATCGTAAATATCTTCACCCTCGTCATATTTAGGTGACAAATTTTCGTCATCAAGAGCTTCTGTATATGGAAATTCGCCATAAGCATCAACTAAAGCCTGAAGAACAAAAACTCTTAAAGTAGTAGCAGCTAAATAGGTTCCCCATTCTTCATTTTCAGTTGATTTTTCTCTTATAGTCTTAAGGTTTAATAAACCATGTGTATACAACTGCGAATAAGTACTGCTGGAACGGGTAGCAGACATATTAAACTCAGAATAATCAAGGTAATTACTTGTACCAAATAGTTGAGCATATTGCTGTGAAAAATAACCACCTGCAGTACGAAGATAATTACCATAACCTGTAGCTATATTCATTTCAACTCCAGGGAAGATCATATCTGACGTAACATCTGCTTCTGACGGAGAATTTGGGTCTTCATTAATATCCAGATAACTATCACAGGACATTATTAAACCCGGGATAATAAAAATTAATAAAAATATTATTTTTTTCATATTATTCAATTTTAATATTTTATGTTAAGGCTAAAACCAAAGATACGACAAGACGGATTTGAATACAATTCTCCGAATGTTCCGTCCAGATCAGCTCCTTCGGTAGTTGTTTCCGGATCAATATAATAGTTGTCATCAGCTACCCATGTAAATGCATTATCAACAAATGCAGCAATAGTGATATTACTCAGATATACCGTATTAATCCATTTTTTAGGAAGATCATAGGCTAAAGTTATATTACGCAATTTTGCATAAGAACGATCCACCAGATAAGATTCACCACCGTGACCCCAGCCATACAGATTAAAATAATCCTGATAGCTGCTGTCACCTAATTTTATTTCAGTAGTATTTTCAGCATACGAATCACCACTCACTACAACTGAATTTGGGACTACAAATGGCTTACGATCATTATACGTTGTTTCAATACCATTACCGGTAAATTCCATAAGATTTTTAGTACGTGAAAACATATAACCACCGTACCGGATATCTAATGCAGCACTTAATGTAAAGCCATAAGCACTAAAATTAGTAGTTATCCCTCCTATCCATTTATGATTCATGTTTTTACCCGTATCTTCTACCTCAGCACCCAAAACCGGCTGACCATGTACATCGACAATCTGACTTCCGTAATATTCACTGTTCTTATCTGTTACAAACTGTGGCAAATATGTATAATACTCACCCATTGCCTTGCCCTGTTCTGCATAACTGTATACAGCATCATCACCGGCAGAGAAGGATCCAATAGTTACTCTGCCTCCTTCAAGACTTGCAGGCATTGATACTACCTTATTACGATTACGTGAGAAATTAAAATTCAAATCCCAGCGAAATTTATCAGTTCTTACAGGTGTAGTATTCAATACTATTTCAATACCTTTATTCTGAACCTCACCAAAATTTTGGACCATTTTAGTATAACCTGTTGAAGGATCAACCGGTAATGTAAAAATCTGATCATCAGTTTTTCTGTTATAATAAGAAGCATCAAGTCCTATACGGTTCTTTAAAAACTGCAGACTCAAACCTACCTCAGTTTCATGAGTCATTTCAGGCTTTAATGAAGTACTTCCGGCTGTTGTAGATGCAATAAATGAATTGCTTGAATTCATTGGGAATTTAGCTATATTATAATCATAATAGCCATCGGCATATGCCTGATCATAACTTGTAGTTGTATAATACGGACTAGCGTCATTACCTGTTTTACCATAAGCCATACGGACTTTCCCAAATGTTAAAATATCATTTTTAGGAAGCATCTCGGTAAATAACCAGCTTAAAGTAATTCCTGAATAAAAAAAGCTGTTATTCTCAAGAGGAAGTGTAGAAGACCAGTCTTCACGTGCAGAAGCTTCAAGAAAAAGCATCTCTTTATATCCCAAAGTAGCATTACCCAGCAAACCTATTAATCTGCGTTTTGACTGAATTTCTCCTAACGATGATTTAGAAGAACCATTACTTAAATCCCAATATCCGGTATCAAAAGTAAGACCGTCTGTTTGCCCATACATTCTTGTTGAAGATCTCTCATTAACATTTCCCCCAACATTAACATTTAAAGAATAATCACCGATCTTATTATTATATTTTATCAAAAAATCATGATTAATCTCATATGATCTGCTGTAAGTAGAATAAACAGAGCCTGTCGAATTCATACTACTTGGTGGATATCCCATATCATCAGTAATTAAAGCATCATCAAGGTCAATTTCAGGCTCTCCTAATTTTCTGTCATAATCAGTGTAATCATATCCTAAACGATATGTAACAGTAATATTATCTATTGGCATAATATCTAACTGCAATTTACCATATATTTGTTTGGCATTTGTATGATTATAATTGTTTTCCAGGGCCCAGTATGGATTGGTAATACCATAAGGAGTAAAATAAGCCTCCGGAGTATTGAATGGGCTGCTCAGATCTTTCATATCAACAATAGAAACATCTCTTGGCATTTCGTATAAACCATCAATTACAGTTGTTCCCTGATCAGAGCCTACAACATCAGTTTGTGATTTTGAAAAATTTACAGAAGAAGAAATTTTTAACCATTTCTCTGGTTTATATGTTGAACGAAATGCGAAGTTTTTACGTTTATATAAATCAGCATCTGTCGGCATTATACCATCATCCTTAGACGTTCCGACTGACAAATAATAAGTCATTTTATCATCGCTTGATACTCCGCTTATAGAAAGCGAATGAGTGGAAGATAAACCGGTATCCAAAAAATCTTTAACATTATCTTTTTTGGCAGAATATTCATGAAGAAGCTGTGAATGATTCCATATAGGTCCGTAAACCTGGGTAGATCCGTCAAAAGCAGGACCCCATGAACCATTTTCAATAAATGTCTGTTGACCATTCCAGCCCTGTCCAAAATCATTCTGGAAAGTAGGTAACAGAGATACCTGCCTGAATTTCGTAGTTCCGTTATATTGTATAGTAAAGTTCCGATCTTTACCCCTTGATCCGCTCTTGGTAGTAATTAATATAACACCATTAGCAGCACGGCTACCATAAAGAGCGGTAGCTGCAGCTCCTTTTAATATAGTCATTGATTTAATATCAGTTGATGCTACACCGGAAATTCCTCCTACACTTATTGAATGTCCGGAAATATTAATTGTAGTGTTCTGTAAAGGAGAACCATCAATTATATACAATGGCTGATTGCTGCCATTAATTGAACCAAATCCACGAATAGTAACTGAAGATGCGGCACCAGGATCAGAAGATGTTGCCTGAACCTGCAAACCGGCTACTTTTCCGGATAAAGAATTAATAACATTTGTATTGTGTGACTGCGCTAATTCATCACTGGATACGGTGGTGGCAGCATATCCTAAAGTTTTTTCGGAACGTGTAATTCCCAACGCTGTAACAACGACTTCATTTAAGCCAATATTATTTGGTTTCAATGCAATATTCAATGTTTTGGAAGTTGCGGCTGTTTCAACGGAAGTCATTCCAACAAATGAAAATACAAGTCTGTCAGTAACTTTGGGAACTTTAATACGATATACTCCATCTATATCCGTAATAGTTCCCACTGTTGTGCCTTTTATTACAATTGTGACACCAGGTATAGGATTATCATCCTCTGAACTGGTAACAGTACCGGTAACATACCGTGACTGTGCCTGAACTGTAAGTATTCCCATAAGGGTTATACATAAAAGCATTAACATTATTTTTTTCATACGCGTAATTTTTATAAATACAAATACTATTAATAATTAATTTTCAAATAAATTCTTTTACAAACATAATTTCAACAAAATGAAATACAGTATTCTTTTTAAAAAGGAATACCTGATTCTTTAAATGGTATTATATCTTTTTAGAAGTTAAAACGATATTTTAACAGTTGTAAAAATTAACGCACAAAATTAACAATAATAAAATTAACTTATTTTCACATTAATTGATTTACTTAAATATTGCAATTAATTTAACATTGTGTTACTTTTCTAACAACTCATTGTCTTTTTGATAAATATTACAATTTTAATATACTTTTTAGTATATATTTGTAATATAATATATTAAGAACAACTAAAAGTAACTAAAATTGACTATTTAATATAATTTTTATTTTACTTTTTTTGACATAATTGATAATTATTAACATAAAATATCAACTATTACTTCAATTTTAATTTTTTAATTTGTTTATAACATTAAAATTGAAAGTTTGGCAAATTCTAAATTTTTAATAAAAGCAATTACCCTGAAGATTTATAATGGTTGTT
>Ga0172378_10003688_pt1 | contig 14375 bp, 11 predicted proteins | sample GrowelOW332metaG_FD_119755 | JGI IMG/M metagenome (GOLD analysis project Ga0172378, IMG submission 119755) | Groundwater microbial communities from an aquifer near a municipal landfill in Southern Ontario, Canada - Pumphouse #3_1 metaG | ecosystem: Environmental > Aquatic > Deep subsurface >... | reverse complement strand
GTTTTAGATATCCCATTGTGATAAGACGTTTGCTCTCATCTTCACTAATTCCGCGTGAACGTAAATAGAACATATGGTCATCATTAAGACGACCAACAATCGCTGCGTGACTTGCTTCAACGTCGTTCTCATCAATCTTTAATATTGGTGAGGCACGACCCTCAGCAAGAGGATCAAAAACTATGATTTTGGCACTCTGTTTGGTCTTAGTCTTTTTAGCTCCGTTATGGATGTGGCTGACACCCGAAAAAACGAGTTTGCTCTCATCTTCAGCAATGCCATAATTTTCCATTAAAGCCACACTTGAAAGCTTCTCATGAATAACAGAAGTCTCGAAAGTTTTAGTAGATTTTCCTTTCGTTATAGTTGCCAAATGCCAGTTACATTCTGAACCATTTCCCTTAAGAAAAACATTAAGTTTAAACAAGAAAGAAGAACCAGAAAACTCCGCAAAAGCCCCATCGAAAGAACCGAAATCCTCGACAGTTACGTTGATTTCCGACCCCTTAAAATCCTTGGTTGTGGCTAGCCTTAAACAGAGAGATTCGCCCTCTTTAACATGGAGGTCTAACTTCTCTGGAATATCATCAGAAAATATTTTTTCAATACTATTTGTTCCCATTGATTTTAGCCTTAGTTCCACAAACTCCAATTGAGACAGAGTTCATAGGCTTATCGATCTCTTTTCCAACATCAATTCCGTACTCAGTCTTAATCCATTCATAGCCTTCTTTATCAATCCTCGTAACAATTGATGCATCCCCACAAATGGCTACTCTTCCATTAACAAGAACAGCAGCTTTGGTAGGCTTGATCATGTCATAAAGACGAGCGTAGTGAGACACAACTAAGAACGCTGTTCCTTTTTCTTTTTGCTTATTGATAGCGTTAGCGACAATGCTCATAGCATCAACATCAAGACCCGAATCTATTTCATCAAGAAAAGCAAATTTCGGATTCAAAAGAATCATTTGAAGCATTTCGTTTCTTTTCTTCTCACCGCCAGAGAAACCTTCATTAAGATTTCGCTTACTCATCTCAAAAGGAATTCCCATTTCTTTATAGGCGCCTTCGAGCATGCGATAGAACTCAAAAAGAGAAAGAGGCTTTTCACGATGAGCATTAATTGCGGATTTTAAGAAATCAGCAGAATTTAATCCAGGAATCTCACTTGGATACTGCATGGCTAAAAATAATCCAGCCCGACTTCTTTCATCGGGTGTGAGGGCTAAAAGATCAACGTCATCAACGAAGACGCTGCCTTCAGTAACTTCATAACGGGGATTACCCATTAAGACGGCTAGTAATGTACTCTTGCCATGACCGTTTGGGCCGAGTAAAGCTAATGTTTCTCCTGAATCTACTTCAAGATTAACACCCCTTAGGATTTCTTTACCCTTAACGGAAGCATGTAAGTTATTAATAGTTATTTTTGACATATCTCTCCTAGAAACGGAACTATTCTAGCCTACGCCTTTACCGAGGGCAAATGATACGATAATGGCTAGATTGAGAAGATTCGCTCAACACTAAGGAATCAGCCTAATAAAGGTGTTGCAAGGATTCTCTTTAGAGAATACACTTATCTCGCAACTTTTTAGTTGATTAAGGAGGAGTGTCCCCACACATGAAGAAGAGAAAAACTACGCTTGCTTTAGCCGGGGCCTTCATCATTGCGACAGCGCTTGCTAGCTGCAGCCCGACCACTTTTGACAAAGGTGGAAACGTGCTCACTTACACAGACGCGAGTGGCAATGTCGTCGGCTACACCGCCGATGAGCTATTGAAGGACTATCAGAACACTGGTTCGACCTTGGAAGAGGAATTCAAACGAATCTACGAGGTTTTAATTCGCAAGTACTACGGAAGCGATTCGCAAAAGTCTGCTTACCAGGAATTTGTTAAGAAAGCTGAAAACTTGGTGCGCGCCGATAAGGAAACCGCATCTAACAGCGCTACGACAAACAAAACGTCCTATGAAACTGAATTACAAAAGATTCTCGATGCCAAAAATTGCGAAAACATCGATGAATTACTTGAGTACTACATTTACTGGGGAAATTCTTCCAGTAACGTTTACTGTGAAAAGGACACTTTTGAGAAATCCTTCTACGACCAAAACATGGATGCTATCCGTGATGGTTCCACTGGTGGATTAGACGATACCACTGAAGGAAACAAGATTTTCCCAGCTGATGATCAGTATGGTCGCGGAAATGACGGCTGGCTTAAAGAAAGCCTTCCTTATCACGTTCGCCACATCTTAGTTAAAGTCGGTGCTGCCAATGGCAACTACACTCAAGGTGAAATTACTCAGGAGCAAGGACAAAAACTCTCCAGTGTTATTAAGCAACTTGCTGGTGTTACCAGTGGTTCCGCCAAGCGTTCAAGCTTTGGCTCCATCGCAAACAGCACTAGTGAAGATACCGGTTCCGCCGCTAAGTACGGTGACTTAGGTATCATGGCGGATTCTTATATCAATGAATTCCGTCTTGGCCTTTTAGCTTTTGAATCCTTATTCAATGCTGAAAACAAGAACTCTGCTAATACTTATCGCCAAGCCAATGTCCATAAGATCACTCCGGGGCTCGTTAAGAACGCCGACGATTCAACTGATGTTGATAGCAAACAAGTTCTAGATGGAACTACGACAACAATTAACCAATTCTTCAAACAAGGAGAAACCTACGACGGTGGAACATCCAGCGGCGTTGGACAAATCCCTTATGGTGCTGTTGTTGCTTTAGCCAACGCTAGTGCTGATGGTATGGAAAAAGACGGCGACAATACCGCTGTTTATGGAGACAATGACGGAAACGGAAAGGCAACTTTCTTCCCGCGTAACATTATCTTCAATAAGTACTTCAATAAGCATAACGTCTGTGTCATCACTCCAAACGAAATCAAATACAACGATCCAAACAATCCTGCATTTGATGGTGTTGAAGAATATGATGCAAATGGTTACGACAAGAAACAACTTGCTGATGGTGTCTTTATCGACGGGAAATACAACACTCTCCCAGGATTCCAAACCAACACTCAAAACATTCTTCCAGACTTCAAGAATAACGTCTTAACCAATAGCGAAGGTCAAATCATCCTCGCTGTTAGAGGCGGAAGCACTGGTGGCAACGCCTACGAAGGTATTCACCTTATCGTTGTTCAAAGAGATGCTCTCAATGAATACGGAACTCAGGTCACTATCGATCCAACAACCAAACAGGTCACTAAGGTCGAAGAAAGAACTGCCGCCGACGCCAATACTCCTACCCTCTCCCAGTACTACACTGTTAACGATCCTTCTTCCTCTGATTATCCAAAGGATTCTACCGGTGCTGAAATGAATACTTACGTCAATTACAATACTCAGGAAAATCCTGATCAGAAGACAAGAGCCAACGAGATTGCCACTTCAGTTAAGTCCTACAACGGATCCGCTGAAACTTACATCTTCCAGAAACTTGTCAACGGAGAAGCTAGCGGAGCTAAAGTCAAATTCAATGACGCCACTCTCGAAAGTGATATCCAACGTTACGTCCGTCTCAACAGAGACGCCACTGTCGACACCAAATTCCAAACTTGGAGTGACGGATGGAAAACCTATGCTGAAATGCTCTCTTCCCAAGAAAGCGCCCGTAAACAAGGCGGTGAAACAGGAACTGGAACATTAATCAGTGAAGGCTGTGCCATCGGATTCAAACTCACCAAGGCGCAGAGAGAATTACTCCCTGAGTGGAACAAAGTTGGAGGAGCTTGCTACTATGCGAAATAAGAAAATTGGACTTTTAGTCCTTTCTGGACTGGCCGCCGTGTGCTGCTTGAGCGCTTGCTCAGAGACTGTGGCTCGTCCTATCGATTCTGATTACTATGCCAAGATTTTAGACCTCGACGGAGTCACCAATAACTCAATGAGTCGCATCTATGACGCGATCGTAAAGGCTGGTGATACCAACAGCGAAAAAGTCCTTAACAATATATTAAGGATATACGCGACCACCCTTTTTGGAGATTTCTACCCAGAGACTGAGAATGGAACGTCCTTAAGAACTGTCGTTCTCGCTTACATGGCTAATCCTGCCGATGAAAAAGCTGAAGGGGCTATCGAAGCCTATGCCAAACATTATGATTTCTACCATAATGCTGATGGCACAGGAAACATTAACAAGGTCATAGCTTTCTACAAAGACGTGGTTCTCCGCGTTGAAACCAGCTTCCTTGGATATGTCAGAGACACTCAATATCAAGTCCGTAATACCTTCTACGAGCAAAAGTTCTACGATGCCCAAAAGAAGAACTACTACACTCTTGGAACCGTTGCCGATGACAATAGCGACCTTAACCAGAAGTTAGTCGAAGGTTCCCTTCGCTTAACCGATGGAACTTTAGGAATTGCTGATTCCCTTGTCGGTGCTGATGGATACTTCAATGATATCTTCGATCGTTATGGAGAATACATTGAAAACGCCTTACTTCCTGACATCTATCGCAACTACTTAGTCTCTCAATATCTTTATGAAGAGAACTATCGTGCCCTCGGACTTAACTACGCCCGTAAGGTTGACATCGTCTCTCTTGAAGACAACACCAATAAAGAATACGTCACTGCCACTCAAAATCTTGCTCAGTACTATGCTGAGGAAGTTATTGAGAAAGGTCTATCCATGGAAGACTATGGCTTTGAATTCCTCGTTTCGATGTTCAAAGGCACTATTGATTTAGGAAAAGCCGGTTCAAGAACTCCTGTTCAAGAAAAGGCTATCAGAATTTATGAATTAGCCGGATGGACTGAAGCGACCTTCAATGATCCTCTCAATGGCGGAGCCGCTACTACTTACTACGAGCAAAGCCAAATTGGTTCTTACTACCGTAGTTACAACAAACTCAAAGATAATCGTCTTAATGATGATTCCACTATTAGAAGCGAATTCACCGGCAACGGTGCTTACGCCCCAGAAGTTGGTTTATTGATCAAGAAAAACACCCTTATCTCGGACAACTCCCGTTCGACTAACGGATGGTATTCTTCCACCAGTTTCTCTGACAGCGCTCTCCCAAGCGAGACTAAATCCCGTCTCTTCAAGGTTAACGTTGCTAACGAAGTGGACTTCAACCTTGCCGCTGAAGGTTCTGATCATACTTATGAGTATGAAGGAAAAGCTGCTGAGTACAAATATGGCTGGTACCGTGGTACTAACAATGTTAATGCTTCTAGCGCCTTTGGTTCTTACTACTTAACCAAAGCCAACTACGATCCAACTAACGAGACTCCTTACGTCATCTATGATTCCGGTAAAACCTATATTTGCAAAGTTGATGAGGCTGTTAACACCTCTAAATTAAAGCAAGATGGGACCGCCACCGCCAAAGCTTATTCCAATATGGCGAAGCATCAAGATGATCCCCTCTACACTGAATACATTGCCAGACAAGTTGCTTACAACCTCTCAAGTAGTGATACTTACAAGAAGTCCAGCAACAAATACTTCGTCGAGAAGATGGCTATCACCTTCCATGACGATGCAGTCTACAAGTACTTCAAGACCACGTTTGCTGACCTCTTCAACTAAAGACTGGTCTATAATAGGGACGGCGAGAGCCGTCCCTTTTTCATTGGAGGATATAGTTATGAAAGACATTTTTTGTAAGATTATTGATGGAGAAATCCCCTCAACCGTTGTTTATGAAGACGATGACGTCTTAGCAATCCTTGATATTTCTCAGGTAACTAAAGGTCATACATTAGTTATGCCTAAGGCCCATTATTCTTCCATCCTTGATTGTCCTAAAGAAACTATGCATAAAGTTTATGATGTCGCTCAAAGAATTGGACAAGCCATGCAAGGCGTTTTAGGCGCTAAAGGAGTCAACATCTTAACTAATGCTGGAGAGGTTTCTGGCCAAAGTGTCCCCCACTTCCACGTTCATGTCATTCCGCGCTATATGGGAGGAGAAGGTGGCTTCCAAATCACTTTAAAAGGACAAGATACTAGCAATATGAACTTACCTTTACTCGCTTCTTCAATTCATAACGGCATAAAATAATTTTCGAAATTTATTTATTCTTAATTGATTAGCACTCGTCTAGACTAATTGGCAAATCGCTAAAACAAGACTAACCAAAGTCATTTGACAACTTAAATGGATTTGATATATTGAAGGTGGTTGAGGCGTGGTACTCTCAAGTTCTAGCTTCTAGTTGAACGATTAAAGAGCGCGATTCGAAAAATCTAAAATGAGAGACGACCACGCACTAGGGTTGGAAATCCAGAGGAGATCCGACCCTTTTCTTTTATTAATATATTGAAGACAGTTGTTTAGTTAGGCGTCTTTCTTTTCGCTATACTCCGGGCAATAGAAATATCCATTATCCATGGCATATATTTTTTGCGTCCAATTACCGGCGGCTACTCCGTCATAAGCCTTTGAAAGAATATTCATTTTGGCATCAAAATCATCGATCATCGAAAGCGCTAAAGCCTCTCGAGTTTTTGGGGGAACGGGCGACCCAAAGTCAGATTTTCCGTGATGAGCAATAATCATGTGTTCTAAAAGAAGAGGGACCTCACCTTTTAGATTAAGAGCATCCGCTGCTTCCTTAACCATGGCCTGTCCAATCGAAATATGAGCTAAGAGTTTCCCTTCTAACGTGTACTGAGTAGCTTCGGGTCCTGAAAGTTCTTTAATCTTGCCAATATCATGGATTAAGGCTCCCGATATAAGGATATCTCTATTTAGTTCGGGATAAAGCAGGCAAACTTGCTCCGCTAAATCCACCATAGATATCGTATGAAAAAGGAGACCCGACATACAGTTATGATGGTTTTTGGTTGCGGCTGGATAAGTTACAAAACTATCGTAGTTTTCTTCAATCAAGAAAGAGACTAGCTCTTTAGCTTCCGGAATCTTAATTGAATCTATATAGTTCTTTAATTTTGTTTTAAGTTCGTTTACATCAACAGGGCAAGCTGTCGCAAAAGCCGAGTGATCGATTAGATTTTGATCGAGAGGACGGGCGTCTTGAATCTTCATTTGAAGAACATCGCGATACGTAAAGACATCAGCGCTTATCGAAACAACAGTTCCTGGAACAAAGATTTCTTCGTCTTCTGGCCGAGAATTCCATTTTCTCGCATCCATGGTGCCGCTGTTATCCTGAAGGGAAATGTTTAGATAAGTATTTCCTTTAGAACCTTCACAACGAGTGCAGGAAGCAATTAGAAATTGCCCTTCAATCGAATCACCATTACTCATATCCGCGAGTTTCTTCATAGAATGTCCTCCAAGACCGACACGACCTGTTCCTTCGAATATCCTTTCGAAAGAAGATAAGACATTAGTCTTACCCTCAAATCATATCCCATAAAGCGCCGTCCGTAACGTATTTTTGCTTGAAGAGCCAAGGCTTTTAGTTTATCTAGAAGGATTCCTTCCTCTTCTTCTGTATATAGAATGGAAGCTAGAGCCTTTTCAATTACTTCGTTTTCATAACCCTTCCTTGTTAATAGATCCCTAACTTTTCTCTTAACTACCCCTTCTGGTTTTCCTTTATTTTGTCTCCGTAACGGACCTATACACAAAATGGCATTATCTAACTCATCCCCATAATCTAAAGATTGAATAATATCAGACGGTATCTCTTTTTCCTTAAGTGCTCTTTTAATAAAGATTGACCCATATCCTCTTTTATGAGACTTGATAAGGAAATCTAGCGCTACCTTGGTATCATCACAGAAACCGGCTTCTAAAAGAGAATCCATAACAAAATCTATATCGAAGGGGGTCGCCCCTTTGGTTGTCAATTTATTCTTAATTTCCTTTAGGCTTAATTCATTTTCATTACAAAGTCTTACCGCTAGCAAACGAAAAGAATCACATTTTTCTAATCTTTTTAATGTTTCAATATCCTGACAGGATAATTCTTTTCCTACATAGGCAGGAAATTCTAAGTAGCTTGTTTTGGATAAGATGACTTTTCCGGAGGAATAAGAAATCTCAATCTTTCCATCCTTATTAGGAAGAAGACTAACAACTACTTCACCACTTTTTCTTGATGGCACGTTTATACACCTCGATTGCATTGTCTCCAAAACGCTCAAGGGAATACGGCTCAATAGATTTTCTCTCCTCGTCATGGATCATCCTTAATGTAGGTTCTTTTAAGGCAATAATCCCTCCGAGTTTCTTAGCAAAATCAAATTCATCAAGGAAAAAGAAACCATTAACACCCTCAGTAATAGTGTTCGTTAACGTGTCATCAAATCGGCAGAAAAGAACTAACTTAGCCGCCATGGCTTCCATAAACGTTAAGCCTTGGGTCTCCGTAATAGAGGCAGAAACGAAGCAGTTACCGAGTTTATAGTAGGTTGGAACATCATCGGGATTAACAGGCCCCACAAAGCGAACATGATCCTTAATGCCTAATTCGGCACTCAATTCTTTAAGACCATCCAAGGCCGGACCCCCGCCAACAATAACCATAATAGTCTTTGCTTCAGGCCCATTCTTTAAGTACTCGGAATAGCCTTTTAAACAAATATCGATCGATTTCTCTTTCGCGACTCGCCCCAAAGAAAGAATGACATAGGCATCCTCAGGGATATCAAATTTTTTCTTAATTTCTTCTACTCGTTTTTGCGATATTGCTTCATCTTTATAGATGGAGAAATCGATACCTGTAGGGATAACGTTCACAAAGCAATCAACACCGATCGAACGCATATACTCTCGAGTCTTATCACTAGGAGAAATGAATTCATCCGCCCGGTTGCTTAACATTCTCACATAAATCCTCACAGCGTTCTTAGCGAATCGATCAAAATAACCCTTAGTCGCATAATACGTATAGTCTTCATAAGAAGTATGAAAAGTAGCCACACTAGCGCACTTTAAACGAGAAACACAAATAAACCCAAACTGACCAATTCCCACGTCCGTTTGAATATGGCAAACATCAGGATTAAACTTCTTAATAATTTCCCAAGCTTCAGCGTTGAAAACCCCGGCTGCTTTATACCCATAAAGCTTCTTCATCTCAATGCCCGGAATCCGAATGATATTATCCTTAAAAGAGAAATGATTCTCATAAGGATTAGTCGTAACAACTAAAGTTTCCACTCCATGAGCAATTAAGGACGTCATGAGATTTCTAGCACTGGTAGCAATACCATTTATTTGAGGCGGAAAAGTATCCGAAAAAATAACGACCTTCATGAGAAGCGATCCTCATCTTTCTCTGAAGTAAAACCTTTAGTTCGATGATGAGACTTATCATCACCAATATAAGTAAAAGTATCAAGGTTAGCTAACCGCTTTTGAATGTCTTTTCTCGAAAGCTGCCGAGTTTCAAAGAGAGTATCAACCGATACTTTTCTTTCTTCAAACGTCGAAAGCTGCATATCAACAAAGGTTTGACGATTAGCATAATGGAAATTCTCATTAGGTCGAGAGCGATATAGAGCGCTAACTAAGCCCGAAACAATAACCACAACGTGGAAAGTAAAGAATCTCCAAATAATCTGAGCCGCCGAAATATTAGCGCTCACGGAACGGATTTCATTTCCTGCAGCGCTCAATGTAGCGCTATAGAAATCAGAGAAGATATTGGTAAAGAATAGTTCAGAAACACCAGCGGCACCGGGAGTTGGAATAAGACCGCTAACCATTTGATGAAAAGAAGAAAGGAAACAAGCATCAAAGAAAGACCGCACCGTAGGATTAGGAAGGGCGTCCAAAGCTAAACCAGCAAAGAAAGGAATGGAATAACGAATAAAGAAAATTAGTAAGAAAGTAACGAAAATTAATACCGTTACGGGAACGTTTGCCTGTAAACGTTTCAACTCAATTTTGAAGTTCTCAACCTGAACTCTAAGAGACTCTCTAGTCTTATCAGGATCTTTGATTAAGTAATGGTTTTTGATATGAATCTTGCCAAGAAATCCGACAACATGGTGCATGATAAAATTATGGAAACGATGAGAATAAGACATTAAGAAGAGAAGAGCACAGACACCTAAGTTAAGAGCAAACCCTCCAATAATGAGAGGTAACATGGTGATTTCCATTTTCCAGTCACCTAGTTGCATTAAGAAACTAATGTTAATTATTTGATTCCATTCAACGATGATGGCAATAACATCAAAGAAAATAAGAGCGACCTGATAGATGATAAACCACATAACCATAATCGATGCGGCATTAGAAATGGTTATGCCTTGTTTCTTCATGGTATAAGCTTCCATGACCTGACCACCCGAGGAAGAAGGAGTAACGGCCGAGTAGAACGCTCCAACCATATTAGCGGCACAAGCTTGATGGAAATAATAACGTCTTGTATAAAGACGAGCGAAGACTAACACAACGAATCCATCTAGTAGATAGGAAAGGAAAACAAGCCCAAAAACAAGGCTAATCCAAAGAGGATTTGCACTGCTAACAGCCCCTAAAACGCTATCGAATTGGCCATAAAGAGAAAAGAAAAGCGATAAAGCAGTCAATATCAAAACAAGAGCGATATATGATACATATCGTTTCCAAGATGTTTGCTTAGAATTTTTAGAAGATATCTTCGCTTGTTTTTCCATGTCGCGGTACGAGTAGTTTAAACCCTATTCACCTCTTCAGGAAGCCTTCGCCAGATCGGCCACCACTAATTGAGCCGGGCAAGCGTGACGGAAAGGAAGATAAAAGGAATGTCCTAGTCCATTAGAAACTACTTGAGCAAAATCTCCTCGGTAATAAACCCCGCTAACATAGTCAGTATTAGTGAAAAGAATTAGTCCTTTAATATTTATTTGTCCTCCATGGGTATGACCAGAAAAGGCGATATCATATCCATGAGAATAGATCTGTTGATTGAACTGTGGTTGATGAACCAAAACAATATTATATTTTCCTTTTTTACTAGTGGTCTCGATATCACTAAGTTGAGCATCCATAAGCATTGCTCGATCCTTTTTTCCATCAGCGTCTAAGAAGGTAGGATCGACAAGGCCGGTAATCGTGTAACCATTACCAATATCAATCGATTTACGTTCACAGCTGATACCACCATACTTATTAAGTAAGGAAGATAACTGAGCAAACATCTGTTCGGAGACACCAGCCTCATGGTTCCCATGAACATAATAAAGAGGAACCCCCAGCGACTTTATCTTCCGTAAAATAGCTTCGAGATTATCAAAAGTCTTAGTGTGGGAATCAATAAGATCACCTGTCGCAACAACAATATCAGGATTAGCTTTTCCTATTTGTTCCACAATACTAGTAGAAGAGTATTCATTAGAATGATTATGGAGATCACTTAGTTGAAGTATCCGTAAATCCGAGTCGACTTCTCTAACAAAGCGATAACTAGCCACTTCTAAGTCATCTTTATAGGTAGCACAAAGACAAAGGCCACAGAGGCATCCTGCTGCCGCAATGGCGGATAATACACGTAAGCAACCTTTGTATACCCTCATAAGTTCTCCTGGTAAAAATGATACAACAAAGATGAGGGTTGAAACACATAATCTTCCTTTAGGAAGAGTCCTTCCTTACTTATGTCTTTCTTCTAGAAGCCGCCCATTTGTAGCAATTATCTTCGAAAAGTAAGAAAAAGAATCCTTTTCAATTCTTTTTCCTTCTCTTTCATAATCGCAATAAATTAATCCAAAACGAGGAGAATACCCATTACTCCATTCAAAATTATCAATTAACGACCAATAGAAATACCCTACAACAGGAATCTCATAAGACACTCTTTTTAAGTTAATAAGGTAATCATGAAGATACTCAATCCTAAACTGATCAGGAATCTTTCCTTCAATAAGCCTATCCTCATAACACGTCCCATTCTCGCTGATAAGAATACTCTTATGATATCTTTCATAACAAAATAAAGGCCCATAATAGAGAGCTTCAGGATGAATTTCCCAACCTAAGGAGTTCTTGTTAACTCCTTTTTTTTCGACCCAAAGAGGACCTTTCTCCCCTGCTCGCACTTGATATCCATGATAAAGATTTAAGGAAAGAAAATCATAATCTCTCTTAATATCTATTTGAGCCTCACAGTGAGGGACATAACTACACCCATAAGCCTTTAACCATTCTTGATTAAACTCACCTAGAAGCATAGGATCCGCCCAATAAGAAATATTAAAGAGGTCATCCCTCCCAAAAGGAGAGAAATTACATCGCCTCGCCGCTTCAATGTCTTGAGGATTGCTCTTATCAAATGGATAAGCAGGAGTATAAGTTCCGGCAAAAGAAACTTTCGCTAAAGGATCAACATTCTTTATGGCGTCAAAAGCTAAAGCGCTGGCCTTCATGACGTTTTCTCCAATCATGAGGACTGTTTTCCTATCTAACTTTTTAAAAGGAGCCATAACCCCAACTTTGTAGCCTAGTTCAACAAAACACTCCGGCTCATTTATAGTTATGTAGTTCTTAACTCGCCCCTTAAAGTGCTTAGCCACCTCAGAAGCATATTGTTGAAACCATAGAGGTGAATCCTTGTGGAGCCAGCCCCCTCGATTCTCTAAACATAAAGGATAATCCCAATGAAAAAGAGTAACAAAAGGAGTAATTCCATTCTTAAGAAGATGATCAACTAAGGCATCATAATAAGTAAACCCTAAAGGATTTTTCTCCCCTATTCCTTTAGGAAATAACCGAGTCCAAGAAATAGAAAAACGATAGGCTTTAACACCTAATTTCTTTAGAGCCTCAATATCTTCTTGAAGACGTAAATAAGAGTTAACGCCCTCTCCCTCTTTAAGGAAACGTTCATCCCAAATTGAAGGCCCCCTTCCATCAGCATCTAGGGAACCTTCAATTTGAAGAGAGGATGTAGCTACTCCAAAAATGAAATCATTTTTAAAGCCTGAAGAATCAGGATTCATCTTAAACCTCTATCCCTTAACAGCGCCCGAAGTCATTCCCTTAATAATAAATTTGGAGAAGATGAGATACATGATAACAAGAGGAATAATGGCTAGAGCCAAGACGACATAGACTTGCCCTAGATCAAAGTTAATGGGGTTAGAAGTATCCGTAAATCTTGAGATAACGATAGGCAACGTCTCTTTGTTAATATCTCCGGTAATGAGCAATGAAGGAACAAAGAGGTTGTTCCAACTGCCAACGAAGGTAAAGATGAATTGAACGGCGAGAGCAGGAGTTAATATTGGTAAGACTAATTGATGGAAAGTCCTGATTTCACTAGCCCCATCTACTCGAGCCGCTTCAATAATTTCATAAGGAAGAGTGGCCTGTAAATATTGCTTAATGTAGAAGAAAACAATTGGAGAAGCAACAGAAGGTAATATCAAAGGCCAAAAGGTATTAAGAGCCCCCATATCCTTAATCATTGAAACGAATCCTAAAGCCGAAACCTGAGTCGGAATCATCATAATAAGAAGAATAAAGGTGAAGACAATATTCTTGCCTTTGAAGTCATACACTTGAATTGCGTAGGCTGTTAAGGCACTAAAATAACAGGCTAAAAGGCTGCTACAAGTAGAAATGAGCAATGAATTAAGGAAAGCACTTTGAAGCTTAATATTGGTTCTAGAAAAGACATTAACCCAGTTATTTGCCAAGTTAGTTCCAAACCATAAAGAGAAAGAAGTTTGAATGTTGCCATTCGTTCTCGTCATGTTGACAAGCATGATCCATATAGGAAAGAGACAAAGTAGAGTTAGAAGAATCAAAATAATGTAGATTAAGATTCTTCTAATATTAAGAATTACTTTTTGGGATCTAGTCTCTCCGGTTAAGGCACCAGTTTCTTTCATAAAGATTCTCCTTTCCTCGAACACCCTTTAAGTTGACGGTAGTTTTCCGCTTCTTGCATGGTGTCTGGGCAGCTTGCGTAAGAACGGAACCGTTTTCTTTGTTCCTTCCTAACACTCTTCGCTTCGTTTGGACGACCATTATTTAGATAGAAGACACTTAAAGAAAGAGCGGCGGTAATGATAAACATAATGACCGACAAGGCTCCGGCTCTTCCGTAGTTTTGTCCCTTAGTAATAAGGATATAGAGGTAGGACATTATGGTCTGAGAGGTCATATTGACACCCCCTCCACCTTTCGTAACCATCCAGGCTACGTCGAAGAGTTGAACACCTCCGATAAGAGAGGTAACAAAAACATAGAGGAAGATAGGTTTTAGAAGAGGGAAAGTAATTCTAGTAAACGTCTTCATTGGACCCGCTCCATCAAGGCGAGCACTTTCAAAGATTGACTCATCAATTCCCATAACCCCAGACATAAGAAGAAGAGTAGTATTCCCAAACCACATTAAGAAGTTAATTAAGGCAATGATAAAGCGCACCCAGAATTCACTATCTTGGAATGAGAATTCTTCATGTAAAATACCCATCGACATTAAG